>ENA-ORBV01000285-ORBV01000285.1-microbial-mat-metagenome-genome-assembly--contig:-NODE-285-length-113899-cov-27.151544_pt1 | contig 113899 bp, 127 predicted proteins | sample MGYA00237777_ERZ505514 | MGnify/ENA primary metagenome ERZ505514 (study PRJEB26160, sample SAMN06269048) | microbial mat metagenome | isolation source: Oligotrophic lake microbial mat | place...
GCAACGCAGCGGGCGCGAGCGAAGCCGTGGGCGAGGATGCCGCAGTCGAGGTAGCGGCCCAATTCCCGCTCGGTGGCTGCAGGCGCACTCGCCCCGGCGCCATCATTATGAAGTGCCAGCCAGGTGGCAAGATGGGTCTGCACCGTGCGATAGAGCAGCGTGCGCGCGGGCTGGCGACGGCGGTAGACGGCACTGCGCGGTGGGCGCCGAGATGATGAAGGAGAAACTGGCGCAACGCGGACGCAACCGGTGCCACCCTCATGCTGGAGGCGCCCGAGGAAAACCGCCGGTCTGCTTCGCAGGCGCGGGTCCACGCGCATGGACGAGAACATCGATGTCCACGCGTAGTTCCACGAACCAAATTGCCCGACCGTATCCAAACGAGTACAATTCTCTCATGTACACGTTCCTGCGCTCCGACGAGTTCGACGCCTGGCTCGCGGGGCTGCATGACAAGGTCGGCCGCGCGCGAATCGCCCAGCGCATCCGCTCCGCGGAAGTGGGCAATTTCGGCGATTGCGAACCGGTCGGCGAGGGTGTGTCCGAAATGCGCATCCATGTCGGCCCCGGTTATCGGCTCTACTTCATGCAAAGTGGGGCCGTGCTGTATTTGCTTCTGCTCGGTGGCGAAAAATCCGGCCAGCGGCGCGACATCAAAAGCGCATTGAAGATGGCACGTGAATTGAAACGGGAGAAACAATGAAGACGAAATTCAAATCTTTTGACGCGGCCGACTACCTCACCGACGAGGAAACGATCGCCGAGTATCTGACGGCAGCGCTGGAGGATTCGAATCCGGACATGTTTCTCGTCGCGGTGCGCGACGTGGCGCGCGCGCGCGGCATGACGCAACTGGCGAAGGATTCGGGTCTCGGGCGGGAGAGTCTGTACAAGGCGCTGTCGCCCGGATCCAAGCCGCGGCACGAAACCATTCAGAAGATCATCCGCGCTCTGGGTGTCAAACTTTCCGCTACGCCGCTGCATACTTAAAGTCACCGCGGCCATCACCTGCGCATCGTCCGCCGACAGTAGCCCGCGCAGCAGGGCCGAGCGCAGCAGTCGCCGGCGCGCGGCGGCCTGAAACTCCGCAGTCGCGGACAGATCCAGTCCGCCGCAGGCTGCCGCCGCCATCGCCCGTATGCGGTCCAGGATCGGCATCGCCGTGTTCGCGCCCGGCGGCGATGCGCTGCTGCTGCATGGCGCCGACGACGCGTCGGTCCTCGATCGACCAAAGATCGGCGCCGGTATTGAGGAGCCGGATGCGCGCGGCTTCGAGTGCGACCGGCGCGCCTTCGTCCTCGCCCAGCGGCTGCCATTGCAGGTGGTAGCGCACCCCGGTCGAGGTCGGACGCTTGTGCAACTCCTTGTTGATGGCCTGCCCAGCTGCCGATTCCACTCTCGCAGCCAGCCGTCGTGCCACCGGCCGAGGCGACCGACGAGCCGACGCAACGCCCGGCAGCCCGCTATGTCCGGGCGCTGCTGCTGGAGCGCATCTACGAGGTGCCAGTCGCGATTGCGCTGGTAGCTGTATGGTCACGCAGTCCCGTGTCCCGATCACCCGATCCGGACTGTCATGCCTGCCGCCACCGCCTGTGCCTCACCGCGCAGTGCCGTCTACCGCCGTCGCCGGCCCGAGCGCACGCTGCTCTATCGCACGGTGCAGACCCATCTTGCCACCTGGCTGGCGTTTTAGAATGATGGCGCCGGGGCGAGCGCACCCGCAGTCACCGAGCGAGAATTCCGCCGCTATCTCGACTGCGGTATCCTCGCCCACGGCTTTGCGCGCGCCCGCTGCGCCGACTGCGGGCACGATTTCCTGGTCGCCTACTCCTGCAAATGCAGGGGCGTTTGTCCGTCCTGCACCACCCGCCGCATGGTGGAGACCGCCGCGCGTCGATTTGCACATGAGGGGGCAGGAGTACCTGGCCGAGCGGCGGCGCTTAGGTTTCCAGGCGCGCTCACTTGGCCACGCCTTGGCCAACCTCGCCTGCTTTCCTTCATCCTTTTTTGCCCGCCTGCGTTGGAGCAGGGGCGAGTTTGCCGTCCGCGCTGTGGGTCCGGTCGCGAGGCCGCCGTTGGCGTTGGATCAAGCGATTTGAACAAGGCAACGCATGTGAGCGATATTTCCTAATCGTCAACCAAGCGGCCCGATGGCCGCCTGCGAGCACGTCATGAGCGCCATCGTTATCGAGCATGTGAATGTCGCCGACCTGCCGGAGATGTGGCGCGCGAAGCTACCGTTGGCGGGCGCCGAGCATGTGACGGTGCGTATCGAGACCGAAGAAGTTACGGCAGCTCCGGACGCCACTGGTTTCGTGACAAATGATCCGGCATTTGGAATCTGGCGCGACCGTGAGGACATGACCGATGTGGAAGACTATCTTCGCAAAGTTCGCGATGACGCTGTCGCACGGTCTGGGTTTGGGGGATGCGTTGATCGCGGCAACTGCCCTGGAGCACGGCATGCCGCTGCTCACGGCAAACGTCAAGCATTTCAGCCCGATCGACGGTTTGACTGTGACGAAATTTGATCCTGAGATGGATGTACGTTGAAGGCCGAACGCGACGCGACAAGAACTGACTTGATAGCCGCATCTATCCAGATTGCAGGTTGAAAGTAAAACCAACCGCGATCTCTTATTTGTTGCGGCGCATGCGCGCATCGACGGCTTTCCCGAAACTTGTTGCACATGGCAGCGGCGCGCAGGGTTTGCGTCAAATGAAGATTGTGTGACAGGCCGGCGCTACGGGGCCAGTCAATCCGCGCGGCAAGCGTTAACATTCCGCCAATGCCTGCCATCACCCTGCGCGAGCGGGCCCGCGCCCTGAAGCGCGAAACCCTGGCGCTTTACTTCGCGGTACGCGACCCACGTACCCCGTTTCTCGCCAAACTGGTAGCCGGGCTGGTGGTCGCCTATGCCTTGTCGCCGATCGACCTGATTCCCGACTTCATCCCGGTGCTGGGCTATATCGACGACCTGATCCTGGTGCCGCTGGGCATCATGCTGGCGCTACGCCTGATTCCCGCCGAGGTGTTGGTAGCGGCGCGGGCGCGGGCCGAGGCCACACTCCTGCGCCCGACCAACCGGGTCGCGGCCGTGGTCATCGTGGCGATCTGGATCGCCTGCGCACTGCTGCTCGGCTGGTGGCTGGCGCGATTGCTGCCGCCGCCCTGATTCCGCCAGCCCGGGGTTTGCGGATGTGCGTAGTGCGGGTCCGGCATGCGCGCATGGGCGTGAAGCGCCGGCGCATAGATGTAAGCAAATGCAAAGACACCCGACAAGGGCGACCTGGTTTGACCAGGATCAAACATCATGCGCGCGTCGGTGATTAACTGAAGTCGTTCGAATCCGCCAGCCGGCAGGTGTCGGCACGGATCGAAGCGCCGGCCGCAACGCTGGGCGCCAACCTTGAAGGAGTATCGATGCCATGGCAATCACTCTGGGTAAACGCAGTCTCCCGCTGACCATCGCCGCCCTGGTGGCGGCGGGGTTCGGCCTGTTGTCCATCTTTTCCGCCGGCATGGTTCTGTTCGGACCGGCGTCCGCGCAAAAGAGTGCCGGAGCCTACGCCGGCTTCGTGGTCTGGTTCAATTTTGCCAGCGGCTTCGCCTATGTGCTGGCGGGTTACGCGCTGTGGACCATGCAGCGCTGGGGCGTATGGCTCGCGCTCCTGATTACCGTTGCCATCGCCTTTGTCTCGTTCGGCTTCGGCATGCATATCGCCTCCGGGGCGGCGTACGAAATGCGGACAGTCGCGGCGCTCGGCTTTCGCTTCGCGGTATGGCTGGCGATAGCGGCGATTGCATACGCGTCCATCACGCGAGTACGTTGATCGCATGCGGTTTCCTTGCCATGGCAAGTTGCGGATCTGCATGCCCGGCGTGCATCGGGCCGCGCGACGCGCCGGGCAGCGCACCACGCACAGCCGCTCTGCCGATTGAGGCATGAAGCGGCTCGCCAAGGGTGCGCTGATCGCCGCGGCGATCGCGGGAGTCGCCGCGGTGACAGCGTTGGTTGTCACCAACGGGCCGCTGGCTGCGATCACGGTCACAACCGCACGGGTCGAGGAGGCCGACCTGTCGCCCCAGCTCTTTGGCATCGGCACGGTCGAGGCCCGGCGCGCCTACCTGATTGGCCCGACCCAGGCCGCGCGGGTGACCCGGGTGCTGGTGGATCATGGCGACACGGTCAAGGCCGGGCAACTGCTGGCCGAATTCGACCCGGTCGACCTGGAAGATCGCGCGCAAGGCGCCGGCAGCGCAGTGCAACGGGCGCAGGCGGCGATCAGCGGTGCCGAAGCACAGGTACGCGAGGCCACCAGCCGCCAAAGCCTTGCCACGGCCAGCGCCATGCGCTTGCGTGATTTGCGGCAAAAGGGCTTTGTCAGCGCAGAGGCCGCAGACGCCAAACAGCATGAGGCCAACGCCGCCGCCGCCGCTCTCGACGTGGCAGAGGCCGCGCTGATCGCAGCGCGGCGCGACGCCGCACGTCTTGGAGCGGAACGCGCCGGCGTCGGCCGCCAGCGCGCGCAATTCCGTCTGACCAGCCCGGTCGACGGGCTGATCAGTGCTCGCGAAGCCGAGCCCGGCTCGACCGTGATCGCCGGCCAGGCGGTGCTGCGGCTGATCGATCCACACAGCCTGTGGGTCAAGGCGCGCTTCGATCAGGGCCGTGCGGGCGCGCTGGCCGCAGGCCTGCCGGCCATGATCGTGTTGCGCTCGCAACCGCAGGTGATGATTGCGGGTCGGGTAGCGCGCATCGAGATCAGCAGCGACAGCGTCACCGAAGAACGTCTGGTGGCCTTGAGCTTCGACAAAGTGCCGGACGGGCTGTCGATCGGCGAGCTGGTGGAGGCGACCATCCGCTTGCCGCTGCAGAAGAACGCGCTCGGCATTCCGAGTGCCGCCCTGCACAGGGTCGGCCAGCGAACCGGGGTGTGGCGCATCGAGGGCGGCAAGACGGTGTTCGTGCCGATCCGGATAGGGGTGCAAACCCTTGAGGGTCGCACCCAGGTGCTCGCAGGCCTTACGGCCGGTGACATGGTGATCGAGCATGCTCCCGAGGAACTGCGCGCCGGCCAGCGGGTGCGCGTGGTCGAACAACTGGTGCGTTGAATCATGATCAGCCTGGCCGGGCGCGACATTCTCCATTCGTGGGGCAAGTACCTGTTCACCGGCATCGGCCTGGGCCTCCTGATCGGCGTCACCCTCTCGATGGCCGGCATTTATCGCGGCATGATCGACGACGCCCGCGCGTTGCTCAACAACAGCGCTGCCGACCTTTGGGTGGTGCAGCGCGACACCCTCGGGCCCTACGCCGAACCATCCAGCCTGCGCGACGATGCCTGGCGCAGCATCGCAGGCTTGGCCGGCGTGGCCGACGTCGCCAACGTCACCTATCTGGCGATGCAGGTGCAACACGCCGGTGCAGACGTGCGGGTGATGGTGGTCGGCATCGATTTGTCGGCACCTGACAAACCGGGTGCGCCTGCCTATCTGGTCGCGGGGCGCCCGATCGGCCGCGCACACTACGAGGCGGTAGCCGACGACAAGACCGGCTTCCGGGTGGGCGACCGGGTGCGCATTCGTCGCCACGACTATCAGGTGGTTGGCCTGACCCGACGCATGGTGTCGTCCAGCGGCGATCCAATGCTCTTCATTCCCCTCAAGGATGCACAGGAAGTGCAGTTCCTCAAGGACAACGACGCGATTGTCAACGACCGCGCACGCAGCGCCGCCAACCCGGCATTCAACCGTCCCGGCGTGCCGGGCCTGCTCGATGCGGTGATCGCCAGCCAGAGTACCAGCCGCAACGTCAACGCGGTGCTGGTGCGGGTGGCAGCGGGCCATGACGGCCGGCAACTGGCGGAAGGCATTCGCCGCTGGAAGCACCTGCAGGCCTACACGCGCGACGAGATGGAAGAGATCCTGATTGCCAAGCTGATCGCCACCGCGGCCAAACAGATCGGCATGTTCCTGGTGATCCTGGCGGTGGTGAGCGCGGCGATCGTCTCGTTCATCATTTACACCATGACTGTGGGCAAGATCCGCGAGATCGCGGTGCTCAAGCTGATCGGTGCACGCGACAGCACCATCGCCGGCATGATCCTCAAGGAAGCGCTGGGCCTGGGACTGGTCGGCTTCATCGTCGGCAAGAGCGCCGCCACCCTGTGGGCGCCCTACTTTCCGAAGTTCGTGCTGCTGCAAAGCGCCGACACCCTGCGCGGCCTGGCCGCCGTGATGCTGATCTGCGCCATCGCCAGCGTGGTGTCGATTCGCGCCGCGTTGCGCGTTGATCCGGCCACCGCCATCGGCGGCTAGCAAGTGGACAAGCCCGCCATCCGCATCGAGGGTATCTCCAAGCGCTACGGAAGCGGCGACACCGCTGTCGATGCCTTGAAGAATGTCGACATGCAGGTGGCGCCGGGCGAGGTGATCGGCCTGATCGGCCCGTCCGGCTCGGGAAAAAGCACGCTCCTCAAATGCCTGGGCGCGGTGATCGAACCCAGCGCCGGTCGGATGGCCATTGGCGGCGAAACGATTTACGACAGCGAGAAAGGGGGCTGGCAGACGCGCGACTTGCGGGCGCTGCGGCGCGACCGCATCGGCTTCGTATTCCAGGCGCCCTATCTGATCCCGTTTCTGGATGCCGGTGACAACGTCGCGCTATTGCCCATGCTGGCCGGCAAACCGGATGCACAGGCACGCGCCCGCGCGCAGGAGTTGCTTGAGGCGCTGGACGTCGCGCATCGGGCCCGCGCTGCGGTGTCGCAACTGTCAGGCGGCGAGCAGCAACGGGTGTCGATCGCGCGCGCGCTGGCCAACCAGCCGCCGGTGATCCTGGCCGATGAACCCACCGCGCCGCTGGATGGCGAACGCGGCCTGGCGGTGATGCGCATTCTGGGCCGGATGGCGCAACAATTTCAAACCGCGATCATCGTCGTCACCCACGACGACAAGATCATCCCGACCTTCAGGCGCATATATCGCATTCGCGACGGCAGGACCTACGAGGAACAAGGGGAAGGGCGCGCGCTGTGACACAGCCGCCCGCGCGCACCCGCATGCAAACCAGACGGGCGTTGACGCGACTCAACCGCGCGCCAGATATACCTTTGCGAAGCTGCGCTTGAGCTGGTCCGCCTTGCTCGGCAGCGCCTCGGATTTGCCTGCCAGCGCCAGCGCCTGCAAATCCTCCAGGTGCCTGCGGATCGCCTGGATGTCGCCGTCATTGGCCTCTGCTTCCACCACCTTGAGACTTGCGCTCACCTGCGCGTAGAGTGCACCGATCTTCGACGCATCCTTGCCCTCGGCCGCCTCGATGATCAACTCCATCGGATCGTGAAAGTCGACCAGCGCCACGGCCAGCAGTGAAAAGTTGTTGCGCTTCAGAATGCCCTGCAGCAGCGGCCGCGCTTGTTCCAGCCCCAGGTGCGCCTTTTGCAGATCGCCGGTGGCAACATCGGTGCGTGCCGCCGTGAGGATGGCTGCGACCTGCTGCAGGTCGGGGCCGAATTGCGTATCGCCGCGCAGGGCCCATGGCCGGTAGCTGGCGTACTTGGTGCTGAAGCCGGTGTAGCGGGCGACCAGCTGCTCATAGTTGCGCAGCGCAGGAGCCCGCTCGTTCCTGCTTGTATGAAACAGCGTCTGCTTGAATTCGTTGTTCATCGCATTGAATTCTTCGAGGAAGAATTTGCGCGTCGCGAATTGGCTTGCATAAGCGAAAGCGCCGACGATCAGAACTACCAGTAGTGGAATCACGCTGCGTGCAAAACCTCCCACCGGCGCGGCAGGCGCTGTGCCAAAACCGCTGCCCAGCAACCGGTAAACCGGGCAGAAGCCTGAAATCGCAGTGGCCACCAGAATGGCGCCAACAGCATAGGCGGCGACCTGCGCGCCGCCGCCGAACCAGAACAGACCCGCCTCGACTGCCAGCACTCCGAGTGTCAGGCGGGCCAGCCGATCGAAGCGGCGCATGTTTTTCATTTTTTTAGGAAAACGCTGAACAAGTCCCTGGAATGCGGATTCTCGAACGCAGAACTTTTTCGATTCAACATCTTGCAAGAGAGACTTTCTCGACCTGCGGACTTGTTCAGTGTTTCCATAGGCGAGTGTCAGGGTGCGTGGCGCGCCATCAAGCCTGGTCACGCAGCGTGGCCGGCTTCCTCACTGTGGCCCCGAGCAACGCCGACATGCCGCTGTGCCCGCTACCTTCGTGGATCTCGGCGTCGTAGGCCGCCAGTTCGAGGATCTCGCAATCGGCGAACGCTTCGCGCACCATGGTGGGTGTGTACAGATGGTCAATCTCCGGCGGACCGCCGGTGCGGTACCCCAGTTGTTCGACGCGGTAGCCCTGCACAATGAGGATCCCGCCCGGCGTAAGCGCGCGCTTGAACCAGGCAAACAAGCGCGCACGTTCGTCCGGCGTGGCGAACTGGATGAAGATGGCCGCGATCACGTCATAGGTGGCGAGCGGCCAATCCAGCGCAAGCACGTTGGCCACCGCGAAATTCACTTTCACGCCACGCGCCGCGGCCAGCCGGCGCGCCTTGGCCACCGCCACCGGCGAAAAGTCCAGTGCGTCGACCGACAGGCCGTGGTCGGCCAGCCAGACACTGTTGCGGCCCTCGCCGTCGGCCACCGACAAGGCGCGCCCATGCGCCGGCAGGTCGGCCTGCTTCGAGGCGAGATAGGCGTTGGGCGCCTCGCCGAAAAGAAACCCGGGCGCGGCATAGCGGCCGTTCCAGCGTTCGAGTGCCTGCGCGTGGGTCTTGCGCGGCGTGTTGGCTGCTGCGTTGTTCATCGAATCCTCATTTGACTTGAACATCGGCGCCATCGAAGACGCTGACCTCGATCGGAATCCCCTGCCCGACGCTTTGCGCCACGGTGCAGAAGCCCTCGAACTGCGCCAGAACCCGATCCAGGTTGTGGATCGTCGCGGCGACCGCACCGAGTTTAACGGTGACCTGCATCCGCGTGACGCGCATGCGCCCTTCGATGTTGCGGTCGATGGTGGCGCCCACCTTGGTGGCGATGCCCTGCGGGTCCTGCTTGAATTTCCTGAGCGCGAAATACAGGCTGTCCGACAGGCAGTTTCCGACCGCTGCGGCCAGCAGTTGCACCGGCGTCGGCCCGCTGCCGGCGCCCAGCGGCGGAGCTTCGTCGCCATAAAGCGTCGGCACGCCCGCCCCGAACTCGATGGCGAAGCGGTAGTCCCGCTCTTGTCGCAGATTGATTTCAATGGCATGGCTCATCGGACTACCCTTCTGTGACTGCGTGACATCCTGCCCGAGCGGGGACAAGCGCTCCCTTCGGACAGCCGGCAGTGGGCGCGCATGCGCCTGTCCTGCCTGTTGCGGGAAGTCGCTGCATGCTCACGATACTTTCGCGCTTCGCTTTCACCTTCGGTCTCCTGCTTGGGCTGCACTTGGATAACCCGATTGGAACAGGCTGGCGCCATCCCGGCTTGATCAGGCACAAGCTTTCGCGCCATCTCCGCGGCGGCGCAACAGGCGCACATGCATCGCGCGAACGAAGCGCGCGCCGTCGGCACCGCAGTGCGCATCGAAGGCCGCGCGCACCGCTGCCAACATGGCATCGTCGATGCGATGCTCGGCAAAAGGCGCGCGCATGATGCGCCGCTCGAAATCGGCAAAGTCGCGAAACAGCATCGGCGTATCGAAGCGCAAGTCGGCAACCTGATCCCATTCCCCGGATTGCAGCGCCTGGTCCAGCGCGGCCTGCGCCGCTGCCCGCACCACGCCTTCATCGTTGAACAGGCGCACCACTTCGTTGAACGGTCCGGCATAGACCGGCTCCGATACGTACAGATACCCAGCGGGCCGCAGTACCCTTGCCACTTCGCCCAGCGCCTGCGCCATCAGCGGCAGCGGCACATGGTGCAGCGACTTCAGCATCAGGGCCAAGTCGAAGCTGGCGGCGGGAAACGGTATGCCTTCGCCACCGGCGGCAATGAAGGTAATTCCCGCTTGCGGCGCGGCGAGATTCTTGGCGTGTTGGCGTGTTGGCGTGCGTCGACTTCGAGACCGCTCACCCGGCTGTCGGGGTAGCGCGAAAGCAGCGAGCGCGCCAAGCCGGCGGCGCCGCAGCCGAGCTCGATGATTTCGCGGCCCGCCAGCGGCACCAGGTCCGCCAGAAAATCAAGTTCGTCGTCAATCAGTGGCAGGGTTTCGATGGCGCCAATGCGTCGCCAAGCGGCGCGCTACGTCTGGGCGCTGCTGCTGGCGCGCATCTACGAGGTGCTGCCGCTTACGTGCCCGAAGTGTGGCGGCGCGATGAAGATCGCGGGCCGTCGCAAATCTGCATGTAGGGAAAAAGCGACGTATCGGCGGACTTGAAGGAACGTTCCATAAGCGGGCTCTGTTCGATTCTTCCGACGCGATTTTATGTGGCGCTAAAGCAATTTCACCGGTGGCGCGATAGTCACATCCCGACCGGCCCTTCGAACCAGTTTGGCGTCAAAGGTGGCAAAGGATTCGCAACCCTCGGCCAATGAATGATGCAGCGCGTCGGCAAAATCCCAGCCTTGACGCAGTTTCGTCGCTGCGGCAGCTACGGCGGTTTGCTCGCCGACAATCGTGTTTTCCAGCATCACCAGGTGCTCCATCGCATCCGCGATCGCCCCTGGCGGGTATGCGTACCTTGATCGCAAAACCCATTCCAGCTCAAGAATGACGGTGACGGGTACGTACACCGCTTGGGAAGCGAAGAGTTTCTGGGCTCGCTTCGACTGCGCCGGGTCGTCCAGGACGAACGCACGCACCAGGACATTCGTGTCGATAGCAAGCAACGGGAATCAGTCCTTGTAATCCGTGACCCGCATATCGTCGACGCAAACTTTTGGACCGGCGCGTTTGAGGATGGCTTGTATCTCCGCCAGGCTCACCGTGTGCTTTGCGGGAGCGGGAGTGATGCGTGCCCCCTTGCCATCGACGCGAATGTCGACACGCATTCCGGGCTTCAAGCCCAATGCCCTTCTAACCGAAACCGGCAGGACGATCTGTCCCTTGGTCGATACGAGAACCGCACTCATTGCACGCTCCTATAGTTTTACCAGGTAGGTATTTTATCCGGAGTCAGGCAGGTTCCATGCCGTTCCTGCGCTTGGCTTCGCTGGCTTTTTCCGAGTTCATGAAGTCAAGCACGGCGCGCGCGTCGTCAGCCCGTGTCGAGGTTGCCGCAATCCCGGCCGAGAAGGTAGTGATGAGTTATATCTGGTTCATCGGACTACCCTTCTGTGACTGCGTGCCATCCTGCCCGAGCGGGGATGAACGCTCCCTTCGGACAGCCGGCAGTGGGCGCGCATGCGCCTGTCCTGCCCGTTGCGGGAAGTCGCTGCATGCACACGATGCTTTCGCGCTTCGCTTTCACCTTCGGTCTCCTGCTTGGGCTGCACTTGGATAACCCGATTGGAACAGGCTGGCGCCATCCCGGCTTGATCAGGCACAAGCTTTCGCGCCATCTCCGCGGCGGCGCAACAGGCGCACATGCATCGCGCGAACGAAGCGCGCGCCGTCGGCACCGCAGTGCGCATCGAAGGCCGCGCGCACCGCTGCCAACATGGCATCGTCGATGCGATGCTCGGCAAAAGGCGCGCGCATGATGCGCCGCTCGAAATCGGCAAAGTCGCGAAACAGCATCGGCGTATCGAAGCGCAAGTCGGCAACCTGATCCCATTCCCCGGATTGCAGCGCCTGGTCCAGCGCGGCCTGCGCCGCTGCCCGCACCACGCCTTCATCGTTGAACAGGCGCACCACTTCGTTGAACGGTCCGGCATAGACCGGCTCCGATACGTACAGATACCCAGCGGGCCGCAGTACCCTTGCCACTTCGCCCAGCGCCTGCGCCATCAGCGGCAGCGGCACATGGTGCAGCGACTTCAGCATCAGGGCCAAGTCGAAGCTGGCGGCGGGAAACGGTATGCCTTCGCCACCGGCGGCAATGAAGGTAATGCCCGCTTGCGGCGTGGCGAGATTCTTGGCGTGTTGGCGTGCGTCGACTTCGAGACCTGTCACCCGGCTGTCGGGGTAGCGCGAAAGCAGCGAGCGCGCCAAGCCCGCGGCACCGCAGCCGATCTCGATGATTTCGCGGCCCGCCAGCGGCACCAGGTCCGCCAGAAAATCAAGTTCGTCGTCAATCAGTGGCAGGGTTCCGATGGCGGGGGTCATTGGGGGTTTGCAATGGGAGGCCGGAAGTCGCGGGGCTGCAGGCGCGCGGCCAAGGCGATCCAACCGACAACCAGGCGCCCGGGCCGGCGATTCTGTTCCGAGGCCGAAACGCGAGTCAACAGCGGCATCGCGTCGATGCGCGCGGCTCAGGGCTTCCGATTCGCGCGGGCCTCGTCTTCACGCATGTGCTTGATGAAAAAGCGTACGAAGAACACGCCCATGCCGAGCATGACGGCAATCACCGCCGCACTCATCAGCCCATAGTCGGTCGAGAAAAAGTCGGTCCAGGCTTGCATCACAACCCCCCTTCAGTATTCGTTGGTCAATGTAGGCCCCAAGGGCGGGCTTGGAATTGCGCTGGATCAAACTCCCGGGTTTATTCGGTGGCGCCAAGGCGGTGGCTGTGCCCTCGGCCAACTCCGTTGCGCCGACCCTGGGTTGCGATCGAAATCGCAAGATTTTCCAAAGCGTCTTGACATATTTCAATTATTCGATGATTATTGAATTATGGAAGCCTCAGATATCGTCAAATGCCTGGCCGCGCTGGCCCAACCGGTGCGCCTGCAGGTTTTTCGCGCTCTGGTCGTCGCCGGCCCCACCGGCCTTACCCCCGGCGCCTTGGCTTACGCGCTGGGCGTGGCTGCCACCACCTTGTCATTCCACCTTAAGGAGTTGGTGCATGCCGGCCTCACCACGCAGGAGCGCGACGGCCGCAACCTGATCTATCGCGCCGCATTCGGCCGCATGACCGAAGTGCTGGCCTATCTGACCCATAACTGCTGCCAGGGCGAAGCCTGCCTTGAAACCCCCGCGCTTGCCTGCGACACCAGCGCTTGTACCACCCCCCTTTACGGAGAATCACCATGAACCGCTTTCACGTCCACCTGCATGTCGATGATCTCGCCAAGAGCATCGGCTTCTACTCCAAACTCTTCGCCGCCGAACCGACCCGGGTCGAGTCCGACTACGCCAAATGGATGATCGAGGACCCGCGCATCAATTTCGCGATTTCCACCCGCGGCAACACGCCCGGCATCGATCACCTCGGTTTCCAGACCGACAACGTGCAGGAACTCGAGGTTCTCAAGGCGCGTGTCGATGGCGCCGACATGGCGCTACTGGACGACGGTGAAACCACCTGCTGCTATGCACGCAGCGAGAAATACTGGATCACCGACCCGCAGGGCATCGCCTGGGAGCAGTTTCATACGCTGGGCAACATTCCGGTGTTTCACCAAGAAGTGCCCGCTGCAGTCGCTGCCGGGCCCGCGTGTTGCGCGCCGCGCGGCGATACCGGCGTCAATGCGGCGGCAGCGGCACCCGGGGCGACGCCGGCGGCAACGACACCCGCATCGCGCGGCAAGCCGGTCGACAGCGCGGTCAAGGCCGCGAAATCCTGTTGCTGAGCCGCCTGCGCAAAGGCCATGGCAAGGCAATCCAGGCGACCAATGGCCGCCCGGAAAAGCCACGCTCAAGGTTGACTGATGGGACTGTTTGAACGCTTTCTCACCGTCTGGGTAGCACTCGCCATCGCCGGGGGCGTGGCGCTGGGCCTGTTGTTTCCACGCCTGTTCCAGGTCATCGCCGCGCTGGAATATGCGCAAGTCAACCTGGTGGTGGCGGCCTTGATCTGGGTGATGATCTACCCCATGATGATCCAGATCGACTGGAGCGCAATCAAGGATGTAGGGAGGAAGCCGCAAGGCTTGTTGCTCACACTGGGGATCAACTGGCTGGTCAAGCCCTTCACCATGGCCGCACTTGGGGTGTTGTTCTTCCAGCACCTGTTCGCGCCCTGGGTCGATCCGCAATCGGCCAGCGAGTACATCGCGGGCATGATCCTCCTGGGCGTGGCGCCCTGTACCGCGATGGTGTTCGTCTGGAGCCAGTTGGTCAAGGGTGATCCCAACTACACCCTGGTTCAGGTCTCGGTCAATGACCTCGTCATGGTGGTGGCCTTCGCGCCGATCGCGGCGTTTCTGCTGGGCGTAACCAACGTGTCGGTGCCCTGGGAAACACTGCTGCTGTCGACCGTCCTGTATGTGCTGCTGCCGCTGTTGGCAGGCATGGCCACGCGCGCCGGCCTGGGGCGCGCCGGACCTGCTGCGGTCCACGCGTTTGTGGCCCGGCTAAAGCCGTGGTCGATCGTCGGCCTGATTTCCACAGTGGCGCTGCTGTTCGGATTCCAGGCCGAAACCATCGTCGCGCAACCAGGCGTGATCGTCTTGATCGCAATTCCGCTGGTACTGCAGACCTACGGTATTTTCTTCATCGGCTGGTGGGCCGCGAAATGGCTCAAGTTGCCGCACGCGGTGGCCGGCCCGGCTTGCCTGATCGGCACCTCGAATTTCTTCGAGCTGGCGGTGGCGGTGGCGATTTCACTGTTCGGCCTCAAGTCCGGCGCTGCCTTGGCCACCGTGGTCGGTGTGCTGGTGGAAGTGCCGGTGATGCTGTCGCTGGTGGCGATGGTCAACGCCTGGAAGCCCAGGGCGGCATAGCCGAAGATGTCTGGCCGACGCCGACTGTGATGGTGCGGCGCCGGAGCGAACGTCTCGGCAGCAGCGTCAGGGCACGCTCCAATCATCGAAGGGGACACGCGTGAAAGTTGGCATCAATGGGATGGGGCGCATCGGTCGAGCGGAATCAGCCCAAGCAGCCACGCTTGTCAATTTCTCTTGCGTATAAGCGTACATACTGCTGTGTTGCTATAGACATAGGTGATGAATGACTGCCATGAACGCTGACGAACAAGCTCGCTGGACCGTCGTTGTCCCCCGTGGTCTCGATAAGGACTTGCGCGTCTACCTTGCCGAGAACGGTATGCGTAAAGGCGACCTCTCGAAGTACATCGAAGAAGCGGTGCGTTGGCGCTTGTTCATCCAGACTGTTGGCGAGGCGCGCAAGGGATTCGAGGACATGGAGCCCGAGGCGGCGCAAGCCCTGGTCGACGAAGCCGTCGCGGCGGTACGACGCGAGCGACCCGCACCCACATTCGAACCTCGTTGATGCGTCGTGCGCCTGGTCATCGATACCAACATCTTTGTCAGCGCACTGCTTCTTCCGCGTTCGACGCCAGCGCAGCTGGTCAGGCTGTGGACCGCCGGTCGCTTCGATGTCGTCACCGCAATGGAGCAGCTTGACGAGATTGCACGCGTCACGCGTTACCCGAAAGTCAGGGAACGGCTTCGGCCGGCCGTGGCAGGTCGCCTGGTAAACCAGCTACGCCATCGTGCCACGTTGCTTGCCGATCTTCCTTTGGTGGAGGTATCTTTGGTGGAGGTATCACCAGACCCCTATGACAACTACCTGCTTGCCTTGGCTGGAGTCGGGAAAGCCGATCTGCTGGTTACGGGCGACAAACGCGATCTGCTTGCGCTGTAACGCCACGATGGTGCACTGATTGTCACGGCTCGGGCAGCGCTTGAACATCTGTACTGATACATGGGTTGGGCAAACCAGGCCGCAGGCGGTTGTCCTGATTGCGTTCAGGCGTATCGCCATCATCGCGCCCTGAGGTCTGGGCAGCGCCTTTGGCCTCAAAGTGGGGTGTTGGTGGCCGTGCTCACGATGCCAAGGCCGTCACCAGGCAGGCGCGCGTCAGCATGGTTGGTTGAATCGTTCGGGACAAATTGATCACACGCCGGCGCCGAATGCGGCGCCGATAGCTGCTGTCGCCAGCATGGCAAGCGCACCCCAGAAGGTGACGCGCAGGGCGCCCTTCCAGATGTTCGCCCCGCCGGCATGGGCCGCCAGCGCCCCCAGCAGCGCCAGGAACAGCAGTGACGTGCCCGCCACCGCATAAATCAACGCGCCTCCCGCAACCAGCACCCCGATGAGAAGAGGCAGGATGGCGCCGGCGGTGAAGGCGCCGGCCGATGCCAGCGCCGCCTGGATCGGGCGCGCCGCCGTGATGTGGGAGATTCCCAGCTCGTCGCGCGCATGTGCGCCAAGCGCATCGTGCCGCATCAGTTGCTCGGCCACCTGGCGCGCCAATTCGGGATCAAGGCCACGCCCCACGTAGATGGCCGCCAGCTCGGCGTGCTCGGAATCCTGGTGGTGCAGCAACTCGAAACGCTCGCGCGCCAGATCGGCCTGTTCGGTATCGGACTGTGAACTCACCGAAACATATTCGCCCGCGGCCATCGACATGGCCCCGGCGACCAGGCCCGCGGTGCCTGCAATCATGATGGCACTTTGCGTGGCCTGCGCGGCAGCCACGCCGATGATCAGGCTTGCGGTCGAGACGATGCCGTCGTTTGCGCCGAGCACCGCTGCGCGCAGCCAGCCGATTCGCGCATTGCGATGACGTTCAACCTGCGGGATTTCAGTCATGGCGCAGCGTTTGTCAACCACACACGCATGCGCTCGCCCGCGCGCAGGCGCGCCACGTTGCGGTGGGCCTTGGCAAGGCCGATCACGTCGTGCGCCGCGCCCGACGTTGCGGGCACAGCCGCTCGGATGAGGTGCGCCAAATTCATATGCCTGGCCGAGCGCACCGGGGGGTGATGCGGCAGCGGACCTGGGCGCGATGCGTCAACGCGCGTGCACATGGCCATCCTCGCCGTGGTCGTGCCGGCTTGACAATTCCTGCGATGCGCCCGCGGGCGGTCCGCCATTGGCGATCGGCGCCCCGATCGACCAACACGGCCGGGTGAACGCAACCCGTACCGCCTGCAGGGTGACATGCTCGATCGCGAAACGATGGTGCAACTGGCGGGACGCATGCTGCAGGAAAGCGTCGTCAGGCGCCGCGCCAGGCATTACCAGGTGCGCGGTAAGGGCGATTTCAGAAGTACCCATGGCCCACACATGCAGGTCGTGCACCTGGGCCACGCCGGGCAAGGCCAGCAACAGCGCCTCCACCTCGCGCAGGTTCACGCTGTCGGGTACGCCATCGAACAGCAGGTGGACTGATTGCTTGAGCAGGTTGAAGCTGCCGGCCACGATGATGACGGCGATTGCCAGGCTCATCACCGGGTCGATCCAGTTCCAGCCGAACCACAGCGCCAGGCCGCCGGCCAGCACCACGCCGGCCGACACCAGCGCATCGGCGGTCATGTGCAGGAAGGCGCCGCGAATGTTGAGATCATGCTCGCCGCCGCGCATGAACAGCAGCGCGGTGGCGCCATTGACCAGGATGCCGATGCCGGCCACCACCATGATCGTTACGCCTTCAAGAACCTGCGGCGAAGCCAGCCGGTGCGCCGCCTCCCAGGCCAGTGAGCCCATCGCCACCAGCAACAGCACCGCATTGACGAAGGCGGCGAGGATGCTGGCGCGCTTCCAGCCGTAGGTGTGGCGCGCATCGGGACGCAGGCGCCCGGCCAGCGCGCCGCCCCATGCCAGCACCAGGCCCGCCACATCGGAAAGGTTGTGCCCGGCGTCGGCGAGCAAGGCCAGCGAATCGACCTTCCAGCCATAAAAGGCTTCAATCGCCACGAACGCAATGTTGAGCGTGATGCCGATGGCAAAGGCACTGTTGAAACTGGCCGGCGCGTGGCCGTGGTCGTGGCCGGCACTCACGGCGCGCGCGTCCTGCGGCGCACCAGGCCGGAAAGCTCCGCGCCTGGTGCGATGGTGTCCAACATGGTGTCGACCATTTTCATGTGCTGATCCGGCAAGACTCGATATGTCGCCCCATTCTTTCACCTTTTCAAGCGTCACCGAAACACTTTCGTCTGCCGTGATCCTGTCGGTCGAGGCGATGACCTGGCTGCACCGACGTCAGCGGCCAGCCGCGACAATTTTCCACAATGATTTTTCCTGACGACCCGGAAACCTTGCGGCACGACGGCAGCCGGCATCGATTGCCTCGGCCTAGGACCAAAACCCGCTCGCCCCGATCGCCGGGCTTGCCCCGTCTTGTTGCGATGCCTGATATCAGGGCAAGAAGCCCCTTAGTTCCCTGGATGCGCGGCCGTTAAGGTCTTGGGAGCCGCGCGCGTTGGTACCAAAACCGCGCAAGCTTGCCGCGATTCACCGAGGCCACGGCGCACCGGCAGCCGCCGCGTTCCTCCGGACATGTCTGCCGCTAGGGGAGCGCCAAGTGCGAGTTCTGGTCCTGGTTTACGCGTTGACTGCGAGCGTACTCTCAATGCCCGCGGCCGCGCAGTGGTACGCAGGTGGTGGTCTGGGCGTAGCCAATGGCAGTCTCGGCGGCTCGTCCGGTGCCTTGGCGCTGGGTGCGCGTGATTCGCGCAGCACCTCGTTCAAGCTGTTGGGCGGCTACCAGTTCACACCCAACTTGGGGCTGGAGATGCAGTACGCCGACCTCGGCCGCTTCGGCTATAGCGCCTGCAATGGCGCGGTGTGCGGCAGCGGCAGCGCGGCCGCGCGCCAATGGAGCGTGGCTGCCGTTGGCACCCTGCCGCTGTCCAACAACTACTATCTGATGGCCAAACTCGGGGCGACGCACAACCAGGTGCGCGGCGGCGGCTTCTGCGCCGGGGCGCTGTGCGCAAGCGGTGCCGACGGCAGCCGCAGCGACCTCCTGACCGGCATCGGCATCGGCTACGACTTCACGCCCAGGCTTTCGATGCGCGTCGAGTACGAAAATTTCGGCAAACTGATGGCAGGCAATGGCTTCGCCACCCGCGGCGACAACTGGGCCGCGACCCTGCGCTACTCCTTCTGAGTCAAACACCCAGCGCCTCGGACGGCAGCCACGTGCGCTGCCATACAATGGACCGGTGAGCACACACCCAGCACACCCAGCCACACACCCTGCGGATATCGACAGCATCAACCACGTCGGCATGGCCGTGCGCGACTTGGCCGCGGCAACCCGCTGCTACGAAGCGATGGGCTTCATGCTGACGCCGTATTCGCCGCATTCCGCAGCCTGGAAACCGGGTGAGGCGGTCAAGCCGCAGGGTTCGGGCAACCGCTGCGTGATGCTGCCGCACAACTATCTCGAAATCCTCGCCAGCGAAGATGCCGCCGCGCCGGCCGCACGCATCGAGACCTTTCTTGCCCGCCACCAGGGCGCGCACATCATCTGCTTCAATTCCGCGACGCCGGAGGCGATCGACGCGCGCCTCAACGCCGCCGGCGTGCGCACCTCCGGTGTGATTCCCCTGCAACGCGAGATCGACACACCGGAAGGCACGCGCACGGCGAAATTCCAGCGCCTGCAGTTCGCACCCGACGATTCGCCCGAGGGCTACATCCAGGTGGCGCGCCACCTGACGCCGCAATACATCTACCAGCCGCGCTACACCGCGCACGCCAACGCTTGCACCTTGTTGTCGGACACCATCGTGGTGGCCGATGATGTGGAACGCTTTGCCGCCAAGTACGCCAACTACCTGGCGGCCACACCGGCGCGCGACGGCGCTGCCTGGCGCTTTCGCTTCGCATTGGGCGATCGCCTGACCCTGGTGTCCTGGCGCGACATCGCTCGTTGGCTGCCCGGCAGCCTGCTGCCGCCTTTGCCTTGCATCGCAGGCGTGGCATTCCGCGTGCCGGACTTGGCGGCACAACGCGCGCTTCTGCTGGGTGCCGGCTTCAACGTGCGCACAGCCGGCCTGCGCCTGCTGGTACCGGCCGAAGAAGCCTGCGGCGTGGCGGTGCTGTTCGAAACATGAGCGCCCTGCCCGGATTGCCGGAACTGCAACTGATCGCGGTCGATCCACGGGTGGCGGGCATGGAAGGCGCGCGCATGAGTTTCATGCAGGCCGGCAGCGGACCGGATACGCTGCTGTTGCTGCATGGCATCGGGTCGAACAGTTGCGCCTGGCGCTTCATGTTCGAAGCCTTCTGCGCCGACTATCGGGTGATCGCCTGGAACGCGCCGGGCTATTACCTGAGCGAGCATTTGCGCGCCGCGGCGCCCACCAACTGGCAATACGCCGATGCCCTCGCAGCGCTGCTGGATGCCTTGGGCATCGAAGCCGCGCACCTGGCAGGCAGCTCGTTCGGCTCGATGGTGGGCGCATCCTTCGCCGCCCGACATCCGGCGCGGGTGCGGCGCCTGGCGCTTCTGGGCGCCTCGCGCGGGCAGAAGTGGCTGCCTGCCGAAGAGCGATCACGGCGACTGGCCATGCGCGACGCCAGCGCCGACGAAGGTGCGGTGGCGATGAGCGAAAAGCGCTGGCGTGTATTGCTGGGGCCCGCCGCGGACGACACCGCGATCAACCTGACCCGCGCGGTGTTGATGGCCACCGACCCGCGCGGACTCAAGCAAGCCGCGCGCGCCAGCGACAGCACCGATGTCTGCGAATTCGCCATCGGCATCGCCGCGCCTACGCTGGTGATCACCGGCGCCTGCGACCAGGTCAACCCACCGGCCATCGGCCGGGCGATCGCCGCGGCGATTCCCGGCAGCCGCATCGAGATCCTGCCTGGCATCGGCCACCTGCCAAAACTTGAAGCGCCTGCGACTACCGCAGGGCTGTTGCGCGAGCACTTCGGCGCCTGATTGCGACACCATGCCCCACTACGGAGAACCCCGATGAAAATCTTCCAATGGCTCACGGCGATCTGCCTTTTCACTCAAATGCCCGTGACACCGGTCGCGGCACAGGAATTCCCGGTGCGCAGCGTGCGTATCGTGGTGCCATATCCGCCCGGCGGCGGCGTTGATGGCCTGGCGCGCCCACTGGCGGAGCGCCTCTCGCGACTCTGGAACCAGGCGGTGCTGGTCGAAAACAAGGCGGGCGCCGCCACCATGATCGGCGGTGACGCGGTGGCCAAGGCGGCGCCCGATGGTCACACCCTGCTTCTGACCAGCGACTCGTCGATCACCAGCAATCCGCATCTCTACCAAAAAATGCCATTCGATCCGATCCGCGATCTAGTGCCGGTAACGCAACTGATCGACCTGCATCAGATGGTGGTGGCGCACCCGTCGGTCACGGCCAACACCCTGCAGGAACTGGTGGCACTGGCCCGCGCGAAACCCGGCGCGCTCAACTACGGCTCCTACGGCGGCGGCAGCCAGCCGCACCTTTTGTTCGAAGCGCTCAAGGCACAAACCGGGATTCAGGTCGCGCACATTCCCTACAAGGGCATCGCCCCGGCACTCACCGCGGCGATTGCCGGCGAAGTGCAACTGACGCTTGGCGGCGCGGCCACCACCCGCGGGCATTTCCAGAGCGGGCGCCTGAAACCGCTGGCGATTGCGCGCCAGGAGCGCCTGGCCCTCTATCCCGAGGTGCCGACCTTGCGCGAAGCGGGCTTTCCGGAGATCGACCCGCGCCCCTGGTTCGGCGTGTTCGCGCCGGCCGCGACAGCGCGCGCGGTGGTGGACAGGATTCGCCGCGACATCGCCAATGTGCTGGCGGAGCCGGAGTTTCGTGAACGTGAAATCACCGGCAAGGGCTACACCGGTGTCGGCAGCACGCCTGAGGAATTCGCGGCTTTCGTGCGCAGCGACCTTGAATCCAAGGGCAAGCTGATCCGCGTATCCGGCGCCAAGGCGGAATAGTCCGGGCCGATCCAAGGGCCGCACGCGGGCGCGGCCATGCCGGGTGGCCGATTCAGGCCAGCCCGCGCGCGATCAGCGAAACACCACTTGCGATCAGCATCGCGGCGACGACGCGCATAAGCAGATCGCGCGAAAACACCCTGTAAGCCTTGCCGCCCAGCCAGAAGCCGGCCATCGAGGCCGGCAGCGCCGCCAGTGCCCAAAGCCAGGGCTTGGCCGACATCAACAATCCGGTCGCCAGGAAGGCACACACCCGCAGGGTTATGCTGAAGATGGAGCAAATGCCCAGCGTGGCGCGGAACTGCGCATTCGACAAGCCGCGTCGTGAAAGGTAGATCGCATAAGGCGGCCCACCGGCGCCGAAAAGGGTGCCGGTGATGCCGCCGGCGGCGCCTGCCACCGAGGCCCAGCGCCGGTTCACTGTACCCACTGCGGCCCCGCGCGTGAGGTTCACCAGCGCCACCGCCAGTACAAACGTGCCCAGCGCCACCATCGTCGCCGCGCGCGGCAGGTGGATCAATAGCGTCAGGCCGATCACGGTACCCACCGCGATCATCGGCAGGATGCGGCGCCACTCGTCGGTGACCGCGGCGCTGCGGTTCTCCAGGCCGACCCGCCACGCATTGGTGCAATCGAGCAGCGAGAACATCGCCAGCGCGAACGGCAGCGGCACCAGGTGCGTGGCCAACGGAATGGTCAGGAGCGCCGAGCCAAACCCGGTGACCCCGAAAATGAACGAGCCGCCGAAGGCGATCAGCGCCAGGCTTGCAAGCGTGGCGTAGTCGACAGAGGTCAAGTCGGCTGCGGCCCGTCGTAGCCCTCGATGATCAGCAGATCAATCTTCGATACCGGCGCGCGCAGCAGCATGGCTGCCTGATACTCGGACGACTTGTAGCAATCCAGCGCCGCCTGGTAGGAAGGGAATTCCAGCACCACGTTGCGCGAGCGGCTGCCGCCTTCGGGATTTTCGAAACGTCCGGCGCGCACCAGGAAGAGCGCACCGTATTTCCTTGACGCCGCCAGATACCGGTGCATCGATCCATTCCATGCCGTTGGCTTGCTTGAGTCGGGGTGCCAAATTTTACACAAGCGGCGCCATTTCAGCCTTGCGTCCCGCCCGTTCGCTTCGCCGATTCGGCGTTGCAGAAGACTAGGTTGCGCAGCCCAGCCCGAGCTTTTCCAGATGCGCGACTTGTTCCGGCGCAAACCCCCAATCGGCCAGCGCCTGTCGGCCGTTCTGCCCGCGCTCCGGCGCGGCGCTGCTGATCGCTCCCGGCGTGCGCGAAAAGCGCGGCGCCGGCGCCGGCTGCGTCATGCCGTGCGCATCGACGAATGTACCGCGCACTTTGTTGTGCGCAAACTCGCGCGCTTCGCTGAAGGTGAGCACCGGTGCCACGCAGGCATCGGCGCCGGCGAACACCTGCGCCCAATGGTCGCGCGATTTCGATTTGAAGGCGGCGCCTATCCGTGTGCGCAGTTCGGGCCAGCCGGCGCGCTCGTTCTGCTTGGGCAACCCGGCGTCGGCAAGCCCGAGACCTACCAGCAGTTCGGCGTAGAACTTCGGCTCGATCGCCCCCACCGACATGTGCTTGCCGTCGCCCGTTTCATAGGTGTCATACCAGGGGCAGCCGGTGTCGAGAATGTTCTCGCCGCGCGCCTCTGACCAATGACCGCTGGCCATCATGCCGGAGAACATCGCGGCCAACATCGAGGCGCCGTCGACCATGGCGGCATCGACCACCTGGCCCTGGCCCGAGCGCTGCGCCTCGATGATGCCGCAGGCAATGCCGAAAGCCAGGAACATGCCGCCGCCGCCGAAATCACCCACCAGGTTGAGCGGCGGCACCGGCGCCTCGCCCTTGCGGCCGATGGCGTGCAGCACACCGGTGAGCGCGATGTAGTTGATGTCGTGGCCGGCACGCGGCGCCATCGGGCCTTCCTGGCCCCAGCCGGTCATGCGGCCATACACCAGCTTCGGGTTGGCCGCCAGCAGCGCGTCGGGACCGAGCCCCAGGCGTTCCATCACGCCGGGGCGGAAGCCTTCGATGATGGCATCGGCCTTGGTTGCCAGGCGGATGGCAGCGGCGACGCCGTCCGGCGATTTCAAGTCAAGCGTCACCGAGCGGCGGCCGCGCAGCATCACGTCGTATTTGCGGCCGCGCGCTATTCCCAAGCCGGACTCGCCGGGACGGTCCACCACCAGCACGTCGGCGCCCATGTCGGCCAGCATCATCCCGCAAAAGGGGCCTGGGCCGATGGCTTCGAATTCGAGGACCTTGATGCCTGCGAGTGGGCCGGCTTTCTTGCTCATGAGTTGTCTTTCTGGTGTGTTTTTGCTTGCCGGGCGAAGTGTATTCCTCTCGGCCGGGCCTCAAGCCCCGACGAACTTCGGCTTGCGCTTCTCGATAAAGGCGCGCACCGCTTCCTTGTGATCGGCACTGGCCGAACACCCCACCAGGCGCATCGCCTCATGATCCAGGGCGGTCTCGAAATCGATATGCGCGGCCTCGTCGAGATTTTCCTTGATCGCCGCCAGCGCCAGCCGCGGCCCCTCGGCCAGCGCGCGGGCCAGGGCAAATGCCTCCTCTTGAAGCTTGGCATCCGGCACCACGCGGTTGACCAGGCCCAGGCGCTCGCAACGTGCGGCGTCGACCCGCTCTCCGGTGAACATCAGCTCGCGGGCGCGCGCCGAACCGAGCGCGCGGGTCATGAGCCAGGCAATGCCGTAATCGCCGGACAAACCTACACGGGCGTAGCCGGTCGCAACAAAGGCGCTTTCAGCGGCAATGCGGATATCGCAAGCCAGCGCGATGGCAAGGCCGGCGCCGGCGGCAGCTCCGGGCAGGGCCGCGATGGTCGGCTTCTTCACGGCAACCAGGGCGCCGGTCAACAGGCGCTGGCGCAGCTTGAGGTCGGCGATGCGTTCGTCAGACGACATCGATTTCCGCGAACTGTTGTCGCCCATGCCCTTGACATCACCACCGGCGCAAAAGGCGCTGCCGGCGCCGGTGATCAGGAGCGCGCCGACGCTGCTGTCGTCGCCGCGTTCCTTGATCATGCGCCGCAGCGCCGGGGTCAGTTGGTCCGACATGGCGTTGCGCGCCTCGGGCCGGTTGAGGGTGATGAGGGCAACGCCATCCCTGACGCTGCAAAGCAGCTGACTGGTTCCAGTATCGATTTCACGCACAGTCATCGCGGGTTCCTTCCATTTTTCTTCGAAACACATTGTCTTTGGGCATTGGTTGCGCTCGGCCCGCCGTCGGGTCGAGAAAATCTCCCGTCATGCCGCGGCTGTTACTGTCCACCCGGCATGATCGGCAGCCAAGGCGTGCGGTCCGAGCGGATCGGGCCGCGCCTCCGGCGCGCGCGAACAGTGCATCAAGGGAAACACTGATCAAGTCCGCAGGTCGAGAAAGTCGCTCTTGCAAGATGTTGAATCGAAAAGGTTCTTCGTTCGAGAATCCGAATTCCAGGGACTTGTTCAACGCTTTCCAAAGGACCGGTCGATCGCTGCAGGCCGATTCGACCGCTTCAGCTTCGCATATTACCTGTAACATTTTGGCGCTTGCACAAGGGCACGAGTTGGCGTTTGTCCGAGCCGCCGGCCTGCGCTACGCTCAGCATCCCAGCCTGTAACCACCCGGAACGCCTTATGCCGCTGCCATCTCCAGAACCCCGTGAAGAATTGCATCTGCGCCGCATCGAGGCACGCGGCTTTCGCCGCCACGACGGCCTGTTCGAAGTCGAGGGCCGGGTGGGCGATACCAGGACCGCGGCCTTTCAACTGGCTCACGGTGAAAAGCGGCTGGCCGCCGGCCGGCATCTGCACGAGATGACCGTGCGCATCACCTTCAATCAGGATTTCGTCGTCACCGACGCGATCGCCGTCACCGATGCCTCGCCGCACAGCATTTGCCCCGAGGTCACGCCCGCGCTGGCCGGCCTCGAGGGCCTTGTGATCGGTGCCGGCTGGAACCGCGGCGTGCGCGAACGGCTGGGCGGAGCGCTGGGTTGCCAGCACATCAATGAACTGCTGGCGCAGATGGCGACGGTCGCGTTCCAGTCGCTGGCGCCGTTGCGCCATGCCATGCCGCTGAAACTCGACCACGACGGCAGGCCGGTGAAAATCGATTCCTGCTATGCCTATGCCAGCAAGCGCGAAGTGGTACGTGTGCGCTGGCCGGAGCACTACGACGGCCCGCGCTGAACCGGGCAGCCGTACTGCGCCAGGCGCGCGGCGGCCCGATCGCGGCCGGCGCGTTATGCTGCGCACATGCTGAAGCCAAACACCAAATCCGCGCCACATCCGGGGCCGCTGGCCGGCCTGTCCATCATCGACATTTCCTCGGTAGTCGCCGGGCCGTTTGCCGCCAGCCTGCTGGCCGACATGGGCGCGGACGTGATCAAGGTCGAGATTCCGGGCGTCGGCGATGCCCTGCGCGCGCTGGCGCCGCACAAGGACGGGGTTTCGCTGTGGTGGAAGGTGACCAATCGCAACAAGCGCGGCGTCACGCTGGACTTGCGTCGCGCCGAGGGCCGCGCCATGCTCGGACGCCTGGTGACCGATGCCGACGTGCTGGTCGAGAACTTTCGCCCCGGCACGCTCGACACCTGGGGCATCACCGGCACCTGGTTGCGGCAACTCAATCCGCGCCTGACGATTCTGCGCATGACCGGCTTCGGCCAGACCGGGCCGTATCGCGACCGGCCCGGCTTCGCGCGGGTATTCGAGGCACTGTCCGGCTTTACCAGCATCTGTGGCGAGGAAGACGGCATGCCGCTGCACCTGGGCTATCCGATCTCCGACGCCATCGGCGGCCTCTTCGGCGCGCTTGGCGTGCTCGCCGCGCTGTATGAATTGAAGCGGGATCCGGCGCTGGCCGGGCAGGAGATTGATTGCTCGATCACCGAAGCAATGCTGCGCGTGCTCGAATTCCTGCCGATCGAGTACGACCAGCTCGGTGCCGTGCGCACCCGCTCCGGCAACCGCAGCCAGTACGCGGCGCCCGGCAACGTGTATCGCACCAGCGACGGCCGCTGGGCCTCGATCGCCGCATCTACCCAAAGCATTTTCTTGAGACTGGCAAAGGCGCTTGAGCTGGGCGATCTGCCGGCCGACCCGCGCTTCGCCACCAACCCGGCGCGCGTGGCCAACCGCGATGCGATCGACGCCCGCGTGTCGGCGGCGATCGGCCAACTCAGCCTGGCGCAATTGTGCGCGCGCCTGGAAGCCGCGGAGGTCGGCTTTTCCGCCATCAACGACATCGCCGACGTGTTTGTCGACCCGCAGATCATCGCGCGCGAGGCGATCGTCAGGGTCGCCGATGCCGAGCTTGGAGAGGTGCGCATGCAGGGCGTGGTGCCGCGCTTTTCCGCCACGCCGTGCGCGGTGCGCGCAGCCGGCCCGGCGCTGGGACAGCACAACGACGAGGTGTGGCGCGCCTGCGGATTCACCCCTGACGAAATCGCCGACATGCGACGGCAAGACATCATCTAAGACAATCGGAGGCACACGATGCACCGTACCAGGAGAACTCTTTTGGGCGCCGTTGGCGCTGCGCTGGTTGCGCCTCGGGCCTTGGCGCAGGCGGGCAAGACCACGCGCATTCTGGTCGGCTTTCCGCCCGGGCAGGCCACCGATCTGGTGGCACGCATGCTTGCCGAACGCCTGACCGCTGCCTTGGGACACCCGGTACTGGTTGAAAACCTGCCAGGCCAGGGCGGCAGCATCGCGCTGACCCGGATGGCGAAGGCACCGGCGGACGGCAGCCTGATGTCGCTCTCGGCCCTGGCGGCCTATGTGGTCAATCCGTATCTCTACAAGAACGTGCAGTACGACAGCCTGCGCGATTTCGACCCGGTCATCCTGGCAGCCGAGGTACCGCTGATGCTGGTGGTACATCCTTCGGTGCCGGCGGCGACGCTCAAGGAACTGATCGACTACGCTCGCGCCAATCCGGAAAAGCTGTCGCACTGCTCCTCCGGCAACGGCACCTTGTCGCACCTCTTGATGGAGGACCTGAAGCAACGCGCCGGCGTGCGCATTCTGCACGTGCCCTATCAGGGCAGCCCGCGCGCAGTGGCCGATTTGGTGGCCGGGACGGTGCAGGCCGGTCTCGATACGGTCACCGTGCTGGCGCCCCAGGTGCGTGCCGGCAAACTGAAAATGATCGCGGTGGGCAGCCGCGCGCGCCTCGCGGCCTTCCCCGATGCGCCAACCATCGCCGAATCCGGCTACGCCGGTTTCGAAGCGGTCGCCTGGCTGGCGCTCACCGCGCCCACCGGCACACCGCGGGAGCTACGCGAACGCGTCAACGCCGAAGTCAACAAGGCCCTGCGCGACATAAGCTTCACTGAAAAGCTGGTGGCGATCGGCGCGGTGACGCGCGGCGGCAGCATCGACGACTTGACCGCGTTCCTGCGCTCCGAACAGCGGCGCTGGAAGGAGATGGTCGAACGTTCCGGCATCAAGGCCGAATGACGCCAACTTAGGAAAACCCTGAACAATTCCGTAGGTCGAGAGGGTCGCTCTTGCAAGATGTTGAATCGACAAGGTTCCTCGTTCGAGAATCCGAATTCCAGGGGCTTGTTCAGGGTTTTCTCAATGGAAGTAGGCGCCGCCATCAATCACCAGGGTCTGGCCGGTGATGAAGCCGCAATCCGCGCCGGCGAAAAACACCGCCGCGCCCACCAGGTCGGCCGGATACATGTCGCGCGCCAGGGCGCGGCCGGCGATCGAGGGGCCGCGCACCATGCTCATCAGCGCGTCGTTGCTCTCGACGTTTTCCGAGAGCGTGAAGCCGGGCGCGATGGCGTTGACCAGGATGTTGTGCGGGCCCAGTTCGCGCGCCAGGGCGCGCGTCATTGAAAGAATCGCGCCCTTGCTTGCCACATAGTGCAGATAAAGGGCATTGCCCTTGAAGGCGACCCCGGAGCACAAGTTGATGATGCGCGGCGCCGGCGATTGCTTGAGCAACGGCAATGCCGCCTTGGTCACCAGAAACACGCCGAGCGTGTTGACATCCATCACCTGGCGCCACTCGGCTGCGCTGATCTGTTCCAGCGGTTTCGGCATCAGGGTCGAAAAGATGGCGGCATTGTTGACCACGATATCGAGGCCGCCGAAGCGTTCGGCGGCGACTTGGGCCATGCGGCCGACATCCTCCTCGCTGGTGACGTTCATCGTGATGCCATGGGCATCGATGCCGGTGGCCACCAGTTCGGCGGCAGTCGCTTCCGCATTGTGCATGTCGGCAATCAGGATGCGCGCGCCCTCATGCCCCAGGGCGCTGGCGATTGCGCGGCCGATGCCGTTGCCGGCGCCGGTGACCAGTGCGGTTCGTTGGGTGAGTCTCATGTGGATGGATTGGAGCCTGGTGGATAATCGGGTGCGTAGCGAAGGTCGCGTGAACGCTTGCTGCACGGCGCAAGCCGTAAGGCGGGCAATCATCGCTGCCTGCCGTGGCTGCGACGTCTCGCCAACTGCCAAAGTGTACCTGTGCGAATCGGCGCGCCGGCACTGCATTGACCACCATCATTGACCACCATCATTTGCAACACCCTGCTCCGGAGTGAAACCCATGCCTGTGTCGTTGTCGGACCGCATCCACGAAGCGAACGCCGAACTGGAGGCCCTGTGCGCCAGCCTGGTGACCATCCCCAGCGAGAATCCGCCCGGTGACACGCAGGCGCTGGCCGCCAGGGTCGAAGCCTTTCTCGCGGCAATTCCCGGCATGGAAGTCAAGCGGGTCATCGGCCGCGCGCCGGCGGTCAATATCATCGCGCGCCTGGCCGGCGCCAGGCCCGGCCGCCGCCTGCTGTTCAACGGCCATCTTGATACGTTTCCGGCAGGCGATGCGGCGGCCTGGACCGGCTCAGCATTCTCCGCGCGCGTCGAGGACGGCCGCCTCTACGGTCGTGGCGCCTGTGACATGAAAGCCGGCCTGGCGGCGGCGATGATGACGGCCAAGCTGCTGGCCTGCGACCGCGCCTCGCTCGCCGGTGAACTGGTGCTCACTCTTGTAAGTGACGAGGAAACCGGTGGTACCTGGGGCACGCAATACGTGCTGGCGACGGTGCCTGAGGCGCGCGGCGATGCCATGATCTCGGCCGACGCCGGCAGCCCGCGGGTGGTGCGCTTCGGCGAGAAGGGCCAGCTTTGGGTCGAGCTCACCGCGCGTGGCCGCTCCAACCACGGCGCCCATGTGCACCTGGGCGACAACGCGATCGTGCACCTGATCGAAGCACTGTCCGACCTGAAGGCGATGGTAGAAATGCCGTGCCCGGTGCCGGCCGATGTGCTGGCGGCGATGCGAGAGGCGCAACCGGTGTCCGAACCGATCTCGGGGGTCGGTGAATTCAATACCTTGTCCACGCTCACGGTCAATATTGGCACCATCAGCGGCGGCATCGCCGTCAACATCATTCCCGATCGCGCCACCGCGCGCCTGGATTTCCGCTTTCCGCCCGGCCTTACCCTGGCCTTGGTCGAAGCCGAGATCGGCCGCCGCATGCAGGCCCACCCGCAGGTCGCATGGCAGGTGTCGAGTTCGCATGAACCCAACGTGACCGCGCCTGCGAGCGAGATTGTGCAGACGGTATTGCGCCATGCGCAAAGCCGCAGCGATGGCCCGGTGGTGGCCAACATGCGAGCGGGATTCTCGGATTCGCGCTTTTACCGCGCCGCCGGCATTCCGGCCGTGGTGTATGGCCCCGCACCCAACAACATGGGGGGCGCCGATGAGTTTGTGCTGCTCGATGACCTGCGGGTGGTGTTTCGGGTCCATGTGCTGGCGGCCGCGCAGTATCTCGGCCATCCGGGGCCGTTTTGAGCACGCTGCGCCGCAGTGCGGCGGCGCCGCCGCCCTCGGTATCGCGCAAGGCGCTGTTGGTGGGCGGCAGCGACCTGGCATTTCGCCGTGCGGTTGACGACCTGGTGCGGCTGGCGGCGCGCCTGCAGGAAGTGCGCGGCGGGCTGGCGGCCTGCATCGGCATCACCCCGCCGCAGTACAACATCGTCATGCACCTGGCGCGCCATGCACCGGCCGCGGGCCTGCGCCTGGGCGCGCTGGCCGAAGCGCTCGGCGTCAGCCTTTCGTTCGTGGTGGCCGAGGTACGACGCCTGCAGGTGAAGGGCCTGGTCGCCACGCGCCGCGACCCCAGCGACGGCCGCGCCATGCTGGCGCGCTTGAGCGCCGCCGGCAGGCGCGCACTGGCGCGCGCCGCGCCGCGGATGCAGCGCGTCAATGATCGCCTGTTCGCGGCACTTTCACGCGCCGAGCTGCTGGAGCTGGGGCGCCTCGCCGCAGCCGTGCAAGGCCACAGCGAGGCCGCGTTGGCGGAATTGCGCGCGCAGCCTGGCCCGAAATAATTGGTGAAGTAACTTCACCTTTACAAAGTTTTTCTTCCGGTGCATGATCACGCTTTTGCAGTGGCACGGCGCACCACATCGCCGCGCCGCCAGCCCACTTTCGACGGAGAAACATTGATGGGCATCATCAAGAACGGCGACGAGCACCTGAAAAGCATTCGCGATGCGCGCACCATCCTGATCGAAGGCAGGCGCGTCAGTGATGTCGCCGCGCATCCGGCATTCCGCCAGTCGGCGCAGACCGTGGCCAGCCTGTACGACTATCAGGCCGCCAACCCGGAGTTGATGACCTTCGACATCGGCGGCGGGCGGCGCGCCAATCGCGCCTGGCAATTGCCGCGCAGTTATGCCGAACTGGTCGAGCGTCGCAAGGCACTCACGGCCTGGAGCGAACAGCATGTGGGTTTCATGGGCCGCTCGCCCGATCATGTGGCTTCCTGCATATCAGCCATGGCGATGCGCGCCGATGTGTTCGAGGCACATGGCAAGGGCCGCGGCCAGGCGGTGCTCGACTACTACCGCCATGCGCGCGACAACGATCTGTACCTGGCCTACGTGATCATCGATCCGCAGGCCGACCGGTCGAAAGCCACCGGCGAGCAGGCAGACCCCTTCGTCACCGCGGCGATCTGCGATGAAGATGCCGGGGGCATCACCATCAAGGGCGCAAAGATGCTCGGTACCTCGGCGGTGTTCGCCAACGAGTTGCTGGTGGCCTCGCTGCGGCCGCTGCGCGACGGCGACGACGGCTATGCATTCACCGCGATGGTGCCGATCGGCGCGCCCGGCGTGAAGCTGCTGTCGCGCCGCTCCTACGAGCAGGGCGCGGTGTCGAAGTTCGACTATCCACTTTCTTCGGCTTATGACGAAAACGATTCGATCGTCTATTTCGACGAGGTCAAGGTGTCGTGGGAGCGGGTATTCGTGCACCGCAACCCGGCCATGTCGTTCGCGCAGTTTCACACCGCACCGGCGCATGTGTACCAGAACTACCAGGCGCAGATTCGCCTGGCGGTGAAGTTGCGCTACCTGACCGGGCTGGCGCGGCGCATTTGCGAAACCATCGGCACCGTGGATTTTCCGCAAGTGCGCGAGAACCTGGGCCTGTTGGCGGCGCAGGCCGGCATGATCGACGGCCTGGTGCACGCCATGGAAGCCAAGGGGCGCATGGAGGGCGGCAGCGGCCCGCTTGACCAGGGCGAGTTCTTCATCCCCGACCGCGCCATGCTCTACAGCGCCAATGTGCTGGCGCAGCGCCTGTACCCGCAGGTGATCGAGATGATCCGCGACCTGGCCGGCGGCGGCATGATCATGCTGCCTTCCTCCGCCCAGGATTTCAACAATCCGGAAATCGCCGCGCTGATCGGCAAGACCCAGCATTCGCCGGTGACCGACGCCCGCGGCCGGGTCAAGATGTTCAAGCTGGCCTGGGACAGCGTCGGCTCCGAATTCGCCTCGCGCCACACGCAATACGAAATGTTCTACAGCGGCCCGAAAATGTTCACCGCCGGGCACCAGTACCGCACCTACGACTGGAGCGACGCCACCCGTCTGGTCGACAGCCTGCTCGAAACCTACGACCTGCCGGCCGACGCCACCGCGCGCCAGGCCGCCTGAACCCGGAGCCATTCATCGATGCAAGCCATCAAGACCTTCCCTGTTGGAACCTTGACTGCCGGCCCCTTGAGCGCCGCTCCCGGCAGCGTGGTGCGCGGCCAGATGGACCTGGTCGAATTGGCCGATGCTACGCCCGTGCGTTTTCCGGTCGTGCTGGTCAACGGCGCCAAACCGGGCCCGCGCCTGTACCTGGGCGCTGCGATCCACGGTGACGAAGTCAATGGCATCGCCATCCTGGCCAAGGTGATTGCAGCCATTGACCCGGCGCAATTGGCCGGCAGCATCGTCTGTGTGCCGGTGCAGCACCCGCTGGCGTTCTACGCCGATCATCGCTTCCCGCTCTCGCAGTTCATGAAATCGCCGCTCGACCAGGCGCCGATCGACGCCTGGACCGTCTTCCCCGGCGACGTCAAAGGCAACCTGGCGCAGATCGTCGCCGGCAAGTTGTTTGGCCTGATGCGCGAATGCTCCTGTGTGATCGACATCCACACGCCCACGCGCGGCGGGCGCTACGTGCCGATCGCCATCCTGCCCTCGATGAACCTGGGCGCCGCGGCCGAGCGCGCGCTGTGGCTGGCAGAGCAATGCGCCACCGGCTTCATCGTGCGCGGCGAGCGCGGCATGTATGTCAGCCGCGGCATAGCCTGCGTCGAAGCCACCGCCGTCGGCGTGCCGGCCTTCACCTTCGAAATCGGCGAAGGCGGGCGGCTGGAGCAAAGCGTGACCGACGCGGGTGCGCGCTGCATCACCAACGCGCTGATCGGACTTGGCATGATCGAGGGCCAGCGCAAGCTGCCGCTGGTGGCTCACATGATGAGCGACTTCCTGGGCCTGCGCGCCAGCAAGGGCGGGTTGTTGCGCACCGAGGTTGAACTTGGCGCGGTGGTGGAACGCAACCAGCTGTTGGCGACGATTGTCGATATCTGGGGCGATACGGTCGAGACCATTCGCGCGCCGGTGGCAGGGGTGTTTGTGCGGTCGACTACGTTGTCGAATGTGGCGACCGGGGAGCGGGCGGCGACGTTGGGGCTGCTTTGACGCCTGACTGAATTGAGCATGGCGCCCTCCTTATGCGTTACTGAAATCTCGCGAGGACCGGGACGGTCATGCCAACTTGTTGAACTCGATGTGGCAAGCCCAGGCGCTGCGACACCAGGGAGCCGCTCGCGCGCCACTAGCGTGGAAATTCGGGCAAGATGATCGCTTTGCACCGGTTTGTTTCATCCACATATCTCGTTTGATCACAATCGCTCCCTGGGCACGCGTGATTGAACTGCTGCGAGGGCATCAGCATGAACGCGGTACCGGTAATCGACATTTCCCCTTTCCTGGCCGGTGACGCGGCGGCACGGCAGCGCGTTGCGCGCGAGTTGGCGGCTGCGGCCGAGCAGATCGGCTTTTTTTCCATCACCGGCCACGGCGTGCCGAATGCCACGATGGACGCGCTTTACGAATCGGCGCATGCGTTTTTCGACCTGCCGCTTGCGCAAAAGCAGCAGGTGGCGCCGCCTGCGCCGACCTATCCACGCGGCTACAAGGGCCTCGGGTTCGAAGCACTTGCCGCCGGCAATCAGTTGGACACGCCGCCGGATCTCAAGGAGTACTGGCACTTCGGGCGCGAGGTTATTCCAGACCAGCCGCATTACACCGGGCCGCAGGGACGCAACTATTTTCATCGCAACATCTGGCCCGCGAGGCCGGCGGGTTTTGCCGCCGCGGCCGATGCCTACTATCGGGCGATGGATGACCTTTCGGTGGTGTTGTGCCGGATCTCCGCGCTGGCGCTGGGCTTGCCCGAACACTGGTTTGCCGACAAGATCGACCGCCACGTCACCGCTGCGCGCATCAACTATTACCCGCGCCAGGACAATCCGCCGGCCGCGGGCCAACTGCGCGCCGGTGCCCATACCGACTACGGCATGCTGACCATCCTCTCGGGAGAATCCGCGCCCGGCCTGCAGGTACTAACCCGCTCCGGCCAGTGGGTCGATGTGGCCACCGACAAGTATCGCTTCGTGTGCAACATCGGCGACCTCCTGATGCGCTGGACCAATGACCGCTGGGTCTCGAACACGCACCGCGTGCTGAACCCGCCGGTCGAAACGGCGCGCGCCGCAAGCCGCATGTCGATCGCGTTCTTCCACCACCCCAACTACGACGCGAAGATCGAATGCATTCCCGGCTGTGCCGGCGACGCCGCGCCACGCTATGAAGCGGTGCTCTCGGGTGAGTTTCGCGATTACAAGTACAACGTGACGCGCTCACAAAAGGCGGCATGAGCGCGCCCGAGCGGCCGCCGGGAGGGCGCGCTCATCCTTCCTTGGGGAGGATGTCACGCAGTGACAGGGGAGTAGTTCAGTGAGCGCGCCCGACCTGATCCTGCACAACGCTCGCATCCACACGCTGGAACCGGTCAATCGTACCGTGGCAGCGCTGGCGGTAAGCGGCGAAGTGATCGCCGCCGTTGGCGACAGCGCGGACATCCTGCAATCGCGCGCGCCGCACACCTGCGTCATCGACCTGGCGGGTGCCACCGTGGTGCCGGGCTTTTACGACGCCCATCCACACCTCGATCGCATGGGACTGCGCGACCTGTGCGGGGTGGCGATCGCCCACTGCGATTCGGTGGCCGGGATCTGCGCGGCAGTGCGCGAGGCTGCCGCGCACACCCCGCCTGGCGAGTGGATCGTCACCCTGCCGATGGGTGCGCCGCCCGATCGCTATGTGTTCCGGCCCGCGCAATTGCGCGAGGGGCGCTTCCCCGACCGCCATGACCTCGACGATGCCGCCCCCGACAATCCGGTGTTCATTCGCGCGCCCTGGGGCTGGTGGAGCCGCTTGCCGTTGCCGGCGGTGACCAACAGCCGCGCCCTGGCCACCGCCGGCATCACGCGCGACACGCCGGCCCCGTACAAGATCGAGATCGCTCGCGACGCCGATGGCGAGCCCACCGGCGTGTTCCTCGAACACAATCGCGCGCCGGTGCTCGAATACACCCTGTTCGCCTGTGTGCCGCGCTTCACCTACGAAGACCGCTATGCCGGCCTGCGCCACGCGGTGCGCGCCACCAGCGCCGCCGGCGTCACTGCGGCCTTCGAGGGCCACGGCGTCACACCGCAGATGATGGATGCCTATCGACGCCTGGAAGCCGCCGGCGAACTGACGCTGCGCATGCGCCTACCCTTGAGTGTGCCCAGTGCATCGTTCGGCGATCGCAAGATCGCGCAGTTGCTGGCGCACTGGGCGCCGCGCCTTGGGCGCAGCGGCGGCTCGGCCGGCACCCAGGGCCTGCTGCGCGAAGAGGCCATCTGCCTGGATGTCGCCGACCCCGAAACAGCGCGCATCATCGGCCGCGGCTACCCCTATGAGCATTGGGCCGGCCATTTCTACCAGGCCCTGCCGCATCAGCGCCTGGTGGCGCTGGGGCTGGCGGCGGCCCGTCTTGGCATCCGCGTCTGCACCCTCGTGTGCTACGAACTCGAACGGGTGCTCTGCGCGTTTGAAGAAATCAACGCCCAGGTGCCGATTCATGACAAACGTTGGGTGGCGGTGCATGTGACCGAGGCCACGCCTGACCAGATCCGCCGCATCAAGGCGCTCGGCCTGGTGGCGACGGTGACGCCCGGTTTCATGTTCATGGCCGGCGACCGCTTCAACCTGCAGGCGCTTGGAGCGCGTGGCACACCGATCCGGCAATTGCTTGACGCCCAAGTGCCGGTGGCCTTGTCCACCGACGGCGTGCCGCATTCGATGCTGTTCGCGTTATGGGAAGCGCTGGCGCGCTGGGATGACGACGCCAAGCAGCAACTGGGGCCGAGCAACCTTACGCGCGAGGAGGCGCTGCGCCTGGCTACGGTGGCCGGCCATTTTCTTACCGGGGACGAAGCCACACGCGGGCCGCTGGCGCCCGGCATGGCGGCAGATTTCGCGGTGCTGGACGACGATCCGCTGGCCTGCGACCTTATGCGGATGCGCGACATCGCGGTGTTGCGTACCTATGTGGCCGGGCGTGCGGTGCACGGCCCCATGCCCTGAAGGCACCCGCCGGGTGCACAGTTGCTAGAATCGACGCTTCCCGAGATGGATCACCCGCCGGAGTTCGAATGCATCGGCTGACCTCTGTTGCACCGTTGGAGCGTGGCTCACGCCGCCAAGCCTGATGCTGTTGAGCGCCGATCAGGTGGCCGGATTTCGTCGCGAAGGCGTGCTCTTCCCGCAGCGCGCACTAAACGCCGATGATGCACTGCGCCGCGCCACGGCGTTACAAGGCTTCGCGCAGGCGCGCGGTGCGCCACTGACCGGCCTGTTGCGCTTCAAGGCACACCTGCGCTTTCGCGCGCTCGAGGAAATCGCGCGTCACCCTGCCATTCTCGACGCGGTCGAGTCATTGATCGGACCCGACATTCTGGTATTCACCTCGACCGTATGGGCCAAGGCACCCGGGGATCGACGTTATGTATCCTGGCACCAGGACTCCGCCTATTTCGGGCTCGACCCGCACGCAGAGGTCACCGCCTGGGTCGCGCTCACCGACAGCCGGCACGACAACGGCTGCCTGCGCGTGATCCCGCGAAGTCATCTTGAGGCGGACTACCGGCATGCCGAGACCGGCGACGCCGACAATCTGCTGATTCGCGGCCAGTCTATCCGCGGCCTGGATGAAAACCGCGCACTGGATGTGGAACTGCAGCCGGGCGAATTTTCGCTGCACACCGAGCGCACCGTGCACGGCTCGCTGGCCAACACATCGGGCAGACCGCGCATTGGCTATGCGATCTTTTTCGTTCCGACCCACGTGCGCTCGACCCTCGGCCGCCGCAGCGCCCTGCTGGTGCGTGGCAGCGACCGCTTCGGCTATTGGGATGCGGACCCGCAGCCGGCCGGCGACGACGACCCGGCGATCGAGACTTTCATGCGCCAAGCCTTCGACCGCTACCGCGATCAGGAAGCCGCGCCGGCGGCTTGATCACCGTGCCTGACGACCATGATGGCGGGACCGCGTCCTGCCCGCAGGCAATGCATGCCAAACCGCCCCGTGCGCCGGCCATGACCGCCGACTCTATGCAAATGGCGCATGAAGCGGCCTCACCACGGCAATTCAGGCTTAAATCGGCATGGTTGTTGCTTTTTCTTCAGTGGTAGGCCGATCGATTTGGCGAATCTAAGCGCCGGCCGCCATCGCGCATGCCCGGTGACCGCAATTGAACACCAAACACCCCCTTCGGACCGCACAACATGAAAGCCATTGAAAAGCTTGCCGACTGGATCGACGCGATGAATTCCTTCATCGGCCGCACCCTCGCGTGGGTGATGTTACCGGTGGTGGCGATCTCGTTTTCCGTGGTGATGATGCGCTACGTGATCGGCAAGGGTTATCCGTGGCTGCAGGAATCGTATATCTGGCTGCACGGCGCCGCCGTGCTCTTGTGCGCGGCCTGGGTGTTGAAAGAAGGTGGGCACGTGCGGGTCGACCTGCTGTACAAAAAATGGACTGCCAGGGGCAAGGCGCGCGCCGACCTGTTCGGCGTGTTGGTGTTTCTCTATCCGATGATGGGCTTCCTGTTCTGGTGGAGCCTGCCTGGCGTGCAACGCTCGTGGCGTCTGTTGGAGCGCTCGCAAACCAACGACGGCCTGCAGTTCGTCTACCTGATGAAAACGGTGATTCCGGTGTTTTGCGTGCTGGTGATGATTCAAGGCCTTTCGATGGCGATTCGCGCCTTGCTGGTGCTTGCGCGCGCGGAGAAGGTCAATGGATAGCCATGTAATCGGCGAGATTCTCGCCGTCTGCATGTTCGCAGGCCTGATCGGTTTCATGCTGCTGGGCTTTCCGGTGGCCTTCGCGCTCGGAGGCGCATCGCTGGCATTCGCCGGCATCGGCATCCTGTTCGGCGCCTTCGATACGCCGCTGCTGGCCGGCGCCTTTGGCCGTACCTACGACGCCATCACCAACGATGTGCTGATCTCGATCCCGCTGTTCGTCTTCATGGGCACGGTACTGGAACGCTCGAAGATCGCCGAGGAACTGCTCACCACCATGGGCCAGGCCTTCGGCAAGCTGCCCGGCGGCCTGGGTTACTCGGTGGTGATCGTAGGCACCCTGCTGGCCGCCTCCACCGGCATCGTCGGCGCCACGGTGGTCACCATGGGCCTGATTTCCTATCCGGCGATGATGCGCGCGCGCTATCACCAGCCGCTGGCGGCCGGCATCATCACCGCCTCCGGCACCCTGGCGCAGCTGATTCCACCCTCGACGGTGCTGATCCTGATAGGCACCTTCATGCAGGGCGCCAATGTGCAGGTGCAGGCCGCCAAGGGCAATTACGCCGCCGACCCGGTGACGGTGGTCGAGATTTTCGTGGCCGCGATCATTCCCGGGCTGCTCCTGGCCGCTAGCTACCTGGCATGGGTGATCTATATCGCCTGGCGCCATCCAGAGCGGGTGCCGCCGCTGGACATCAGCATCGAGGAGCGCCGCACCTTCAAGATGCGCATCGTCAAGGTGATGATTCCGCCGTTGCTCCTGATCGTCGCGGTGCTGGGCTCGATCCTCACCGGTTTCGCCACCGCCACCGAGTCGGCCACGGTCGGCGCAGTTGGCGCACTGGTGCTGGCCGCATTCAATCGAATGATCAATATCGACATGTTGCGCTATGCCTGCCGTGCCACCATGAGCATGAGCGGCATGATCTTCCTGATCCTCATCGGCGCTTCCATCTTTTCGCTGGTGTTTCGCGGCCTCGGTGGCGAAAAGCTGGCCGATGATGTGTTCTCGCAATTGCCGGGCGGCGCCGCCAGCGCCACTTTTGTCGTGCTTGCGCTGATGTTCCTGCTGGGCTTTTTCATCGACACTTTCGAGATCATTTTCATCATCGTGCCGATCTTCGCGCCGGTGTTGTTGAAGCTGGGTGTCGATCCCCTTTGGCTGGCGGTGATGATGGGTGTGGTGCTGCAGACGAGTTATCTCACCCCCCCCTTTGGCTACGCGATTTTCTACTTGCAGGGTACCGCACGCGACCTGCCGGTGCAGCAGATTTACCGCGGCGTGGTGCCGTTCATCGCCTTGCAGGTGCTGTTCATGTTCGTCTTTTGGTTCTTTCCGAAGCTCGCCACCTGGCTACCCGCCAAGTTGTTCTGATTTCAAGGCAGTTCCTTTTCTCGCAGTACTTCTCATCACGGAGGCTTCACCATGGATAGACGCAAAGCCCTGCAACTCACCGGCACCGGAGGGCTCGGTGCCATACTCGCCAGCGGCATGGCGCCCGCTTTCTCGCAGGGCAAGAAGGAATGGCGCATGCAGCAAACCTGGGGCAAGACCGCTCCGGGCCTGGCGCGTGGCGGCAACGTGTTCGCCGAGTTCGTGACCAAGGCCACCGGTGGGTCACTGACGATCCGCGAATTCAGCGCCGGCGAAATCGTGCCGCCGTTCCAGACCATGGATGCAGTGGCCAACGGCACCTTCCAGATGGGTTACGGCTATGTAACCTACTGGGCCGGGCAGATTCCGGCAATGAACTATCTGGGCACCCTGCCCTTCGGCTTGACCGCCCAGGAGCACAACGCCTGGTTCTCGCACGGTGGCGGCAACGAACTGGCCGAAAAGCTCTACGGCAAGCTGGGCGTGAAATTCTTCTCCGCAGGCAACAACCCGATCCAGCCCGCCGGCTGGTACAACAAGGAGATCAAGGCCATGAGCGATTACAAGGGCCTGAAAATGCGCATCGGCGGGCTCGGCGGCAAGGTGCTGCAGGCAATGGGCGGAACGCCGGTGTCGATGCCGCTGGGCGAGGTGCCGCAGGCGATGCAGTCCGGCGCGATCGACGCCATCGAGTTCGTCGGTCCAGTGGCCGACCTGGCGGTGGGCCTGCACAAGGTGGCGAAGTTCTACTACTGGCCGGGCTGGCTGGAGCCGTCGGGCCCATACGATATTTTCGTCAACGAAAAAGCCTGGGCCACCCTGAGCGCGAGCGAACAGGAAATCATCCGCGTTGGCGCCAAGTATGCTTCGCTCGAACTGCTCAGCAACTCCTGGGCGCGCAACGCGGTAGCGTTCAACCAGATGGTCGGGGAACTCAAGGTGCAGGTGCGGCAGATTCCCGACGATGCCCTGCGCCAGATGGCCGAAGTGTCATGGAAAGTGATCGAGGCCGACGCCAAGGATGCCGACTCCAAGGAAGTGCTGGCCTCGGTGATGAAGTTCCGGCGCGATATCCTGCCCTACATGCGCCTGTCGGAATACGACTTCATGCGGGTGCGCAATCTGGTCAAGTTCGGCTGAACACGGCAGTATCATGAGGTCGGCTGCGGCACTCGCTGCAGCCGATTTTTCATCTGAAGCGGCATTCGATCGCCGCCCATCGGGAGGCTCCACCATGCCAAAACCGCTATACGAGCCGAAGAGCGGGTCGCCGCTCTCGGTCAATCCAAAGGTCTACGGCCCGATTGCCAGCCAGACCGCCGGCCGCAAGCTCGAATCGAGCTTCGTGGTGCCGATCCGCTCCGGCCGCTCCTGGACCATGCGTGCCGGCCAGGTGTGCCGCCTGGTGCTTGTCGAAGGGCCGCAGGTAGTCGATCTGAACCTCTGGCAGCAGTCCAACCCGCGCGAGAAATTCTGGGCCTCGCGCACCAAGCAACTGCATGGCGCGCACATGCATGTGGGCGATCGTTTCTGGTCGGTGCTGCCGTTCCTGCGGCCGATGGCAACCGTGACCGCCGATACCGTGAACTACGGTTTCGATGCAGACGGCGCCGGCTGCCACGACCTTTTGGGCACGCGCTGCGACCCTTACATCCACAAGCTTTTGACCGGCGAGGAATTGGACGTTTGCTGCCATTCCAACCTGGTGCGCGCGATCGCCCCGCATCACCTGGGTGAGTATGACGTTCATGATGTGTTGAACGTGTTCCAGGTGACCGGGCTCACCAGGGAACATAACCAGTATTTCGTCAAACCTTGCCCCGGCAAGAAGGGCGACTTCTTCGAATTTTTCGCCGAGATCGATCTCTTGTGCGCGATTTCGACCTGCCCGCACGGCGACATGTCGGTGCCGATCTGGGGGCCGAATGCCACCGATCCGTTGAAAGTTTGTCGGCCGCTGGGCGTAGAGGTTTACGCTATCGATCCGGCATTGCTGCGCGATTGGAAATCGCCCGCGACATCGGACTATGCGGGTGTGCACGGATTGGTGGCAGCGTAACTGCGGTTGGCAGTCGCCAGGAGATTGAGGATTTCGAGATGAGTGAAGAACACGGCAAGCCCGGCCAGGGCATCGGTGCCCGCGTCCCGCGCAAGGAAGATTCGCGCCATCTGCATGGGCGCGGCCAGTACGTGTCCGACATGCTGTTGCCCGGGCAGATGGAGGTGGCGTTCCTGCGCAGCCCGGTGGCGCATGGCCGCATTCGCGGCATTCGCAAGCCGGCCGGCTCCGAGGGCCGGGTGTTCGTGCGTGAAGATCTGGTCGAAGCCAGCGACATCGCCTCCCCTTCGTCGCTGCCGACCTACAAGCTGTCGTCGCAACCACCGCTGGCGCACGGCAAGGTGCGCTTTGTCGGCGAGCCGGTGGTGATGTGCGTGGCCAGGACCCGCGCCGAAGCCGAGGACCTGTCCGAGCTGGTGGAACTCGACATCGAGGAATTGCCGGTACTGGTGGATGCGGATGCCGCGCGGCTCGAAAAGTCGGTGCGCGTGCATGATGAATGGGACGACAACCTGTTCCTTACCCTCTCGGTCGACAACGATTTCGAGACGCTGTCGAAAAAAGCCAGCGTGGTGGTCAAGCGCGATGTCGAACTGTCGCGCCAGGCGATGGTGCCGATGGAAGGCAAGGCCGTGGTGGCGCACTGGGACGAGCGCGCCGACATGCTGGTGATGTATTACTCGACCCAGACCCCGCACATCGTGCGCACCGGCATCGCGCAGTTTTTGGGGCTCGATGAAGGCCAGGTACGGATCATCGCGCCGGATGTCGGCGGCGGCTTCGGCTACAAGGTGATCGTGCATCCGGAAGAACTGGCGGTGGCCTGGCTGGCGATGAAATACCGCAAGCCGTTTCGCTGGATCGAAGACCGCCGCGAGCATCTGGTGTCCGGTGCCAACGCACGCCAGCATCGCTATCGGCTCACCGCTTACGCCGATGACAAAGGGCGCTTGCTGGCGCTGGATGCGGAGATCACCATCGACGGTGGTGCGTACTCGAATTGGCCGTTCACCATTGGCCTGGAGCCGGGCCAGGCGATCAGCAATCTGCCGGGGCCCTACGATTTTCGCGGCTATCGTTGCACCACTTATTGCGTGGCGACCAACAAGCCGGGATTCATGCCTTATCGCGGCGTGGCGCGTACCGGCGTGTGCTTCGCGATGGAATTGCTGATCGACGCGATCGCCCGCGCCGTCGACATGGATCCGTATGAAGTGCGCATGAAAAACCTGGTGCGCCCGGAGCAGATGCCCTACGACAACGTTGTCAAGAAACACTACGACAGCGGCAACTACCCCGGCGCACTGGCGCTGGCGCGCGAAAAATTCGATGCCGACAAATGGCTGGCACGACAAAAAAGCGGCGAGGCCGACGGCCGCAAGATCGGCATCGGCTTCGCCAGCTATTGCGAGCAGTCGGCGCACGGCACCAGCGTGTTCGCCTCATGGGGCCTGCCGCTGGTGCCCGGCTACGACCAGGCCGCAGTCAAGTTGACACCTGATGGCGGGCTGGAGGTACGGGTCGGCGTGCATTCGCATGGCCAGGGCATGGAGACCACCTTCGCGCAACTGGCCAACGAGATTCTCGGCATCGATGTCTCCAAGGTGAAGGTCACCCACGGCGACACCGGAACCACGCCCTATTCGACCGGCACCTATGCATCACGCTCGATCGTGATGTGCGGCGGCGCCACCTTGAAGGCGTGCCAGGAGTTGTTGCCGCGCATCGTGAAGATCGGCGCCCATCTGCTCAAGTGTTCCGAGAGCGAGGCGCGCTTCGACAAGAGCCTGGGGGTGGTGGCGCCCGATGGACGTGCGGTTGCGTTGAAGGAGGTCTGCACGGTCTGGTATCTGCGCCCGGACCGCGCGCCGCTGGATGTCGATCGGCGCGGCCTGGAAGTGAGCGTGAGCTACAAACCGGATCGCGATACCGGCGCCTTCAGCTATGCCTCGCACGCGGTGGCGGTGGCGGTCGACGCCGGCACCGGCGCGGTCGAAATTCTCGACTACGTCGTAGTCGAGGATTGCGGCACCCTGGTCAATCCGATGGTGGTCGAAGGCCAGACCATCGGCGGGGTGGCGCAAGGCATCGGCACGGCGTTGTATGAAGAAATCCAGTACGACGCCAACGGCCAGCCCAACGCCTCGACCCTGGCCGATTACCTGTTGCCGGGCCCGACCGAAATTCCCGACATGCGCATCTTCCACATGGAAACGCCGTCGCCCTACACCATGTTCGGCATCAAGGGCATGGGCGAGGGCGGCGCCATCGCCCCGCCGGCGGCGATCTTCAATGCGGTCAATGATGCCCTGAAGGCCAGCGGCGTCGAAGTCCGCAAGACTCCGCTTACACCGCAGCGCCTGCTCGACGAAATCGAACGTGCACGCAAGCAGACGCTCGCCGATCGGCAGGCCGCATGAAAGCCGCCGCCTTCGAATACCTGAAACCGGCCGATGTGGCGGCGGCAATTGCCGCACTGGCCGGTGCGGCGGGCGACGCCAAGCCGCTCGGCGGCGGGCAATCGCTCGGGCCGATGCTGAACCTGCGGCTGGCACGCCCGAAGCTGCTGGTCGACGTGTCGAAGCTTGCGGCGATGCGCGCGATCGAAGACCGTGGTGCCGCCTGGCGCATCGGCGGCGCTGTCACCCACGCGACGATCGAGGACGCCAGGCTGGCCGGCTGCGGCGTGCTGTCGGAGGTGGCACGCGACATCGCCTATCGCATCATCCGCAATCGCGGCACCATCGGCGGCAGCCTGGCGCACGCCGACCCGGCGGCGGATTGGCCGCTCGCTTTGCCGGCCCTGGCAGCGAGCATTTTCATCGCCGGGCCGGCCGGCGAACGCCAGGTTCCGGCCGAAGACTTCATGACCGGCGCCTTCGCCACCGTGCTCACCGAAGACGAGATCGTGATCGCCGTGGAAGTGCCCAAGCTTTCGGCCAACGCCCGCTGGGGTTACTGGAAGTTCTGCCGCAAGACCGGCGAATTCCCCGAAGCCAGTGCCGCCGTGCTGCTCGACCCGGCGCGCAAGCTGGCGCGCCTGTGGATCGGCGCGCTCAACGGCGCACCGCAGGCACTGACCGCACTGGCCGCCGACGTGGCCCAGCGCGGCACTCTGGCAGCCACCGAACTGGCGATCGGCCAGGCACTCGAGCGCGCCGCACCGACCCTGGATTACGCCGGGCGCAGGCTGCATATCGCCGCCGTGCAGCGCGCGGTGAAGAAAGCATGCGACTAAAAGCCATGGCAATGCAAACCATCAACATCGTAGTCAACGGCGAAAAGGTCCAGGCCCTGGCCGAACCGCGCACGCATCTGGGTGACTTCCTGCGCGAGAACCAGCGCCTGACCGGCACCCATCTGGGATGCGAGCACGGCGTGTGCGGCGCCTGCACGGTGCTGATCGACGACGCGCCGGCAAGATCGTGCATCGCCTTCGCGGTGGCCTGCGAAGGCAGCGAAGTGCGCACCATCGAAGGCTTTGGCGATGACCAGGTGATGCAGCAACTGCGTGCCGCCTTCAATCGCGAGCACGCACTGCAATGCGGCTTCTGCACCCCCGGCATGCTGATCGCCGCGCGCGACCTGGTGTTGCGCGTGCCGGATGCCGATGAAAAGCGGGTGCGGGTCGAGATGTCCGGCAACCTGTGCCGCTGCACCGGCTACCGCGGCATTGTGCGGGCGATTTTGAGCGTGATCGAGTTGCGGCGCCCGGCGCATCAAGCGGGCAGTGTGCCGGCGCCGGTGGCGGCGGCTATTTTTACGCCATTTGCGGCCATGGAAGCTGGCGCGCCTGCGGCGGTAAACACTGCCGCAGCCGGCGCAACTGCCGCAACCAGCCCTGCCGCCACCACCGCAGCGCCGGCCGCAATCCCGGGGCCCACCAAGGCCGCGGAAACCACCCTGGTCGCTGCCATGGCACATGCCTCGGCGCAAAAGAAACCCGGCACCGTGATCGAGGATGAATTCACCGTCGATCACCCGCTTGCGCGGGTGTGGGAAATCTTCGCCGACATGCCGGCGGTAGCCGCCTGCCTGCCGGGCGCGGAGATCAGCGAACATTCGCCGACCTCTTTGAAGGGCAAGATCAGCACCAAGTTCGGCCCGATGCGCGCTGCCTTCGCCGGCAGTGCCGCGCTCGAACGCGACGAGGCCGAGAAATGCGGCGCGATTCGCGGCAACGGCACCGACAGCCTGTCCGGCTCGCGCGCGCGCGGCGACATCAGCTACCGGCTGTTCGACGCCGGCGGCGGCCGCACCCGGGTGGCAGTGGCGATCGACTACAGCCTGCAGGGGCCGCTCGCACAGTTCTCGCGCGGTGGGTTGGTCAAGGAGTTCATGAAGAAAATGGTGGCCGATTTCGCCGCCAACCTGAATGCCCGGCTGGGCGTGCCGGTGGGCAGCGCGCCGCCCGAGCAGGCGCCGGTGGCGCAGGTAGATGCCGGCGGCGTGTTCTGGAGTTGGCTGTGGGGCAGCATCAGGAAGTTTTTTGGCGGGAAGTAATCGGCCGTCAGGGTTTTCCGGGTTCTGCCTCGCTTGTTACTACGCCCCGCACACTGCAGCGGGGCGCGCGGCATGCACGCAGCCGGGATGCGCCAGGCGACTTATTCGAAGTTCGAATACCCGAATGCGCAGCCGGCGGCACCCGTACACTGTGACCTGCATTCCTGGAGACACTCCATGCGCCTGAACCGTTTCATGATCCGCCCGCTGGTCGAAGCAGGCCTCCGCGAAGAACTCAATGCCGGTGACACCACTGGCGGCTTCCTGATCTGGGATGACGATCCCATCCAGACCGCGCAGATTTATGCCAAGGGCCACGGGGTCGCCTGCGGCCTGTTGTTCGCCGACGAGACCATCATGCTGATCGACCCGCAGGCGCAGGTCGAGCATTGCGTGGAAGAAGGCGCGCCGATCGCCCCGGGGACGGTGCTGTTGAAGATTCGCGCACGCGCCTCGGCGTTTTTCATGATCGAACGCGCCGCGCTGGACTGGGTGCAACAGCTCTCGGGCATCGCCACCAAGACGCGCCGCTACATGGATCTGGTCAAGCATACCAATGTGCGTCTCACCGATACCCGCAAGGGCTGGCCGGGCCTGCGCATGGTGCAGAAATACGCGGTGCGGGTGGGCGGTGCACACAACCACATCTTCAACCTGTCGAACTGCGTGCTGGTGAAAGACAACCATATCAAGATCGCCGGCAGCATCAGGAATGCGGTGGCGATCCTGCGTTCGCGGGCGCAGCACACCTTCAAATTCGAAGTGGAATGCGAGTCGCTGGCGATGGTGCAGGAAGCGCTCGATTGCGGCGTCGAGATCATCATGTTCGACAACATGGATTTGGATGAAATGCGCGAGGGCCTGAAACTGGTCAACCAGCGCGCGATCACCGAAGCCTCGGGCGGCGTCAACGAAAGCACAGTGGTGGCGATCGCCGAAACCGGGGTCGACGTGATTTCGGTGGGCGACCTGACCCACACCGTGAAGGCAGTCGATATCAGCCTGGACGTGCAGGACATCAAGCCGAGCGCACTGCGCACCATCGGCCGCCTGCAGGCCGCCGGCGCATGAATGGCAGCGTGAAGTTCCGCGCGCGCCACGGCATCATCGTAGCGCTCGATGCCGATGCGGTCGATGCCTGCAAGCAGACCATCGACCTGACCACCAGGGTCGATGGGGTGGTCGGCTACAAGCTCGGCATGACCATGGCGCTGCGCCTGGGCCTGGCCGAATCGGTGCGGCAGTTGCGCGCCCATACCGATTTGCCGCTGCTCTACGATCATCAGAAGGCCGGGCCGGATGTGTTCGACATGGCGGCCAAGTTCGCCGGCCTGTGCGCGGAGGCCCGGGTCGATGGCCTGATCCTCTTTCCCACAGCCGGGCCGCGTGCGGTCGAAGGCTTTGTGGGCGAGACCATCAAACGCGGCATGCTGGCACTGGTCGGCGGCGACCTGCCCTTCCCCGACTACAACGTGAGCGGCGGCGGCTATGTCGCCGACGATGCGCTGGAGCGCATCATCGACAAGGCCATCGAGTTTGGCGCCACCCATTTCGTGGTGCCCGGCAACACGCCGGACAAACTGCGCCACCATTCGGCGCGCCTGAAATCCCGCCTTGCAGCGCCGGTGTTCGTCGTGCCCGGCATCGGCCCCTTGGGCGGCAAGATCGGCGACCTGGTGGCGGCGGCCAATGGCTGCAGCGTCTACGGCGTGGTCGGCCGCGCGGTGTATGGCGCGCCGGATCAGACCCTGGCCGCGCGCCAGCTGGTCGATCAAGCGATGGCTGCCGGCTGATGGCGCATACCGACGCGCGTGTACCGGTGGTGCTGTTCGACTGGGGCGAAACCCTGATGTGGATACCGGGCATGATTCACGATCCGGACCGACATCTGGCGTGTGTCGACAAGATCTACGCAAGCGCGGTGCGGCCGCACCTTGGCGTGCAGGGCGCCGGCCTGCCGGTGGCGACCTTTCTCGAGTTTTACCTGAAGGCTTGTCGCATCCAGATCAAGCAGTCGAAAGAAACTCAGCGCGAACACAGTTTCGATGCCCGCTTCGCGCTTGCCTTCGATCTCGCCGGCATCAAGGCCGCGCCGCCGCCGGGTGCGTTTGCCGCGATGGCCGATGCGCTCGGCAACGCGGTGGCGCAGGGTGCGCGCCTGCTCGACAGCGCAGCCGAGGTGGTCGAACAACTCGCACACTCGTATCGCCTGGGCGTGGTGTCGAACTACCCGCACGGCCCGGTGGTGGGCGCCACTCTCGAACGCTTCGGCCTGCGCCGGCATTTCGAGGTGATCGTGGTGTCGTCGGACACCGGCTGGATGAAGCCGCATGCCGACTGCTACCGCCCGGCGCTCGCGGCATTGCCCGCAGCAGCGGGCAAGACCATGATGGTGGGCGACGATCTCACCAATGATGTCAAGGGCGCCAAGGCGCTCGGGCTGCATACCGCATGGATCGCACCGCAGGCCACGGTGATCGACCCGGAGGTCGACATTCATCTGACCTGCCTGGCCGAATTGCCGGCGCACTGCGCGCGGGTTTTCGCCTGAGTCGCTCCCTCTGGCCCGACCGATGAACCTGCAAACCCAACTGCTGATCGACGGCGTGTTTGCGCCGTCCGCCGCTGGCAGCACCTTCGACACCGCGACGCCGATCGATTTCAGCGTGCTTGCCAGCGTATCCAAGGCCGGCGTTGCCGACGTCGACCGCGCGGTGGTGGCCGCGCGCCGCGCCTTCGACGATGGCAAATGGTCCGGCATGGCGCCGTTTGCGCGCGGCAAACTGTTGCGCCGCATTGCCGAGCTGATCCGCGCCGACGCGCCGCGCATCGCCGAGGTAGAGACGCGCAACGGCGGCAAGACCATCGCCAACTCCGTAAACGAGGTCGAGAGCGCCGCCAATGTGTTCGAGTATTACGCCGGTGCGATGGACAAGTTCTTCGGCGACACCATTCCCATGGGCGCAAGCGTGCTCGACTTCACGCTGCGCGAGCCGATCGGCGTGGTGGCAGCGATCACGCCGTGGAATTTTCCGTTTCTGGCCGCCGCCTGGAAGGTCGCACCGGCACTGGCCGCCGGTTGCACGGTGATCCTGAAGCCGGCCAGCTACACCCCGCTGACAGCCTTGATGCTCGGTGAGGTCGCACTGGCAGCCGGCCTGCCGGCGGGCGTGCTCAACATCCTGCCGGGTCCGGGTGCGCTCCTCGGTGAAGCGATCGCCACCCATCGCGGCATCGACAAGATTTCTTTCACCGGCGAAACCGCGACCGGCGCGACGCTCCTGAAACTGGGCGCCAACGACATCAAGCGCATCACCCTGGAGCTGGGTGGCAAGAGCCCCAACATCGTGTTTGCCGATGCCGACATCGGCAAGGCGGCGGCGCAGGCGGTGAAAGCCGGCTTTGGCAATGCGGGTCAGAGTTGCTCGGCGCGTACCCGCGTGTTTGTCGAGCGCGGCGCGGCCGAGGAATTCACCGCCGCGTTTTGCGCCGCCACCTTGGCGCTCAAGGTCGGCGACCCGCTTGATCCGGCCTCCGAGATAGGCCCGCTGGTGTCGCGCGCGCAATGGGATTCGGTGCATGCCTATGTCGAATCCGGCGTGGCCGAGGGTTGCACGCTGCTCACCGGTGGCGCGCGTCCAGCGGGCCTGGCGCAAGGCGCCTATTACGCCCCCACCATATTGACCGGTGCCCACAACGCCATGCGCGTGGCGCAGGAAGAAATATTCGGCCCGGTGGTAGTGGTGATTCCGTTCGCTACCGAAGCCTGCGCCGTGCGCCTGGCCAACGACAGCCCGTATGGCCTCAATGCCTCGGTCTGGACGCGCGACATCGGCCGTGCCATGCGTGTGGCAAAGGCCCTGAAGAGCGGCATGGTCAGCGTAAACTCGCACGGCAGTGCCAGCCGCTATGGCTATCTGGCGCCATTCGGCGGCACCAAGAAATCCGGCCTCGGGCGCGAACTCGGCATGCATGCGCTGGCGCTCTACACCGAAGTCAAGAACGTCTTTGTCGATCTGGAGGATTGAACCCGTGGCGACCCTGGCAATCACCGGCGGCACCCTGATTGACGGCAGCGGGCGCGACCCGATCCGCAACGCCACGGTGCTGATCGAAGGGGAACGCATTCTGGCTGTCGGCCCGGCATCTGCCGTGAGCCTGCCCAAGGGCACGCAGGTGCTCGATGCCGGCGGACGCAGCGTGTTGCCCGGCATCATCGACTGCCACGTGCACGGCACCTATCGCGCGCGCGACATGCGCCAGCACCTGCTCAACGCACCGACCTACAACGTGCTGCGCTCGACTGCGGTGCTCAGGGAAACATTGGCCTGCGGTGTCACCACCGCGCGCGACATGGGCGGCGCCGATGCCGGTTTTCGCGAGGCCATCGCCGAGGGCTATGTCGACGGGCCGCGGCTGATGATCTCCATCGTGATGGTGTCGCAAACCGGTGGCCATGGCGACGCCTGGGTGCCGGCCGGCCTGCGCGTGCAAAAGCGCGCCTGGCTGCCCAGCCCGGTGGCCGACGGCGTCGATGAAGTGCGGCGCCTGGTGCGCCACATCCTGATGGCCGGCGCCGACTTCATCAAGATCTGCGCCACCGGCGGCATTACCTCGGTGACCGACTCGTGGGACGAGCCGCAGTTCACGCACGACGAGATTCGCGTCGCCGTCACCGAGGCGGCGACGCGGCGCAAGACCGTGGCGGTGCATGCCGAGGGGGTCGACGGCATCCGCACCGCGCTCGGTGCCGGCATTCATTCCCTCGAACACGGCTGGTTCATCGATGAACAATGCGTCGACAGCATGTTGAAACAAGGTACCTGGTGGGTGCCGACCCTGGCCCTGGTGCCGCTGTCGCTCAAGCACCGCAAGGCCAACACCGCCTGGGACAAGCAGCAACTGGCCAACGAGGCGGTCAAGGAGCAGGAGATTTTCGAGCGCATGCAAAAGCAGATTCCGCTGTGGAAAGATGCGGTCAAGCGCGGTGTGAAAGTGGCCTTCGGCACCGACCAGTCGCACCGTCTGCTGGTGGGTGAAAACATGGTCGAGTTCCGCTTCATGGTCGATTGGCTGGGCATGACGCCGATGCAGGCGCTGGTCAGTGCAACCAGTCGCGCCGCCGAGTGCATCGGCCGCGGCGATGTCGGCATGCTCGAAGCCGGGCGCTATGCCGATGTGCTGGTGGTCGATGGCGATCCGCTGGCCGACATCGGCATTCTTGAAGAACGCGCGCGGTTAAAGCTGGTGATGCAGGGCGGCCGCGCTTTCACCAACACACTCTAGAGCGAGGCTCGAATGTTTTCCCAAGCACTGCTGGACAAGGCCGCGCGCGCATTGAATGCCGCCCAGGCGGCGAATCTGCGCATCGCCACCGCTGAAACCTGCACTGCGGGTCTGGTGTCGGGCTGTATCACCTCGGTGTCGGGCGCTTCCAGAATATTCGAGCGTGGTTTCGTGCTGTATCACGACTCGGCCAAGGCCACCGGGCTGGGGGTCTCAGAAGAGGTGTCGCGCGTTCACGGCGCTGTCAGTGCGGAGGTAACGCTACGCCTGGCCGAAGGCGCGCTCAAGAATTCCGGCGCTGGCGTGGCAGTGGCGGTGACCGGTTATGCCGGGCCGGGCGGCGGCAACGAGAAGAACCCGGTGGGCACCTGCTACATCGCCGCGGCACGCCATGGCGCGCCCACAATAGTCGAGCGCCATGTGTTTCCCGGTGATCGCGACGGCGTGCGCCTGGCCGCGGTAGGCGCCGCGCTCGACCTGATCGTCAAGCGCCTCGCCTGATTGGTATGACTTCCCTGCCTCTACCAACCGGCGGCAAGCGTCGCTCGCCGATTCCGGTGACGGTATTGAGCGGTGCGCTGGGTGCCGGCAAGACAAGCTTGCTCAACGCCGCGCTGCGCGGTGTGCTCACCAACGTGGCGGTGGTGGTCAACGAGTTCGGCGCCATCGGCATCGACAATGATCTGATCGAGGCCGCCAGCGAAGACGTGGTGTTGCTGCCCGGCGGCTGCATCTGCTGCCAGGTGCGCGCCGATCTGGCGGTGGCCTTGTTGCAACTCGAGCGCGGCGCCGCGCTGGGCGAGCACCCGGGGTTCGAGCGGGTGATTGTCGAAACCAGCGGTTTGGCCGAACCCGGCCCGGTCCTGCAGTTGTTTGCCGAATCGCCGGCACTCAGCGGGCGCTTCCGTCTCGATGCATTGGTCACAGTAGTCGATGCGCAGTTTGGCGTGGCCGCACTGGCTGACGACAGTCCGGCATACCGGCAGGCCTTGCTGGCGGACCGGCTGATCGTCAGCAAGGGCGAGTTGGTGGACGCGGAATCGCTGGCGCAACTGCAGGCGCGGCTTGCAGTGATCAACCCGAACGCCGAATGCCTGCGCGCGCCGCGCGGCGTGGCGCAAGCGGCATGGTTCGATCCGGCGCCGCTCGCACAAGGGCGCATCATCCCCGCCAGTTCACTGCGCGCGGCGCACGATGACGCGATCGAATCTTTCACTTTGCTATGGGCGCAGGCCCAGCCGCTTGGCGCGCTCGGCGAATGGCTGCACGGTCTGGCCGAGCGCCACGGCGCGCGACTGCTGCGCGTCAAGGGCATTGTCAGGGTGACCGAAGAGAGCGACGCGGTGGCGCTGCATGTGGTTCAACACATCGTGGCGCCGCCGGAATTTCTTGCTGCTAGCGCAGATTCAAGCCGCGTGGTGTTCATCACCCGCGGGCTGGAGCCCGGCGATGTGGCGCCTCCGTGGCGCTTTGAAGTGGCTTGCGCGTCGCCTGAGCGCCCTGCGCCAGCAACGCCCAGACTGCTTCGGCCGCTTCAGGCAGGCGCCGCTTGCGGCGCAGCAGTTCGACCGTAAGCGCAATATCCCAGTCGCCGCTGCCGACGCGGACCAGGCTGCCGTCGCCCAGGTTGCGTTCGATGGTCGACAGCGGCAGCCAGGCCACACCCATGCCCTGCAACGCCAGTTCCTTGAGCACGAAAATCAGGGGATCCTCAAACAGCTTGTGCACCCGCACCTCTGCCACGCGACGCGCCACTTCGTCGTCGACCGCGCGGCCGATGAACGAAGTGCGACCATAGGGCAGGTAGGCCAGCGGCGTGCCGGGAGCGGGCGGCAACGCGTAGCCCGGTGTGCCCTGGCGCTGCGGGGCGCACACCGGAATCAGCGGCTCATCGCCGATTTCAATCGCTTCAAGGTCTTCGATGCCGGCCGGGCGCGGCAGCGCCGGATGGCGATACGACAAGGCCAGATCGGCCTCGCCGGCGGCATATCGCTCGGCGAGTTCGTCGATCGGCCTGACCGAACCGCGCCCGACCAGTGGCCCGATTTCGCGATTCAGACGCGCCAGCAGCGCCGGAAAAATGCCGGCCGAGCAGGCGGTGGGCATGAGGAAGGAAACCGCCGGTGCGGCATCGGCCGAATTGGAACGGATCGAGGCGCGGAAGTCGAGCAGGGGCTCGACACTGGCCACCGCGATGGGCAACATCTGCTGGCCGGCGGAGGTCAATTCGACCGGCCGCGCGCCGCGATCGAACAAGGGTGTGCCAACCCATTCCTCCAGCGCCTGGATGCGCCGGCTGAAAGCGGACTGGGTGACATGCCGCTCCATCGCCGCGCGGGAAAAGCTGCCGCTGCGCACCAGCGCCAGAAAATCCTGCAGCCAGTAGAGTTCCATGATCAGGCCGGAGACGCGCTGCTGCGCGCTTGATATGGGTTGGTTAAACGCTCAGGCGGCAAGCGCTGGCGCATCATGCGTGGGGCTTGAGTGCCGCGGCACGCGCGGCGCGCGACTCCGGGCTGGCCGAGGCCAATGCGATCTGGTCGTGCGCCATGTAACCGCTGGCATGATTGAGCGCGGTGGCCGCCGCGTTGGCCGACTCCTTGCTCATGCGCACAGCGGCGGCAGGCATCGCCAGGGTTTGCGCCGCGACTGCATGTGCTTTGGCCAGCGCCTGGCCGGGGGGTGCTACGTAGTCGACCAATCCGATGGCCAGTGCATCGGCCGCCTTGAAGCGCTCGCACAGGATGGTCAGGCGCTTGGCCCGGGCCGGCCCCAGCAGGTTGACCAGGCGCGGAATCGTGCCCCAGGTCAGCGGTATGCCCAGCGCGATTTCGGGCAGTGAAACAAAGGCATCGTCGGCCAGCACCCGCCAATCGCAGGCCAGCGCAAGCGCCAGGCCGCCGCCCACCGCATACCCTTCGATGGCAACAATGGTGATTTGCGGCATCTCCTCCCAGGCCTTGCACATGCGAAACCCGGCACCGGCGATTTCGCGCCGCTCAACCGTCGACAGCGTGTCGTCGGCCCAGGCCACCGCGTCCTTCAGGTCGGCACCGGCGGAAAAGAATTTCGCATCACCGGTGAGGATAACCACGTCGATATCGGTGCGTTCGGCCAGGTCGCGCGCGCAGGTGGTGAGCTCGCGCATCAGGGCGCGGGATAGCGCGTTGCGTGCGCTTGGGCGCTGCAGGCGGATAATCGCCAGACGGTCAGCGGATTCGAGACTCATGTTTTCAAACATCATGTTTTCATCCAGAAATGACGAGAGGTTTACCGAGCGCCCGCTCCTCGCAATCCAGCGGCCCGTCGCATTGCCACATCTGCATCAAAAATACGCCCGGCGCATCGAGTGCCACCAGCGGGCCGTGCCAGACGCCAGAGCGGTAGACAATGCCCTGTTGCGCGCTGCCGATAAACGAATGCGCGGCGGCCAGGTCCGGCTCGCCATCGGCGAGTGCATCGAACACGCAGACCAGAAACCGTCCCGCGCGATTTGGAAAAAACAGCTGCGGCGACAGCGCATGGCGCTCGATCACCCCCAGCGTGAACGGCAGGCTGCTCGCTTCGATGCTGTAGAGCGCACCTGCCAGGCGCTGTGCGCGTGGATCGGCTGCGAGGTCCAGCGCAAGATCGAAGCGCCGGCCACGCCCCTGATTGACCGCAGCCGATTCGCGCCCCGCCTCGACGACGCTGCCGAAGCGGGCGAACGCGGCTTGCGTCAGCGGGGCGGCGGTGAGCGTTGGCATCGACCCTCAGGCCTGCGCCTTCTGTGCCTTCTGCGCCTTTGCGCGCAGCGCCTCGATCGTGGTTTGCGTGGTGATCGCATTGGCATCGATCACCACCTCGATCAAGGCCGGTTTGCCGGCGGCGAGCGAGCGTTCGAGCGCGGCGCCGAACTGCGCAGTCTCGGTCACCGTTTCACCATGTGCGCCATAGGCATGCGCCAGCGCGGCGAAATCGGGGTTGGTGAACGCTGTGCCGTAAACGCGGCCCGGATAGTCGCGTTCCTGATGCATGCGGATGGTGCCGTAGATGCCGTTGTTGACGATGATGAAGATCACGTTCAGCTTGTGATGCACCGCGGTGGCAAGCTCCTGGCCGTTCATCATGTAGCAGCCGTCACCGTTGAACGACACTACGGTGCGGCTGCGATCGGCGGTCTTGGCGGCCACCGCGGCCGGCACGCCATAGCCCATCGAGCCGGCGCTGGGCGCTAACTGCGTGCGGAACTTGCCGTAGCGGTGAAAGCGCTGCAGCCAGCCGGAAAAATTGCCGGCACCGTTGGTGTAGATGGTGTCCTCGGGCAGCACTTTTTCCATGTGCAGCACGATCTCGCGCAGGTCCACCTTGCCCGGCATGCCCTTGTAGGCACTCGACTGCCAGGCCTCGTAGTCGGCGCGCGCGGTTTTGGTGTGTGCCGCGTAACTGACAGCGCCAGGCTTGCCCAGGCCCTTTGCCGCAGCGGCGAATTCGTTCATTCCTGAGGCGATCAGCAGTTCTCCCTGATAGACGCGCCCGAGTTCGTTGGGGTCGTTGTGCACATGCACCAGCTTTTGCCTGGCAAGCGGCGGGGTCAGCAGGGTGTAGCCCGAGGTGGTCATTTCACCCAGGCGCGCGCCGATGGCCAGCACCAGGTCGGCTTCGCGAATGCGCTTGGCCAGCGCCGGGTTGATGCCGATGCCGACATCGCCCGCGTAATTCGGCGCGCGATTGTCGTACAGGTCCTGGAAGCGGAAGGCGCAGCCGATCGGCAAATCGAAGGCCTCGACAAACGCGCGCAAATCGGCGATGCCCTGCACATTCCAGCCGGCGCCACCGAGAATCGCCAGCGGCCGTTGCGCCGCCTCGATCAAGGCCTTCATGCGCGCCATATCGGCCGGGTTGGGGGAAGCCTGCACCACCTGGTAAGGGCCGGGGTCAGCCACCGAAGCCATCGCAGTCAACATGTCTTCGGGCAGCGCCAGCACCACCGGGCCCGGCCGGCCCGAAACGGCGCAATGAAAGGCGTGGCTCAGGTATTCCGGAATGCGGTCGGCGCGGTCGATCTGCGCCACCCATTTGGCCATTTGCCCGAACATGCGGCGAAAGTCGACTTCCTGGAAGGCCTCGCGTTCGACCTGGTCGGAGGCTACCTGGCCCACGAAAAGAATCATCGGGTCGGAATCCTGGAACGCGGTGTGCACCGCGATCGAGGCATTGGTGGCGCCCGGGCCACGGGTGACAAAGCAGATGCCCGGCTTGCCGGTCAGTTTGCCGTAGGCGCCGGCCATGAAGCCGGCACCGCCGTCCTGGCGCGCGACGATCAGCTCGATCGTGTCGCGCGCGCCGTACAAGGCGTCGAGCACAGCCAGATAGGACTCACCCGGTACGCAAAAGGCGTGGCGAACGCCGTGAATCTTCAGTTGGTCGACGAGAATCTCGCCGCCACTGCGTGGTTTCAGAGCGTTTGTCATGGTTCGATGAATTAGTGGGCGAAGATCTGGGACTTCCGGGATTCGGGTTTGTCTGCAGCGCCGGGCCGCACATGGCGGATCGAACGCTGGCCCGGGCAGCGGCGCGGCAGGATCATGGCGCGCATAACGCCGGGCGGCGCGGCGCGGGAGGCGGCAGCATACACCGGATCAGGGCCGGCTTCGAACCCGGCTTCACCTGGGTTTATGGGTGCGCCGGGGCCGTCAGTGTCGACGCGAATCCGCGCAGGACGCATGCCCCGCTCTCGCCGACCGCGTAGGTGTCGACAAACGTCTGAAGCTCATGCGTGGCCAGTGTCAATCCTTCAAATCGCACGTTGGAACATCGCATCACGCGTTGATTCCGACCCTTGCGGGCTGGCGTCGGCTGGCGCTGTGCACATGATTCGACAGGATTTGCCAAGCGCCCCATAAACTCGCATCCACGCCTGCGGGGTTTGCGTATCCGTCAGGTCCGGCGCAAGTGCCGCTACAGCTCAAACAATCCCAACCACCGCGCAGGGAGCCCGAATTGTCCAACTTTCAAGCAATCATTGCCGTCGCAATGCTGTCATTTTCAGCCCTGGCCGTCGCTGCCGACGGCTTGGTCGCGGTCAAAAGCCCGCACAGTGCCAAAGACACGATGACTCGGCTCGAGGATGTCGTCAAGCAACGCAATCTGCTCGTCTTCGCCCGCATTGATCATGCCGCCGGCGCGCTCAAGGTGGGCAAGACCCTGCGCCCCACCGAGGTGCTGATTTTCGGCAACCCGCAGGGTGGCACCCCCCTGATGGAATGCGCGCAGTCTGTGGGCATCGATCTGCCGCTCAGGGCACTGGTATGGGAAGACGCCGCCGCGCAAGTCTGGCTGGGCTACAACGATCCGGGCTATCTGATGACGCGCCACGGTGTGCCTGTTTGCCCGGCCGCCGATAACGTGCGCAAGGCATTGGCCGGCATTGCCCAGGCGGTCACCGCGCGTTAGCCGCGCCGCCCATGTCTCCCGACCCGATCCTTGTATCGCATGCCGGCGGCAGCGCAGCATTACAAACTCATGTTCACTCCCTATGACTGGCCCATCAACCGGCAGCCGCCCAAGTGACCACGCCTGCGCCGCCGTCTCGCGGCGCAGCCCGCAAGGCCGCTGCCCTGGCTGACTGCGCGCCCCGGCGCGCGCCGCTGCAGGACCAAAGCGCGGGCGACGCCGAGGGCAGGCATCTAGAATGGCGGCTCCCTGCTTCCGGCGCCGTTCCATGACCTCTTTTCCGCTCCGCCCGCTCGACGGCATCACCGTCGTCGCCCTCGAACACGCGATCGCCGCACCGTTCGCCACCCGCCAACTGGCCGACATGGGCGCGCGCGTGATCAAGATCGAGCGACCCGGCGTCGGCGACTTCGCGCGCGCCTACGACACCCGCGCCAAGGGACTGGCCTCGCATTTTGTCTGGACCAATCGCTCAAAGGAAAGCCTGGTGCTCGACCTCAAGCACGCGCAATCGGCGGCGATCCTGGACCGGCTCCTGGCGCGGGCCGATGTGCTGATCCAGAACCTGGCGCCGGGCGCGACCGCGCGCATGGGCCTGGACTACACCAGCTTGAAGGCCCGGCATCCGCGCCTGATCGTGTGCGGCATTTCCGGCTATGGCGCCGATGGCCCGCAGCGCGACAAGAAAGCCTATGACCTGCTGATCCAGAGCGAGGCCGGCTTTCTTTCGACCACCGGGTCGGCCGACGAACCAGCCAAGGCCGGCATCTCGATTGCCGACATCGCCGCCGGCATGTATGCCTACACCTCGATTCTCAACGCGCTGATCCTGCGCGGCAGGACCGGGGTCGGGTCGAACATCGATGTTTCGATGCTTGAAGCAATGGCCGAATGGATGAGCTTTCCGCTCTACTACGCCTACGATGGCGCCACACCGCCACCGCGCGCCGGCGCCAGCCACGCGACGATCTATCCCTACGGCCCATTTACCACGGGCGACGGCAAAAGCGTGGTGCTGGGCTTGCAGAACGAACGTGAATGGGCCGCGTTTTGCAAGGGTGTGTTGCAGCAACCGGCGCTGGCGGACGATCCGGCCTACGACTCGGTGAGCAAGCGTTCGAATGCGCGCGTGGCTCTGCGCGGGCTGATCGAAGAGGCGTTCGCCAGTCTCACCGTCCTGCAGGTGATGGCCAGACTTGACGCCGCCGGCATCGGCTACGGCCAGATGAACGACATGGCCGCCCTGTGGGCGCACCCGCAACTCAAGGCACGCGAACGCTGGCGCGAAATCGACACGCCGAACGGGCCGCTTACCTCGCTCCTGCCGCCCGGTGTGAACAGCGCGTTCGAAGCGCGCATGGACGCAGTCCCGGCGCTGGGCGCGCATACCGCGGCGATCCTCGGCGAGATCGGCTACTCCGACGAAATGATTGCGCAGCTGGCAAGCACAGGCGGCTAGTGGAGTTGCCCGCCTAACTTGTCGTTTGTTGCGAATCGAGCCATCGCGGCCAGCCGCGCCGGCCTTGATTCATTAGCGGCAATGTGCCGCCAATTTTTCGCTCGCCTCTATCCCGTGGCCTGCCTGGAAATCGGTGACCTTCCAAAGCGGCGCTCGACTCAGCCGATCACTTCATCGATCGCTTCGACGTCGCCGAGTTTCATGTCGATGTCGAACAGCTTGGCCGGCACCGAGGGATGTACCACCAGGATGCGGGGCGAGACCACCACCTTCGAGACCGGCGCGAAGTCGCACTCCCTTGGCAGCAGTCATGCAGGTTGCATCATTGGCAGGATATGGCTCGGTTTCACTTCGCGGCACCCAAAAACTGCGCCATGCCGGCCAGGTTGCATGCCTTGATCAGCCGGTTCTCCTGCGACTCGATCATGTCGACTGTCGCGGCCAGGTAGGCCGGCCATTCCGCATCGGCGTCGCGCGCGGCGCGGCGAACGTCGAAATCCGAAATGCTGTCGTAGGCATAGAGATGGATGAACTGGTTGAGCGGGCCGACATCGGTGGTGTAGATGCCGACCGGCACGCCCAGGTGACGTATCTGCACCGGCAGGCCCAGGCGGTTGAACGCATCCAGGAATTTCGGCATCTTGCGTACCGTGATGGTGTAAATGCGCAGGTCGATGATGGGCTTGGAGGTCAGCATGGGTGGTTCCCGTGGAAGCGCCGTCAGGCGCGAATTGAACTCCGTGCAATGTACCCGACCATGCACCACTGCCGCAATCCCGCGCCGCCGCATGTGCCAATGTAGACTCTTCCACTGCTGCGTCACAGCGCGGCGCGGCCAAACCCTGGCATCAGGATGCTTCCTACTTCATGCTGCGCGACCCGGCGCATGTGATCGCCACCTGGATCGCGCTCGATGCCGCAACCCAGGACAACGGCTGCATGCAATTCATCCAGCGCTCGCAGTTGGATGGTGCGGTGCCACATGTGCAGGAGTCCCGCGCCAATTGCAGCATCCGCCCTGACCGTCTTTCGCAACAATCGGTGGTGCCGGTACCGATGCAGCCGGGTGATGCGGTGGTATTCCATGGCCTGATCCAGCATTTCACCGACGACAACCACTCCGCCACACGTCGCCGCGCCCTGCAATTCCAGTTTTGCCAAGCGGGTGCGGCCTGGGGCGACCGCGACGATCATGCCGCCTTGTACCGTGACGAAAAGGGCGAATACTGCGGTTGCATCACACCGAAGTATGGCGCGGCGGCGATGCGCATCCTGCGTGGCGACGCGCAAAAAGCCGTGGTGCCGGTGGATTGGGCGTGAGGCGGCAAGGCGGCCAATGATGCATTGACAGCGGGCAGCGCATTTGAAACACTGCGGAACGCGACGATTTAACCAGATCGATACAAACGAGGAGAGACCGATGTTCAAACCCCTGATTGCGGCCGCCACAGCCGCCCTGATGCTCAGCGCCGCCCCGGTTGCAGCGCAACAAAAGGAAATCAAGATTGGCGTGATCTATGACCTGACCGGCCCGTTCGCCGGCGGCGGCTCGGAGGCCAATCACATCGGCACCAAGGCCGCGATCGACATGTTCAACGAAAAAGGCGGGGTCGAGGGCTACCGGATCGTGCCGGTGTATGTGGATGCGCAATCCAAGGTCGATGTGGCAATCAACGAAGCCGAGCGTCTGATCAACCAGGAAAAGGTCGACATGCTGCTGGGGGTGTATTCCAGCGCGCAGTGCGTGCCGATGGTCGGCAAGGTCGATGCGGCCAAGAAATTCATGTGGGCCACGGTGTGCGTGTCTTCGGCGGTGTTCAAGAACAAGAACCTGCAATACGTGTTCCGCCCGCAACCACACAGCGATCAGTACGGCCAGGCTTCCTGCGACTACCTCAAGGAGCACGCGGTCAAGAAGTTCGGTACGACGCACGACAAACTCAAGGTGGCGATCATTTATGAAGACGGCCCCTATGGCGCCGGCGTCGCTTCGGGTAACGAAGCGCAGTGCAAGGCCAACGGCAGCCCGATCGTGTTGAAGGAAGGCTACGCCGCCACCGCCCCCGATTTGTCCTCCCTGGTCACCAAGCTGCGCCGCGCCGCGCCGGACGTGATCCTGCACACCGGCTACAACCCGGACATCACCTTGTTCCTGCGCCAGGCCAAGGAGCAGAACCTGAAGTTCAAGGCCCTGATCGGCCACGGCGCCGGCCATAGCCAGATCGGCAAGCTGCGCGACACTTTCGGCGATGACGTCAACTATTTCCACTCGATCGACCCGGTGGCTGCGCAAATTCTCGATCCCAAGACGCTCAAGCCCGGCATGGGCGACCTGGCGAAAGAAATGGTCAAGCGCTACCAGGCCGTTAAAGGGCCGGTTGAAGTGCCGCCACATGCATCGATGGGTTTCACCAACACCTGGATTTTCCTCTCCGACGTGTTGCCGCGAGCGATCAAGAAGCATGGCGGCATTTCCTCCGAAGCCTTGCGTCGTGCCGCCCAGGAAACCGACATCCCGGCCGGCGGCACGCCCTCGGGCTACGGCGTGAAGTTCTTCCCGTCCGGCCACATCATGTCGGGCCAGAACGAGCGCTCGCAACTGGTGGTCATGCAGTTCGTCAACGGCCGCACTTACATCGCCTGGCCGACCGCGATTCGCACCACTGATCCGCTGATGCCCTTCCCCAAGGGACACGCCTACGCGAAGTGACGTGGCGCGATTTTGACGCGTCGCTGTCGCCCTCCCGGTCCCGCGCAAGCGGGACTGCATGAAGTTGCCTGGGCGGAAACCCGACTTTCCGCTTGGGCGGTGACCACGTAAGCTCACGCATGCTTAGCGTCCAAAACCTGACCAAGAAGTTCGGCGGCTTCAGCGCAGTGTCATCGATCTCGTTCGAGCTGGCACAGGGTGAAATCCTCGGCCTGATCGGCCCCAACGGCTCGGGCAAGAGCACCACGTTCAACCTGATCGCCGGCCTTTATGCGCCGACCGCGGGTGCGATCATGTTCGAGGGGCGCGACATCGGCGGCCTCAATTCGGCGCAGGTGTGCCACGCCGGCATCGGCCGCACCTTCCAGATTCCCCGCCCCTTCAAGAAGCTCACCATACTGGAGAACGTGACGCTGGCGGCTTACTACGGCGGTGACGGCAAGATAAGCGAGAGCGAAGCCAAGCGCCTGGCTGCCGATGCGCTCGCCCTGATCGGCCTGCCGCATGCGAACGGCGCGCGCATCGACGGCCTGGGCGCAGCGGCATTGAAGAAGCTGGAGATGGCGCGCGCGCTGGCGACGCAACCCAGGCTTCTCTTGGCCGATGAATCCCTGGGCGGCTTGGACGAGCACGAGATGGAGCAGGCCGCCGACACCCTGAAAATGATCCGCAGGGAGCGCGGCATCACCATCATCTGGGTCGAGCACATCATGGGTGTGCTCATGCGCGTGGTCGACCGCTGCATCGTGCTGGATCACGGCGAGATCATCGCCGCAGGCCTGCCGCGTGAAGTCGCCTCCGACCCCAAGGTCGTCGAGGTGTACCTGGGCACCGATGCGGCCGAAGTGCAGGCACAGACGCAGCAAAACGGGGCTGCGCAAGGCAGCGGGGCGGCCCCGCAATGAGCGCGATGCTGGAGTTATCCAATGTGTCGGCCGGTTACGGTTCTTTCCAGGCCTTGTTCAACGTGTCTCTCGAAGTCAGGGCCGGCGAAGCGGTGGCGGTGATCGGCCCCAACGGGGCCGGCAAGACCACGCTGTTGCGTGCGATTTCGAAACTGGTCGACGTCAGCGCCGGCGAGATCCGGCTCGAAGGAAGGCTGTTGGCCGACGTACCGGCACACCAGATCATCAACCTCGGCTTGTCCCAGGTGCCCGAGCACCGGCGCCTGTTTCCGCGACTGACGGTCGAGGAAAACCTGCGCATGGGCGCCTACCCGGCCGCCGCGCGCGCGAAATTCGCCGAGCGCTTGGGCATGGTCTATGCGCTGTTTCCACGCATGCAGGAGCGGCGCCACCAGGCCGCCGGCACCCTTTCGGGTGGCGAGCAGCAAATGTGCGCGATCGGCCGCGCCCTGATGAGCGGCCCGAAGTTGCTGCTGCTCGACGAGCCCTCGGCCGGCCTGGCGCCGCTGATCGTGCAGTCGATTTTCGACCTGGTGAAAAAAATTCGCAGCGAAGGCTATACGGTGATGATCGTCGAGCAGAACGTGCGCCAGGTGCTCAAGGTGGTCGACCGCGCCTACCTGCTCGAGGTTGGACGCATCAAGCTGGCCGGTTCGGCCGCCGAATTGCTGGCGAGCAAGGAAATCGAGAAAGCCTATGTCGGTCTTTGATGTTGTCGCGCGCGGCCGCACCGCCTGGAAATGCAGGTTTTTCCCCGGCGCCCTGGTTGATTAGCGGTGCCATAGTTCCTGGCAGTCTTTGAGGACAAGCAAGCAATGCAATTCTTCGACATTTTTCTGCTGGAAACCATACTCAACGGCCTTCTGTTTGGCGGTGTCCTGGCGCTGCTGGCACTCGGCCTGAACCTGATTTTCGGGGTCATCGACGTGGTGTGGATCTGCTACGCCGAGTTGATGATGCTGGGCATGTACTGCGTGTTTTTCCTGCACAAGGTGCATGGCCTGCCGCTGTTTGTGGCCTTCGGTGCGGCCATCGTGGTGGTGTCGGTGCTGGGCGTGCTGCTGCATGTGCTGGTGATCAAGCCGGTGCTCAACGGCGAGCCGATCAACCAGTTGCTGGTGACCGGCGGCGTGTTGACACTGTTGCAGGCGGCGGCCACCCTGGCGTTCGGCATCGATTTCCGCAACCTGGGCATTGCCATGCCCAGCCTGGTGTTAGGCGAGATCTCGCTGCCCTGGTCGCGCATCGCCGCGGCCATGACCGCGCTGGTGGCGATGACCTGCCTCTATGTTTTTCTCAAGAAAACCTATCTGGGCACCGCAATACGCGCCATCAGCCAGGACCGCGCCATCATGCCGCTGATGGGCGTGAACCCGGCGAAAATCTACTTGATCACCTCCGCCATCGGCGGCGGGTTGGCGGGCCTGGGCGCCTGCCTCCTGGTGCTGCAGTACGACGTGCACCCGGCGATCGGCCTCAGCTTCGGGCCCCTGACCTTCATGGTGTGCGTGCTGGGCGGCTTGGGCAACATGCTGGGCGGCTTCATCGCCGCTTTCATCTTCGCGCAACTGATATCGGTCGGCGGCTTTTACTTTCACCTGGAATGGGGTTACGTGATGGCCTTCGGATTTTTCATCATCATGATGTTCGCGCGGCCGCAGGGCCTGCTCGGCAGCAAATAGGGGGCGCCATGGACCGTCGCTGGTGGCCCTCTCTGGCGGTGCTCGCGGTATTGCCGTGGATCGTGCCGTCCTCCTACATCGTGCACCTGATGGTGCAGGTGCTGTTGTGGTCCTTCATCTACACCGGCTGGTCGCTGATGGGGCGCTTCGGCCTGGTGTCGTTCGGCCACGGCGCCTTCATGGGCATCGGCGCCTATGTCGTGGTGCTGATGTGGAACCTTTATGGCCTGTCACCCTGGTTGGGAATTCCGCTGGGCATCGTGCTGGCGGTAGCCTGTGCGGTGCTGATCGGCTACCCCTGCTTTCGCTTCGGCATCGCCGGCCACTACTTCGCGCTGGTAACCCTGGCACTCACCGAGGTGGTGCGCTCGCTGATCGTGGCGCTGCGCGACTTCACCGGCGGCTCGCTCGGCATCACACCCACCAATGTGTTGACCGACGGCACCACCTGGTCGATCACCGCATTGCAGTTCGCCGACAAAAAGGTTTTCTTCTACATCGCGCTGGCGGCCTGGGCCTTCGGCATCTGGGTGTGGAACCGCATCGACCGCAGCATGATGCGCTACGCGATGGAGGCCATCGGCAGCGACGAGCAGGCTTCCGCCAGCGTGGGCGTCAACGTGACGCGCACCAAGCTCACCATCACCATCATTTCCGCCGCGCTGACCGCCCTGGGCGGCGCGCTGTTCGCCCAGTATCAGCAGTATGTGAACCCGGAAACGGTGGCCGGCATCGGCGTTTCGCTGCAGATCGTGTTCGCCGTAATCGCCGGCGGCATGTTCGTGCGCTTCGGGCCGACGGTGGGCGCGGTGTTCACGCTCTTGCTCACCGAAGGCCTGCGGGTGGGCATCGGCAACAAGATCAATGCGCTCGATTCGACCATCTACGGTCTGATGCTGGTGATGTTCATCATCTACATGCCAAGCGGGATCCTGGGCAAGCTGTTCGAGAAGATGCGCGGCGCCAGGGCGTAGAGCGGGCCGCGACAGTCGCTGCGGGCCGCGACTGTCGCTGCAGGCCGGCGCATGCCGCGGAATTCACAAGACCTGCGATCAGGGCTTGCGGTCCGTCAGAAACGGCACAATCTGCTGCAGCGCGATTTCGGCCTTGGCACGCAGCGCCGCGTCGTCGTCGTTGGCAATCGGATGTTCGATCACCGCGAACCGATAAGCCGGCAGGCCGTTCACTTCGGCGACCGCCTGCGCGCTACGCCGGAACGGTGAGGTCATGATGGCGACCGCCGGAATCCCGAGGCGCTCGGCTTCGATGGCGTCGTGCAGACTGCACGACGAGCAACTGCCTCAGTCGCCGATCCCGGAAAGAATGGCGTCGGCACCACGCATCTGCGCCAGCATGGCCTCCGGCACCGGCCGGCTGGCGTCGGGCTTGCGGCGGCGAATCAGTTCTGCCACGCCATAGCGCGCTTGCAGGATCTCGGCCACATGATCGTAGAAGCGTTCGGTGCCGATCTTGGCGTTGTCGAGCAGGCCTACGACCTTGCCTTGCAACGACGCCACTGCCGGCGCCATCCGCAGCGCCTCGCCCGCGGCAGACAAACGTGGATCAAGAACTGTCAACATCATCGCTCTCCCTTGGTCAAATCGTGGTCAAACCTCTATCGCCATGGTCACCGCCATGGATTTGTTGCCGATCCACGGCGGCACCACCATGCCGAAGCCGCCGGCCGAACCGCCCGCTGCCACCACCAGCAGGTCTTCAGGCGCATTGAAGGCGCGGTAGACCTGCTCTTCATCCTTGCGCCCGGCCACCGCCGCCTTGCCGACGCCACGCCATTCCTTGCGCCGCACCCAGCATTTTTCGAACATGTAGTTGCGAATGTCCTGCTTGCTCCAGTTGGCGCGACTGAAAACCTCACGGTTCTGCCGGGCGATGAAGATCGCGTAGTTGCCGTGCCAGATCGAGTAGGTCAGCATGTTGGCGCGCACGGCAGCAGCGTAGGTATCGAGCAGCTCTTCGGGATCGTGCGTCCACTCGTTCAAGACCTGGTGCGGCGATTCGGCGGCCATCACGGTCACCGCCGAGGTGCCGGCCGGGATGCCGCGCTCCACCGACAAGGGCAGCCACGGACTGTCTTCCTCGTCTTCGGCGATGCAAAACGTGAACTTGCCAGGATGGCCGAAGGTCGAACGGTCGAGTTGACCCGGGTGCCCGCCCAGCACGTTGAGGATGAATAGCCGCAGGCTGCGGCCGATGGTGGCATTGGCGCGGCTGGCGTTGGCAAAGGCATTGTGGGTTGCATTCATCGCCAGCGCGCGCCGCACCGGGCCGTTAACCACGATCATCGGCGCACTGCCGCCGGTGCTGGCGCTGCTGCCGTGCAGATTGAATTGCGGCACGCACATGGCCTTGATGATCGCCAGCACCGTGGGCATGTACTCGGGCAAGCAGCCGGCCATCAGCGCCGCGATCGCGACTTTTTCGGCCGTGATGCGGCGCCGGCGTACCGGTTCGACACCCACCACATCGTCCGGCGTTACGCCGCCGGCGTCGAGAAAGGCGCGCACCCCGTCGGCGGTAGGCGGAACGATGGGCAGGCCGTCGGTCCAACCCTTGCTCTGGAACAGTTCATTGGCGGCAAAGGCGTCCTCGACCTCATGGGTGTTGCTCACCAGCCCCGTCGCTGCCATGCCCGTCTCGCTCCGCTTGGTATGGTGTGTGCCGCTGACGACGAATTTAGCACGCGCGCCTGGTGACGCAAAGGCGCTCGGGCAGTACCGGCAGGCGCCTATGCGCAAGCGCTTCTGCGGCAGGCAATTCGCGCGGCTCTGATGAATGAATTCGCGGGCCGCGATGCCGACATCGTGCTCGCGCGCGCGACACGGATCAGCGCATCAGCGTTTTCACGTAGTCGGGTCCAAGGCCAACCTTCTCGTAGTGCCTGCTGGCGATTTCCAGGCGCGTGAAAACATCGTCATAGCCGGTCACCTTGCCTTGCGGGTCGACATAGATCAAGGCGCCGTGCACGATGAAAAAGGTGATCATCTCGGTGCAATCATCCGGCACCACCAGGGTATGTGTTTCGCCGGGCGGCTCGAATGCATAGGAGCCTTCGCTGGCGACCCAGTCGTGCTCCAGATAGTGCCAGCGGCCCTTGAGGACCAGCGCATGCACGCCGCCGCCATGGCGATGGCGCGACAGCACGCCGCCCTTGGTGACGCGCATCACGTGGGCATAGAAACCCTGGGACACATTGAAGTGCACCGGCCGCAGGGACACCGTGTCCGAGAGCGGAATCCACAAGCGCGGATCGTCGCCGGCCGGGTTCATGAGCACGTCGAGCGCGCCCGGAATCACCAGGTCGGCGATCATGCCCATCGGCTGCGGCTTGGCGTACGGCACCTTGCTGTAATCGAGGTCCTTGTGGGCGACGTCGTTCAAAGCTTCGACCGGGGTGTTGGAGGGCAGGTCCCTGGGGTTCATTTTTAGCTTTCGTCGGGTTCAGGTGCGAAATCTTACTACCTGTCTTGTATCGCCATTGCCTTGCTTCGCCGGCAGCCTTGGGTTAACTTGGTCTCCCTCGTCCTGCAGGCAGAAGCGCCATGAGCCAGCACGTCTCGCGTACCCCCGGCATCGCCGGGCTCGACCATGCGGTGATCGCCGTGCGCGACCTGGGCGCAGCGCGTGAAACCTTTACGCGCATGGGCTTTTCATTGGCGCCGCGCGGGCTGCACAGCACCGGTTCGTCGAACCACAACATCATGCTCGGGCAGGATTATTTCGAGCTGCTCCAGGTGCCGCAGAGCAATCCGCTGCAGGCCTACTATCACGAGTTCCTGCGCCGTCAGGAAGGCCTGGCGGCGTTAGCCCTGACCGGCACCGACCTGCAGGCGGCGTTGCCGGCGCTGACCCGCGCAGGCTTCCTGCCTTCGACACCGCTGGATTTCTCGCGCAAGGTCACAAGCGGCAGCCGCACCGGAACTGCGCGTTTCCGCCTCGCCAATCTGGCGACCGACAGCACGCCGGGCGCACTGCTATTCATTTGCCAGCATTTCACGCGCGAACTGGTGTGGCTGCCGGAACTACAGCGGCATGCCAATGGCGCGACGGGCTTGGCCGCAGTGGCTTTTGTGGCCGAGAAGGTGGCTTACCTGGCCGGCGTATACGGGCGGGTTTTCGGTGCCTGGCCAGAGCGCATTGACGAAGGCCTGAAGGTCGAGACCGGTTCAGCGCCACTTGCCTTTTGCACCCGTCAGTCCCTGCAGGAGCGCCTGCGCGAGGTGATCCTGCCCGAGCGCGCCGCGCCGCATGCCGCAGCCTTGTTCATTCGCGTCGCCGAGCGTGCCGTGGCGGGGCGGGTACTGCGCGAAGGGGGTTTCAGCCCGAAGCGCATGAGCGACGGTTCCTGGGCCATCGATGCGCCGGCCGCACATGGCGTGGCGATGGTATTCGGCTAGCCGGCGGGCGATCGTGGCATGCCGGGGGCGGCTCGCACCCTGACTGCGCTCCTACTTGAGTTCCTTGAGAAACGCATCGATCGCCACGGCCAACTCCTTTTCGCGCCCGGCGTAGAAATGATCGGCGCCGGGAATCATCACCTGGCGTGAACCGTTGGCATCCTTGAGTGCGAACTTGCGCCGCCCCGCGGCGCCCAGCACCGGCGTGATATCGGCTTCGCCGTACACATCGAGGATCGGAAACGCGTAGCGCCGCATGCCCCAGGAATAGCCGCCGGTCAAGCCCATCACCACCCAGGCGCGATAGGGCGCGGCTTCGTGCGACTTGTCGAAGTAGACATTGGCCATCCAGGCGCCCATGCTGTGCGACAACAGAATGAGCCTGGTATGGCCACGGCCGCGCAGCCATTCGGCAGCCTTGGCCATGCGGTCGGCGGCATCCGCAAAGACCTTCGGGAAATAGTCGTCGACCTGCGCATTCTTGTCCTGCACCGGCAACTGGATTGAAGTGGTGGTGTAGCCCAGATCGTTGAGCCGGGCGCGCAACAGGCCGATGATGCTGTGGTCCGGGTGCACCCCGACGCCGTGCGCCAGCACGATGGCCGGCATGCCCGGCTTGCCTTCGGTGTGCAGGGCGATGAACTCGCGGCCTGAAGCCGCCTTGATTTGCACCACATCACCGACCACCACGCCCGGCGTGATTTCGTCGGCCCAGCGCTTCTCGCGCTCGTAATCCTGTGCCCCCACGGCGCCGGCGGCCAGTGCCAACAAGGCCACGCATGTTGCGACGAGGTTTTTCATCCTGATGCCTTTGGAGACGCGAGTGCTACCATCTTAGACGGAAGCAGGCCGGACGGTCGCCGGCGCACGGGGCAACCCGGACGCGGGAGGAAAGTCGGGGCACCAAAGAGCAGGGTAGCGGCTAACGACCGCCCGCGGTGACGCGAGGACCAGGGCCACAGAGACGAGCGTATTAAGTTACGGTGAAACGCGGCAACCTCTACCCGGTGCAACATCAAATAGGCAGGCGTTGACGCTGCTCGTCGAGCCTGCGGGTAGGTGGCTTGAGCCGCCGGGCAACCGGCGGCCTAGAGGAATGGCCGTCATAGGGCGCCTGACGTTGCAAGACGGCAGGCGCCCCGTAACAGAACCCCGCTTACAGGCTTGTCTTCCAGGAATTTGGCAGCGCGTCGGCACGCCATTGGGGGGTCGTACGGGCGGCGCCGCCCTGCTGCGCCTGTGTGGGCCCCGGTGCCTGGCCGCCAACGACTCCACGAACCGGTGCGCGCTTACGCCCGGCCAGGCGCGCTACACCACATTGATTTCCGGCATAGGCCGGTTCTCCAGCACACGGGCCCAGCCAAACTCGCTCAGGTCAAGCGTGCGATAGGCGCCATAAGTCAGCAGTTCCGACAACGCCCGCCCCGCCGCGGGCGACTGCTGCAAACCATGCCCGGAAAAGCCGTTGGCGAACAGCAGGTTTGTGACCTCGGGGTGGGTGCCCAGGATGACGTTGTGATCCAGGGTATTGACGTCATAGTGCCCGGCCCAGGAGCGTTGCAGCTTGAGCGCCTCGAATTGCGGCACGCGCGCGGCGAGTGCCGGCCACAGGATCTCGTCGAACTGCGCATGCACGACGTCGAAATCGAAACACTCGGGGTCTTCACTTTCGGGCGGCGAGATGCCGCAAATGAAGCCGCTGCCCTCCGGCCGGAACCAGGCACCACCAGGGTCGATCACCAGCGGGCAGGCAGGCAGCGCGCGGGGAGACAAAAAATGGAAGACGCAACGCTTGCGCGCTTCAACCGGCAAGCCGATGCCGGCGGCGTGCGCCAGGGCGCGGGCGCCGGTGCCGGCGGCGTTGACCACATGGCCGCAGGCGATGCGGCTGCCGTCGGCCAACACAACTTCAGTGACCCGATCTCGCGCACGCACAAGGCCGATCACCTCCGCCTCGCGGTAGGTGACCCCAAGCGCGATCGCCTTGCGGCGCAACGCACGCATCAACCCATAGGCATCCAGCCAGCCCTCACCGGACAGGCCAAGGGAACCCGCGCAGAGATCGCCGGTGGCAAGCCACGGAAAGCGCTGCTGCAATTCCGCTGGCGACAACAGCACGACGTCAGCGCCCAGTTCACGCTGGATCCGATGGTTCGCCTGCAGCACCGCGTGACCTGCGGCGGTTGCCAGAAACAGGTAGCCGGCTTGCCGAAAACCCACATCCGGTGCTTCGCCATCCACCTCCAAGGTGGTCCCGATTGCCCCAATGAACGCGGAGCCGAACTGCGACATGCGGATGTTGCCGGGGGTCGAAAACTGATGGCGGATCGATGCCGCCGACAGGGTGGTGGCGCACTTCTCGTAGGAAAAATCCTTTTCGATCACCAGCACCGAGCCATTGAAGTCGGGCTGCGCAGCGAGAAAATAGGCGGCGGCGCTGCCCACCGCCGCGCCACCCACGATCACCACGTCATATTTTGCGTTCATCGGAAGTCCAAGTGGCTGGCGGCTGGAACATGCGCCATGCGCCATCATAAGCATGTTGGTACGGGCACGAGGCGATTGCCACCTGGTAGTTCGTTCCGCATTAATTCAATTGCGTATCGTGCAACCTCAAGGACGGTCAGGAGGTCAAGCAAGCGCCCGACGGGGACAAGAACGTGGTCAAGAAGCTGCTCGATGCTTTCCTCTCCAGGAAGCAGTTGCAGGCCCTGGCGCTCTGAAGCGCCAAAGCCCAGGAGAGTGACGATTAAGGCGACCGTCGAACAGAACTTGATGTCGAAGATCAGAACGCTTTCGCCGCAGCAAGTGGCAGAGGTGGAAGACTTCGTGGAGTTCCTGGCCACCAAGGCCAGGAAGCGCAACGCGCTCGATCGGCTGCTGGCCGTAGCGCCTGCACTCGAAGCCGCCGGCGCCGCGTCGATGAGCGAGGAGGAGATTGCCGCCGAGATCGATGCGGCGCGCGCAGAACGCCGGGCACGGCAAGCAGCAAAGGGCTCGGGTGCGGATCGTTCTTGATACCAACGTGGTGTTGTCGGCGCTGCTGTGGCGCGGCACGCCGATCTGATCGGCTCGGGAGATCGCAAACACCTGCTGCCCATCGGAACCCATCAGGGAATCGCCATCGTCACCGCGCGTGAGATGCAGGACAGGCTGGACGCAAGATTCAAGACCCGACCCTCCATGCCCGGATGACGATCACGTCATCGCGGTGGCCGTGGCAGACGGCGCCGAGGTCAAGGCCGTGCGCGCCGAGCGGCGCGCAGTCGAGGCGCAAGACCCAAATCAGTCGTGAGGCTGGTCCTCGACATGAATGTCGTCGTCTCGGCCTTGATCTGGGGCGGCACGCCCTACAAGCTGCTGCAGGCGGCCACGGCCGGTGAAGTCGAGCTGTTCACCGCGCCGGTGCTGCTGGCCGACCCAATCGCTCAAGGCCCAACGCTTTGGGCAGCCACGCGTGTGAAGCCGATTCTGCCCGCGGCGGCAGCGGGCCGCAAAGTAGAATGCGGCCTCGACGCAACCATGCAAGGACGCAACCGTGCAAAGTCTGGAACGCCCGCCGGCTGACTTGCAGGCGTTGCGCTCATGCTGATATGCAACCGGGCTTGGGCCCGGATCATCAACACCCACTGCAATGTATCGAAAGCGCAATCATGAGTAAACATCGCATCGCTGTCATTCCCGGTGACGGTATCGCCCGCGAAGTCATGCCGCCGGCGCTGGAAGTGCTGGATGTGGCCGCGCGCAAGTTCGGCATCGACCTGTCGTACGATCATTTCGACTGGTCGTGCGACAACTACGCCAGGCACAACTACTGGATGCCGCCCAACTGGAAAGACCTGATCGGCGGCCATGCCTGCATCTTCTTCGGTGCCACCGGCATGCCGTCGATTGTGCCCGACCATGTGTCGCTGTGGGATTCGCTGATCCATTTCAGGCGCGAGTTCGACCAGTACGTCAACCTGCGCCCGGTACGCCTGATGCCCGGCATTCCCTGCCCGCTGGCCGGGCGCAAGCCGGGCGACATCGACTACTTCGTGGTGCGTGAAAACACCGAGGGCGAGTATTCCTCGGTCGGCGGGCGCCTGTTTGCCGGCACCGAGCGCGAAATGGCGCAGCAGACCTCGACCTTCACACGCAAGGGCTGTGATCGCATCATGAAATTCGCCTTCGAACTGGCGATGAAACGGCCGCGCAAACTAGTGACGTCCGCTACCAAATCGAATGGCATCTCGATCACCATGCCGTATTGGGACGAGCGCTTCGCCGCCATGTCCAAGGCTTACCCCGCAGTCAAGACCAGCCAATACCATATCGATGGCCTGACCATCCAGATGGTGTTGAACCCGCAGCGTTTCGACGTGATCGTCGGCTCCAACCTGTTCGGCGACATCCTCTCCGACCTGGGCCCTGCTACGGCCGGCACCATCGGCATCGCGCCTTCTGCCAATCTGAACCCCGAGGGCAAGTTCCCGTCGTTGTTCGAGCCGGTACACGGATCGGCGCCTGACATTTACGGCAAGAAGATCGCCAATCCCATCGGCCAGATCTGGTCAGGTGCGATGATGCTGGAGCACCTTGGTCACCCGGAGGCGGGCGCGGCGATCGTGCGCGCAATCGAAAAAGTGCTCGATCCGGCATCGGCTGCGCCCAAGACGCCGGATATCGGCGGCACCGCCGGTACGGCCGACCTGGGACGCGCGATCGCCCAGGCGTTGTAGCGCCGTAGCCTGCGACGCGGCATGGCGCTTGGGCGCCACCGCCGGGGTCGCACTTGCGTCGCACCAAGGCTCAGGGTTATTCCTGCTGACGCCGACCGGGAGGCGCCTGTAGAATCCCGGCCCGAGATTGAAGATTTCTATCCAAACGGAGACTCTCATGAAGCAAACTCTGCGCATGATCGCAGCAGGCCTCGTGGCCTGCCTCGCAAGCGGCGCCAGCGCCCAGGCCTACCCCACCAAGCCGGTCACCCTGATCGTGCCTTTCGCCGCCGGCGGCCCGACCGACATCGTGACCCGTCAACTGGCGCAGGCGATGACCAAGTCGATGGGCGGCACGGTGATCGTGGAAAACAAGCCGGGAGCAGGCGGTACGCTCGCCGTCGAATTTGTGTCAAGAGCGGCGCCGGACGGCTACACCGTGCTGGTGCATCACATCGGCATGTCGACCGCGCCTGCCCTGTATCGCACCCTGCGCTTCAACCCGATGAATGATTTCGAGTACATCGGCCAGGTGGTCGACGTGCCGATGACCCTGGTGGCGAACAACAACTTTCCGCCCAAGAATTACGCCGAGCTGATTCCCTACCTCAAGGCCAACAAGGACAAAGTCAACTACGCCAACGCGGGCCTGGGCGCGGCATCCCACCTGTGCGGCCTGTTGTTCATGAGCACCATCGAGGTCGATCTGCAGACCATTCCCTACAAGGGAACCGCTCCGGCGATGACCGACCTGCAGGGCGGGCAGGTGCAACTGCTGTGCGACCAGACCACCCAGACGACCTCGCTGATCACCACCGGCCGCATCAAGGCCTACGGCGTGACCACCAAGGAAAAGGTGTCGTCCCTGCCGAACGTGGCCACCCTCGACAGCCAGGGCCTGAAAGGCTTTGACCTGGCCGTCTGGCACGGCATGTACGCACCCAAGGGATCGCCCAAGGCAGTGACCGACAAGCTCAACGCTTCGCTGCAGGCGGCGCTCAAGGACCCCGGATTCAAGGATGCGATGGACAAGCTCGGCGCGATCATCGTGCCGCCGGCCAAGCAGACCCCGGAAGGCCTGCGCACCTTCCTCAAGGCCGAGATCGACAAATGGTCGCCGATCATCAAGAAAGCCGGCCAGTACGCCGACTGATCGCCTACAAAAGCGGGTTGCGGCAAAACGGCGGCCTTCGGGCTGCCGTTTTCATTTCGCACCCTATATTCCATTTTCGTATTAACAGTTAGCAAGATATTCGTTCTCTGGTTATTAGGTTCACTCTAAGATCGCGCTTTCCTTCCGACCGGATCGCGCTTTCCCCATGCCACGCACGCCTCGTTTGCAAGCTTTGCTCGCTTTCATCGCCGCCTTTTCCAGCTTTGGCGTCGCGGCTGAAGCGAATGCACCTGCAACCCTTGAGGCCGTTACCCACGCGCCGCATGCGTTCGTCATCAGGGACCTGCGCTGGGCCGAAAGCGCAAGCGGCGGCGCCATCCGTTGGGTGCCGGCGGGAACGGCTGCGGACTTCAAAGTACTGCGCGCCGAAGAAGCCCTGACACGGCGCGCGGCGGGCGAACCGCTCAAGGCGGTTTTCGTGGTTTCACGCCAAGCCAGTGACTACCACCTGCTGGTAGTGCGGGAAGATTTCCTCGCCAGCCGCCCTGAAATGGTCGAATACGTCGTCGGCATGTACGAACGAGCGCGCCGTTGGCTCATCGTGCACCCGCTGGAGACTGCGGCGCTGGTCGCGCAAGAAACCGGGGGGAGCGCATCGGCAGCGCAAGCCGTGCTGGCCGGCCGCGAATTCAACGTGTCGCGCCCCGGTCCTGCGCTGGCGCAGGCTTTGCGGACTGCGGCCGATTCCGTGCGGTCCGCGCAGGTGGATGCCTTGCTTGACGATGGCCCGATGCGCGCCGCCACCCGTAAGCTGGAGCAGGGTCCGCAACCCGTGCTCGTGAGCCTGCGCTGACGCCCTATTCCCCTGCGGCCCGTCCGAGACCGGCCCAGCGTTCGACCAGCGCCTCGGTAGCAATGCCGAACAGGTCGAGAATGCGGCCAACGCTGTGGTTGGCAAGGTCGTCCAGGCTGGTCTTCGACTGATACAGCGCGGGCAAGGGCGGAAAAATCACCCCGCCCATTTCGGTAACCGCCGTCATGTTGCGCAAATGCGCCAGGTTGAGCGGCGTCTCTCGCGTGACAAGCACCAGGCGGCGGCGCTCCTTGAGAACCACGTCGGCCGCGCGCGCGATCAGGTTGTCGGAGAACGCATGCGCCACCGATGCCAGTGTCTTCATCGAGCATGGCGCCACCACCATGCCGTGCGTAAGGTACGAGCCGCTGGCGATCGACGCGCCCACGTCACGATTGTCGTGCGCTACATCGGCCAGTGACTCGATATCCGCCTTCGACATGTCAAGTTCGTGGCGCGCGTTGAGCGCACCCGCATTGGACACAATGACATGGGTCTCCCAGCCGCCGCATGCGCGCAGGGCCTGCAGCAAACGCACACCATAAATGCAGCCGGTGGCGCCGCTAATGCCGATGATGATGCGCTTGGCCGGGGACAATGACATGCGCTCATTGTAGCGGCGCGGCCACGCGCTACCACTGAGAAGCCCGCGTGTATCATCCCCGGCCATGACTGACCCCGCCATGCAGCAACAGCTGACGATTTTTTTCACCCGCCTGGCGCGCCGCGTGATCGAAGTCGCAGAGGTGGTCGCGGTTGGCGGCGGCTCCATCCAGCCGACCTATCGCGCCACCCTGGCGGACGGCACGCTGTTGTTCGTCAAGGCCGGGACGCCGGACCAGATGGGCCGCCTGCGTGCCGAGTCGCGCGGGCTGGAGACCCTGGGCCGGGTCGGCGCGCTGCGCGTGCCCGAGGTGCTGCTGCTGGGCGGCGAGGGGCGCCACAGCTATCTGGTGCTGGAACACCTGGATTTAGTGCCGGGCGCAGCGGGCGATTTTTCGCGCATGGGGCGTGCCCTTGCGCAATTGCACCGTGCGGGGGCAGCCCGTTTCGGGTTTGAGCGCGACAATTTCATTGGCGCCACGCCACAACAAAACAGCCAGACCGACCTCTGGCCGGCGTTTTTTCGTGACCAGCGCCTGGGGCCGCAGCTAGGTCAGGCCGCAGCCGGTCCGGCAGCCGGGGCCTGGCTCGACGATGCATTGCGCATCGGCGATTCGATCGACGGTTTCTTTCCCGGCTACCAGCCGCAGCCGGCACTGCTGCATGGCGATCTGTGGCGCGGCAACGCCGGCTTTCTCAAGGACGGCACGCCGGTGATCTATGACCCGGCGGTCTACTTCGGCGATCGCGAAGCCGATCTCGCCATGAGCGAAATGTTCGGCGGATTCGCGCCCGAGTTTGCCGCCGCCTATCGCGAAGCCTGGCCGCTCGATCCGGGCTATGCGGTGCGGCGCGACCTCTACAACCTGTATCACATGCTCAATCACGTCAACCTGTTCGGTGCCGGCTACGTGCCGCAGGCGCACGGGCTGATCAAGCGCTTGTTGTCTGAAATTCGTTGACTCCGGGAGAGAAACGCCATGCCCAGCATGCACATCAAGTTGTTCGAAGGCCGCAGCGTGGAAGAAAAGCGCGCACTGGCCGATGCCATCACGCGCGAGACCTGCCGCGTTCTGGGCTGCGGCCCGGAAGCGGTCGACATCATTTTCGAGGATGTCAAGAAGCACGACTGGGCCAGCGGCGGCAAGCTGTGGTCGGACCGGGATTGATGCCATGAGCGACCTGATCTGGATGACGGCCGCCCAACTGGCGCGCGACTATGCCGACGGCACCCTGTCGCCGGTCGAGGCGACGCGCGCCACCCTTGACCGTATTGCCGCAAGGAATCCGCAGATCAACGCCTACTGCCACGTCGATCCGGACAGTGCGCTGGCCGACGCCCGTGCCTCCGAGGCACGCTGGCGCGCCGGCAAGCCGCTGTCGGCGATCGATGGCGTGCCCACCGGCATCAAGGATTTGTTGCTCACGTGCGGCTGGCCCACCATGCGCGGCTCGAAAACGGTCGATCCGGCCGGGCCGTGGCATGACGATGCCCCCTGCACCGCGCGCCTGCGTGAAGCCGGCGCAGTATTGCTGGGCAAGACCAACACGCCCGAGTGGGGCTGGAAAGGGGCCACCGATTCGCCGCTGCAGGGCATCACGCGCAACCCGTGGAATCCGGCGCTCACCCCCGGTGGTTCGTCCGGCGGCGCCTCCGCCGCCCTGGCAGCCGGCATGGGCGCGCTGCAGGTCGGCACCGATGGCGGCGGCTCGATCCGCATCCCGAATGCGTTCACCGCCACCACCGGCATCAAGGCGCATTTCGGCCGCGTGCCGGCCTGGCCCTTGTCACCGATGGGTACGGTCGCGCATGTCGGCCCGATGACCCGCTCGGTCGAGGATGCGGCCCTCATGCTCGACGTGCTGGCGCGGCCCGATGCGCGCGACTGGAGCGCATTGCCGCCCATCGAGCCGGGCTATGCGGCCTCCCTCAAGCGTGGCATCGCCGGGCTGCGCGTGGCCTACAGTGCGCGCCTGGGTTACGTAAGCCATGTCGACCCCGAAGTGGAGGCGGCGGTCAAGCGCGCCGTGGCGACACTTGCGGACCTGGGTGCAATCGTCGATGCGGTCGATCCCGGCCTGCCGGACTGCCGACCATTGTTCGCCACCCACTGGTTCGCCACTGCGCGCAATACATTCGGCAAGCTGCCGCCAGACCGTTTCAAGCTGCTCGACCCGGGCCTGCAGGCCACCTGCGAATACGCGGCACGCTACAGCGTCGGCGATTTTCTCGATTACCAGCAACAACGGGTCGCCGTGGGCGAGGTAATGAAACGCTTCAACCAGCGCTTCGACCTGTTGGTGACTCCGGCGCTGGCGGTGGCGCCGTTCGAGGTAGGCCTGGTCATGCCGAAGGAGGTGCCGGCGTCGATCACGGCGAACGCCGCCGACTGGACCTGGTGGACACCGTTTTCCTACCCGTTCAACCTGACCCAGCAGCCGGCCTTGAGCGTCAATTGCGGCTTTACCGCCACTGGATTGCCGATCGGCATGCAGATCGTGGCGCCGGCCTTTCGCGAAGACCTGGCCCTGGCGGCGGCGCTGGCTTTCGAGCGAACGCAGCCGGCCTTCAAGTGGCCGGCGTGATCCGCTACTGCCAGTGTGGGTACACTAATTGCTTTGTTCCTTGTTTTGAGTACACTCATTCGCTTGCGTTTTCTCTTTGAGGAGTCTTGCATGAAACTGCACACACAGGCTTGGCGCTCTGTAACGGCGCTGGCGTTCGGCATGGCGATGGTCGCCGGCGGCGCGATCGCGCAGGAAAAAGTGCTCAAGGTGGTTCCGCACTCGAATCTGTCGATTCTCGACCCGATCTGGACCACCCAGTACATGGCGCGCAACCATGGCTACATGATCTACGACACTTTGTTCGGCACTGACGAGAAGGGCCAGATCAAGCCGCAAATGGTCGATACCTGGGAAGTCAGCCCGGACAATCGCCTGTGGACTTTCAAACTGCGCAAAGGCCTGGAATTTCATGATGGCAAGCCGGTCACCGGCGAAGACGTGATCGCCTCGCTGTCGCGCTGGGGCAAGCGCGACGCCATGGGGCAGAAGCTCTTCACCTTCATCGCCCGCATGGATTCGCCCACGGCCGACAGCTTCCGCATTTTCCTCTCCGAATCCTGCGGCATCATGCTCGATGCGCTCGGCAAGCCGTCCTCGAACGTGCCCTTCATCATGCCCAAGCGGGTGGCCGATACGCCTGCCGACAAGCAGATCGAGGAGTATGTCGGTTCCGGGCCCTACATCTTCAAGCGTGACGAGTTCAAGCCCGGCGACAAGGCGGTTTACCTGAAAAACCCGAAATACGTACCACGCAAGGAGCCCCCCTCTGGCTCCACCGGCGGCAAGAACGTCTATGTCGACCGGGTCGAATGGAACCTGGCGCTGCGTGATGCACAGGCGCAGGTCAACGCCTTGTCCAAAGGCGAAGTCGACATCATCGAGCAGCCGGCATTCGAGTCCTATGCGGCGCTGGCCAAGGACGCCAATGTCAACGTGGTCAACGCCAACAACCTGGGCTTCCAGTACATGGTGCGCTTCAATCACCTGCACGCTCCCTTCAACAACCCCAAGGTGCGGCAGGCGGCGATCGCGGCGTTCAACCAGGAAGCCTTCCTGAAGGCGCAGGTCGGCATCAAGGAGTACTACAAGTCCTGCGCTTCGATGTTCGTCTGCAACACGCCCTACGGTTCGCTCAAGGGCAGCGACCTGATGGGCAAGTCGAGCATGAAAAAAGCCCAGGAGCTGCTCAAGGCCTCCGGCTATGACGGCACCACGGTGGTGGTAATGAAGCCGACCGACCTGGCCTCGATCACCAAACTGCCCGATGTGGCGGCGCAACTGTTGCGCCAGGCCGGCTTCAAGGTCGACCTGCAATCGATGGACTGGAACACGCTGGTCTCGCGCCGCGCCAAGAAAGATGCACCCGCTGCCGGCGGCTGGAGCATTTTCGCCACCGCCTGGGTATCGCCGGACATCTGGAACCCGCTGACCAATGCCGCCATCGGTGCGGCCGGCGAAAAATCCTGGTTCGGCTGGCCGACCGACACCGAGATAGAGAAGTTGCGCGACCAGTTTGCCCGTGAGGCCGACGTCGCCAAGCGCAAAGTCCTGGCTGAAGCGATTCAGGCACGCGCCTATGAAGTGGGCACCCATGCGCCGGTGGGCGAGTACATCAACCCGGCCGCGCTCAAGAAGGGCGTGAGCGGGATCGTGATCGGGCCCGGCAACTTCTACTGGAACATCAAGAAGTGATCGATGGGGCGGGCCCCGCCCCGTTGGTCAGCGCGCATTTGGGGCCGAGCCCCGCTGTCACTGCCGGCACTGCCGGGACTGCCGGGACTGCAGGTCCGGTCGGGCCGGCCCCGCGCCGGCGGCCATCACTGGTTGTGACAAGCGCACTGGATTCCCGCCTGCGCGGGAATCACAGGCGAGCGATTTACGCATAGCGCAGATGTTCGCCTTCCTGGTCAAACGCATCGCCGCCACCGTCCCGGTTCTCCTGATCGTGGCGGTGCTGGTGTTCCTGTTGCTCAGGCTCACGCCGGGCGATCCGGCGGCGATCATCGCCGGCGACGCCGCGTCGCCTGAAAACATCGCCAAGATCCGCGAGAACTTCGGACTCGACAAACCATTGCCGGTGCAGTTCGGCATCTGGTTTGGCAACCTGATGCGCGGCGACCTGGGCGAGTCGTATTTTTTCAAGATCAAGGTGGCCGCGCTGATCGGCCAGCGCATCGAACCGACCCTGGCGCTTTCGCTCTGCACGATCGTGATCGCCGTATTGGTAGCTGTGCCACTGGGCGTGCTGGCTGCATGGAAACAGGGCGGCTGGCTCGATCGCGCCTTGATGGGCTTCTCGGTGATGGGTTTTTCGATTCCGGTGTTCGTGCTGGGTTACCTGCTGATCTGGCTGGTGTCGCTCAAACTGGGCTGGCTGCCGGTACAGGGTTACCAGCGCCTGGAAGGCGGCTTCCTGCCTTTCATCCGCCACCTGATCCTGCCCTCGATCACCCTGTCGGTGATCTACATCGCGCTGATCGCGCGCGTAACGCGCGCTGCCGTGCAGGATGTGCTCTCTGAAGACTACATTCGCACCGCGCGCGCCAAGGGCCTACCGGAAATCCGCGTGCTGATCCACCATGCCCTGGCCAATGCGGCGGTGCCGATCATCACCGTGATCGGCATCGGCATTGCCTTGCTGATCGGCGGCGTGGTGGTGACCGAGTCGGTATACGGCATACCGGGCCTGGGGCGCCTCACGGTGGACGCGGTGCTGGCGCGCGACTTTCCGACCATCCAGGGGGTGATCCTGTTTTTCTCTTTTGTCTATGTGCTGATCAACCTGCTGGTCGACATTTCCTACCTGTTCTTCGACCCGCGCATCCGCTATTGAATTGCCCATGAGCACGCTTGCGAATCACCAATCACCACGCTTGCGAATTTCGAATCGGCACGCTTGCGAATTTCGAAGCGGCACGCCTGCGAGTTACAGATGAGCCCGTTTGCGAATCGCCGATGAATACACCCGTCGCCGCCGCGGACCTGCCCACCGAAGCCGCCAATGTGTTCGAACGGCCGTCGGTCTGGACGCGCCTTACCCGCGACTGGGCGGTGCGCATTGGCGCGGTGGTGCTGGGCATCCTGATCCTGATCGCTGCCGCCGCCCCGTGGCTGGGCACGGTGGACCCGACCCTGTTTGATCCCGGCAGCCGCGACCTGCTGCCCGGCGCCACCGGCGAGATCACCACGCTCGAAGGCGAAAGCATCAAGCACGATTTCCTGATGGGCTCGGACTCCTTCGGGCGCGACATCTACAGCCGCGTGCTCTACGGCACGCGCATCTCGATGATCGTGGGCATCGTCTGTGCGCTGATCGCGGTGTTCCTGGGCGTGATCGCGGGCCTTTCCGCCGGCTACCTGCGCTGGCTCGACATGCCCTTGATGCGCGTGATGGACGGCATCATGGCGATTCCCGGGGTGTTGATCGCGATCGCCCTGGTGGCATTGTGGAAAGCCAGCCTGCTGTCGGTGATCGTCGCCATCGCGATTCCCGAAATTCCGCGCGTGACGCGCCTGGTGCGCTCGCTGGTGCTGTCGATTCGCGAGGAGCCTTACGTCGAGGCCGCCATTTCGCTGGGCACGCCGACCTTCAAGATCATGTTCGGCCATATCCTGCCCAACACGCTGGCGCCCCTGATCGTGCAGGGTACCTATATTTGCGCGGCGGCGATATTGACCGAGGCGATTCTGTCGTTTCTGGGACTCGGCCTGCCGACCGACATTCCGACCTGGGGCAACATCATGGCCGAGGGCCGGGTGCAGTTCCAGCAGTTTCCGCACAACGTGTTTTTTCCCGGCATCTTCCTGGCGCTCACGGTGCTGGCGGTCAACATACTGGGCGACGGCCTGCGCGACGTGCTCGACCCCAAGATGGCCAAACGGGCATGAGCGCTGTCCTTGAAATACGGGCCTTGAGCATCGCACTGCCGCGCGGCAGCGATCGCACCCATGCGGTAACGGACGTCAGCCTCACGGTCGGCCGCGGCGAGATCGTCTGCCTGGTAGGTGAATCCGGTTCAGGCAAGTCGGTGATCGCGCATGCCGTCATGGGGCTTTCGCCCGGGGAACTCAAGGCCACCGCCGGCGAGATCCTGCTGGAGGGCGAAAACATCCTGGGCGCCAGCGCCGCGCGCCTGCGCGATCTGCGCTGCGTGCGCATGTCGATGATTTTCCAGGAGCCGATGACGGCCTTGAATCCGGTGATGTCCTGCGGCGACCAGATCGACGAAGTGCTGCGCATGCACAGCACGCTATCGCCCGACGAGCGCCGTACGCGCGTCAAGCGCGTGATCGAGGAAGTACACCTGCCCGACCCGGAACGCATGATGGCCTCCTACCCGCATCAGCTCTCGGGCGGTCAGCGCCAGCGCATCGTGATTGCCATCGCTCTCATCATGGATCCGGTGCTGCTGATCGCCGACGAGCCGACCACGGCGCTGGATGTGACCACCCAGGCGCAGATTCTCAAGCTGATTCGCGAACTGCAGCAAAGCCACGGCACCGGCGTGCTGTTCATCACCCACGATTTCGGCGTCGTCGCCGAGATCGCCGACCGGGTGGCCGTGCTGCGCCTGGGCAATCTGGTGGAAACGCGCGCCAAGGCCGAGTTGCTGGCACGCCCCGATAACGCCTACACAAAGATGCTGATCGCAGCCGTACCCAGCATCACACCGCGCAAGCGCAATGCCGATGCTGCCGCGCCAGTCGTGCTGGCGACCGCGCGCCTGACCAAGATCTACAAGAGCGGCGGCTTTCTCGCCAGGAAGCGCACCGTGCACGCCGCCGAGGACGTGAGTTTCGAAATCCGCCGCGGCCAGACCCTGGGCATCGTCGGCGAATCGGGTTCGGGCAAGTCAACTGTCGCGCGCTGTATCGCGCGCCTGATCGACCCCACCAGCGGCAGCGTGCGGCTTTCCGGCGACGACATCGCCACCATGGGTGCGCGCCAGTTGCGACCGCTGCGGCGACGCGTGCAGATCGTGTTCCAGGACCCCTACCGCAGCCTGAATCCGCGCCGTACGGTGGGCGAAGCGATCATCGAGGGCCCGCTCAATTACGGCACGTCGAGAGCCGATGCGCTGGCGCGGGCGCGGCAACTGATGGAGACCGTGCGCCTCGACCCCGAGGCACTGGGCCGCTTCCCGCACCAGTTCTCCGGCGGCCAGCGCCAGCGCATCTGCATCGCGCGCGCGCTGGCGATGCAACCGGAGTTGCTGATCGCCGACGAAGCCGTGTCCGCGCTCGACGTGTCGGTGCAGGCCCAGGTGCTGCAATTGCTCGACGAAATCCGTGACCGCATGAACCTGGCGATGCTGTTCATCACCCACGACCTGCGGGTCGCAGCCCAGGTGTGCGATCACGTCGCGGTGATGTCAAAGGGGCGCGTGGTCGAGATCGGCACGGCCATTCAGGTGTTCGGTGCGCCCAGACATGCGTACACGCAGGCGCTGTTCGCGGCGGCGCCGGGGCGCGATTTCGCGTTTGGTGGCTGATCCCGGGGCCGGCCTCACGCCGCCGGACGCGGACCCAGCTCGGTGCCGAAATAGCGCCGGACGATGTCCCGAATGTCCTCGTAGCAGGAGCCGTAGCGCACCACCTCCAGGGTCTCCAGATTGAGCAGCGTCGAGGACTGGCGGTAGGGGTGGTATTTCATCAAGCCGTAGTCGATGCAGACGTCCGCGATGGCGCGGATCTCCGCCTCGATATCGTCGCTTGAGAATTTCGTGCCGGTCATCGAAACATTGGCCGAGGAGCCGAACAGCGCCAGCTTGTTGGCATGCGACAGTCGGGTGATCGCAGCATGGAAAGGCCCGGCGTTAAGCAGCATCAGAAGCGTGCCGTCCTTGGTGCTGCGCGCCATCATGTCGTCGTCTTGCAGTCGAAAAATCGGATGGTCGCGGCGAAACGGCGCAATCGCGCCCAGCGGCAGGTCGTAGCAACGGGTGATCGCGTCGAGCACCTCGCCGGCGCGAGCGGACAGCATGTAGAGCTCGCCGGCGATGGCGTCGTTGCCGAGCATCGCGTTGAGCTTGGAGGGGGTGCGGCGCTTGGTATCGAAGATGCGCCGCAAGGGGACCGGGTGCGCCGCAATCAGCGAATAGCCCACGCTTTGCGGCAGCAAGGCGATGCCACCGGCCTCAATCGCCGTGAAGGCACGCTGCGCATCGGCTTCAATATCAATCACGCCCATCATTCCCCCTTGATTCCGGCCTCGCGGATCAGCTTGCCGTATTTTTCGATATCGTTGCGATGAATCTCGCCCAGCCGTTCGGGTGTTCCCGGCGTCGCTTCGAAACCGAGAGCCGCCAGGCGTTCCTGCACCTCGGGTGCTGAAAGTGCCCTGGCGAACGCTTGATTCAAACGCTGCACAACCTCGCGCGCGGTGCCGGCCGGCGCCATGATGCCGTACCAGAGATCGGCTTCATAGCCTGGCACGCCGGATTCCGCGATGGTCGGCACCTCGGGCATCGCCTGCGAGCGCTTAGCCGTGGCCACTGCCAGCACGCGCAGCTTGCCGTTCTGCACGAAGGGTTTGACCGAAGCCATGGTCAGCACCGCCGCCTGGGTGGTGCCGGCCAGCAGATCCAGCAGGGCCGGACCGCCGCCCTTGTAGACCACATGCTGGATTTCGACGCCGGCCATGCGGTTGAACAACTCTTCGGCCAGATGTTGTGGCGTGCCGTTGCCGGGGTTGCTGAAGTTGAGCCGGGTCGGGCTTGCCCGGGCCAGCGCGACCAACTCGGCGGTGCTCTTCGCGTTCACGCCCGGGTGCACCACCAGCAGCATCGGGGCGCTGGCCAGCATGGTCACCGGTGCGAAATCCTTGAGCGGATCGAACGGCAGCTTCCCCAGGCCGGCGTTGATCGCGATGGTGTTGGCGGCCATGACCAGGGTATAGCCGTCCGGCGCTGCCTTGGCCACTGCATCGGCGCCAATGTTGCCCCCGGCACCCGGCCGATTCTCGACTACCAGGGATTGACCGAGCGCCTCCGATACGCGAGGTGCGAGCGCGCGCGCCAGGATATCGGTGCCACCGCCCGGCGCGTAAGGGACGATCAGCCGCACGGCGCGGGCCGGGTAGGCCTGGGCCAAGGTAGCGGGGGCCCAGGCGTTGAGAAGCAGCACACATGCGAGCAACACGTAGCCCGACGCGCCCCGCGATTTCCTTGTTTTTCCGCCCCGTATCATTCCGCCCCCTGTCGATGATGTGAATGGATGTGCTGCGCCGCTTGCTTATTTCGCGAAATAGCGGACTCCGTCCAGAGCGGCGAAATCCACGTCCTGGGTCCACACGATGGCACCCAGTCGACGCGCGGTGGCATAGATCAGGCTATCGGCCAACGGCAGGTCGAAGCGCGATGCCTCAAGCGCGAGGTTGGCATCGAATTCAACGATGCGGCCGGATTCCAGCGCGGCCGCGATCTGCAATACGGCGTCTTCGCCGCGTTCGCGCCGCACCTTCTTGCACACCTCGTAGAGCACGATCGCCGGAACAATCAGATTTCCGGTGTCTTCGATTGCGCCGGCGAACAGCTTGGCACGCGGGGTGTCGGCGAAATACTCCAGCCACGCTGAAGAGTCGACGACATTCTGGCTCACGCGCGATCTTTCTCGCGATCGATGGCGGTATCCATGCCTTTCAGAAAGCCGCGCAGGCTTTTCATCGAGCGAACCGGAATCAGCTCAACCCGGCCTGCATAGGAAACCACGCGCAATTTTTCCCCCGGAACGAGTCCAAGAAGCTGGCGAACTTGCTGCGGAATGACGACCTGGAATTTCGGCGAAAGTGTGACGGTATTCATATCGATAACCATCTTGTGTGATGAATCCATGATCGATTCTAACACCGGGCTGCACTAAGGCTCTTGACATCTGCGCAACATGGGCGCCGCGCGCAGAGATAGTTCACCGCTCGTGACGCGCCTGGGGCCGTTCGGCGTTTCGAGCAGCAGCGCGCCATCGGGATCGACACCAAGCGCGACGCCTTCGATCAGCATCGCGCCTTCGGCCGACATGGCCACACGCTGGCCGGCGAACGCATGGCGCAGATTCCATTGCGCTACGAACGGCGCCAAACCGTCAGCGGCGAAACTGCGTAGCACCAGCGCCAAATCCTCCAGCACGAGCGCCAGCAAATGATTGCGTGAAACCACCAGACCAAGTAACTCAAGGTCAGCAGCCCGCTGGTCTATCAGTGCCGCGCCCGACCCCAGCCGCAAATTCAGTCCGATGCCGATGACCGCGTGCACCGGCCCGCTCGACGGGCCGGCGATCTCGATCAGAATGCCGCCCAGTTTGGCCCAGCCCGCGTCGCGTCGCACCAGAAGATCATTCGGCCACTTCAGCATCACGCCGACAGCGCCGCAGCGGTCGAGTGCGCGCGCCACCGCCAGCCCGACGGCCAGGCTCAAGCCGGAAAGCGATGCGGCGCCACCGGCAAACTTCCACAGCAGGGAAAAAGCCAGGCTGCCCCCGAGCGGGGCATGCCAGGCACGGCCGCGGCGACCGCGCCCCGCGGTTTGCAGTTCGGCGACCAGCACCCTGCCCGACGGCAAGCGTGCGGCCGCGGCCATCAGGTCGGCATTGGTCGAAGCGGTGACGTCAACCACGTGTATGTCGAACGTCGACCGCGCCGCTGGCGGCAAAGCCTGTGCCACCGCCTGCAAGTCCAGCTTGTCGAACGCTCGCGCAAGGAGCAATTCGCCACTTGCAGTGCGGTTGATGCCGGCATCGGCTGCCTCGCGCATTGCCGGCACCGCCCCGATTGCATCTGCCGGCACCGCCAGCGTGCGCGCCAGCGCTGCAATCGTGACCGGCTTTCCGGCCTCCATGGCACGCAGCATGCGCACCAGGAGGTGGAGCGAATCAAGGGCTTGCTGCGGGCCGGGCATGGCGCATTCTAGGCCAGCCCATTTGCTACACTCGACTGTTCGGCTTCAACCCGCACCGGCCGCAAGCGAAGCACCCAAGCTGCTGCGGCGCAGGCAACCAGGGCAAAAACATAAGGATCAAGGGTGCGCCATCGTGGCGATGTGCGTCCCGCCGGGCAATGTCCGAATCGACTTCCCAACCCAGCCTCGAAGTGGTGCGCGGCGCGACCGCACCGGGCGTGCTGCTGCGTGGTCGCTGGAATGTGCAGGGGCTTTCCGCCGGTACCGGCGGTGCGCCGGCGCGCCGGCGCATTGCCGCGCTCAAGGCGCAACTTCTGCTGCAAGGCAAGGCCTTCGATACGACCTGGAACCTGACGCACGCCAGCGCGATGGATCATGTCGGCGCCCTCATGCTCTGGCAGGCCTGGGGCGGGCGCGAACCGAAGAATCTGGTTCTCGACCCGCAGCACCGCTTGCTGTTCGAGAATTTCCGGCACATGCAGGCGATCCCCGCCGACCCTGTCCGCTTCGATCCGTTCGGCGCCTTGGTCGCGATCGGTAACGAGGCCCGGCGCTTCATCGACCACCTGTCCGGCTTCGCGCGGCTGTTGGGGCAGGTCATGCTCGATCTCGGGCGCTTCGCCGCACGGCCGCAGGCCGGCCCGTGGCGCGAGATTTCGGCCAACCTGTATCGCTCGGGCGCGCAGGCGCTGGGCATTACCGCGCTGGTGGGTTTCCTGATCGGCATCGTGCTGTCTTACCTGTCGGCCAAGCAGTTGAAGCAATTCGGCGCGGATGTCTTCATCGTCGATCTGCTGGGCGTGGCCATCATCCGCGAACTCGGTCCGGTGCTGGCGGCGATCCTGGTGGCCGGTCGCTCCGGCTCGGCCATGACCGCTTCACTGGGCGTCATGCGGGTCACCGAAGAACTCGACGCACTAACCGTAATGGGCATTCCGCAAGGCTTCCGCCTGATCATGCCAAAGGTGGTCGCGCTGGCGATCGCCCTGCCGCTCCTGATCCTGTGGACCGACGTGGTTTCGCTGCTGGGCGGCATGGTGGCGGCCAAAATCCAGCTCGACCTTTCGATGTCGTATTTCTTCAACGCCCTGCCCAACGCGGTCAAGATCGCCAACTTGTGGATCGGCCTGGGCAAGGGCATCGTGTTCGGCGCCCTGATCGCCCTGGTGTCGTGTCACTTCGGCTTGCGCATCGAACCCAACACCGAAAGCCTGGGCCGCGGCACCACCAGCGCGGTGGTAGCCTCGATCACGGTGGTGATTTTGGCCGACGCGGTATTCGCCATCGCATTCTCGAACGTCGGCATATGAGCGCCCGAATGGCAATCCCGCAGCCGCCAAACGACGAGTACGTCATACAGATCGAGGGCTTGTGGACCAAGTTCGGCGAATTCGTGGTGCATCGCGGTGTCGATCTCAAGGTGCGCACCGGCGAAATCCTGGCCCTGGTCGGCGGCTCGGGCTCGGGCAAGACCACGCTGTTGCGCCAGATGCTGGGCCTGGAAACCCCGCATCAGGGCAGCGTGTCGATCTTCGGCCAGCGCCTGGACTCCTCCGACCGCGCCGCCCTGCAGGCGCTGCGCAACCGCTGGGGCGTGCTGTTCCAGCAGGGGGCGCTGTATTCGGCGCTGCCGGTGTTCGACAACATCGCCCTGCCGCTGCGCGAGCTCAAGTGTTTCGACGAAGGCCTGATTCGCCAGATCGTTCTGCTCAAGTTGCAGATGGTCGGGATCGAGCCGCGACATGCCTACAAAATGCCGGCGGACCTCTCCGGCGGCATGGTCAAGCGCATCGCCTTGGCGCGTGCGCTGGCACTCGAGCCTGAATTGGTGTTTCTCGACGAGCCCACCGCGGGGCTCGATCCCGACCGCTCCGATTCGTTCGTCGCCCTGATTCGCGAGTTGCACCGCGAACTCAGGCTCACGGTGGTGATGGTGACCCACGACCTCGATACCCTGTTCGAACTGACCACCTGCGTGGCGGTGCTGGCCGACCAGAAGGTGATCGCGGTCGGTCCGGTGCGCGAGGTGATCGCGATTCCGCACCCATTCATCAAGACATTCTTCCTCGGTGATCGCGCGCAACGCGCCATCGAGGTGATTCGCGATTATCCTTTTGTCGTTTAAGATGAAAACCGTCCTCTCTGCGTCAATCGCGCCCCGCTCGCAGGTCCATGGGGCAAAAACGAGGAGCAGCCGCAAGTGCGCGCGCGCACCGGATAGATAAGCTATGGAAAACCGTTCTCACGCACTCCTGGCAGGCATTTTCACGGTGCTTCTGACCATCGGCATCGTTGCCGCCGCCATGTGGCTCAACCGCGACACGCAGGAACGTGTGCCCTATGTGCTCGCAACCAACGGCACGGTGGCAGGCTTGAATCCGCAGGCCGCCGTGCGCTACCGCGGCATGGAAGTAGGCAAGGTGGAGGCGATCGAATTCGACCGCGACAACCCGGGGCAGATTCTGGTGCGCATCGGCGTCCTGCCTGCCACCCCGATCAGCAGCGCCACTTTCGCCGAACTCGGCATGCAGGGGCTGACCGGCCTGGCCTACGTGCAACTCGACACCGACCCCAAGGTGCAGGGCGCCAAACCCCTGCCTTCGAGCGCGCAGGCGCCCGCGCGCCTGACGATCCGGCCCTCGATGTTCGACCGCTTCAGCCTTTCCGGCGAGGATTTGCTCGTGCGTGCGGCCACCGCCATGGAACAGGTAAGCAAGCTCCTGGGCGACGACAACCAGAAGCTGCTGGTCCGCTCGCTGAGTGACGTGCAGGCCGTGTCGCTGCGAATCGGACAACTGGCCGACGAGATCAAGCCAGTCGCCGGCGCCGTGACCGCATTGGCCAACGACAGTCGCAAGGCGATCGCCGGCGTAGCACCGCTGCTGCTGCGGGCCGACGAAACCCTGGCTTCCTTCGGCAAGCTGTCGGCCGATCTCGGGCGCCGCCTCGATGTGCTCGACCGCGTGGCCAGAAGCGCCGAACAGGTAGGCCAGGCCGCCAGCAGTTTCGAAGGGCAGTCGCTGCCGCGCATCAATGCCTTGCTGGACAACGCCGATCGCGGTGCGCGCACACTTGAACGTGTCGCCGATCGCCTGGGTGAGGAACCGACCAGCGTGCTGTTCGGTCCGCAACCGGGCCGCCCCGGGCCCGGCGAACCCGGATTTTCCGTGCCGGCAGGAGGCGCAAAATGACTTTCCCGCGAAATGCCGGGCAGGCGCTTTCGCGTCGCGCGATCGCCGCGTGTATGTGTGCAAGCCTGTTGGCATCCTGTTCCATTGGCCCCAAGCCGCAGGCGCCGATCGGTGCCTGGGATTTCGGGCCGCCGGCGGCTACGACAGCGCGCCTGACAATCAAGGCGCTGGGCACGGTGGAAGTAGTGGCGCCGCGCTGGATCGACAGCGTCAACACGCATTACCGGCTGGGCTATGCCAACCCGGCACAAGCGATGGCCTACAGTCAGACGCGCTGGGTGATGCCGCCGCCGATCCTCATCGACGCCCGTTTGCGCGAGCGCCTGGTGGCGGGCGGCACATTGCTCGGCGGCGCCGGGCCGACACTGCGCATCGAACTCGATGAATTCGCCCAGACCTTCGATAGCGAGAAATCCAGCCGCGCGGTGCTGCGCGCACGCGCCACCTTGAGTTCCGGGCGCGAAGTATTGCGCCAGCGCCCGTTCACCATCGAAGTACCGGCAGCGACAGCCGACGGGCCCGGCGGTGCCGCCGCACTCGCCCGCGCCGCCGACCGCCTGATCGAAGCGGTGCTCGACTGGGCCGGGGGCGCGTAATGCCGCGCAGACAGGGTTCGCCGCTGGCGCGCGAACTCTGTACCGTTTACCTGTTGCTGATCGTCTACGCCACCCTGCATCCGTTCACCGGCTGGCGCGATCGCGGCTTCTCGCCATTCGCCTGGGCCGAGGCCTGGCCCAAACCGATCCTGCCCTTCGACCTGTGGCTCAACACTGCGGCGTATTTTCCACTCGGGGCGCTGGTGGTATGGGCAGTCTATCCGGCGTTGCGCCTGGGCAGTGCCATCGTTGTGGCAGTCGTGGTCGGCGCATGCCTATGCGGCACGCTCGAATCGCTGCAAACCTACATGCCGAGCCGCACCCCCTCGATGGCGGATGCGGCAACCAATACCGCCGGCGCGCTGGCCGGCGCCTTGTGGGGCGCACTGGTGATCGCCATGTTTGGTCGCGGTCTCCTGGCGCGCGCCTTCGAACGCTGGTTTGCCGACACGCCCGACCGCGCGCGCGCCCTGATACTGGCCGGACTGTGGCTGTTTGCACTGCTGTTCCCGCAAAGCATCCTGTTCGGTCACGGCAGCCTCCTGGCGTACATTGGCCCGATTTCAGGCTACCCGTTCACCCCGGCCGAATTCAGCCGGGTGGAGTCGGCGGTGACCGCTGCAAGCCTGTTCGCGGCCGGTTCGCTCGGATTACGTGCGCTCAATGCGGATGCACCGCGCTTCCTGCTGCTGTTCCTCTTCGTCGCAGTTGCCTGCGGTCTGCGAGCGCTGTCGCAGGCGATCCTGTTTCCGCCCGAACATGCCCTGGCCTGGATGACGTCGGGCGCGTTGCGTGGCCTGGCCATCGGCGGCCTGGCGCTTGCGATCACCATCGCGCTGCCGCGCCCGATGCGCCTGACGCTGATCGTTATGGCGGTCACCTTTTCGACCCTGGTGGTGAATTTCGCGCCACCCAACCCCTACTACATGGCCAACGTGCAGGAGTTCAACCCGGGACGCTTCCTCAATTTCAACGGCCTGACCCAGTTGATTTCGGCGGCCTGGCCGTTCCTGGTGGCGCTCTACATTCCGCTGGCGCTGGCCAGCGACACGCGTTCGGCCCAACAGCGTGCCGAACGCTGAGGAGAACTGCGTTGTCGCACGCACCATGCGCAGGTGCCTTCGGCCATGCTGCCCACACCGGTTGCCGGCCGCATGCGGGAGGCATGTTTGTCGATCCCGATATACTTGACCCGCCTTGAACCAATCCTCGACGGCGCGCCGAAGCCTGCGGCGCTTCGTTTCTGCATTCCTCGCGTTCCGCCCTGCCTCGCCACTTTCTTCTCTTTATTGCGCCGCATTGCGTCCATTCGGGTCCCACCGCCATGAGTTACTACGAGCGTCACGTGTTTTTCTGCACCAACCAGCGCGAAGCCGATGCGTCCGGTGTCGCCCGCACCTGCTGCGCGACCAAGGGCGCCTCCGACTTGCGCGACTATGCCAAGAAGAAAGTCAAGAAACTGGGGCTGGCCGGCGCAGGCCGGGTGCGCGTCAACAACGCCGGTTGCCTGGATCGCTGCGAAGAGGGCCCGTGCGTGGTGGTCTACCCGGAAGGTGTCTGGTATACCTATATCGACGAGCATGACATCGACGAAATTGTCGAGTCGCATCTGCAGAACGGCCAGGTCGTCACGCGCCTGAAAATCTGAGTCTCGTCGCACAGGTAATCCCGCCATGGGGCTGTCCGAACGCACACTGATTCCCGGCCCCGCCGGCGCGATCGAAACGGTCATCGACATGCCGGCGGACGCACCGCTCGGACTGGCGCTGGTGGCCCATCCGCATCCGCTCTACGGTGGCACGCTGGACAACAAGGTCGTGCAGACGCTGGCCAAGACTTTTGTCGAACTGGGCTACATCGCGGCGCGACCCAATTTTCGCGGGGTGGGGCAAAGCGCAGGTGCGCATGACGAGGGACGCGGCGAAACCGATGATCTGCTGGCTGTGGCAAAGGCGCTGCGTGCGCGCTTCGACGTGGGCGGCAAGGCTTTGGTGTTGGCCGGGTTTTCGTTCGGCTCGCTGGTGCAATCGCGTGTGGCCTTGCAGATCCGCGCCGATCGCATGGTGTTCGTCGGCACTGCGGTCACACGCGGCAAGGTCGAGGCCATTGCCGGCGACAGCATCGTCATCCACGGCGAGAAGGATGATGTGGTGCCGCTCGAACTGGTGCTGCAATGGGCCGAGCCGCAGGAGTTGCCGGTGGTGGTGATCGCCGGAGCCGACCACTTTTTTCACCGTCGCCTGCATCTGATTCGCAACATCATCCGGCAAGCCTGGTAGGGCGCTTGGGCAAAGCTTGCAAGGCTATGCGCCGCGCTTCTGATCAAACGGGTGCCGCACTGGCTCTGCTACAATATAAGGCTTGATTTTTAAGGCCTTTTTGTGTTTTTTGACTCTCTTTTTCGTGCCGGCGCGGGCCTCCTCCTGGCCGCTTGCGCAAGCCTGGCCTTGGCCCAGAATCCACCCGCACCGGTGCTCAACGCCAAAGCCTGGCTGCTGCTGGACATGAGTTCGGGCCAGGTGCTGGCCAGCCAGAACCCGGGCGAGCGCATCGAACCGGCTTCGCTGACCAAGCTGATGACCGCGTATCTGGCATTTTCCGCGCTCAAGGCCAAGACCATCACGCCAGAACAGGTGGTAGCGGTCTCGGAGAAAGCGTGGAAGGCCATCGGTTCGCGCATGTTCATCGAACCCAGGAAGGCGGTGACGGTGGCCGAACTTTTGCGCGGCATGATCGTGCAATCCGGCAATGACGCCTGTGTGGCCTTGGCCGAGCTGATCGCAGGTTCCGAAGAATCGTTCGCCGCCGCCATGAATCGCGAAGCGCAGCGTCTGGGGCTCAAGGCCACCAATTTTCGCAACTCCACCGGCCTGCCCGACCCGCAACATTTCACCACCGCCGATGATCTGGCGCTGCTGGCTGGTGCGATCATTCGCGATTTTCCCGAGTTCTACGCCCTGTATTCGCTCAAGGACTACAGCTACAACGGCATCACTCAGTCCAATCGCAACCGATTGCTGTGGATGGACCCGAACGTCGATGGCATGAAAACAGGCTTTACCGAGGCTGCCGGTTACTGCCTGATTGCGTCGGCCAAACGCGGGCCGCGACGCCTGTTGTCGGTGGTGCTGGGGGCGCAAAGCGAGTCGGCGCGCGCGACCGAGTCGCAGAAACTCCTGAATTTCGGATTCCTCAATTTCGATGCGGTCAGGCTCTACGAAAAAGGCAGCCGTGTATCCTCGCTCGCAGTGTGGAAGGGTAGCGTGCGCGAACTCAAGGCCGGGTTCGACCGCGACCTCTTCGTGACGGTACCGCGTGGCCAGGCCGACCGCGTCAAGGCGACCCTGATTTCGCAGAAGCCGTTGCTGGCCCCGGTGGCATTGAATCAGACGGTCGGCAACATGAAAGTCACCATCGACGGCCGCGAGATTGCCTCGGTGCCGGTGCTGGCGCTGGAAAAGATCGACGGCGCCGGCGTGTTCGGGCGCGCGTTCGATACCTTGCGCCTGTGGTTTGTGAAAAACTGAAAAAGGAAGCGGCGATGATTTATCTGAACGGCGAATGGATGCCCATCGAGGACGCGAAGATCCCGGTGCTCGATCGCGGTTTCATTTTCGGCGACGGCATCTATGAAATGATTCCGGTGTATGGACGCAAGCCTTTTTATGCGCAAGGCCATCTTGCGCGCATGCAGCGCAGTCTGGACGCGATCCGCATCACCAATCCCTACAGCGAGGCACGCTGGAACGAACTGATCGCCGAGATGATAGGGCGCCAGCCGTTCGAGAATCAGGCGCTGTACTTCCAGATCACCCGCGGCGTGGCCAAGCGCGATCACGCCTTTCCGAGCGACGCCAAACCGACGGTCTTCATGATGTCCAACCCGCTGGCCACGCCTGCGGACGAAAGCTATGCCAATGGCGTGGCGTGTATCACCGCGGTGGACAACCGCTGGCTGCGCTGCGACATCAAGTCGACCTCACTTCTGGGCAACGTGCTGATGCGCCAGATGGCTGCCGACCAGAACGCGATCGAGACGGTGATGTTTCGCGACGGCCACCTGACCGAGGCTTCCGCCTCCAACGTGCTGGTGGTGCGCAACGGGGTGATCTGCTCGCCGCAAAAAGACCACCTGATGTTGGGCGGCATCACCCTTGATGCGACCATCGATCTGGCGCGGGCCAACGGCATGCCGCTGGAAATGCGCCCGATCACCGAAGCCGAAGTATGGGACGCCGATGAACTGTGGCTGTCGTCGGCCACCAAGGAAGTGCTGCCCATCACCCGCCTCGACGGCAAGCCCGTAGGCCACGGTGCCGGCGCGGGCAAGCCGGGCCCGATGTTCGTGAAAATGCGCGCGGCCTACCAGGCGGCCAAGGCCGCGCTCTGATCCACGCCACCGCGATGACGGTCCCCGAATCGCTGCTTCAGTATCCGGTTGATTTCCCGATCAAGGTGATGGGCCGCACCCAGCCCGGCTTCGCCCAGGCGATGCTGGCGCTGGTGAAGAAGCATGCGCCGGATTTCGATGAGTCGACCATCGGCATGCGTTCCTCGCGCGAAGGAAAATTCCTGAGCTTAACGTTCGAAATCCGTGCGGTATCGCGCGCACAACTTGATGCCCTGTACCAGGACCTGTCGGACCACCCGATGGTGCAAATGGCGCTGTGATGCAGGCCACCGGCCTTAGCGCGCCCGAGGTCGCCAATCCGCCGCTGGCGGCGGCACCGGCAACGCCAGTTCAGGTGCGCCCCCTGGGCCGCACCCTGTACGCCACCACGCAGGAGCGCATGCGCGAGTTCACCGACTCGCGCAACGCCGCGACGCCGGACGAAATCTGGCTGACCGAACACGCGCCGGTCTATACCCTGGGCCTGGCCGGCAAGCCCATGCACCTGCTTGACGCCGGCGACATCCCGGTTCTGCAATCCGATCGCGGCGGGCAGGTCACCTATCACGGCCCCGGCCAGCTCATCGCCTACCTTCTGATCGACCTCAATCGGCGCGGCCTCACGGTGCGCGGGCTGGTGCGCATGATCGAGGATGCCCTGATTGCCACCCTGGCCGGCTACGGCATCGCCGGCCAACGCCTGGCCGGCATGCCGGGGGTGTATGTCGGCGGCGCCAAGATCGCCGCCCTCGGGCTCAAGGTGCGGCGCGGCTGCTGCTATCACGGCGCCAGTCTGAATGTCGATCTCGACCTCGGCCCGTATCAAGGCATCAACCCCTGCGGCTACGCCGGCCTGCCCTCGGCATCGATCAAGTCGCTGGGCGCCTGCGCCAACCTGGCCGACGCCGGCCCACGCCTGGCTGCGCATCTGCTTGACGCGCTTGAACACCATGGAGCTACGGCCCGATGAGCATCATCCTGGGCATCGCTTCGTCGCACGATGCTTCGGCATGCGTGCTGCGCGACGGCGTTCTTCTGGCTGCGCTATCCGAGGAACGCATGTCGCGCATCAAGTGCGACGGCGGCCGCCTGCCGCAGCAGGCGATCGATGAATGCCTGCGCATGGCCGGCCTGACCCGCGGCGCGGTCGATTTCATCGCGGCGAACTATGACCACGTGGCCGAGCGCTACTGCCGGCGATTCGGCGATTCCTCGCTCAAGCGCGTCGAGCGCGCCCTGTCGGCGGGAATCAAGCGTCTGCGCGGCGTCGAATCGAACAAACAAGTGTTCCTGCGACGCATCCAGAATGACCTGCGGCGCGCCGGCTCCGGGCAGCGGCCGGAAGAATTTTTCATGCAGGACCGGTTTCTCGCCGGCGAAGGTTTCAGGCCCGATGCCGAGGTGCATTTCGTCGACCATCACCGTTCGCACGCGGCGGCGGCGGCGTTTTACTCGGGCTTTGATCATTGCGCGGTGATCACCATGGACGGCGAAGGCGACCTGGATATTCATTTCACCGCCGGTACCTATGCCCACGGGCAACTGACCTGCCGCAGAATCGGCGATCGCCTGGGTGATTCGCCCGGCTATTTCTACATGGACATCACCGAACTGCTGGGCTTCATGCCGCTGCGCCATGAGGGCAAAGTTCTTGGCCTGGCAGCCTTCGGCGATCCGGCCCCGCTTGCGCCCCTGTTTCGCCAGGCCTTGCGCGCCTCGGCCGACGGCCTCGGCTTCGACTCCGACTTCGGTGGTGCGCCGCATGCGCTTCGGCGACGCCGTGCGTTTCTCGAATCCGCCATCGTCGGGCATTCCCGCGAGAATGTCGCCGCGGCCGCGCAAGCGGTGTTTGAAGAGGCCATCGTCACCATCTGCCGCAACCATCTGCGCGCCAGCGGCGAACGCCGCCTGGCGCTCAACGGCGGCGTGTTTGCCAACGTCAAGCTCAACCAGCGCATCGCCGCCCTGCCCGAATGCGAGCACCTGTTCGTGTTTCCCGGCATGTCGGATACCGGCAACAGCGTCGGCGCGGCACTGCTCCTGCAAGAGCGCAAGACGCCCGGGTTCCTGCGCTCCGCCGGCCCGCTTGCCGATGTGTACTGGGGCACCGAACCGACCCGCGACGAGATCGAGGCCGAACTGATCCGGCGCGGCCTGGCCTACGAGGATGCTGGCGCCGACGGTGTCATCGAACGCACCGCGCAGGCCATCCATGCGGGTCAGGTGGTCGGCTGGTTCCAGGGCGCGATGGAATTCGGCCCGCGTGCGCTGGGCAATCGGTCGATGGTCGCAGCCCCGGTCGACAAATCGATCAACGACTGGTTCAACGCGCGCCTGGAGCGCAGCGAATTCATGCCGTTCGCACCCTCGGCACTGGCCGAGTACGCCGACCTGGTGTTCGAGCATGTCGAGCCCGGCCGCCACGCCGCGGAATTCATGACCATCACCTTCGACGTCAGGGAAGAATGGCGCGCACGCATTCCGGCGGTGGTGCATGTCGACGGCACTGCGCGACCGCAACTGGTGCGGCGCGATCGCAATCCGCGTTACTGGGCCCTGATCGAACGCTATCGCCAGCTCTCCGGCATACCGCTGGTGCTCAACACCAGCTTCAACGTGCATGAAGAGCCGATCGTCCGCGGCCCGCACGAAGCGCTGCAGGCACTGGTCGATCGCCGCATCGATCATCTGGCCATCGGTGATTTCTGGGTACCCGGCGGCGCGGGGCATCAATGAGCCAGAAGGTCTGGCAACGCTGCCATGAATTGGTCGGCTGCGTGCTCGATGCGGCGGCGGTCAAGGTGGTTTTCGACGTCGGCGCGCGCGACTGCGCCGAAAGTGCCGATTTCGCGCGGGCCTATCCGGCGGCCACCGTCTATGCCTTCGAGTGCAACCCGGCGACACTGCCCAAGTGCCGTGCCGCGGCCGCGGCCGAACCACGCATCCGCCTGACTGAAAAAGCGGTGGCCGGAGAGGAAGGCCGGCGGTCGTTTTTTGCGATCGACCCTGCAAGGTCGGTGAGCGGCATGCCGGGCGGCAACCACGGTGCCTCGTCGATGTTCGAGGCCAGCGGCGCCTATCCGGAAGAAACCTATGTGCAAAACCGCATCGAGGTCGAAGCGATCCGCCTCGACCGCTTTTGCGCGATTGCCCAGGTGACAGCCATCGATATCCTGTGGATCGATGTGCAAGGCGCCGAATTGCTGGTGCTCGAAGGCATGGGTGAGTTGCTCTCGAAGGTCTCGTTCATCCACATGGAAGTCGAGTTTTTCGAGATTTACAAGGGCCAGGCGCTGTTTCCCGCGGTCGACACACTCTTGCGCGAGCGCGGCTTCCGGCTGACCGGCTTCACTTCGTATTCGCAATACGCGGCCGACGCCCTGTATGTGGGGCCGGGCGTGTTGTTTCCGTTCGCCCGCGCACAACACGAGTATCCTTATTTGCAGCGCAATCTCGCCAAGTACAAGCGGCACCGGCTCAAGCGCAGCCTGCGGCGTGCGGTTGGCATGCGCGAGTGGCCCGATGCAAAACCGGCGCCGCGCTGAAACGACACGGAGTCAAGGCAAATGGCATTGGTGCAAGGCGAAAAACTCAAGGGCGAATCGAAGATTCGCGGCATTCCGGTCAAGGTGATCGGCGCGGCTGCGCTCAAAAAACCGGACTGGATTCGCGTCAAGGCGGGATCGCCCTCGACCCGCTTCGCCGAGATCAAGCAGATTCTGCGCGAACACAAGCTGCATACCGTCTGCGAAGAAGCTTCCTGCCCGAACATCGGCGAATGTTTCGGCAAGGGCACCGCCACCTTCATGATCATGGGCGATGTGTGCACGCGTCGCTGTCCATTTTGCGACGTCGGTCATGGCAGGCCCAATCCGCTGGATGTGGACGAGCCCCTCAATCTGGCCCGGACCATCGCCGCGCTCAAGCTCAAGTACGTGGTGATCACCTCGGTTGACCGCGACGATCTCAAGGACGGTGGCGCGCAGCACTTCGTCGATTGCATCCGTGCGGTGCGCAGCCATGCGCCCGCAACCCGCATCGAGATTCTCACACCTGATTTTCGCGGCCGCGTGGAGCGCGCACTGGCCATCCTGAATGCCGCGCCACCGGATGTGATGAACCATAACCTGGAGACCGTGCCGCGCCTGTACAAGGAGGCGCGACCAGGCTCCGACTATGCGCATTCGCTCAGGCTGCTCAAGGATTTCAAGACCGGCCACCCGGGTGTGCCGACCAAGTCGGGCCTGATGCTGGGCCTGGGCGAGCGCGATGAGGAAATACTCGCGGTGATGCGCGACATGCGCGAGCACGCAATCGACATGCTCACCCTGGGGCAATACCTGGCGCCCTCCGGCCATCACCTGCCGGTCAAACGCTACGTCGAGCCGGCTGTCTTCAGGATGTTCGAAGCCGAGGCTGCGAAACTCGGCTTTTCACATGCGGCCTGCGGGCCGATGGTGCGCTCAAGCTACCACGCCGACGTGCAGGCGCATGAGGCCGGGGTGGTATGAGCTTGCGCGCTGCGCAATGCGGCACGGGTTGACCGCGGCGACGCTCTTTACAGGAAACCGATGATCTTGAGCGGCAGGTAGATGGTCATCACCAGCACGATGATCAGGGCCACGCCTGCCAGCACGCGGGTCAATGGTGTCGGGTTCTCCGGCATCTGCCAGGTGCCCGGGTCCCATTTATCCATCCACACCCATTTGCGTTGCGGCGCCGCAGCCTCTTCAGGTTCTCGCTCTTCGCCTTTTTCAGGCCCGGGTTTCATGAGGCTGGCTCCCTGAGTGCCGCTTCCAGCAGCCGCTTGAGTTTCGCGAAATCGATCTCGCCTGATTGCGTCATCAATATGCGGCCGCGGCGGTCGATCAGGTAACTGGCGGGCACCGCGCGCACGCCGCCGAAGCGTCTGGCGATTTCGCCGCGCGGATCGAAGGCCACAATGAACGGCAGCTTGAAGCGTTCGGCAAAATCCTTCACAAGATTGGGCGGGTCATAGTCCATCGCCACGGCAACGGTTTCGAAGCCACGCTCCTTGTAGGCGCCATAGGTGGCCACCAGCTGCGGCATTTCCTTGATGCAGGGTGCGCAGGAGGTGGCCCAGAAGTTGACCAGCACCACGCGGCCGCGCAAGTCGCTCATGTTGACAAGCTCGCCCTTGAGGGTGGCAAAGCGCACTTCCGGCACCTCCTGGATGCCGGAAAATATCTGGCGCGCGGTCAAGCCAAAGATCAGCGCGGCTATTGCAAATGCAATGGCAATGGGGCTAAATGCCCTGAGGGACTTGAACATTGGAGGAATCTTGAACATGAAGACGAATTTTACGCCGCTAGCCGGGCTGGCTCTCTCTGCGGTACTGGCGCTGGGATCGATCGCCGCCAACAACGCCTGGGCGATTTCATGGAGCGATATTTCGAATCAGGATGCGACCGCCGGCCTGAAATCGGCGCTCAACAGCTCGACCTTGAAGGCCGTCGAAAATCTGGCCGTCGCCAACGGCTTCTGGAACAACCCGAAAGTGAAGATTCCCTTGCCCGGCTATCTTGAGGATGCGCGCGGTGTAATGAACGCGCTGGGCATGAAAAAGCAGGCCGAGGAATTGCACCTGGCGATCAATCGTGCCGCCGAAAGCGCAGTGGGCGAGGCCAAGCCGGTGTTCATCAATGCGATCAAGTCGATGAGCGTGCAGGATGCCAAGGGCATCATCAGCGGCGGGCAGGATTCGGGCACGCAATTCTTCAAAGGCAAGACTTCCGACACCTTGCGCACCAAGTTCTTGCCGATCGTGAAGAAAGCCACCGAGCGCGTGGGGTTGGCACAAAAGTACAACGAATTCGCCGGCAAGGGCGCCAAGCTCGGGATCATCAAGGGCGATCAGGCCAATGTGGAGAGCTTTGTCACCCAGAAGGCGCTGGACGGCTTGTTTCTCATGATGGCTGACGAAGAGAAGGCGATCCGCGCCGACCCTATCGGCAAGGGGACGGATATTGTCAAGAAGGTGTTTGGGGCTCTCGGCAAATAAGCGAATTACGACATGCCTTGCATGACGTAATACGTGCGCCGGATCGAAGGGCGCGCAGCGCCCCTCATCCGGCGCTTTCGCTCGGGCCGGCTTTGCTTGGCCCTTGCTTTGCTTGGCCCTTGCTTTGCTTGGCCCTTGCGTTGCTTGGCCCTTGCGTTGCCTGGCGTTGCTTTGCCTGCCCTTGCGTTGCCTGCCCTTGCTTTGCCTGGCGTTGCTTCGCTCGCCTTTGGTTGGATTGGATGTTGTTTTCTTGCCTTTTGCTTGACTGACTATCTTGGGCGAGCCTTGCCTGCTGCCTGGCTTATTTTCCGCCTGTCGCTGCCGCCTGCCGCAATTTGAAACGCTGCAACTTGCCGGTTTCGGTGCGCGGCAATGCGGCCACGAATTCGATCGCGCGCGGGTACTTGTAAGGCGCGATCGCCGACTTTACGTAGTCCTGTAGGGTCTTTTTCATTGCGCTGCCGCCCTTTTGATCGTGCTTGAGCACCACATAGGCCTTGACGATCTGCCCACGCTCGGCGTCCGCTGCGCCCACTACGCCGCACTCGGCCACCGCCGGGTGCTCAAGCAGGCACGACTCGACTTCCGGACCGGCCACGTTGTAGCCGGCGGTGATGATCATGTCGTCGGTGCGCGACTGGTAGAAGAAGTAGCCGTCGGCATCCATCGAATAGGCGTCGCCGGTGATGTTCCAGCCGTTCTTCACGTAGTCCTTCTGGCGTGGATCGGCCAGATAGCGGCAGCCGGTCGGCCCCTTGACCGCCAGCTTGCCGACTTCGCCCGGCGCGCACACGCGACCTGCATCATCCTGCACCTGGGCCCGATAGCCGGGAATCGCCGTTCCGGTCGCACCGCGGCGCACCGCCTCGGGGGTGTGCGAAATGAAGATGTGGATCATCTCGGTCGAGCCGATACCGTCGATCAACTCGATGCCGGTGGCCTCCTTGAACAACTGGCGCGTGGCATCGGGCAGCGCCTCGCCGGCCGACACGCACTTCTTGAGCGATGAAAGATCGTGCCGGGCCGCCAATCCGGCCATTTGGCGGTAGAAAGTCGGCGCGGTGAAGCAGACGGTGGCGCGAAAGTCGGCAATGGTTTTGAGCAGGGTCTCCGGCGTGGCCTTTTCGGCCAGCACCGTGGAGGCCCCGTAGCGCAAGGGAAACGCCAGCATGCCGCCCAGCCCGAAAGTAAAGGCCAGGGGCGGCGTGCCGCAGAAAATATCGTTCGGCCGCACCTTGAGGATCGATTGCGGGAAGCAATCGCACATGGCCAGCACATCGCGATGGAAGTGCAGGGTGCCCTTGGGCACGCCGGTGGTGCCGGAGGTAAAGGCGATCAGCGCGACATCGTCGGCTGCGGTATCGACCGCCGGAAAATCGCCGGGTTTGCCGCTGAGCATGTCTTCCAGCGAGCCGTTCTCGCCATCGTTGAAGTAACAGATGCGCTCAAGCGACGCAGCGTGGTGTTCGCCATTGGGGTTGGTGCAGGTCGCCATTTCCTGCCACAGGGCGGCATCGCACAGCGCCACACGTGGGGTCGCATGATCGATGATCTGCTTCAATTCGCGCGCCCGCAAAAGCGGCATGGTGCCGACCGCAATCAGGCCGGCCTTGACCACCGCCAGCCAGCAGGCCGCCATCATCGGGTTGTTCGGGCCGCGCAGCAGTACCCGATTGCCGGGCAAAAGGCCCAAGTCCTCGACCAGCACGCGCGCGATGCGGTTGACCCGGTGTTGCAGTTGCGCATAGGTCGCAAACAGCGGTTTGCCGTCGACCAGTTGCCAGATCGCCGGGCGATCGCCATGGCCGAACTCGACCTGCCGGTCGAGCAGTTCGGCGGCCGCGTTCAGGCGCGGCGGGTATTGCAGCTCCGGCCGCTCGAACAACAGTTCGGGCCAGGTCTCGCGCGGCGGCAGCTTGTCGCGCGCGAAGGTATCGCGATGGGCGGAAGGGGTCATCGGATTCTCGATTCGATCAGCGATCGTTGCCAAAAACATGAGGGCCTCGCCAGAAGCATGTTTTTGTTGTGAATAATGTGGTGCTCAAGCGTTTTCGGCTTTCATCGCTTCGCGCGCGATGATGATTTTTTGCACTTCGGTGGCGCCTTCGTAAATCCGCAACGCGCGGATTTCACGGTACAGCCGTTCGACGATTTCGCCGGAGGTAACCCCCAGGCCGCCGAACAACTGCACCGCGCGATCGATCACTGCTTGTGCGTTTTCGGTCGCGGTCATCTTGGCCATCGCCGCTTCGCGCGTGGTGCGCACGCCCTTGACATCGCGCAACCAGGCAGCGCGGTAGGTGAGGAGCGCCGCCGCATCGATCATGGTCGCCATGTCGCCAATCGCCGCCTGGGTCAACTGCAGGTCGCCCAGGGTCGCGCCGAACATCTGCCGTGTCTTGACGCGGCGCAGTGCCTCGTCAAACGCGCGGCGCGCGAAGCCTAAAGCGGCGGCGGCCACCGAGCTGCGAAAGATGTCGAGGTTCTGCATCGCCAGCTTGAAGCCGCCGCCTTCTGTGCCCAGAAGATTGGCAGCCGGAATACGACAGTGCTCGAAGCTGAGCGTGGCCAGCGGGTGCGGCGCGATCACGTCGATACGTTCGCTGATGGCAAGGCCTGGCGTGCCGGCTTCCACCACGAAGGCGCTGATGCCCTTGGCGCCGCGCGCAGCAGGGTCGCTGCGGGCGAATACGCAATAGAAATCCGCGATGCCGCCATTGGAAATCCAGGTCTTGCTGCCGTCAAGCACCCAGGCATCGCCGTCGCGCCGGGCACTGGTGCGCATGGCGCCTACATCCGAGCCGGCGTCGGGCTCGGACAAGGCAAAAGCCGCGATCGCGCCCCCCCCGGCCACGCGCGGCAGCCAGCGCTGTTGCAGCGCCGGGCTGCCGGACAGCGCGATCGCGCCCGAGCCCAGACCTTGCATGGCAAACGCGAAATCCGCCAACCCGTCGTGATAGGCCAGATGCTCGCGGATCACGCACAGCGAACGCGATTCCAGCGTCGGCAGCGCCCCGCCGTGTGCCTGCGGCACGGCATAGCGGGTCAGGCCGGAGGCACCCAGGCGCCGCACCAGTTCGCGGCAGGCCGCGTCGGTGGCCGCGCGCCCGCCGGCACCCGATTCCCCGTGCTCGATGCCGACCAAGCCGTCAGCGGCCCAGGCGTCGATGCGCGCGGCCAATGCGCGATGTGCGGGATCGAAAAATGGCCAGTCGAGGTAGCTTGTGTCCATGCGCGGTACGGTCCGGTGGGTTGCTTTAGAAACAGGCAATTTCAATTGCCTTCGAACACCGGCTTTTGCCTGGCCACGAAAGCGTGATACGCACGATGAAAATCCTCGGTCTGCATGCAGATCGCCTGCGCCTGCGCTTCCGACTCGATCGCCTCGTCCACCCCCATGTCCCATTCCTTGTGCAATTGCGCCTTGGTCACGCCGTGCGCGAAGGTCGGGCCGGCAGCCAGGCTGTCGGCCAGTTGCTGCGCTGCGGCGGCCAGCTTGTCGGCATCGACCAGGCGGTTGAAAAAACCCCAGCGCTCGCCTTCGTCAGCGCTCATGGCGCGCCCGGTGTAAAGCAACTCGGCTGCGCGCCCCTGGCCGATCAGGCGCGGCAGGATCGCGCAGGCGCCCATGTCGCAGCCGGCCAGACCCACGCGCGTGAAAAGAAAGGCGGTACGCGCCGCCGGCGTGCCCAGGCGCAGATCGGCGGCCATCGCGATGATCGCGCCGGCGCCGGCGCAGATGCCGTCCACCGCCGCGATCACCGGCTGCGGGCAATGGCGCATCGCCTTCACCAGGTCACCGGTCATGTGGGTGAAATCCATCAGTTCCGGCATTTTCATCTTGGTCAAGGGCCCGATGATCTCGTGCACATCGCCGCCAGAGCAGAAATTGCCGCCGGCGCCGGTGATGATCACCACCTTGATGTCGGTGGCGTATTGCAGGGCACGAAACAGGTCGCGCAGTTCGGAATACGATTCGAATGTAAGCGGGTTCTTTCGTTCCGGGCGGTTCAGGGTGATGGTGGCCACCGCACCACCTGCCTCGAAGCCGAAATGGCGCGCGCGATAGTCGGCGAAGCTGCGGCGGTGGGTGAAGGAATGCTCGGGGGCGGGATTCATGCGCATTGCGGGTCCTCGGGATGGCCAGGGTCGGGTGGGTCGATGTGCGAGTGATGTGGGGGAAATGCGCGGGTCAGGCGCCGGCATTGGCCGAGACTGTGCTCTTCAGACGCCCCAGCAAGGCATGCAACTGGGCGCGCTCGGGCTCAGCCAGACCGCGCATCAGATCGATTACCCAGCCTTCGTGCAAGGCCGCCATGCGCGCAAAAGCCTGGCGCCCGGCCGGCGTCAGGCTAAGGCGCCAGGCGCGCCGGTCGTCGGGGTCAGGTTCGCGCGCCACCAGGCCCTCCTTGGCCAACTGGTCGGCGATGCCGGTCACGTTGCCGCCGGTCACCATCAGGCGCTGCGACAGCTCGCCCATCTTCAAGCCCGCCGCATGCCGGTACAACTGCGCCATCAGGTCGAAACGCGGCAGGGTCACGTCGAAGTCACGCCGCAGGTCGGCGCGAATCGCACTTTCGATCAGGTTGGTGCAGGTCAGAAGCCGCAGCCACAGCCGCAAGGCTTCGTGATCGTCGCCATGCGCGCGCGTTTCGTGGTCCAGCGGAATCGTGTCCGCCTTGTCCGCCTTGTCCACCAATGGCAGCAATGGGTCTTCCATTGAAATTACTTCAGGTTCCAAATAACGAGGCTTCAAGGATACCGAAAAATCGTGGCGACTGAGCGACTTCCGCTCGCAAGTGGCCATTGAGGTCATCAGCCTGCGCGGCCTGGTTGCCTTAGACGCGTAGCCAAAAGGCGACTAGCGAAACGCCGGCCCGTAAGCCCAGGCCACCAGCGAGCGGCGCAGGCCGCGGGTCACCGGCGTGACCTGGTGCGCCAGGTAAGACGGGAAAAATGTGGCGCAGCCGCGCTCGCGCGCGATCGGCATCTCGGCGGCGCCGTGAAACGCCAGGTCGCCGCCGTCGTAAGCGCCCGGGTCGGAGAGTTGCACGGTGAGTGAAAGCTTGCGCGAGGCGGTGTCGTCGCCGCCGATATCCACATGCCAGCCGAAGTACTGGCCCGGTCCGTAGCTGGTGAATTGCAGCGCCTCGACAAAACCGAGCAGTTCGAACCGGTAGGAAGCGTTGACCTGCGTGAACAGCAGCGCCAGGCGGTGAAACAGCCACTGCGCATCGGCGTCCGGCGCGATCCAGGCGATATCGCTTACGCGATAGTCGCGCGAGGCCAGGTCGCTGCGCTGATCCACCGTCGCCGCCCGCTGCAGGCGTGCCTGGCCCAGCGCGACCACCTGCGCGCACTCCGCCTGCGACAGCGCACCTGGCAGCAGTTGCGGGAAGGCGGTGGCGCCGTTGGCCGCGATCGGGTGCGACTGGTGGTACGGGTCGCGCCCGCCCCAGTCGAGGGTGAGCGCGCCCTGTGGGTTAGGCGCGCTGACGGCGGGAAAGGTGTAGAGGAAATCCAAGGCGGGTCGGAAGAATTTCAGCCAGCGGCTGCGCTTGTTATCATGCCTGACGTATCCACAACTTCCCGGCCTGAAAGCGACGTTGTCGAACCCATGAACGCCGCGCAGGAGGCGCGCGTTTTTCGTGCACCGGGCAACTTCCCACCAAGGCCGCACGCACACCATGGAACTATCGCCACAACTACGGCAGCTGCGCGATTTCTATTATAAGACCGCGCTCAAACTGCCCGCGAACCAGGATTTCGTTCACGCCAAAGGCCTGATCGACAAGCCGGCTTTTTTCAGCCTCGAGCACCTGCAGGCGCATCTCAACAACCCGCTGCTCCTGCCGACCTATTTCAAGATGTATTGGCAAGGCAAGGAAGTCGACTGCAAGCCCGCAGTCGGGCACAAGCTCATACAAACTTCCGAAGCGCCGTTCCTCAACAAGGGCATCCTGCAGGAATACCTGGCCAACGGCGCCTCGCTGGTGCTCGAAGGTATCGACATTCTCGACCCGCAGATCAACGCCATGTGCGCCGCCATCGACGCGGCCAACGAGTGCGTATTGTCCAATTCGGTGGTGTTTTTCTCGCAAACCAGGGGCGGAGAGGCCTATCGCGGCCACCTCGATACCGCCGACGTGCTGGTGGTGCAACTGGCCGGCCACAAAAAATGGTTGGTGCACCAGCGCCAGGCGCCGCGCTGGGTCGACTTGAACGAGCTCGATGCCGCCGCCATGGGGCCGCTGCAGGCCGAACTGCTGATGGCGCCGGGCGACGCCTTGTACGTGAAGAACTACACCCCGCACCAGGTGCAGACCGCCGACGACTACTCGCTGCACATGTCGTTTGACATCTGCGATCGACGCATCAACGCCGACACCGCCTTGCATTTGCTGCTGGAGCAATACAACCGCGATGCCGCGCCGCCCTACACGCCGACCCCCGGCATTGTCGACAAGCTGATGTCCCATGCCGCTTCGAGCCAATACCAGGAGCGCTTGGCGCAACTGAGCCAGGCGCAGCTTGAGAACTACAAGCGCGCACGCGCCCACTTGGGCGCCAACCGCGTCGGCGCGCTCGACGCGCTGATCGCCACCGAGGCGAAGCGGCGCAAGTAGGGGCAGGTAGGTACAAGCAGGTACAGGCAGGTACAGGCAGGCACAGCCAGGCACAGAGGCAGCCGCAACAGGCCCGCTACTCCTCGAGCAATACCTTGGCTGCGTTCAGTTGGTCGTGTTCGAAAGCAGGGACAAAACCCTCGAACTGCTTGGCGGTCAGCCCGACTGCGGGGCTTAGGGCCACCGCCTTCCAGTTCGAGACTGCCTTGACCACGTCGGCGAGCACGGCTTTAGCTTCTGTCGCGTCAAGCGAAAAGTAGTCGGCGCGCGCCATCAGGGTTGCCACATCCGTTATCGGCCCATCGTCTTCCGAAAGCCACGTTGTGGATTCGTTGGTCTTGTCGGGAAACGGGTTGAGGTCGAAGGCGGGAGCGAGGCGCCAAAAGTCACCTTCAACGTGGAGAAACCCCAGGTTGTGCAGATGGTCGTCGATGTTGGCGATGAGCAGGTTGAACACCAGCCTGCGCCACACTTGTTTGGCGTCATTTTCCGGGTCAAAGCCGATGGCGCGGATAGCATCGGCGATTTCGAAGTAGGTGCGTTCCTCGTTACGCGTTGCCTGAAGCACGGAAGCTGCCGACAAATAGGGGATTCGCAAATCATCGACTGTTCGGTCGAATCTCTCGATGATGGCTACCGGAACTTTCTGCAGCGCCTCGATGCGGGATTGCGCCGCGTCTATGCCGGCGGACTTGGCCAAATGCAGCGCCAGCACCTCCCCGCGGGTAACGTCGCGTTCGTCGTTCACGCTGGGGAACTTTCCAAGAGACAGCCGGCCATTGCGGTCGATCAGCGTGCATTTCGGTCTCAGGCCTCCCAGCGATGTCCCTTTTCCAAGCAGGTACCGCAGGTCTGCCGCTGACTCATTGTTCTGTTCCAGCGCCCGGCTGGCGTCGAATATTTTTTGCAGGTCCACCAGCGGGGGTGTCGATCGGCGGCCTTGTTCCGAGGTTTTCAGATTTGCCCCGCTGCAGTCCCTCAGACGCAAGGCCCCGACACGACTGAAGTCGTCCACCGCCAGCAGGTAATCCAGCTCGGTTAAAGGCGGCAGGTTTTCCGCACTGCGCCTTTTGGCGTGGTCGCGTGCGATGACTCGACGGCCCCAAGTGTCTGGCACCGTATCGGCTAGCGCAAAGTGAAAAACGGAGTCCTGGGGGGAGGGTGCCCGCCGGCGCTGGTAACCAGTGGTCAGGTCCAGATCCGGAGATACCTTGAAACGGTCCGGCCTTGCAAGCCACTCCGGGCCATAGGCAAAGGCCGTGTTTTCCCGCGCACCTTGCTTGACGAAAGTCAGTTCCCCGACCAAGGCACCCGCCTTGCCGATGCACACAGACACCGTCTGCTGAATATTGGCTGTGCCGGATTTGGCGCCAGGGTGTTTCTTCACAAGGTGCCCGTGGGTACTTGTTTGGTTTTGCGACGAATCCGCTGAGGCAACTGTTCGTCTGCCAGGGTAAGCCCGATTTCGTCCCGGGAACTGTCCAGTAAGGCGTTGAGTTTCTCGAGCTCCCCGAATACATACAGGGTGCGGCCGACAAAATGCAGCGGAATACGCACGTCGCCTTTCTCCATCCGCTTTACGGTGGAAATTGACGCGCCAATGCGCAGCGCAAGCGACTCCTGCGAAATGCGCCTTCTTCGTCTGGCCAAGGCAAGGTCGCGGCCCAGTTTCAGGATGGCGCGCTCCACTGGATTCGGCACCGGCAGCGATTTTGTTTTACCGCTCTCTTGTGAACTTTTAAGATTTTTAACAGGTTCCATCAAGGCTATTGTATAAAAGAAATGCCTCCGATTCGGCGCAACTGCTTTAATATAATGGTTCTCATGTAATTCTTTAAATCCTATATCGGTTTTTTCAGGAGCTATAACTTTTCTGCGTCGCGGCGTAAGACCCTGGCCTTCAAAACAGAGATACAAGGCGCAAGTTGTGCCCTTCCAAGCGGCTGTGTTGAATAATCCCGGCCAAGTGTCGCGGGGTCGCATGCGACACTTGGCCGGCCTGGATGCAATTCCAAACGGCAGTGCGGTCCTGCAGGGCTTCAACTATCCAATCGACTGTCTTGCCTTGTTCGTCGCGGCACCACGCCAAGCGGTGCATATGACTTCAGCCTCATCATTGCCCGCGCGCCCGGCATCGACATTGCGGCCCGGAAATCGGTCGTGCTCTCGCGCCCCGGTTGGTCAACCTGGCTATAATTTGACCAACCAATAGACGGGCGATGGCCATGCAAATCAATATCTACGAAGCCAAGGCAAAGCTTTCAGCGCTGCTCGACCGCGCCGCATCCGGTGAGGAAGTGGTGATCGCCCGCGCGGGCAAGCCGGTGGCGCGCCTGATGCCCGTGACAGGCGCGAGCGCGCCGAGCGGCGTCCGTCTCGGCGGCCTGCGTCGCGCGCGCCTGAAGCTTGCGCCCGATTTCCACGCACCGATGACTGACGACGACCTGCTTGGCGCATGACCTTGAAGGTCCTGCTCGACACCCACTGCCTGATCTGGGCACTGACCGATGCGCCGGAGTTGGGAGACTCGGGACGAGCCGTGATCCTGGCGGCTGAAGGAGTCTGGTTCTCGGAAGCCTCGATCTGGGAGATCGGTCTCAAGTGGCGCAAGGGCAAGATCAACCTGAAGCCGCGACGCATTCTCGATCAGGCCTTGCGCGACGGGTATCGCGCGCTGGCGCTTGATCTGGAGTCGATTCTGCTTTCCTGTGAACTGCGTCAGGAGCACGGCGACCCGTTCGATCGCCTGCTCTACGCGCAGGCCAAGCATCACCGCTACCGCTTGATGACGATGGATCGTGCGCTTTCTTCGTTCGGGACAACCGTGGTCAACCCGCGATAGATTCGTTGGGAACGATTCGCGCGCAAGGAAGTCACCGAGCACTGGGATGATGGCGCCCTTGATCCTTTGACCGAGCGTTTCAAGTGGTTGCTGCAATCGCCCGGCCTCGGGCTTATCACCGGCGAGCCCGGGGTGGGCAAGACCGCCGCGCTGCGCAACCAGACCAAGGCCCTCAGCCCGCACCAGTACCAGGTCATCTATCAGGCCGAGACCGATTTCAGCCGTGTCGATATCTACCGCAGTCTGGCGCGCGCTTTGGGGGTGGAGCCGAGCTATCGGCGCGCCCATCTGTGGCGCGAATGGACGAAGCGCTCAAGCAATGGGTGGCAAGTCATTCCAAGCCGGCACGCGCAGCAGGTGATTGATGACCAAGAAGGCAGAACATCATGAAGACTCTTTCCGAACCGCGCATCAAGGCCGCGCGTGAACCAGCCGCGAAGCGCTACCATATCAAGGTCGCCGCCCAGCCCGCCGCGAAGAAAAAAGTCGATGCGCGGACCAAAGCGTTTCTGGATGCGGTGATGGCTTTGAAACTGTGGGGTAAATGCGCTTTCTACTGGACACCAATGTCCTTCGGCATCTGGCCAACCGCGCTTCAGGGTGGGAACGTATCAGGTCGAAAATTGACAATGTCGGCGCCTCACACTGCGCGATATCGGCAGATACCGCTTACGAGCTTCGCCAACATATCGAGCGCGGGCCCGCGCGAGTTCGCCTTGAAAACATTGAGCGGTTGAAGGCGATTTACGCCGGCATCGAGTGCATGGACCTCAATCCGGAGACAGCAGCCCCACTCGGGTGTTTGCCGATCACCTTGTCGGAAAGATCGCAGCTTGGCTTGACCGAAGACGTTACTTGCGACATCCAGCTGGTTCGCATAAAATGTGTACACAATGATTCACGGATGAACAGGTCGAGGGCGCATCATGGAAACGCCAAAGGTAGGCATACGAGAGTTTCGGTCAGACTTGGCTGAGTACATTGCTTCAAGCACACCTGTGGCCGTCACGCGGCATGGACAAACGGTTGGCTATTTCATTCCAACTCAAGGCCAGGTGGAGGCCGATCTTGCAGCTTTGAAAAAGGCCAGCAAGTCCTTGGACAAGCTGCTTGAAGCGCAGGGCGTGCATGTTGAGTCTGTCGTGGCGGACTTCAAGGCCGCGCGTAAGAGAGCAAGCGCGCCGGCGAGAAAGTTGAAAGCCAAGGCGGCGTGAGCGGCAAGGCCATCGTTGCAGGCTCGAACATACTGATTCGTGCCGTGCTGGGGATGCGGGTACGTGAACTGGTTCTCAACAACGCGGCCACCGTAAAATTCTTTGCGCCTGACGTAGCCTACGGGGACGCACGAAAATATCTCCCCGCGTTGCTGAAAAAGCGAGGTGTTGAAGCCGGTGCGGCGATGCTCTTGCTGGATCGTCTTGAGGCTATCGTGCCCGGTCAGCCGGCTTTGGCATAGCAGCCTGTTTGTAGCTACAATTGCCAAATGCCGACTTGGGATGAAACGAAGCGCAGGGCCAACATCCGGAAGCACAAGATCGACTTTTTTGGTTGCGAAGAAGTCTTCGACGGTCCCGTGGCGGTTCTCGAAGATGACCGAGATGAATATGGCGAGCTTCGTCTGAACGTTGTTGGTTGGTTCAAGGCCATGCTCGTGCACATGACTTATACAGAGCGAGAGAACGACTTTCACGTCATCAGCTTGCGAAAGGCAGAGAAACATGAAGTCAAGAGATACGTCGACGCCACGTCCTACTAGTCCGAAGGAGTGGGAAGCGGTTATAGCCGCCGCGCCTGGCAAAGACCGCCCACTGACCGCAAAGGAGAAGATGCAATGGGACGACGCGGTCATCGTTCAGGGGGGCGGATACCAAGCGGTTCGCGCCGCGGTGGCCGCCAAGCGCAGGTCGGGTGATCGTGGTCCGCAGCAGTTGGCCCTCACAGATGCACTCCGCCGCTCGCTCCTGGGTTTATCCGATGTCGCCGAGAGCTACGGCGCGACCTCGATCGCCACGCTCGCCATGCGCATGGCGCGCTCCGCGATGGAGCACCCGCCGGAGCGTATCGCGATTCAGTCGTTCGCGCGACTGCTCATGGACCGGGAGCTCACGGAACAGGAGCTGGCGGCGCGGGTTCGTGAACAGAGCACGACCTGGCCGGGCACTGACGCCGTGCGCGGCGCCACACCTCGCGCGGGTACACCCGTCGCAACGTCCGCGATCCCGGCGAGCATCCCGACGACGCCTGCGACGACGCCGACGAGCCCGAGCACCGGCTGGGAAACGAACCCGCCGGCTTCTGCAACAGCGGGCCG
>ENA-ORBV01000286-ORBV01000286.1-microbial-mat-metagenome-genome-assembly--contig:-NODE-286-length-113826-cov-15.561957_pt1 | contig 113826 bp, 96 predicted proteins | sample MGYA00237777_ERZ505514 | MGnify/ENA primary metagenome ERZ505514 (study PRJEB26160, sample SAMN06269048) | microbial mat metagenome | isolation source: Oligotrophic lake microbial mat | place...
GCTCCAGCCAGCGTGCTGGAAGATGGCGCAACGAATTTGGTCTACACCGTGACACTCAACCAAGCAGCGTTTAGCCCGACCACGGTGAACCTGACGACCACTGGCACAGCGACGAGCGGCACGGATTACACCGGTGCTGCTGCGACGTTGGTGATTACAACGGGCAACACCACGGGCACGGTAACGATTGATCCGACTGTCGACACCACGGTTGAGCCAGATGAAACCGTGATTTTGACGGTCGCGGCAGGCACCGGCTACACGGTGGGCACGCCCAGTAGCGCGACCGGCACGATCACCGATGACGATTTGCCAGCGGTCACGATTGCGGTGGCACCAAGCAGCACAGCTGAAGATGGCGCCACGAATTTGGTGTACACGCTGAGTTTGAGCCAAGCGGCGTTGAGCCCATTGACGGTCAGCATTACGACCACGGGCACGGCGACCAGCGGCACGGATTACACCGGTGCGGTGACAACTTTGCTCATTCCGACGGGCAACACCACCGGCACGATCACCATTGACCCCACTGCGGATACCGTGATCGAAGCCAATGAAACCGTGATTTTGACGGTGACCAGCGGCAGCGGCTACAGCGTTGGCGCACCAGCGATTGCGACCGGCACGATCAACAATGACGATGTGCCCGCAATATCCATTGCTGTGGCACCGGGAAGTGTGCTGGAAAATGGCGCAGCGAACTTGTTATATACCGTAAGTTTGGATCAAGCGGCCTTAAGCCTGACCACGGTCAATATCGGTACTGCCGGCACCGCGATTAGTGGTACGGACTACAGCGGTGGCGTGGCAACTTTGAACATCGCGACGGGTAATCTCAGCGGCAGCATCACCATTGATCCCACTGCGGATGCGGTGGTGGAAGCCAACGAAACCGTGATTCTGAACGTGGCTGCGGGCACGGGTTACACGGTCGCCAGTCCAAACAGCGCCACCGGCACGATCACCAACGACGACACAGCCGGCATTACGCTCACCCAATCGGGCGGATCGACCGACGTCACCGAAGGCGGCGCGACCGACAGCTACACCTTGGTGCTGACCAGTCAGCCGACTGCCAACGTGGTGATCTCGCTCAACACCGGCGCGCAGGTCACCGCAGCTCCGGCCCCGATTACCTTCACCAGCGGCAACTGGAATGTGGCGCAGACCGTGACCGTGACCGCGGTCGACGATCTGATCGCCGAAGGCGCGCACACCGGCACGATTACGCACAACACGACCAGCAGCGATGGCAATTACAACGCCATTGCGGTGGTCAATGTGGTCGCCAACATCATCGACAACGACGTGCCCGGGGTTAGCGTGGTGCAGACTGGCGGCAGCACCAACGTGACCGAGGGCGGTGCCACCGATACGGTAACCGTGGTGCTGACCAGCCAACCCACGGCGAATGTGCTGGTGGCGCTAAGCGCGACCCAAGTCACTGCCGCACCGACACCGCTGACCTTCACCACTGCCAACTGGAATGTAGCGCAGACGGTCACGATCACCGCGATTGACGATGCGATTGCCGAGGGCACGCATACCGGTTCGCTAGGATTTGTCGTGACCAGTGCCGATGCCAACTACAACGCGCTGGCCGTACCGGCGGTGAGTGCGACGATTACCGACAACGACAGCGCCGGCATCACGGTCACGCCGACCACCGGCTTGGTCACTACCGAAGCCGGCGGCACCGCCACATTCACCGTGGTGCTGACCAGTCAGCCCATTGCCAACGTGGCCATCGGCCTGAGCAGCAGCGACGCCACTGAAGGCACTGTGACACCAGCAAGCCTGACGTTTACTGCAGGCAACTGGAACGTAGCGCAGACAGTGACCGTCACCGGCGTCGATGATTTTGTGGTCGATGGCAGCATCACCTACAGCATCGTCACCGCCGTTGCGGTGAGCACCGATCCGAACTATGGCGGTGTCAATCCCGCCGATGTCAGCGTCAGCAATACCGACAACGACGTGCGCGGCATCACCGTCGTGCAATCGGGCGGCACGACCGCTGTGACCGAAGGCGGCGCGATCGACACCTTCACCGTGGTGCTGACCAGCCAACCCGAGGCGAATGTGCAGATTGCGCTGAGCGGCACGCAAGTCACCGCAGCGCCGACGCCGCTGAGCTTCACCGCGGCCAACTGGAACGTCCCCCAAACCGTCGCCGTGACGGCCATCGATGACGCGCTGTTTGAAACCAATCCGCATGCTGGATCGGTGAGCTTCGTGGTCACCAGCGGCGACGCCGGTTACAGCGGGCTTGGCATCGCAAATGTCGCGGTCAGCGTGACGGACAACGACCCGGCGCCCGTCATATCGATCACCAGCCCGAGCCAGCCTGAGGGCAATGCCGGCACAAGCGTGATGAACTTTGTGGTCAGCCTGTCGGCGGCGTCTGGCCTGCCGGTCACGTTTACCCGAGCCACGCTAGACGGCACGGCCACGGCGGGCAGCGACTATGTGGCGTTGGCTTCAGCGGCGGCGAGCATTCCAGCTGGGCAGACCAGCTTGACCATCCCGGTGACGATCAATGGCGACACCGTGTTCGAGGGCGATCAGACATTCAGCGTGATCCTAAGCGCGATCACCAACGCCACGCCCAGCCCGACGATCACCGGTATCGGCACGATCGTTGAAGACGACCAGCAGCCGACGACGACCACGATCATCAGCGATCTGCCTGATCCCAGCGTGGTTGGCGAGCCGTACACGGTGTCCGTCAACGTGGTCGCCAGCAGCAGTTCGCCGCTGGGCACGGTCACAATCAGCGATGGCACGGCGAGCTGTGGCCCGGTCACGCTGACCACTGGCGCCTCGCCGAACAGCAGCGCCAGCTGCGCTGTCACCAGCACCAGCATTGGCGCCAAAACGCTGACCGCGACCTACGCGCCGGCCAGCACCGCTTTTGCCGCAGGCTCAGGCACGACGACGCATCAGGTCAACGCCGCCGGCACGACGATTAGCGTCAGCGGCCCGGCCCGCAGCCGCATCAACCAGCCCACCGCGTTCAGCTTTGCACTGGCGGTGACGGCGCCGGGCGGCGGCACGCCTACCGGCACGGTGACGCTGTTGAGCGGTGCCAGCAGTTGCATTGCCACACTGCCGAGCACCAGCTGCAACCTGAGCTTCAACGCGCTAGGTAGCCGCACGGTTAGCGCCAGCTATGCTGGAACCGCCAACTTCAGCGCCTCGGCATCCAGCGGTGCCGGCAACGCGCAGACGCTGGTCTTTGCCTTGGCCGATCTGCAGGTAAGCAAGACTGATGGGGTCGATACTTACGGGCCTGACGATCTGATTGTCTACACCGTGCAGCTGCGGAATCTGGGCCCCGATGCCGCCGCCAACCTGCGTCTGCGTGACACCCTGCCGGCTGCGCTGCCCAATGTGCTTTGGTCATGCGACTCCTCCGGCGGAACCACCTGTCCGCAAAGCAGCGGTAGCGGCGACCTAGACGCGCTGATCGCCGTATTCCCGGTTGGCGGTCTGCTCAATTACACCTTCTTCGGCAATGTCCAGGGCTCCCCGCCAGAACTGGTCAACACCGCACTGGTGGAGCTGCCCGCCGACACCACCATCGAAGATCCGGTGCTGAGCAACAACAGCGCGACCGACATCAATCGGCAAACCTTGATATTTGCCAACGGCTTTGAGGAGCTGGCAATCAACGCGCCCAGCGGCAACTACCGGATGCCGAGTCTGGCACTGCGCAGCGTGCTGGATGACGTTGCGCGCGCGGCGCTGGTGCTGAACGATGCCGAGGGCGAGGCACTGCGGGTGTATGCCCGCGTTTGGGAAGGTGAAGTGCAATACGCACTGGCCCGACGTGATATCAGCGGCGGACTGAGGCTGGCCGAATGGCGCAGCTACAGCGGCGAACCATTGCTTAGCTGGACCGCGCGCAGCGTGGACAGCGGCTTGGTGATCGAAAGCGTGGAGTTGCGCTGAGAGCAGATGCCCGGGGCGACGCTGGTCGCCCCGCGGTTTTGAAGTTCAACCTGTGAGCAGCGTGAGCGCGCCACAGTTGATCGCGCAGGCTCTGGCACCGAGGCTTTTGCAGTCGGCTTGTTAGATCAAGAGCGCCGCAGAGCCCCGTTTGAACCTGATCGCGAAAATCGGAAGAGGTGAGTGCGTCTGTCCCGAGGTGGGCGCGCTATCAAGACTTGGCGCGAGCAAGCCATGTACGGCCATTGCTCCTGATCGTTCGAGTGTGTTGGCGCGCTGCGAGCTGGGTGCGCCGGTCAACGGTCTGGGCGGTAGCTTGGCGCTGGCGATTGCAGGCGCGCTCACGTTTGGCCTGATCCCCACAGCGCGTGCACATGTGTTTCCAACCACGCCGGACCTGAGCACCCTCGATGGCGCGACCGGCTTCTGCCTCGACGGCGTGGCGACGAATGACTTTTCCGGCTTTGCAGTGAGCGCCGCCGGCGATGTCAACGGTGATGGCATCGACGATCTGCTGATCGGGGCCGCTGGCACAACAGTCGCCGAGACGGTCCGTGGAGGGGCGGTGTGAGCTGGAGGTTAACGGTGCCGGGCGCGAAGACGCATTCGAGTCTCTGAACTCGATGGCCAACTACCGCAGCCCCGATTGCCTCGCTGTCGTTGTTCCTCGTGGAATTCTGGCCGCGGTCAGCGCCAGATCAGGTGCCGACCTGGAGGGCGCCAATGGCGAAAGAATTGTGGTCGAGGGTGCCGCCAAGCGGGTCAAGGTCTGGCTGAAAGCCGAGGTCAAGGACAGCGAGGTACGCTACTACTACCAGACCCACGTGCGCATCACCTCGGCGGATCAGTTGGCGCTGGCCGACTAAGTTGGCTCAAGGCAAGTCGACCATACCGTTGAAATCAGCACACTGGAGGTCGAGCCCTCGAGGCCCAGGAATGCCTGAGATTGGTCAAATTTCGGGCTCGCTTGAACGTCCACTTTTGCAGTTTTTGCCTAGCTTCTGAATGACCGCTCCGGGTCGGACGGGGACTGTCGGCCACTTTCGGACGTTCAGATCACGCCTAACGCAGGAGGCCATCTCGAGTGGCGTTGCATCCTGTTTGAAACTTAAGCGGCGACGCTCTGGATCTTGCGCTGTTGCTGTCGCTCGTGATCTTCGCGCTTGGGTCCGCATTGGGCTCGCACCGAGCAGCGGAGCTGGACTTGGGGAAAGGCGCGAAGGTGGCATGAGACGGCGGCCGTGCTGTGCGCCTCTTGCAGGGCTGAAGATCGCCACGTAGGCTCAAGCGGGCACGCCCGCACGTAAGGCGCGCTGCGCCGGCACGCATCCGGGTGCCAAGGGAAGAGGAGCGCCTCATGCAAGATTGGCTCGATGGGGAAACCCCGCGCGCCGTCGCCGTGGGTGGCGCGCCATGCAGCGACACAACGGCCACCGCGGAACCGCCGCTGATCAGTCTGGTCATTCCTGCCTACAACGAGGCGGCGATGCTGCCGCGGCTGCTGATTAGCGTTGAGATCGCGCGCTCGTTTATTCGCGCACCGGCCAGCCTCGAGGTGATCGTCGCCGACAACGGTTCGACCGACGACACTGCCGCCATCGCTGCGGCGCATGGTGCGCAAGTGGTGCCGGTAGAGAAGCGCTGCATCGCGGCGGCGCGCAATGGTGGAGCGGCGTTTGCGAGGGGCGATATTCTCGCTTTCGTCGATGCCGACATGGTCGTGAATGCGCAGAGCTTCGCCGGCATCGTCGAGTGCATGCAGGACCCGCGCGTGCTTGGCGGCGCGACCGGCGTGCGGCTTGACCGCTTGTCGCCCGGCATCGCGCTCACCTTCGGCATGATGCTGCCGATGATCTGGCTGACCGGTTTCGACACTGGCGTGGTGTTTTGCCGGCGCAGCGACTTCCTACACATCGGCGGTTACGACGAGACGCGCCTGTTCGCCGAAGACGTTGACTTCCTCTGGCGGCTGACCCGTCTGGGCAAGCTTCGCGGCGCCAAACTGATCCGACTGCGGCACGCCAAAGCGATCGCTTCGACCCGCAAGTTTGACCGCTACGGCGACTGGCACTACTTCACCCAAATGCCAAGCCTCGCCTGGCGTGCATGGCGCTCGCCCGGATCGGTCAGCGACTGGGCCCGGCGTTACTGGTATGAAGACCGCTGAGGTCGCCCGCCGACTGGGAATGCCGTCCCATTTTAGCGATGGTGCTGAAGCAGCTGACCGGCGCGTTGCCGATTGCAGACTCATGTGGTTCACGGCCGCTGATCACAACAGCGATTGAATTTCTTGTGGTGTGTTCAAGGTTGAGCAACCCATAGCGTTGCAATGCGCTTTGCGCGCTTGCTGTCATCTTGTTCGTTTTGATCGGTTTGGCGAAAGCCGGCTCAAAGATCGTCGACAATCATTCGGGTCACGCCGAGGCTTCGCTATCCCCGACAGCATTCCCCAGCGTCGCATCAGCAGCAGGCAAGCCTCATCAGCTGGTGCCACTCAACATCTCCAAAGGGCCCACATGCGCCAACTTCCGTCTTCAGCCATCGCGCTCGCCATCGCCTGCTGTTTGGCCTGTAGCGCCAACGCCGCCGCCAACGCAGCCGCCGCGCTGACTACATCCCAACTGCCTCGCGACGTCCGCCCTGAGCATTACGAAGTGCGTTTTGTTCCAGACGCCGACGCGTTGAGCTTCGATGGGCAGGTGGCGATTACGTTGGAAGTGCTAGAGCCGACTGCGCGGATTACTCTCAACGCGGTCGACATGCGTTTTCGCAAAGTTTCGCTGCGCACGGTGGATGATCGCGCGCAACCGCTTGAGCCGTTGGTTGCCACCGATGCCGCCGCGCAGACCGCGACTTTCACCTTTGCCGAGCCGCTGGCCAAGGGTCGCTATCAGCTGTCGATGGACTATAGCGGCAAGATCGGCACCCAGGCCAACGGCTTGTTTGCGATCGATTACGACACCCCCAAGGGTAAGAGGCGCGCGCTTTACACGCAGTTCGAGAACGCCGACGCGCGCAAGTTCATTCCGTCCTGGGATGAACCGAACTACAAGGCGACGTTTGACATGACAGTGACCGCGCCGGCCGGGCAGATGGCAGTCAGCAACATGCCGATCACCGAAGTCGCGGAACTTGCTGATGGCAGCCAGCGGGTGAGCTTTGCAAGCTCGCCGAAAATGTCGACTTACCTGCTGTTCTTCGGGCTGGGGGATTTCGAACGGGCAACGCTGCAGGCTGGCGAAACCGAGATCGGCGTGCTCACCCAGACCGGCTTGATCACCCAGGCGCGTTTCGCGCTCGAGTCCTCCCGCGATCTGCTGCGCGAATACAACGACTACTTCGGCGTTCCGTACCCGTTGCCCAAGCTCGACAACGTCGCCGCGCCAGGGCGCAGCCAGTTCTTTGGTGCGATGGAAAACTGGGGCGCGATCTTCACTTTTGAGCACGCGCTGCTGCTCAATCCGGCGATCTCAACCCAGGCCGATCGGCAGGGCAGCTTTTCGATTACCGCCCATGAAATCGCCCATCAATGGTTCGGCAATCTCGTCACCATGAGTTGGTGGGACGACCTCTGGCTGAACGAAGGCTTTGCCACCTGGATGGCCGGACGCATTACCACCAAGCTGCATCCGGAGTGGAATAGCGCGTTGCGCGTGGTGAAGAGCCGCGAGACTGCGTTTGCGCTGGACGCGCTGGCGACTACTCATCCGGTGGTTACCCACATCGAAACGGTTGAGCAGGCAAGCCAGGCCTTCGACGCCATCACCTACCGCAAGGGTGCCGCCGTCATCGGCATGCTTGAAGCCTATGTTGGCGAAGACGCCTGGCGACAGGGCGTGCGCAATTACATGCAGAAACATGCCTACGGCAATACCGTATCAGATGACTTGTGGCGCGAGATTCAGGCCGCAGCCGGCAAGCCAATCATGGCCATCGCGCACGATTTCACCCTGCAAGCGGGCGTGCCGCTGATTCGTGCCGAGTCGAGCGCCTGTGTGGAAGGCAAGTCGACCCTGAAATTGGTCCAATCCGAATTCAGCCAAGGCCAACCCGATCTGAAATCGCGCAGTTGGCGAGTGCCGGTGATCGCGCAGGTGCTGGGTGCAGCACCGGCTCGAACCCTGGTCGAGAACGGTAAAGCCAGCATCGAGCTGGACAGTTGCGAACCCGTGATCGTCAATGCCGGCCAAAGCGGCTACTACCGCACGCTCTATGCCAGTGATCAATTTGACGCGTTGCGCGAGCACTTCGCTGAGCTGCCAGCCATCGATCAGCTGGGCCTGCTCAGCGACAGCTGGGCGCTGGGTCTGGCGGGTGAGCAACCGCTGCCGCTCTACTTCGATCTGGTGCAAACAATCCCCACCGCCGCCGATCCGCAAGTGTGGGGCAACGTGGTCGAAAACCTCGCCGCCTTCGACGGCTACTATGCCGCCGATGGCAAGCGCCGCGAAGCGTACCGAAGCTATGCCCGCCAACGTTTGCAACCGCTGATGGCACAGATCGGCTGGCAGGCGGCGGCCGCCGAGTCCGATGATGTCGTCATTCTGCGTACGCAACTGATCGAGTCGCTGTCCCGCCTCGGCGATGCGGTGGTGATCGCCGAAGCGCGGCGTCGCTACATGGCGTCAACAGACGATTCCGGGGCCATGCCAGCAGCACTGAAGAAGACCATTCTCAGCGTCGTCGCCGAGCACATCGATGCGCCGACCTGGGAGCGCATGCAGCAGGCGGCACGAAATGAAAAAACAGCGCTGATCAAAGATCAGCTGTACCGCATGTTGGCCAGCGCTGCCGATGCCACGCTCGCGCAGCGCGCCTTGGAGCTTGCGATCAGCGACGAACCCGGTGCCACCAACAGCTCCGGCATGATTTCACAGGTCGCCAGATTGCATCCGGAGTTGGCCTTTGAGTTTGCCGTGACGCATCGCGAGGCGCTCGACGAGCGCGTCGACGACAGCTCGCGCAGCCGCTACTACCCCGGCCTTGCGAGCAATTCTCTCAAGCCTGACATCATTAACAAGCTGCGCGCCTTTGCAGACGCGCACATCGCTGCCAGCGCACGCCGCCCCACTGAGACCGCGATCGCCAACATCAGCTACCGCAGAGAAGTTCGCAAACTACGGCTGCCGATGATTGAAGCGTGGCTGCAGAAACGCGGCGGTTGAGGCTGTCGAGCATCTCCGTTATGCCTGCCGAGTGTGGTCATCCGGCTGGCGATTTGCATCTATGATCAAACTGAGCTTTCCCTGATTCATCGCGCTACGCTTTGCGCCACCCTTCAAACCAAAGCCGCCCGCATGCCCGATCGTCACCGCTTCCACCTCGCTTTTCCCGTCACTGATCTCGAAGCGGCTCGGCGTTTTTATGCGGGTGTGCTTGGCTGTCCGCTGGGACGCGAATCGGCGCAGTGGATTGACTTCGATTTGTATGGACATCAGATCGTTGCCCATCTGGTGGCGGTCGATGAGCATCCGTCGCTACGAAGCAATGCGGTGGATGGTCATCAGGTGCCGGCGTTTCACTTTGGGGTGATTCTGCCGTGGGACGAATTCACGCCGATGGCGCAGCGGCTGCGCGATGCCGGCACCACCTTTGTGATCGAGCCTTACGTGCGCTTTGAAGGGCGCGTGGGTGAGCAGGCGACCTTGTTCGTTCGCGATCCCAGCGGCAATACGCTGGAGTTCAAGGCGTTTCGCGATATCGGAGCGTTGTTTTCACGCGATGTTGAAGCGTATCGGTAGCTCGCTAATCTGCGATCCGCCATCGGCTAGGACTCTTGCTCACGCACCCAAACCCGCACGCAGCATTGCCAAAGCGCCCGTCGGTGATGACTTGCTGGCGGTGTACTGCAGCAGGTCCCAGCGGTTGCCATACAGATCTTCGAATACCGCGACGGTGCCGTAGGCCTGTTCGCTCGGTTCGCGGATGAAGCGCACTCCGGCGGCGCGCATGCGTTGGTAATCGCGCTGAAAATCATCGGTGCTCAAGAACAGAAACACTCGCCCCGCCGTTTGATCTCCCACCCGGGCCACTTGCTTGGGCGTGCTGGCGCGGGCCAGCAATAACGAGGTGCCACCGCCTTCTCCGGGCGGCGCAATGGTCACCCAGCGTTTGTTCTGCTCGGGTTGTTCGCGGTCTTCGATCACTACGAACCCGAGTTTCTGTGTATAGAACGCAATGGCTTCGTCGTAATCAGCGACCAGCAGTGCGATGTGAGCTATCGATTGCGACATGGGCGGCTGGGACCGGTTGATGTGTGGGCGCAAACGCGCATCAATTCAACTTGATGGCTATCCACGTCGATCACGCCGCAAGCCAAGGCAAGCTGTCCAGATCGACATTGCCACCCGACAGAATCACCCCGACCTCGCGGCCAACAAAATGTTGCGGATACTTGAGGATGACGGCTAAAGGCAGGGCACAGGATGGCTCGACGACGACCTTCAGGCGTTCCCACAGCAGGCGCATGGCAGCGATGGTTTCGGCATCTTCTGCAAGCAGGATGCGTTGCAGGTGGGCCTGCAGAATAGGAAAGGTCAGCGGTCCTAGTTCGGCGCGCAAACCGTCGCAAATGGTCTGGGTTGCGCGGCCGACAATGCGCTCGCCGCTGGCCAGCGAATCAAATGCATCGCGGGCGCCTTCGGGCTCAGCACCAATCACCTGAATGGCTGGGTTGATCGAATGTGCAGCGATCGCCGTGCCAGACATCAGGCCGCCCCCTGAGATAGGCGCAATGAGCGTATCGATGGACGGTACGGTGTGCAGCAGTTCCAGCGTGGCGGTACCTTGTCCCGCAATGACGCGGGCGTCATTGAATGGATGCACGTAGCTGGCCTGAGTGCGCGCCAACACTTCAGCGGTTACCCGGTCGCGGTCGGCCTGGCGGGTTTCACATCCAATCACGTCTGCGCCGTTGTCGCGAATGGCCTCCAGTTTGATTCGAGGCGCCCCATGGGGAACCACGACGGTTGCGCGGACGCCGCGCAAACGGCACGCCAACGCGAGCGCGGCGCCGTGGTTGCCCGAGCTCTGCGTCACTACGCCGCGTGCGGCTTGCTCATCGCTCAATGAGAACACCGCGTTGCAGGCACCGCGAAATTTGAATGCACCTGCCCGTTGCAGGTTTTCGCATTTGAAGTGAAGTGTGCAGCCGGCCAATGCATCCAACCATTCGCTGTGCAACACCGGCGTGACCCGCGCATATGGCGCGATACGCTGCTGCGCGGCGCGTAAGTCGGTGATGTCCGGCGGCGTGATGAAGGGGTCGGAGCTCGTATGCATGCGGATTGGCTGAGATGGCTGACGGGTAGGATAAGCGGCAGATGGTTGGGCCGCTCTTGCTTGTGCCCCACACTCAGCTTGCCCAATTGCTTTTCGGTCAAGCCTCCCGAGGTCCGTCCGCCCTGAGAAACTGCGCGAAAGCGCACCGGGTTTCGCTGACGAACAGGTTTCGGCACATATGTCGAGCCAATCTTTGCTGTTGTGGGAGTGCCGGAAGGCGCGATGCTGCTCTGCCTGAGCGAGCAATCGCGGCTTCCGCCGCTCCCACAAGTGCCCCGTACGTGCTCGTTTCATGGGTAGGTATCGAAGCCTGTCCTGAGGTGCCGAAGGGGGGCAGCCTTGCAGTTGAGCATCACCACAAGCGACGACAGCTGTGGGGGCGCGGATGTTTGCGCCAGGGGGAAACGCAGACGGACAGCTTGTGGAAAGGCCAGGCTAGACATGCGCTTCATGCATCATTGTCGTACCCTCAGCGGTGTCGAATTCTGCTCGACCAAAAGACCAGACCAATGCTCCGACGGCTGACCCTGTGGCCTCTGTTTGCCTTTCTGCTGATGACAGTGAGTGCGGGCGAGACGGCTGCTCAAGACGAGCCTGTGGGCGTGGTGCGGTTGACCTCGCTTGAATGGCCACCTTACGCCGGCAAGGACTTGCCAAATCAAGGCGCAAGCGTAGCGGTGGTGCGCGCGGCATTGGCGGCGATGGGTCAGCGTCTGGAAGTCACGTTTTTGCCATGGACGCAGGCAGTGGCTATCGGGCAAAACAGCAAGAGCGGCTATCAAGGCTACTTTCCGGAGTATTCCTCGCCCAATGTGGAAACCACGTTTGCACTCTCGCAGCCTATCGGGCATGGCCCGCTTGGCTTGGTCGAGCGGCGCTCTGAACCGGTCCGGTGGCGAACCTTGGCCGACCTCAAAGGCGTGCCGATCGGAGTGGTGCGCGGTTATGTCAATACCGTCGAGTTTGATGCGATGGTCGCCAGCGGAGAATTGTCGGCCGTCTTCGCCAGCGACGACTTGGCCAACATGAGCAAGGTCACGCGTGGCCGCTTGCCACTGGCGGTGATCGACAAGCATGTGCTCGCCTATCTGATGGCCAATGAGCGTAGCGTTGCCGATTCCCGACGGGTGCTGCAGTTCAATCCACATCTGCTTGACAACAAGTCACTGCATGTCGCGTTGCAGCGCAATGAAGCCGGTTCCAAGGCATTGGCTTTGGTCAATCAAGGGTTACAGAAGATTGATGTCGACGCGATTGCGGCTCCCCATTTCAAGTTGCCTTGACTGCCCCATGCAGACATTGAACGCAGCAGCCGCGCGGCGCAACGACATCGCCAAAAGTCGATGGCCATGAAGTATCTGCCACTGGTTATGTCTGCGCTGCTGCGCAAGAAGACACGCACGCTGTTCACTTTGTTGTCGTTGGCGGCGGCATTCCTGCTGTTGGGCTTGCTGCAAGCAGTCAACGTGTTGTTTGAAGGCGGCGCGGATTTTCTCGGTGCCAGCCGCTTGATCACCCAGGCCCGAACCAGCTTCACCCAGCCACTGCCGATGCGAATGCTGCCGCAGATCGAGTCGATCCCCGGCGTGTCGCGGGTCAACCACTCACAATTCTTTGGCGGCCAATATCAAGATGAGCGGCAGACGCCGCCGCAGTTCGTGGTCAATCCACAGCGTCTGTTCGACACCTATCCCGAATGGGTGTTGCCTATCGAACAGCGGCGTGCGTTTATTTCGACTCAGGACGGCGCCATCGCTGGCCGCCGGCTGGCGGACCGCTTTGGCTGGAAGATCGGCGACATCATTCCGCTGAACTCCTTCATCTGGACCAAGGGCGACGGCACGCGCGCGTGGCAATGGCGACTGGTCGGCATTTTTGATGGGCGCGATCAGGAGTGGGCTGAACGCGCGCAAATCATGTATCTCAATTACGCCCAGTTTGACGAGGGACGTGCCCCCGGCGCGCGCGGATTGGCGGGCGTGTTTGTGGTGCGGGTCGACGATCCGCTGCAGTCCGATGCGGTGGCCGCCGCCATTGATGAGCGCTTCGACAACTCGCCAGACGAGACCAAAACCCAGAACGAGCAGGAGTTCCAGCTTGGTTTCGTGCGCCAGTTGGGTGATATCGGCTTCATCATGAATGCGATTTCCGGCGCGGTATTTTTCACGATTCTGATCATGACCGGCTTCACCATGAGCCAAGCGGTGCGCGAGCGAATCCCTGAGTTGGCAGTGTTGAAGTGCCTGGGCTTTGGGGATCGGCTGGTGCTGCTGCTGGTGCTGGCCGAAGCGCTGCTGCTGTGCACCTTGGGAGCGACAATAGGGATGGTGCTCGCCTCGTTCATCACCGGCAATTTGCCGCCCGAGTTTCCGCCGCTGGTGCCTGATCGCCGGGTTTGGTTGTTCTCGGCTGTCGCGGTGCTGGTGTTGTCGGCGGCCGTCGGCTTGCCACCGGCGTTACGGGCGATGCGGCTGCGCATTGTCGATGCTTTGGCGGGGCGCTGAGGATGAGCGCGGCCAGGCAGATTCGCGAAATCGTGTGGATGAATTTGCAGAGTATCCCGCAGCGCTGGGCAGCGTCGCTGGTGGTGGCGATTGGCATCGCCGGCGTGGTGGCGGTACTGGTGGCAATGCTTTCGATGGCGGCGGGGTTGGAACGCACACTTTCCTCCACCGGCCAACTCGACCGTGCGGTCATTCTGCGCTCGGGTTCGAATGCCGAGCTCAGCAGTTTTCTGGCGCGTGATGCGACCACCCTGATCAAACAGGACCCGAGTGTCGCCCGCGGCGTCGATGGCCTGCCGCTTGCCTCCGCAGAGCTCATCGTCATCACCGAAGTGCCGCGCATCGGCCAGCGCAGCGGTGCCAACGTGTCGCTGCGTGGTGTGCAACCCGAAGGTTTTGTAATGCGTCCCGAAGTGCGGGTGACCGAGGGCCGTCGCTTTCGACCGGGTCTGCGCGAATTGATGGTGGGCCGCGGCGCGCAGCGTCAGTTTGATGGTTTGGCGGTCGGCCAATCGCTGAGCTTTCGCGGCTCCGATTGGTTGATCGTCGGCGTGTTCGAGACCGGTGGCGACAGTCACGAATCCGAGTTGTGGGCGGATGCCGAGGCGGTACAGAGTGCATTCAATCGAACCGGCTTTTCCTCGGTCTTGATGCAACTGCGCCAAGCCGATGCGTTTGATGCGATGAAAGCGCGCTTGACCAGCGATCCGCAGCTCACCGTGGATGTGGAACGCGAGCGTGATTACTTCAGTTCGCAATCGGAAACACTGACATTCCTGATCGGCCTGCTGACCAATATCATCGCCGCGATCATGGCTTTCGGTGCCCTGTTCGGTGCGTTGAATACGATGTACTCGGCGGTGTCCGCACGCACCGCAGAAATAGGTACGTTGCGCGCCCTTGGATTTGGGGCGGCACCGGTGGTGGCGTCGGTGATGAGCGAGGCGATCATTCTTGCGACTGCCGGCGGACTGCTTGGCGCACTGCTCGCTTACGTGCTGTTCAACGGTTACAGCGTCAGCACCTTGGGTTCGGGCTTTACCCAGGTCGCGTTCAATTTTGCGGTCACTCCGTGGTTGGTGACGCAAGGATTGCTGTGGGCCTTGGGGATCGGCTTTCTCGGCGGCTTGTTGCCCGCGCTGCGAGCAGCACGGATGCCGGTTACGGCGGCGCTGCGCGGCTAGCAGCTGCCGTGTCTGTGCCACCACGCGCTTGCCGGCGGCGCGCGTACATCTGCGCATCGGCGCGGACGATAGTGTGTTGCAAATCTTCGCCGTTTTCGCGTTGTGCGCTGCCCAGCGAATAGCGGCAAGGTGCGCTGTTGGAGTCTGCCTCCAAGCGGGTCAGCAGCGACTGTAAAGTGGTCGTCGACGCATTGGCCAGCAAGATCAGGAATTCGTCGCCGCCGACCCGCACAAGAGCGTCGTTTTCGCGCAATCGCTTGCCGATGAATTCGGCGATCTCGCGCAGCACTTCATCGCCGTGCTCGTGGCCGTGGCGATCGTTGATCTGTTTGAACCCGTCCAGATCGATGTTGATCACTGCCCAGGTTGCGTCGGCGGCGAGGGTCGCCGCAAACGTGTCGAGATAACGACGGTTGTAGCTGCCAGTCAGGGGGTCGTGTAGGGTTTGCTTGCGTAGCGCTTCCGCCTCACGTGTCTCAATCGTGATGTCGGCCGCATTGCCGATCACATAAGGTCGGTCGGCAGAGTTTGGCGCTACCCGCCCATCGATTCGCAGCAAACGAGTCTCGCCACCCTGCGGAGTGACACGCAGAACCTCGCTCGCCTCTCCGCAGGCGCGCAAGTTCGACAGGTAGCGAGTCAAAACGTCACTGTCCACAGGCGCGATGTGGTCGCGCAGATTACCCAGAGTGCGCGAGTCGGCGGGCACCAGCAGAGCGTGTGCCGCTGCCGGATTGAGCAAGTCAATACAGCCATCCATGTTGTGCAACAGCACCATGCCCTTGCTCAGTCTGAGCAACTCGCCGGCTCGCGATTCGCTGCGACGCAGATCACTCAGCACGCGCTCAAGCCGACGTCTGGCGCGCAATTGCAATGCGAACAGCACGGCCAGTACCAGCAGAGTGACCAGGCTCAATCCGGTGACCCAGCGGCTGAGCCGTGACTGGGCATCCAATAGTCGATTGCGTTCATCCGCCAACTTTGCGTCACTTTCCAGCCGCATGATGTCGAGCTGCTGGCGTGCGTACTGCAGCCGCGTCTCGAAGTCGTCGGCGGCCTGGGTGCGATCGCGCTGCGCCACATCCTCGCCAAGATCGAACGAGCGCCGCAGCAGAGGCCCCATTTCATCGGCACTGGCCCGCTGATCGAGCAACAGGCGCAATAGGCGTTGGGTGGCGCGCAATTCATCGCGCGAGAGGCCCAGGCCTTTGAACGAGGCGACGGCAGCGCTGAATTCGCTGCGCGCAACAGCGAACTCGCCGGCCTGAATCGCTGAAAGTCCAAGTGACTCGCGCGCCTGACCAAACAGCTGCGAGTTCTTCAAGCGGTCCGCCAATGCCAACACTTCGGCGCTGTGTCGGCGTTGTGCCTCAACATCGCCAATCCTGTTTGCGAGTCGCGCTGATTCAAGGTGCAGTTCTGCCACCAGCTTGGGGTCGTCCACCCGCTGTGCTGCCAGAATGCCCGCTTCCAACGCGTTCTGTGCGGCGGTGGTGTCGCCCAGTTGGGCGGTGGAACGGGCGTAATTCCGGTGCAGTCTGGCTTGCAGGCCGGCGCCATCCTTTGGCCCTAGCAGTTGCAGGCCTTGCAGCGCGTAATCGGCTGCCAGCTGCTGCTTGCCGAGGGCAAAACTAAGCGAAGAGAACCCCAGTAAGACATCGGCAGAAAGTTCGATGGAGGGCTCAAGATCCAGTTGTGTTTGCGCCTCGGCGAGCAGTTGCTCGGCGCGGGTGTAGTCTTGCAAGCCGATCAAAGCGCGGCTCTCGAGTATCTTGCCGCGCGCGATCAGCAGCGGCCGCTTGGCGGCGCGACCAGCGTTTGCAGCCTCGGCGCTGGCTCGCCGCTGACACAGCCAGTCAGCCACGACACGGCACGCATTGGATTCCGCCAGAAGCAGCAGCGCAAGGTTGGTCTGATCACCTGCGGCACGCGCCGCAGCGATCTCAGTTTGTAGCTCGGCCAATACTTTTTCGGGTTCGAAGAGTGCCCGCGATTCCAACGGATGCCGCGGCACGTCGCTGCCGCTGACACCGCTAGGCACGGCCGGTTCTGCCGCGACAGCGAGCCCACCAAACAAGGTCAGCCATGCGAAAAGCAGCCAGCGCCGGAAGCAAGCCGTGCGCTCAGCAGGCAAGGCACGGCGACATTGGGGCGAGGTGTAGCGACTACGCATGCCCGAAATTCTAGCGCGCCTGCCCGCTGGCTGATTGTTTCCCTGACTGCGACGGCCTACGTTTGCAATTTCCCGCGGCGCTTTACCGAGCAGAAGGAGGAGCGGATGTCGCGCTGGGTCATCGGAGCGCTGGGCACCAGCAGCGGCCTGCTGCTGATGGTGTTGGCGATGCTGCTCCTCAGTTTGTTCGGCCGTCACGTGCCCACCGGTGGCGTGCTTGCGGCCTTGTTGCCGGTGCTGATCGGCAGCGCCATGCTGGCGGCGATCGTGGTTCCGGTATGGGTGATAGGCCGTCTGCGACACTGATCGGATCAGCAAAAGTCACGTCAACGCATGCGTGGGTTGGATCGTGAACTCGCGCTGCTCGCGGCTGATCCTGAACGGTCTCGTTGGCTACCGCTGGCGAGCAAGCAGTTCACTGCGGATGCAGCAACCGTCACGCGCTGGGAGTCGCGCTATCAACAGTTGCTGGCTGACCCGATTCGGTACGCGCATGCCGCCGCCTGCTTGCATGGCAGCTTCCCCAGCAATGCCGACATCGACTATTCGGAAAACCCTTTGCTGACGCGCACCTGCGGACACTTGCATAGCGTCGAGCGCGGCCTGCGACAGCAGGGCTATCGGTGTGGCGTACTCGACAAACCAGGGTCAATCTGGGCACTGGCACGGGTCGCGAACATTGCCGACCTGAGGCGGCAATTTGCGCTGGATAGCGTGGTTGGGTTCGCAAGCAACGTGCACGAAGAATTCAGCGACAACGACCGCGGGCCCTACGAGGTTGAGGAACAGTCGCTCTATTGCAAACGCTGCGACAGTGTCATTCGCTTTGAACTGGGGCCGCTGTTTCCGCCGGACTGACCGCGACCACCTGAGTCCGACAGCTTGCTGGATTGGCCACCATCCATGGCAGCCATAACGCTCAGCTAGCCACAACGCTCAGCCAGCCACCACACTCAGTTGCTCGTTTGTCCCTTCGGGTACACCTGCTCGGCCAGCTTGAGGTCGCTGTGGAGCAGGTTGATCGCATCAACCAACACGTTGGCTGCCTCGCGCAGCAATGCGTCCGGTTTCTCATCATCGTGGTCGCCTTCGCGCTTCAATTGTTCGGCGAGATCGCGCTCGTCGGCTTGCAGTCCATCATCGACCACAGTTTCAGCATCCGCGACGGCGTCGCCCAGTGCCTTGCGTTCGGCATCGCGTGCCACGCGCCGTGCTTCGAATGCGTCGCGCTCCTGCTTGCGTACCTGCAAGTTCAACGACAACTCGCCGCGCTCGCGTTGCCCGCGATAGGTCGCAATGTCTTCCTTCAGCCAGCGAAACTCAGGGTCGCTTTCGGTACGCATGCCGTGGCGTTTGCTGAGCAACGGCAGCAGCGGTTGAAAGTCGGCTAAGCGCGCGTGCGAAACCGGCGCAATCTGTGCCCACGGCAACGCGTTGTCGTAGGTACTTTCGCCGTAGTCTTCGGCATCAAGTGTGACCGGGAAGGCGATGTCGGGCTCTACCCCTTTGCGCTGGGTCGAGCCGCCATTGACACGGAAGAACTGCGCCACGGTCAGCTTCAATTGGCCAAGCCCCGGTGCCTCGGTGCGCCGGTACATGGAGTCGAGGTCGAGCAGGTTCTGCACCGTGCCCTTGCCGAACGTGGGCTCACCAATGATCAGGCCGCGGCCGTGATCTTGAATCGCTGCGGCGACAATTTCCGAGGCTGATGCAGACGCGCGGTTGACCAGGATGGCTAGCGGCCCGTCCCAGGTGGTTCCGAGTTGCCGATCACCTTCGACTTGCACACGACCGCCTGCATAGCGTACCTGCACTACTGGGCCGGTATCGATGAACAAACCGGTCAGCTCAACCGCCTCACGCAACGAGCCGCCGCCGTTGTTGCGCAGGTCGAGCACGACGCCTTCCACGCCTTTCTCTTTCAGCTCGACCAGCAGGCGAGCGACATCGCGGGTGGCAGAACGATAGTCGGGTTCATCCCGACGGCGACCTTCGAAATCTTCGTAGAAGCCCGGCAGCGAGATGATCCCGACTTTACGGGTGCCGTCGCCATCCGGCACTTCGATGATGCGCTGCTTGGCGGCTTGTTCTTCCAGTTTGATCTTCTGCCGACTCAGGGCAACGATCTCGTGCTTGCCATCGACACCAGCGTCGGCCGGCAGGATGTCCAAGCGCACAAAGGAATCTTTTGGGCCGCGGATCAGTTCGACGACATCGTCGACGCGCCATCCGATGACATCGACCAGGGGGCCAGACTTGCCCTGACCCACGCCCACGATGCGGTCGCCGGCTTTAATCTTTGCCGACACCGCAGCCGGGCCACCAGCGACCACCGATCGCACCAAGGTGTATTCGTCGTCGCGTTGCAGGACCGCGCCGATACCTTCCAGCGACAGTCGCATCTGGATATTGAAGTTCTCCGACGCGCGCGCATTCATGTAAGAGGTGTGCGCTTCGATGGACGCCGCGTAGGCGTTCATGAAGTTCTGGAAAATGTCGTCGGGCTTGAGTTCCTGCAAGCGGCGTTCGCTGGTGGAGTAACGCTTGTCGAGGGTCTCGCGGATCGCCGCCATGTCGCGGCCGGCAAGCTTCAGCCGCAGCACATCGTTGCTGACGCGCTGTTTCCAAACCGCATCCAACGCCTCGCGGCTGGCCTCAAACGGACCCTTGTCGCGGTTGAGTTTGAATTGCGCGTCGTCGACCAGTTTGAAGTTGCCTTTGGCCAGGAACTCGCGTGAAAACGCGGTGCGTTCGGCGAGGCGCTGGGTGTAAAGGTTGTAGATTTCAAACGCTGGGCGCAGGTTGCGAGACTCGATGGCGTCATCGAGTTCCTTCCGATAGCGCTCAAAGCCTTCGATGTCACTGGCCAGGAAGAACAGGCGTTCACCGTCCAGCGAGTCGATGTAGCGCTTGAAGATGTCAGCCGACAGTTCGTCATTGAGCGGGCGCTTGGTGTAACTGTAGTCGCTCACGCTGAGGAACTCGGCGACCCATTGCGCGATCAAGCCGTGCTGAACCGTGGACTCCATGGCGACTGCGGTTGTCGTTTCCGACTTGGCATGCCCCAGCATCGGCAACAGCAGCAGGCTGAGTAACAATGCACGTATCGACATCGGGATACCTCGCGGGTTCTTCATTGAGTCACTCGTTGGTTGGCGCAGCGGCAGCACATGCTCAAAGCCTGCGCTCGCTGCCGCGATGCTGGCGTGTGCCTTAGGTCCTGTTGGCCCGAGATAGTTCAAGCCACGTCGCTGCCGTTCAGCCGGCCGCCACAAAACCTGCTTCGGCGGCCATGCGGTCGGCGTGATACGACGAACGCACCAGCGGGCCAGAAGCGACATGGGTAAAGCCAAGTTCACGACCGAATGCGGCCAAGCCGTCGAACTCGGCGGGTGACCAATAACGCAGCACGGGATGATGGTGCGGCGTCGGTTGCAAGTATTGGCCGATGGTGACCATATCGACAGCGTGCGCGCGCAGATCGCGGAGTGCGCCTGCGACTTGGTCCCAGCTCTCGCCCAAGCCCAGCATGATGCCGGACTTGGTTGGCACGTTCGGGTGCTCGGCCTTGAAGCGCTGCAGCAAGCGCAGCGACCAGTCGTAGTCGGCACCTGGGCGCACGTTGCGATATAGCTCGCGGACGGTTTCCAGATTGTGGTTGAACACATCCGGTGGATCGCTGGCCAATGCTTCCAGCGCGCGTTCCATGCGGCCTTTGCCACGAAAATCCGGAGTCAGAATCTCGATCTTCAAGTTCGGGCTCAATGCCCGCGCCTCGCGGATGCAGGCGGCGAAGTGGGCCGCGCCACCATCACGCAGATCGTCCCGATCAACCGAGGTGATGACCACATAGCGCAGCGCCATGTCAGCGATGGTGATCGCCAGCTTCAGTGGCTCGGCCAGGTCCGGCGGTTTCGGTCGGCCATGCGCGACATCGCAGAAACTGCAGCGCCGCGTGCAGACCTCACCGAGCACCATGAAGGTCGCGGTGCCGTGGCTGAAACACTCATGGATGTTGGGACAGGAGGCTTCTTCGCAGACCGTCACCAGGGCGTTAGCGCGCAGCTTGGCTTTCAGTTGCGCCACCGCATTGCCGGACGGAATCCGCACGCGTATCCACGACGGCTTGCGCAACACCGGCGCGTCAGCGAACTGCACCGGGCTGCGACCGATCTTGTCTTCGCCCAGCTGCTTGTCGCCGATCACCAGACTCGGAATGGTGTTGCTGGCTTCTGCAAATTCGGTCATGCGAAAACGGCGCAGGGCAAGGTGGGAGGTCCGTCAAACGGTTGCAGCGAGAATTGCCGGGAAAGCGCATTCACCAGCGCTGTGCGGACGACGGCGAAGTTGCTCGGGCCGCCCAAGTCTAGCAGTTGGCTAACTTGCAAGCCCTCAAACCCGCATGGATTGATGCGTTGATAGGGTGCCAAGTCCATGTCGATATTCAAGGCCAAGCCGTGAAAACTGCAGCCGCGCCTTACCCGCAGACCCAGCGCCATGATCTTGGCTTCGCCGACATACACGCCGGGAGCGCCACACTTGCGGCTGCCGTTGATGTTCCAGATGGCCAGCGTGTCGATCACGGATTGTTCAACCCGATCCACCAATTCGCGCACGCCGATGCGAAGGCGGCGCAGATCAAGCAATGGATACGCCACCAGTTGGCCCGGCCCGTGATACGTGACTTGGCCGCCGCGATCCACCTGGATCACGGGAATGTCTCCTGCGGCCAAAATGTGTTCAGGCTTGCCGGCTTGGCCCAGCGTGAAAACAGGCTCGTGCTCGACTAACCAAAGTTCATCAGTGGTGAACTGATCGCGGCTATCGGTGAAGGCTTGCATCGCGCGCCATACCCGTTGGTAAGGCTGGCGACCCAGGTCGCGAACCATCCACTTTGTGGTCGCGGCCGTCGCCAGCGCAGCTTCGGCGCCGGGATCCGCTGATGTGTCTGTTAGAGCGTCCACTTGACTTCGGGGCGCGCACGCAAGGCGGCGTGTGCCGCGTCGTAGTCGGCCCGCGTTGCCGCTTGAAAACTCACTGCCACCGAAATGTAGTTGCCCTTCGTTGACGCGCGCTGACGCAAGCTGGGCAAATCCACCGTCAGCCCCAGGCCCGCGAGGACGCTGGGCACCAAGCGCTCAAGCCCCGCGTCAGCGGCACCCATCGCACTCAGTTCAAAGGTGCCGGGGAATTGGAAGCCCTGCGGCTCGTTGGCAATAGATTGGCTCATCCGGCCATTATGGGGACGCCCACCACACAGTCCAAGCGGCGCCAACGGGTCAACGTCGACGCTGTCACGGGCAAGCGCGATAATCTCGCCCGCTATCGACTAAGGAAGCGCCCGTGAAGCTCGCCAAGCTGGTTGCCGGAACACTGCTTGCATTTGCCGCCATTTCGGCCCAAGCCGACACCACGCCGTTCGACTTGGCATCGGGCAACCTGTCTCAGGCTTGGTCGAACGCAGCGCTGATCAGGGTCAACGACGATTGGAGTGCGGTGCCCAGCGTCATCACGCGGCGAGGCGACGGCCTCACTGCTGCGACCGCCGTTGATCCGCAAACCGAGATTGCGCTGTCTAGGCGATCAGGCCTAGCTTGGAAGTGTCCTGCAGCGCACAGGGCAAAGGCAGTCGGTCGCTGATGCGCGGGATCCACGAAAGCGGTTGCCGCAATTGCCTGACTACCGCGCAGCTTCGATCAAACAATGCGTTCAGGTTGGGCTGCTAGCTCAGACGCTGCTTCTGCCCGGTAGTGCGTGATGCGCGCTGATGACTGGGCGGCTCACGACTACCCCAGCCGGTGGAGGTTGCGCCGGATGGCTGGACTTCGACGTAAGCATAGGTGGGCGTCCCATCGTTGCTTTGCAGATTCCAGTAGTGAATGCCGCTGCCCGCTTCTTCGAATACGCCGCAGTAGGTGAGGTCCTTGGCTTTTAGGGATGCCTCATCGAGCAGTTGCTCACCAAATTCTCGTCGCAGGTATTTCGGCAGCTCCCGCTCGATATCCTCATTCAGGCCCGTGGTGCCTATCCAGTCGGCCTCCTCGCGCACCGATTCCTCTGCATCGTAGCTGGCAGCGAGTTTCGCCATTTCGGCTTGGTACGCGGGACTGCGCTTGACTCGCGCCACCAGTGTGCGTAGGCCCAGCTTTACCGCGAAATACAGCGTTGCAAGCACAAGGACCAAAGTCAGCAGATACGCCACGACTCAACGTCGCTTGCTTCAAAGAAGCGCGTCGCTTGCCTGCAGCCCGGCCTATTCGCTTTCCCACCACATCATCAATCCATCCCACTGACGGCTGAAAAAGCCTGCTTCGGGCGCATCAGCGAGCGCGATCAAAGGGCGTTCGGCGACGGGTTCGCCGTCGAGGGCGACGCGCAATGTGCCAATCGTCTGGCCCTTGGTGATGGGTGCCACCAACTGCGGTGGAATGTCCAGACTGGCGGCGAGTTCGGCGTAGCGGCCACGCGGGATCGTGGCGATAACGTCTTCAGCGACGCCGACCGGCATTTCGGTCGATTCGCCCTTCCATAGTTTGCTGGTCGCCACAGCAGAGTTGGCGGCATACAACGTATGCGTCTCGAAGTGGCGGAAAGCCCAATTCAACAAGGCGAGGTTGGCGTCCTCGCGCTGGCGGAAGCCCTCCTTGCGGCTGCCTTGGATGCCCATGACCACCGAAATCAAGCGCTGACCGGCACGACTGGCGCTGGCAGCTAGGCAGTAGCCGGCGGCGGCGGTGTGGCCGGTCTTGACGCCATCGACGCTGTCGTCTTTCCACAGCAGACCATTGCGGTTGTATTGCTTGATGCCGCTGTAGGTGTATTCCTTGATCGCGTAGAGGGCATAGTGATCGGGAAAGTTGCGGATCAAGGCGGCCGAAAGAATGCCGATGTCGCGCGCACTCATGTGATGGCCCTCGGCCGTCAGCCCGTGCGAGTTGGCAAAGTGGGATTGGCTCATACCGAGTGATTCGGCATAGCGATTCATCATGTCGGAAAATGCAGCCTCGCTGCCGGCCACGTGCTCGGCGATGGCGATGGCGGCGTCATTGCCTGATTGCACGACCAGCCCGAGTTCGATGTCGGACAGCTTCACCCGGCTGCCCACGGCCAACGCGCTGAAACTGCCGTCGGTACCGGCACCGCCCGAGCGCCATGCGTTTTCCGAGATCAGGACTTCATCCTCTGCCTTGACGCGACCGGCGGCCATCTCGGCAGCCAACACATACGAGGTCATCACCTTGGTGATGCTGGCCGGGTCCAGCGGCGCATCGACGTTTTCACCGGCGAGAACACGACCGCTTGCGTAGTCCATCACCAGCCATGCACTGCCTGGTGGTGTTGGCGCTGGCGACATGGGGGTTGGCCCGGGTGCGGGCAAGCTGGGCGTCGGTTGCGCGGCAGGTTGCGGAGTCGCCTGCGGTGTCGCGGCCGCAGGCGTTGGCTGCGCCAAGCAATGGGTGGCAAACAACAAGCCGATGCTGGCGGTGACGGCAGTCAGCCAGTGCTGGACGGGGTGCGAACGATGCTTCATCGCGGGGAATCTCCAAGAGGGTTCAAAAAAGGATGCAAGCGCAAGCGCAAATCAGCTCGCGTTGAGGGGGCGGCAGTCACTGCCTTGGACTCGATCCAGCCCGCATGTCCAGTCACTGAATCTATTCAATGACCAGTTGCGGTGTGCCGAACCCGAGTTCACGCACAGTTTCCTGCGCACGATCAATGTCGGTGACATTGGCTAGCGGGCCAATCTGCACGCGCCACATGGAACGTCCACCAACTTCAATGTGCAGCGAGCGATAGTTGTTGAGTCCGGCCTCGCGCAATCGCTCTTCGACGGACGCCGCATTGTTGCGTTGACGGTAACTGCCGATCTGCAGCCAGTGCGATGCAGAACCCCTTGCCGCCGCAGGCGCTGTTGGCCTGCCGACAGAGGACGCCGCATATCGCCCAGGCGGCTGCTCGGAGCCTGCGGCCGACACCGTGCGAACTTCGACTTGGGCGGTGCCATCGGCGTGTACGCCGAGCCGTAATGCCGCGGCATATGACAAATCGATGATCCGCCCGTCATGAAATGGGCCGCGATCATTGACCCGCACGATCAAACTGCGGCCGTTCTCGAGATTGGTCACACGGACGAAACTAGGCAACGGCAATGTTTTGTGTGCAGCGGTAAATTTGTACATGTCATACGGCTCGAAGCTCGAGGTCGGGCGACCATGAAACTTGGTTCCGTACCAGGATGCGATGCCGCGTTCGACATAGCCATCAGCGCTTTCGCGCAAACGATAGGTCTTGCCCAATACGGTGTAAGGCGAGCGATTGCCGTAGCGGGCAAGCGGCTCGACAGCGGGTACGGGTTCGACCAGATCGCTGACATCGGCGGGAATGGGTGGACCGCCATCCTGCAAGTGCGGCGCATACAAGCCGCCACCGCTGGTTGCTTTGGCTGGCGGTGCTTTGCCGACGCTCACGCTCGGCGCAGGCACTGCTGGCTTGGTTGGCTTGGTTGGCTTGCCGCTACAGCCGACCAGCGACGCCGCCAGAAACACCAGCAGCAGCGAGGCAAGTCGCTGCCAAGCCCTGTTGCCACGGGTCACTTTGCAGCGACCGGACCCGCAGTCGGATCGGCAATCGCTTGCGATAGCTGATAGACCGCCAGCGAGTACAACGGTGAGCGGTTGTAGCGGCTGATGACATAGAAGTTGCCAAAGCCGAGCCAGTATTCGCGACCTTCTGCACCTTCTAGATTGATGACCGTGGCTTTGAGGTCGGTTACGGTGTCGGTGGTCGGGCGGTAACCCTTGCTGGCAAGCTCGCTCAGCGACAGATTTGCCTCCATGCTGGCGGGAGCAAATTCTGTGCTGCCAGCGGCAAGTGTTGCCGGTACTGCCACCGGTTGGCCTGCTTTCCAACCGTGGGCGACGAAGTAATTGGCCACCGAGGCAAAAATATCCGGCAACGATGTGAACAGGTCGCGCCTGCCATCACCGTCGCCGTCTTTGGCATAGGCGAGGTAGCTCGAAGGCATGAATTGACCCCAGCCCATGGCACCGGCATAGCTGCCTTTCAGCGTGGTCAAGTCCAGCTGCTCTGCTTGCGCCAGCTTCATGACATGGCCGAGCTCGCTGCGAAAGAACGTTTGCCGCGGCGGGTAATGCGCGCCCAGCGTGTACAAGGCATCGATTACGCGATACGAGCCAGTGATTTTTCCGTAATTGGTTTCGACGCCGATGATGGAAACGATGATCTCGGCCGGCACGCCGGTCGCCGTTTCAATGGCGGTCAACGCCGCTTTGTGTTCAGCCAAGAAAGCGCGACCGTCGGTGATCCGCTTGTCGGTCATGAAGATTGGCCGATACGCCTTCCACGGCTTGCCTTCGGCAGGTCGGGTGATCGCATCGATGATGCTTTGTTGGTATTTGGCATCTGCCAGGATTGCCGCGACGGCGTCGGTCTCGAGGCCGTGCGATTTGGCGAGTTCAGCGGCCAGGGCTTGGCGGTCGACGGTGTCGGCGGCAGTCGCAGGCAGCGAAATGAGTAGCAGCAGCAGGAAAGCGGTCTGGCGCATGGTCTGGCGGGGAGTTAGGACCCGCCGGATTCTACACGCCGAGGGTGGAATTCCCGTTTAGCAAGGCGACCAAGCCGGCGCGGCGGTCGCGGATTGTGCTGGTTTGACTGAATGCCAGGCGCCGGTTCTGCTGCCTTCGCTGACCCTTTGCACGGCCGCTCGCCAGTTTCGCGCCGCTTCGCCTTGTCCACCCGGTTCGCACAGCGCTTAGCTTTGGCACCCCATCAATGATGCCAAGGCACAGCAACGGCGCAGCCACCAACCAATAGGGCAACCAGCCAATCCACATGCTGTAGCTGCGTGCGGCCGGCAGCAGGATCACCAATGCCAAGCCAACGCATAGCCAATGCATCAGCAGCGGTCGCAGAGGAGCGAGCGTTGCAACAGGTGTTGCGGGTGGCAGGCGGCGAGTGCGCGACATGACTGACTCCAAGCAGGCGGTGCAGCGATGCTTGGCGGTGGCTATCTCAAATGTTGCGACAGCATTCCCAGTAAGTGTCCAGGTGCGTCCCATGGCTGAAATCAGGCGTACGCCGACAACGCCAATTGCAGCAGGATCCGGGCTTCGCTGCGCAAGGCCGCTGGCTCGATCACTTCGGCGTCCGGCCCATAGCGCAGCACGTCCATCAACAGCTCTTTGGGATTGGAATACGGCACCCGCAGTTCGTACCCGCCGTCATCCAAGGCGCGTCCTTGCTGCTTGGAATGCCAATGTTCATCAGCCACCCAACGCGCGGCGTGCTGGGAAAAGCGAATCGTGGCCCACGCCTTCGCCGGACCAGAAAAAATGCCGTAGCTGGACGACAGGTGGGCGTCCAACTCGGCTTCCGCACGATCCTCGGCGGCAAGCTCGGCAATGGTTGGCTGCTTGACTCGGTCCACCGCAAAACTGCGCAGGCCCTCGCGCTGGTGATCCCAGGCATCGAGATACCAGTTGTCGCGATAATGAGTGATGCGTTGCGGCGATACGTTGCGCCGTGTCGGTGCATCGGTGGAGCGTGCGCGGTAGTCAAATTGCAGGCGCTTGCGCTCAAGCACGGCGGTGGCGATGGTGCGGAACGAGACTTCGTCGAGTTGCCTGGTCGCTTGCGCAATCACGCGTACGCGCTCGACCGGGAATCGCTTGCCGCCGGTTTGTTCGGCCAGCAGGCTGTCGATCCTTGCCTTCAAAGGTGCCAGCGCACCTGACAATACGCCCGGCGCCGTTCTTGCGAGCAGTTGATGAGCGGCCAGCAGCGCGTGCAGTTCTTCCGATGACAGCCACAGTCCCGGCAGCTCGAAGCGCTCGCCTTCTCCGCTGTCGTAGCGAAAGCCCTTCGGGTCGTCGCAAAACTCGACGGGTGCGCCGAGCGCGTCACGCAGGTAGGCCAAATCGCGGTAAACGCTGGCTCGCGAGCAGCGCAACTCGCGCATCAGGCGATCAAGCGGCAAGGGATAGCGCGCTGTCTTCAGCAGGCGGTGCAAATTCATGATGCGTTCGTGGCGGAGGCGATCAGTCATGTCGAGATTTTCCAGCCCAAACGAGATCAACGAGCCAACCATACTGCACGCAAGGTCAATGCAGCCGCACCAACTTCAGCGATGGCCTGCCCCGTCCAGTCGCGTAGCGAAACTCTGCGCCTTCCTGTACTTCGGCTGAGTCGGCAAGGTTAACGGCCGATTCACCCGCCGGCCCCTGATGCCCGCTTACTATGCGCCGCCTGCGGCCGGCCTAGCCCACGCCGCAACTACCTTTAGCGCACCCATCGGAGTTGACCATGGTCCCAATGAATTTCCTTCGCCACGCTATTGCTTTGGCCCTGTTTGCGGCATTGCCACTGGCCGCCCACGCGGAAGGCTGGACCGCTGCAGGCGAGCTTGGCCTCGCGGTGACCAGCGGCAACGCCAAGTCGGAAAACCTCAACGGCAAGCTGGGCTTCGTCAACGAAGATGACGAGTGGAAGCACACCTTCGGGCTTGGCGTGCTTCGCGCAAAAGGCGAAGTCGTGGGTGATTTCGATGGCAACGGTAGCGTCGAGCGTTCGCGTCAGTTGACGGCTAATCGCTATGACTTCGGCTTGTCGAGTGCCTTCAAGGCAAGCGCGCGCACTTCCTGGGTCGCCACCCTGCGTTATGAGAACGATGACTTCGCGCCTTTTGAATCGCAGGCAACGCTTTCAATCGGTCATGGCTATCAATGGATCGAGTCTGAAACCAGCAAGCTGCGCAGCGAGATTGGTCCCGGCTATCGCAGCGCCAAGGACGCGGTGACCGGGGAAACCCAAGCTGACTTCATCGTCCGCGGAGGCGTCGAGTACAAGCGTGTGCTTACCGCCAATAGCAACTTCTACAACACGTTTCTGGTTGAGTCGGGCAGCGACAACACGTTTGCACAAAACGACGTGGGCGTGGCCGTAGCGATGAACTCGACCTTGGCGTTGAAAGCTGGTGTGCAGGCGCGTCACAACACGGACGTCTCCCCTGAGATCAAAAAAACCGACACGCTGACCACCTTGAATCTGGTCTACACCTTCAAGTAAGCCCGCATTGGGTTGCCCAGCCCCACGTCGAGTATCGGCCCAGGCAGCTGGCTTCAGGCATCAAGGTCAGGGATCAGCTTGCTTTGCAGGCGAGTGATCATGTCCTTCAGCAACAACTTGCGCTTTTTCATCCGGCGCAGGCGCAGGTCATCGGCGACCACGTCCTCCACCAATCGACTGATGGCCAAGTCGAGGTCGCGGTGTTCTTCGCGCAGCTCGACCAGTCGGCGGGTGATAGCGGAGGTGTCGACAGGCTGCATGGGTGCTCGCATGGACCTTGGGCTGCGCGAGCATAGCGCGGCTGTGCAGCGGCGAATACGTGTAGGCGAGCACCGCGCAGCAGGTAGAATTGAGCGCGACTTGCTCGCGCCAGTTGGCGCGCCGCGCACCCTCATTTCGCCCTCTTAAAGGTCACCCCCAGGCGCATGTTTTTTCGCAATCTGACGTTGTTTCGCTTCCCTGCGGGCCTCGATTGGTCCGTCCTTGATGCCGGCCTCGATGCCTGTCGCTTGAAGCCAGTGGGCCCCCTCGAGATGTCATCGCGAGGGTTTGTTTCGCCTTTTGGTCGCGCCGAAGAGGTCTTGAGTCATGCCATCGGCGATAGTCTGTGGATCAGTCTAGGCGGCGAGGACAAGCTGCTGCCGGCGGCTGTCGTCAATGAATACGTGGCCCAGAAAGCGGCGGAGATCGAGGAGCGCGATGGCAGCAAGCTCGGTGGCCGTGCGCGCAAACGACTCAAGGATGATGTGCTGCATGAATTGTTACCGCGCGCATTTTCCCGACCATCGCGGGTCAATGCACACATTGATCGTGAGCTGGCGTTTATTGCGGTTGACAGCAGCAGCCGCAAGACGGCGGAAGGCGTGGTATCCGAGCTGCGCCGCGCGTTGGGCAGTTTTCCGGCAGTACCGCTCAATGCTGAAGTGGCACCACGCGCCATCCTGACCGGTTGGTTGGCGGGAGAGCCTTTGCCAGACGGTTTGAGCTTGGGTGACGAATGCGAGCTCAAGGATCCCGCCGATCAGGGCGCCATCGTCAAGTGCCAACGGCAGGAATTGGCCGCCGAAGAGATCGGCAAGCATCTCGAAGTCGGCAAGTTGTGTTCGAAGCTGGCCCTCAACTTTGACGATCACCTGAGCTTTGTCATCGGTGAAGACTTGGTCGTGCGCAAGTTGAAGTTTCTCGACGGTGCGGTGGATGGATTGGAAAACACCGAGCGTGACTCGCTGCGCGCTGAGTTGGATGCGCGCTATGCGCTGATGGCAGCCGAACTCAAGCGCTTGTTCGTCCTGCTTGAGAGCAGCTTCAAGCTGAGCCGCGCTGAGCGTTAGTTCACGTGAACCGCAAGCCTTCCATCCATCGTGAGCGCATCGCGTTGGCGATGGCGGATGGCCGCCAAATCGAGGTTGAGCGCGTCCGCGATCCGCGCGCGCGCCGAATCAAGTTGTTGGTCGGCGCGCGAGGAGTGCGTTTGACGGTGCCGCGCGGTGCGTCCAATGGCGAGGCGCAGGCATTTCTGCACGCCCACCGGGATTGGCTGGACGGCCATCTGCATCGCCTTTCGATTGAGGCTCCTGCGCACATGCAGCCGCTGCAACGCGACCTTGCCTCAGCGATTGATTTGCGCGGCGAATCGGTTGCACTGACATGGCAGGCGGGGCGCTATGCACATGTTCGTGTTGAGACTGACGGGTTGGTGATGGTGTTGCCTCCCGCGGCACCGGACCGCATCGCCCAGCGACTGCTGCGCGAGTTCTATCTGGCCGAGGCGCGGGCGGATGTGGGTCGCTGGCTGCCTGCCTACTTGCCGGGGCTGCCGCAGCCTCCGCGGGAATTGCGGATTCGGCCGTTGCGCTCGTTGTGGGGCTCGCTGAGCGCGGACAATGGGCTGTCACTGGACTTGAGTCTGGTGCTGGGTCCGCCGGCCGCATTCGAATACGTGTTGGTGCACGAGCTGTGTCACCTGCTGCAGCGCAATCACAGCCCCGCATTCTGGCGCGAAGTCACCCAGCGCTCGCCACAATGGCGAGAGCAGCGTGTGTACCTGCGCGGAAAGGGGATGGCACTCAAGCATCGACTCGCAGGACTTATCGGCGAGGTGCGGCAACCGCCGGCCGCCTAAGGCAGAGCGTTGGCGGCGTCGCGCAGCGTAAGGACTAGTCGAGAAACGCGCGAATCGCCGATGCCACGGGCTCCGGTGTATCCATGTGCAGATGATGTTGCCCCGGCAGGATGCAAACCCGAGCCTCTCGCAACATGCCGACCCGTCGTTCACGCGTGCTGGGATCAAAGTAAGGCGGATGCTCCGCCGCAGCTATCAACAGGGTGGCGGCTTCAATCGCCGCCAGCCATTCCTGTACTTGTGCCTCAGCGATGCGTGCTGGCGTCGACAAGCGCAGGCGCGGATCACTGGTCCATTGGAAGCCGCCAGCGACTGCGGTGAGATTGCGTTCGACCAACATGCGTGCACTGCTTGGCTGCATTGGTGTCGCCTGCAGGCGCGCGCTGATCGCGGCTTCCACACTCGGAATCACGCGCTTGCGCTTGTCTGCGGCGCTGCGGCGATCAGCCACGCCGCGACGTAATGACTCGGCCGACTTGCCGGGTGCTACCGCCAGTGGTCCCAAGGCCTCGATGACAAGCAAACGCTCAACACGCTGCGGTGTCGCTGCCGCCAACGTCGACACCGTGGCCCCGCCCAGCGAGTGACCGAGCAGGTTGGCGCGCTCCCATCCGAGCGCATCCAAGGCATCCAATACGTCACCCAGATAATCAACGAAGTGATACCAGAAGCCATTCGGTAGATGGCCCGACTGACCGTGACCCGGCAGGTCAATTGCAACCAGATCGCAGTCAGGCAAGTACTGGGCGAGCGGGGCAAAGCTCATCGCGTTGTCCAGCCAGCCGTGCACTGCGAGGACGCGGTGTTTGGCGCCGGCATTCCAACGTAGCGCCGCCAATGGCTGAACCCGACTGGGAAAACTCAGCGATTGCGGCGATTGCGCAAGCGCACTCATGGCGTCGCCTGGGGACCTTGGTAACTGCGGAACGCGCGCGCCGAAGCCTCATGAGCCGCTGCGACGGCGGCGCGACTCTCTGCGTCGGCGAATTCGCTCCAGCCACTGCCGTGGCGCTTGACCAAATCGGCCAGTACCTGGATGTGAGGGGTTGAGGAATTCAGCGCGGGGACATAGCGCAAAGTTTCGCCACCCGCCGCCACGAACAACTCGGCGTTCTGCATGGCAATTTCCTCCAACGTTTCCAGACAGTCGGCCGCAAACCCGGGGCAGACCACGTCCAGTCGCCGCACGCCCGCTGCGGGCAGCGTCTTGATCACCTCATCGGTGTACGGACGCAACCACTCTTCGCGGCCAACGCGCGACTGGAAGCTCAACGTCCACTCTGCGTCGGTCAACTGCAACTCCTTGGCGATCAGTCGCGCTGACGCGTGGCACTGACAGAAATAAGGGTCACCGGCCAACAGGTAGCGCTTCGGAATGCCGTGAAATGACATCAGCAACCGCTCACCCCGGCCATGCTGCGCCCAGTGCCGCCGGACCGACTCGGCGATGGCTTCCGCCCAGCCCGCTTCCGCAAAATAATCGGTGATCAGCCGCAGCTCCGGTTGCCAGCGCCAGCGTTGCACGCAGGCATAAACCGCATCGAACACCGAGGCGGTCGTGGTGGCCGAATATTGCGGATACAGGGGCAGCACCAGCAGTCGACGCAGGCCCTCTTTGTGCCAACCATCCAGAACAGCTTGCACCGAAGGAGAACCGTAGCGCATCGCCAGACGGACCTCGACATCGACGCCCGCTACCGCCAAAGAGTTGCCGAGGGCTGCCGCCAGCTCTTCACTATTGACCCGCAGTGGCGAGCCCTGCGGCGTCCATACCTTCTGATAGGCGTGTGCAGAGCGCGGCGCACGAAAGGGCAGGATGACGCCGTAGAGCAACGGCAACCAAGCCGCCCGTGGCAGCTCAATTACCCGACGATCAGCGAGGAACTCTGCAAGATACCTGCGCAATGCCGACGCGTTCGGCGCGATTGGCGTGCCCAGGTTGACCACCAGCACGCCACAGCGAGAGGCACTGCCGTGGGAAAAGTCAGGACGTCCAAAATACGGCATCGGTTGCTTCTAATGAAGGCTGAATGGTCGCAGCGCAGGCGCAGGCAAGCTCGGAGCACCGCTCACACCTGACGCCAAGACTATGATTCGAATGGAAAGTGGTGCTATTCTGCGCGGGCGCCAGATCAAGGCGCAGTGACGCTACACATAACTAGATCCATATTATTACTCGAAGGACGACCCGATGCGTCCCAGCCTTGCCCAGTGGTTAACCGCTGCTATTTTACTGTTTGCTGGCGTTGCGCTAGCCGAACCGCTTGGCTATGCGTCAGGGTTCCGTGACCTTTACCGGATCGACCTTGCCAATGGGCAATCCACCTCGATTGGGCGGATTGGATTCAACGATGTAGAGGGCTTGGCGCTGTCGCCGAGCGGCACTTTGTATGCCGCCGTGGACGGGACCGCGCAAGTCGGGTCTAACACCTCTTCGACCACGGATTTTCTGATTCGCATCAACCCGGCCACCGGCGCCGGCTCGTTGGTGGGGCAGTTGCCCAGCTTGCAAGGGCGTGGCCCCAACGAGCAGTTGGACTACGGCTTGGCATTTACCTGTGATGGCCGCCTTTGGATGTCGGCCGAAACCACAGCTGAACTATGGGAGGTCAATCCTGCCACTGCCGAGTTGCGACTGGTAGGTAACACCGGTGCCAGTATCTCCGGCTTGGCAGGGCGTGGTTCGGAGCTTTACGGCGTCAGCGTCGATCCGAATCCGCGTTTGTTTCGCATTGACACCGGCACCGCTGCGGCAACCACGATCGGTCCATTGAATGCGGGCGGAAGCGTGCTCAACGTTGGCTTGGATTTTGATTCGGCGGGCCTGCTGTGGGCAACCCTCGATCCCGTCGACGTGGTGCCTTCACGGATGGCCAAGATAAGTTTGCAATCGGGCCTCGCTTCTGAAATCAAGAATCTCAGCTCGACGTCTGGCATTGGCATCAAGGCCTTGGCCATTGCGGCGCCCGCGCCCTGTGGACCGGTTGTGCAGGAGCCGGTCATGGTGCCGGGACCGACGGCACCGCTACTGCTGTTGCTTGCTGGAGTCGCGGGTTTGCTCGGCGGCCGGCGGCTGCGCTCGCGGGCCTGATTGCGCAGCGATTAGCCCGCGTTCACTCGCCGGCTTTCACACTGAGCGACCTGCGCCGCCGACCACCATCGGCATTGCGCTGACCGACACTGGAGATTTCCATGCGCTTGTTGCTGCTTGCCACTTTGCTTGCTTCGTTTTTCGCAGTGACTGCGCATGCCGGCGAACGCGAGGATCGCCGCGCAACCGACGCGTCACGCGTATTGGACGAGATCATGCAGGCACCCGACCAGGCAATTCCGTCGCGCATGCTGCATGACGCGCATGCGGTTGCAGTCATTCCCGATGTCGTCAAGGCCAGCTTGATTTTGGGCGGACGGGCGGGCAAAGGCCTGGTGTCGATACGCAACAGCGACGGTACTTGGAGCCACCCCAGCTTTATCAAATTGACCGGTGGCAGCATTGGTTTCCAGGCCGGCGTGCAGTCCACTGATGTCGTTCTGGTATTTCGCAGCGCGCGTGGCGTTGACTCCATCGTCAACGGCAAGTTCACCCTCGGCGCCGACGCGGCAGTGGCTGCGGGCCCGGTGGGACGTACGGCGCAGGCCTCCACCGACGGCCAATTGAAAGCAGAGATTTATTCGTACTCGCGAGCGCGTGGGTTGTTCGCCGGGGTGGCGCTAGATGGTGCGGTGATCGCCATCGACCATCGCGCCAATCAGTCGGTGTATGGTCGCAACACTACCCCGCGTGCCATCTTTGAAGGCCGCGCCGGGCGACCCTCAGGCGCAGTCGTTGATGTCATTGATCGGCTCGAGGAATACAGCGCCCGTTAAGTAAGTTGTCGGCGCGCTTTCACATGGCCGCGTTATGCTCTGCGGCGTGATCACATTCAGGAGTGGTGATGGGCAGTTTTAGTATCTGGCACTGGGTGATCGTGCTGCTGGTGGTCGTGCTTCTGTTCGGAACCAAAAAGCTGCGCAACGTCGGCGGTGACTTGGGTTCGGCGATCAAGAGCTTTCGACGTGGCATGGCCGAGCCCGATGACGAAGCCGCCAAGCTGGAAGCCGAAAGCAAAGACAGCAGCGCAAGCAAGGCGGCTGAAGCTGAGCGCGAAGCCCGCCATTAAGGCGCGTTTGGGATACCGGCATGTTCGAGTTCGGCTTCGGGGAAATGGTGCTGACGGCGGTGGTTGCGCTTTTGGTGCTCGGCCCCAAGCGACTGCCTGTAGCGGCACGCACGCTTGGACTTTGGGTGCGGCGCGCGCGCGCCAGCTGGTTTTCGCTGCGCGCTGAGTTGGAACGCGAATTGGCCGATGACGAAATCAAGGCCAGCCTGCGCGAAGCGCGCGACGAGATGCGTCAGCTTCGGCGCGAACTCGAGGCGCCACTGGTGCCGGCTGCAGAGCTTTCCCAGTCGACAGTTACAGTGCCGCCGGTTGCGGTTGCGCTGGCGAGCTTGCGCGCAGACGACCAAGGTCAAACCGAGCCGCAGTCCGTGAGCGCGAAGACAACTTCCTCGCCGCTATGACGGAGCCTGTGGTCGAGCGCGAAGAAACATTCATGTCGCACTTGGTCGAACTGCGCACGCGACTTTTGCGTGCAATGCTCGCCGTGCTCGCTGCATTTCTTGCGTTATTACCGTTTTCGCAGCGGACCTACAGCATGTTTGCCGAGCCGCTGATCAAGCAGTTGCCGGCGGGCGGGCAAATCATCGCCATCGATGTCGCCAGTCCATTTTTTGCCCCCATCAAGCTGACCTTTGTGCTCGGTTTGGTAGTGGCGATGCCGGTCGTCCTGTATCAACTGTGGTCGTTCGTGGCACCTGGTCTGTATCGCAATGAAAAGAAGCTGGCGATGCCGTTGCTGGTGTCCGCCGTGGCCCTGTTCTACATCGGCTGCGCCTTCGCCTGGTTTCTGGTGCTGCCGACCGTGTTCGCCTTCTTGACCGCGATCACGCCCGAGGGCGTGGCGATGATGACCGACATCACCCGCTATCTCGATTTTGTGCTGGTGGTGTTCTTGGCCTTCGGCTTCTGCTTCGAGCTGCCGGTGGCCGTGGTTATTCTTGCAGCCATGGGATGGGTCAATGTGGCGCAGTTGCGGGAGGCGAGAGCCTATGTTGTGGTCGGCGCGTTTGTGGTGGCGGCGATAATCACGCCACCCGACGTTATTTCCCAGGTCATGTTGGCGATACCGATGTGCGCCTTGTACGAGGTGGGAATACTCGTCTCGCAGCTGTTGGAGCGGCGAGCAGCGGTCGCAGCGGCGTCTTAAATCTACCCGCATCGATGGGCGGGCCAGGGTCTGAGGGCGCGGCTCGGGCCGTTATACTTGGCAGCTGTATGTCGCCTTGGTTGCCATGTCCGCTCCTACTTTTCAGTCGATGATCCAAACGCTCAGTGCCTACTGGGCCGATCAGGGTTGCGTCCTCATTCAGCCACTGGATCTTGAGGTAGGCGCCGGCACCTTTCATCCAGCGACCTTTCTGCGCGCGCTCGGGCCGGAGCCTTGGAATGCAGCTTATGTGCAGCCCAGTCGGCGTCCTGCCGATGGCCGCTACGGCGACAATCCCAATCGTCTGCAGCACTACTATCAGTTTCAAGTGGTGATGAAGCCGAGCCCGCCCGATATTGTCGAGCGCTACTTCAACTCCTTGAAGGCCTTGGGTATCGACCCGCTGGTGCATGACCTGCGCTTAGTCGAAGACAACTGGGAGTCGCCCACCTTGGGTGCCTGGGGATTGGGCTGGGAAGTCTGGCTCAACGGCATGGAGGTGACCCAGTTCACTTACTTTCAGCAGGCTGGCGGACTCGAGTGCAAGCCGGTGCTGGGCGAGATCACCTATGGCTTGGAACGCCTTTGCATGTATCTGCAAAATGTCGAAAGCGTGTTCGATATCGTCTGGGCGCGGGGACCACAGGGCGACGTGACCTATCGCGACGTGTTCCATCAAAATGAAGTCGAACAAAGCGCATATAACTTTGAACACGCCAACGTCGAAGAGTTGTTTCACCGGTTCGACGCATGCGAGACCGAGGCCATGAAACTGATCGAGCTCGACTTGCCTCTGCCGGCCTACGACCAAGTGTGCAAAGCCTCGCACAGCTTCAATTTGTTGGACGCCCGACGCGCCATCAGCGTCACTGAGCGGCAGCGCTTCATCTTGCGCGTGCGCACGCTGGCGCGGGGAGTGGCCAAGAGCTATCTGGACAAGCGCGAAAAGCTCGGATTTCCTGGTTTGCGCGGGCAGGACCGGCGAGCCTGAGGTATCGTTTGAGGTGGAGGTGGGAGCCGCGTTGCACGAGTGATTCAGTAGTGTCTTGGATAAGTCGCTGACACAAGGGGATGGCGTAATGAGCGAGTTCAAACCTCTGTTGATCGAACTGGGGACTGAGGAGCTGCCGGCGAAGTCGCTGCCTGAATTGGGCAAGGCGTTCTTTGATGGCATCCGGGCGGGGCTGGAAAGCCGCCGCATCCCGTTCGACAAGAGTTGGGAAATGGATATGGCGCGGCCGCTGTATACGCCACGCCGTCTCGCCGTGATGCTGCCTGGCATCGCCACCCAGCAACCCAGTCAGAACGTCGAGATTAGTGGTCCGCCGGTATCCGCGGCACTCGATGCCAAGGGTAAGTCAACGCCCGCTTTGACGGGTTTCGCAGCCAAGAATGGCGTCTCTGTCGACAAGCTGGAGCGGGTCTGGACCGGCGGTGTGGAGCGCTTTGTGCTGCGCCGCGTCGAGCCAGGCGTGTCCACCTTGAGCGTGCTGCCAGACATCGTTGCCGAGGCAATTCGCAATCTGCCGGTGCCCAAGCCCATGCGCTGGGGTGACGAGGATTTCGCGTTCGCGCGGCCAGTCCATTGGCTGGTAATCTTGCTGGGAACGCATGTCGCCGATGGTGTGGTGATGGGTCTGAAAGCGGACCGGATGAGTGTGGGCCATCGCTTTCATGCGCCCAAGCCGCTGTGGTTGAACAACGCCAAGGACTACATCGATGTGATGCGTGAGGCCTTCGTGCTGGTGGATCCGGCCGAGCGCATCGGCCGTCTACGTGCAGACATCCAAGCCGCAGCCAAGCAAGTTGGGGGCGAGGCGCACATGCCGGACGCCTTGGTCGAGGAAGTGAACTGTCTGGTCGAGTGGCCGAAAGCGATTCGTTGCAGCTTCGAGTCCGAGTTTCTGCGGGTGCCGCAAGAAGCGCTGATGCTGACCATGGAGACCAACCAGAAGTTTTTTGCTGTGCTCGACAACAAGCGACGCTTGACCGAGCACTTCATTGCCATCGCCAACATTGATTCCACCGATGTGGCCGAGGTACGCAAGGGCTTTGAGCGCGTGATCCGGCCGCGCTTTGCCGATGCCGGTTTTTTCTTTGACGAAGATCTGAAGACGCCGCTGTCGACCCTGTTACCCAAACTGGCAACGGTCACTTACCAACAGAAGCTCGGCAGCTACGCGGACAAGTGCGCGCGCGTGAGTCAGATCAACGAACGCATCGCCGGCCGCCTTGGTTTCGACGAAAATATGGCACAGCGCGCGGCCCTGCTGTGCAAGGCCGACCTGATGTCACGCATGGTTGGCGAATTTCCCGAACTGCAAGGCGTGATGGGCCGCCACTATGCGTTGGCATCGGGCGAGCCCGAGACGTTGGCCATCGCCATTGATGAAGCGTATCGCCCGCGTTTCGCCGGTGACGCCATTGCGGAAACAGCGCAAGGGCGTTGTTTGGCCGTGGCTGATCGCATCGACACAATCGTGGGTGGCTTTGCAGCCGGCCTCAAGCCGACTGGCAACAAGGATCCGTTTGCGCTGAGGCGCGCTGCACTTGGCTTGGGTCGTACCTTGGTTGAGGGTGGGTTGGATGTCGATTTGCGCGCTTTGATCGGCGCAGCGGCCGAGCTGTTGCCGGCCGGACTTGAGCCGCCATCCACAGAGGAAATCTACGATTTCGTCATTGAGCGCATGCGCGGCTACTACGCCGACCTCAAAGTGCCGCCCGATCTGTTCGCCGCCGTGCTCGAGATTCGGCCGGGATCGCTGGTCGACTTCAACCGCCGGCTGGTGGCGTTGGCCGAGTTCATAAGGCTGCCAGATTCGGGTGCGCTCGCGGCGGCCAACAAGCGACTCCGCAACATCTTGCGCAAGTCGTCGGAGCCTGTCGCCGACCGCATTGATCCTGACCTGCTGACCGATCCCGCCGAGCGAGCCTTGTTTGTGGCCTTGCAAGACGCGGCGCGTGACAACTTCTTGCCGCTGAAAGAGCGCGACTACGTGACAGTGTTGAAACGCTTGGCGTTGTTGCGCAAGCCCATCGACGGATTTTTCAATGGCGTGATGGTGTTGGTGGACGACGCCAGCGTGCGGAACAACCGGTTGGCATTGTTGGGGCGCCTGTCGGCACAATTCATGGCGGTCGGTGACGTTTCGCAGCTGAACATCACGCAGGTCTGAGTGCTGGGCTTGGCCTCGCTTCGACACCGGAGCGGTTAAGCTCGGGCGATGAGCACCCGACTGGCAGCGTTTCGGCAATCCGAGCGGCACTCGCGTTTGCTTGTGTGGGCCTGTCGCCTCGGGTCTTGCCCGCAAGTCAGCGGTCGCCAGCGCTGATGGCCGAACGCGTCTCGTCGGCAAGTCCGAAGGTATTGCTGGGCGTGCTTCTGCTTGGCTTCGCACTGCCGACACTCGCACTTACGATCAACACGGTCGCGGTGGAGGGCGTCAATGCGGCCATGCGCGACAACGTGCGTGCGCGCCTGGCGCTGGCCAGTTGGTCGCCAGAGAAAACCCTGACCGAAGCGACATTGGCGTACCAGTTGCGGCAGGTACCTGACCAAGTGCATGCGGCGCTGGAACCGTTTGGTTACTACGACGCCGAAGTAGAGACCAACGTCTCCCGCGAAGGCCAGCGCGTCAATTTACGCATCACCGTGCGGCCAGGTGAGCCTGTGCGAGTGGTCGCCAGCCAGATTACCTTGCAAGGCGAAGGCAGCAAAGACGAAGTCCTGCAACGGTTGTTGGCCCGCTTCCGACCTCGCGTGGGCGAGATTCTCAAGCACTCACGTTATGAGGCGAGCAAGGCGACGGTGCAGCGAGGCTTGGGCGAGCGCGGCTATTTTCGCGCTCGCAGCGAGCGCGCCGTGGTGAGCGTCGAACGTGCAAAAAAGGCCGCCACGATTGAGCTGGCATGGAAGACCGGGCCGCGCCATCGCTTTGCTGAGACAACCTTCAGTGGCAGCCAACTGCGTGACGGGCTGCTCGACCCATTGTTGCCTTATCAGGAAGGCGATTTTTACAGTCAAGCCGAGCTGCTGCGCTTGCATCGAATCCTGGTTGAGCTCGATTATTTTGGCTTGATCGACATCCAACCGGAGTTGCGCTTGCAGCGCTCTCGGGAGCGCGCGAGTGGGCAGGTGCTTGCTGATCCGGAAAATGCAGGCGCCACAAGCGATGCGGATGAGGACGCGCTAGAGGAGCTCGACTCCGCAACCGCCTCCGATTCACCCGCCATCGCGCCAATCAGGGTCAGCCTGACGCCGGCCAAGCGAACGCGTTACAGCGCGGGTGTCAGCTTTGGCACCGACAATGGCGCGTCGCTGCGCTTGGCGTTGGATCGGCGCTGGGTCAACGATCGAGGCCACAAACTGAAAGCGGATGCCGAACTTGGACAACGACGCTCGTTGATCGGCGTGCAGTACCGCATCCCCGAGTTCGAGTGGTTGCCGGGCTGGTGGAGTAGCGGTGTCAGCTTGCGCGACGAAGAGATTGGCGGCGGTACTTCCGAGATCGGCATCTTCAACGTTGCCCGCAGCGCGCGCTGGCGGGGCAATCAGATCGCGGCCGAGTTCAACGTCCAGCAAGAGCGGTTCCAGCAATTCGACCTCCTGCGGCAAGTGGATCGCGATAGTTTTCTGGTCTATCCGGCTTTGCGCCTTGATCGGGTGGTGACCGACGACACCCTGTATCCCACCCGCGGCTATTCGCTCTCGACCTATGTGCGAGTGGGTAGCGAGGCCCTTGGTTCGGACATTGATTTCGCGCAAGCGGGACTCGCCGGCAAGTGGATACGCGCACTGGGTGAGGAGTATCGCGTGCTGCTGCGCGGCGAAGCGGCGAGCACTTGGGTGGACGACTTCGATCAGCTGCCACCCTCGCTCCGCAACTTTGCCGGTGGTGATCGCAGCGTGCGCGGCTATGGCTACCAGGAACTGAGTCCCCTCGACCCGCTGGGCGAGCCAGCAGGCGGCAAACATCTCATTGTTGCCAGCGCGGAATTAGAGAGGCGCATCGGCGAACAATGGGCGATTGCGGTGTTTGCTGACGCCGGAAACGCATTCGACGGCAGCGACTTCGAGCCTGCGATGGGGGTTGGTTTCGGCCTGCGTTGGCGCTCGCCGGTGGGTCCAATTCGTTTGGATCTGGGTCATGGACTTGATGATCCCGACCAGGCACTGCGCCTGCACATCGGTATCGGGCCCGAGTTGTGACTCGGCGTCGATTGCTGGTGGCGGTTGGATTGTTGCTCGCTGCGGCGTTCGCGCTGCTGCTGTGGCTGCTGGCAAGCAGCTCCGGCCGCGAATGGACGCTTGCCCGCGTGCTTGCCCGGTTGCCGCCGGGCAGTGTGCAGATCGGCTCCAGCGAAGGGCGATTGCTGGGCCCGCTGGTGTTGCGCGACGTCAGCTATCGCGACGCTGGAGTGGTGGTCCGCATCGCTGAGCTGCGCTTGGATCACGCGCTGCAGTCGGTGTTGGGTGGACGCCTAACCATTCATTCGCTGCGCATCGAACAGATGCACATTGAACTGGCGGAACCCGAGGTTGTACCCGGCCCCAATCTCATTGCGCTTCCGGCGCGCTTGCCATGGCCCACGGTCGAATTACCTATCGACCTGACGGTCGACGAGCTTGCAATCAACGGGCTCGAAATCGTTCGCGGCGAAACCGAGCTGCTGAAATCTTCGGCCGTCAATTTACGCAATGGCGAGTTCATTGATCGTCACTTGAGTGTGGGCGAGTTGCGCCTGAGCAACCCGCAAGGCAGCCTGGCTGCGGATGGCAAGCTGGGGCTCGATGGCAAGGCGGTCGCCGATCTGCGCGCCAGCTGGACGGCCACAGCTGATCCGACGCCCACGGTGCAGCTGCGCGTTGGTAATCGCGAGCAAGCGCTCGAGTTGGATCTCACCCTCGCGGATGCCGGCAACCTGCAACTTCGCGTGGATCCAGCGATGGCTTGGCGACTGAACTCGGACTTGAACATCGCCGATAGCCGCCGTTTCATCGCAGACTCGCCGTCGCGACGATTCGACTTGGAGCTCGCCGCAACAGGCGACAGCACCCACGCCAGCATGACCGCGACACTGGCCGTCGACGAGCAGTCGCTGCGCATCGAGCGCGCGGAACTGGAATTGATTGATAACGGCGCAACGCTGCAAATCAATGCGCTGCGGCTGGCCGTTGACCCCTATGGCGCGGTCGAAATCCGTGGTCGGCTGGATGTCAGCCGGTCTCTCGAAGAGAACCCGAGCGCGATTGATCTTGTTGCGATCATTGACGAGCTGACCTTGCCAGCGACCGCTGACGCCCCCGAGGCACGCTTGAGCGGGCGCTTGGCCGCGCGTGGCTCGCTGTCGGCCTTGGCCATCGAGCTTGAGCAGGGTGAGGTAGTCCGCGGTCTATTGCGCGCTGATCTGGAACTTGCCGGTGAAGTCAGCGCCAAAGCCTTGCGCCTCGACAGCTTGGCTTTGCAAAGCCCGCAAGGTGAGCTTAGTGGCAACGGCAGCATCGCGTGGGCACCACAGATGACCGCCGAAATCAATGCCAGCCTGCGCGACTTCGACCCCGCGCTGCTGATGCCAGAACTTCCCGGAAAGGTGAGCGGTGAACTACAGATCAGTGCTACCGACGACCCCATAGCGCCGTTGCTCAGGATTGAGCTCAGGCAACTCGCCGGAGAACTGCGTCAGCGAAAGCTGTCCGGCAGTGGCGTACTCGATTGGCGCGAGCACGGAGGCTCGGCCGACTTCGATATTCGCCTGGGTCGCTCGCGGCTGTTGGTCAGCGGCGATCCGGGCGAGCCGCTTGATCTCAACCTTCGGCTGGTGCCGCTACACCTCGATGATGTGTTACCGAGTGGCAGTGGTGAGATCAATGCGCAACTGCGTATCAGCGGGCCGCGCAACGCGCCGCGCATCGCCGGTGCTCTGACGGCGCAAGCAATCGTCGCCAACGAGGTAACGATCGGTGAGCTCAGCGTGCAAGTCGACGCGAGCGTAGACGGCAGTGAGCAAGGCGAGCTTGAGCTGACTGCCAACAACATCGAGCTGAGTGGTCAAACCATTGACACCGTCAAGTTGCAGGCCAGTGGCACCTACGCCCAGCACCGGGCAACGCTTGATCTCGAAAATGAGCGTGTGAAACTCGCTGTCGCGGCGAATGGCCAGTGGCAGGCAGGACAGTGGTCAGGCCGGCTGAATTCGCTGACGATCAATCCCCAGGGTTTAAGCGAATGGAGACTGGATTCACCCGCTGTGGTGGATTGGCAGGCGGGTCGGCTGCGTATCGAACGCAGTTGTCTTCGCGACACGGATTCTGCTTCGCTGTGTGTGGCGGCAGGCGCTGAGGAGGCTGGCGAATCGTTCACTGCGCAACTGACGGGGCTGCCTTTGCAAGTGCTGTTGACTGCCTTGGGAGTCGAGGACTTTCGTCTGCAAGGCGTTGCTGATGCTGAGCTTGAGTTGGCGCGGGACAAGGGCCAGACCACTGGGGAGCTCAACCTGCGGTTGCCTGCGGGCACGCTACTGCAAGACGATGTCGAGTCGCGTCCGTTACTGCGCTGGGACACGATCCACTTGCACGCGGACCTCACCCAAAGTGCACTGCAGGCAAAACTGTCTGGCCGCCTCGACGACGCAGGAATGATCGACGGCTCGCTGGTCGGCGGTTCGCCGTTCAGTGATCCGAAATCCGCTCTACAAGGCAGCTTGCAGGTCTCGTTACCTTCTATTCGCGCGCTGGAGGCCGCCATTCCCGATCTGGCAAACCTTAGCGGCGCTTTGAGAGTGGCATTGCAGTTTGCCGGGTCTTGGGAGCTGCCGCTGATCGCTGGCGACGTCGAACTCTCTGGCTTGGCCGCAGAGGTGCCTGCGGCTGGCATACGCCTGCGTGAGTCCAGTCTGGCGCTGCGTGGCGACAGTCAGCTGCTTGCAGTCGAAGGGACGATTCATAGCGGCGGCGGTGAGCTGCGAATCGAGGGCAATGTGAGCGACGCGCTGGGAGAGGCACCAACGGGTCGCTTCAGCATTCGCGGCGATGCAGTTCTGGTCGCTGATACCCCGCAAGCGAAGGCGTTGGTATCGCCAGACTTGCAACTGCGCTATAGCAAAGCGCGTTTGCGTTTGACCGGCACCGTCAAGGTGCCGGAGGCCGCGCTTGCACTCGAGCAATTCGAAAGCGGGGTGACTGCGTCTCCGGATGTCGTGGTGATCGATCCACGTGCGGGAGAGTCGGTTGCCAGCGCGCTGCCACTGCGGGCACAGATCGATGTCGAGTTGGGCGAAAAAGTCACTCTCAAAGGGTTTGGTTTTGACGGCGGAATCAGCGGCACGCTGAGCATCAACGAGCGCAGCGGACGCCCGGCCACGGCGCGCGGCACCATGCTTCTGCGTGGCCGCTATCGCGCCTACGGGCAGGATCTGGAAATTTCGCGAGGTCGTCTGCTCTTCAGCAATTCGGCGCTGGACAATCCCGGCATAGACATACGGGCCCAGCGCAAGATCAAGCAGGTCACGGTCGGCATCGAGGTGTTGGGCAGCGCGATTTCGCCGCAGCTTTCTGTGTGGTCGGAACCGGCACTCGATCAAGCGGAAGCCTTGTCCTATCTGGTGCTCGGTCGGCCGTTACGCTCTGCCAGCGCTGCCGAGGGCGCGCAACTGGGGCAGGCGGCGGCGGCACTCGGCGGCAATTTGCTGGCAGGCAAGTTGGGTTCGCGGCTGGGCTTCGATACGTTTGGCGTCGCCGACTCGCAAGCTTTGGGCGGCGCCGCTTTCACCGTGGGCAAATACCTGTCACCCGCGCTGTATCTCAGTTACGGCATTTCGCTTTTTGGTAGTGGGCAAGTGGTCACCTTGCGTTATCTGCTGAGCGAGAGGTTTGACGTTGAAATCGAATCCGGCAGCGAAAGTCGCGCCGGTGTGAACTACAGCATCGAGCGTTGAGCTGTGATGAACATCCTTGCTGACATTGGCGCGACTGCTACACTTTCGGGCTCGGCGCCGCGCCCATGAGCAGGCTTCGCGCTGCGTTTTTCTGGCTACCCGAAGGCGTGTGTCCGACGGCAGTCAGCTCACCCATTCGTTAACAAGGAGCCGACATGCGCGCACTGATTATTGTTGCCTCACTCGTAATCTTGACGCCGGCCGTGCTGGGTTTGGCCGGCTGCGATCAAAACCCAGCGCCAAACCCGGCGGCGCTGGCCGCTGCGGCGGCAGCGGCAGCGAATGCCGTGCCAGCAGTGCCAGCCAATGTTCCTGCAGTTCGTGGCGAAATTTCGATCGAAGGCACAACCACACTGCCTCCGAAGCTTGAGCTGCGTATGCGCCTGCTCGACATGAGTGACCCGAGCGTTGCACCGCCGGTGGTTGCCGAACGCACCGAGCCGGCACCGGCGAGCTTGCCGTATAGCTATGCCTTGCCCTATCAGCCTGCAACCATCATCGATGGTCGCAAGTATGTGATCGAGGCAGGTCTGCTTGCCGGCGGTGCGGTTCTGTATGGCACCCCAGCGCCCGTCGCGGTACTGACTATGGGTGCCAACAAGCAGGCCAAATTGGTGCTGAGCCGAGGTAGCGTCAGCGCCGCTGACACCGCGCCGGCTGATTTGCTCAAGCAGGAGTTTGATGCGCTTGAAGCTGCCATCGGCGGCATGGAGCGCCTGACTGGCGAGCGCATCAACGACAAAACCACGATCGGCTGGGATGGATTTGCAGAAGGCAATGACGTGCGTTTCGCGCGCGAAAACGTGGACTACGGCGATGCCGGCAGCGCGACCCTGCGTTATGGCTATAGGGCCGGCGCACCGTGGGTTGTGGCGCGTGAACAGCAAGGCGTGATGAGCATTTTGGGCTGGAACGCGGCCGGTGAGGTGATCCTCAATCGGCATGCCGAAGGCCAGCAGTTGGACGAAGCCGGGATTGCCGATCTGCGCGCGCAGGCCGAGCGCCTTTACGCGATCGTCAAGGCGCGCGCCGACGCCGAGTAACTGCAAGCGAGTGCGTAGCGGAGGTTAGCCGATCTCGCTGCGCACTTTGTCCCGCCGGATCGCCTCGGTGGGGAGTCAATCAATTGGCTCTGAAAGCGCCCGATTTCACCTGCTTTTGTCACGCCGTGCACGTGTGCCGCAGCAAACTTCGTTCACGAGTGAACGGAGTGACCACACCGATGTTTGCTTGCTGATATCGGGTGGGGGAACTATCATTTCAGGGCTTTCGAATGGGGCTTCGACGCAGCCTCTGTGCAAGCATAAAGGCTTAGTTCGATGATTGAGCAGTTTGCTCCGCAGGGTGAGCGTGGTGAAGCCAGTCTGGTGATCCGCCCCAATCGGGCGCTGAGTCGCCGGCAAATCTTCGCGGCGTTTGCGTTGGTGGCAGGGGCATCGGCGATGGTGGCAATGTTCAGTTGGGCGCAGGGCAACGTGTTTGCGCCTGTATTTGCGTTGTTCGAGCTGTCGTTTTTGGCCGTCTGTCTGCGATTGGTGTGGAACGCGGGTAAGCGCTTTGAGGTGGTGGCGGTGGGGCCGGGCGAGATATCTGTCCGTCGGTTGCCGGAGATGCGCGATATGTTTCGCGCTAACCCGCAATGGGTCCGTATGCATCAGCGCGGCGGACAGTTGTTGCTGGTGAGTCGGGGGCTGGAGGTAGAAGTGGGGGCCTGTCTCGGTGAGGCAGAGCGGCAGTCGCTGGCCGAGCGTCTGCGCACTATGATGGCGGCGGTCGCACCTGTCCGCGCAGCGGAGCCCGCAAGGGCACCATGAATTTTTTGCTGAGTTTATTGCTGGGGTAGCGCATGAAGCTTGCACGACCAACCTCTCTTGTCCGCGCAATCACGCTCTCGCTAGCGGCGTTGGCGTTGCTGGCCGCGCTGCCGGCGCTGGCAAGCAATCCTGTTCCGTGGCAGCTGAACATGACTCAGGGCGTGACCGAGTCGTCGGCCCAGGTATACCGGCTGCACATGCTCATTCTGTGGATCTGCGTCGCCATTGGCGTTGTGGTGTTTGGCGCCATGGGCTATGCGATGTTCGCCTATCGCCATTCGAAGGGTGCGGTCGCTGCCACGTGGAGCCACAACACCACGGCGGAAGTGATTTGGACCGTCGTGCCGATCCTGATCCTGGTGGCCATGGCTTGGCCTGCCACCCGAGTATTGTTTCAAATGGACAACGCCACCGGCTCGGAGATGACTGTCAAGGTCACCGGCTATCAGTGGTTGTGGCGCTACGAAATCCTCAATTATCGCGGTGAGCCAGGCGGGGTAAGCTTTGTCAGTCGACTGGACCCCAAGAACGACATGCTGCGCGTGCGTGGATCGGGGGCCAGGCCAACCATGGCCGATAACCCCAACTATCTGCTCGAAGTGGATCGCGAGCTGGTGTTGCCAACCAACACCAAGATTCGCTTCGTGATCACCGCTGATGACGTGATCCATTCCTGGTGGGTGCCGGCGCTGGGCTGGAAACAAGACGCCATTCCGGGTGTCATCAACGAGGCTTGGACCAATATCCTGGAGCCCGGCACTTATCGCGGCCAATGCGCCGAGTTGTGCGGCAAGGATCACGGCTTCATGCCCATTGTGGTCAAAGCCGTGCCACGCGCCGAGTTTGAGAGCTGGTTGGCGGCTGAGCAAAGCTTGGCCGATCCCGCTGCCCGAACCGCCCAAGTGGCCGAACCCAAGTCTGGCGAGGGTTGACACTCCAGCTGGATCGGCCTGACCACCGATCTCCTTCACGCCGATCTCCTGATCGAGATCCCGTTACAGATGTAATCATGAAATCTCGCGAGAGGCTGGACCATGGCTAACAGCGCAACTGCCCACACCGACGACCACCACCCCGCGCCCAGCTTTTTCAAGCGCTGGTTTTACGCGACCAACCACAAAGACATCGGCACGCTTTATCTGCTGTTCGCGCTGGCCATGTTCTTCATTGGCGGTGCCATGGCATTGGTCATCCGCGCCGAGTTGTTCCAACCGGGCTTGCAACTGGTGCATCCGGAGTTTTTCAACCAGATGACCACCATGCACGCGCTGGTGATGATCTTTGGTGCGGTGATGCCAGCCTTTGTCGGTTTGGCCAACTGGATGGTGCCGTTGATGGTGGGCGCGCCGGACATGGCCCTGCCACGGATGAACAATTGGTCGTTCTGGATCCTGCCTTTCGCTTTCACCATGCTGCTGATGACGCTGTTCATGCCCAGCGGCGGGCCGGCCGGCGGCTGGACGCTGTATCCGCCACTCTCCCTGCAGGGCGGCAGCAACGTCGCGTTCGTGATTTTCGCTATCCACATGATGGGCATCAGCTCGATCATGGGCGCGATCAACATCATCGCCACCATTCTCAACATGCGCGCGCCGGGCATGGATCTGCTGAAGATGCCGATTTTTGTCTGGACCTGGCTTATCACCGCCTTCCTGCTCATCGCGGTGATGCCAGTGCTTGCCGGTGCGGTGACCATGCTGCTGACCGACAAGTTCTTTGCCACCAGCTTCTTTAATGCCGCTGGCGGTGGCGACCCGGTGCTGTTCCAGCACATCTTCTGGTTCTTCGGTCATCCCGAGGTCTACATCATGATCTTGCCGGCCTTCGGCATCGTTTCCGAGATCATTCCAACCTTCTCCCGTAAGCCGTTGTTTGGCTATCAGGCGATGGTCTACGCCACCGCCTCCATCGCCTTCTTGAGTTTCATCGTGTGGGCGCACCACATGTTCACTGTGGGCATGCCGCTGGGCGGCAAGCTGTACTTCATGTACGCGACGATGCTGATTGGCATCCCCACCGGGGTGAAAGTGTTCAACTGGGTCAGCACGATGTGGAAGAGCTCAATGAGCTTTGAAACGCCGATGCTGTTCGCCATCGGCTTCGTCATCATGTTCTCGATTGGCGGATTCTCCGGCCTGATGCTGGCCATCGTGCCGGCCGATTTCCAGTACCACGACACCTACTTTGTGGTCGCCCACTTCCACTACGTACTGGTGACGGGCGCGATCTTTGCGATCATGGCTGGCGTGTATTACTGGCTGCCGAAATGGACCGGTTACATGTACAACGAGACGCTCGGCAAGTGGCACTTCTGGCTGAGCACGATCTTCGTCAATTTGTTGTTCTTCCCGCAGCACTTTCTGGGTCTGGCTGGCATGCCGCGACGTATTCCTGACTACAACGTTGCGTTCGCTGATTTCAATATGTGGTCATCGATTGGCGGATTCGGTTTTGGGCTGTCGCAGCTGCTGTTTGCCTACATCGTATTCAAGGCAATGCGCAGCGGTGTTGCGGCGACTGCGGGTGTTTGGGAAGGAGCCAAAGGCTTGGAGTGGACCGTGCCATCACCCGCTCCGCATCACACATTCACGGTGCCGCCAGTGATCGATGATCGCGTGCTGGCGCATGGCGACATCACCCACTGACAGTTGGCTGAGGCAAGGCGAAAACATGGCTAGCTCAACTAACGACTCGCGCCGCACCAGCGCGCGTCGAACCGCCATAACGTTCGGAGTTATCGCAGTGTCGATCTATCTTGCTTTTATCCTGTCTGCCGTATTGGGACGTTGAGCGCGAAACTATGAGTGATTCCCTCGATCCGCGGCCTTCCGATCACCGACGCGTGTTGCGGCGAGCGATGTGGACCTGCCTCGCTGCGTTTGGCTTTGCATTTGCCTTGGTGCCGATGTACCGCATCGCCTGTGAGCAGGTGTTCGGGATCAAGCTCGACGGGTCGCCGATTGATTCGGCGCAAGCGGCCAGCATCAAGGTCGACCTGAGCCGCCTGGTCACGGTCGAGTTCGACACCACCGTCAACTCCAAACTGCCGTGGAGCTTTCACGCCAGCAAGGTGTCCATGCGGGTGCATCCCGGCGAGGTGAATGAGGCAATGTTTGTTGCCCGCAATGACTCGAGTGGCGCGATCATCGGCCAGGCGGTGCCGTCAGTGGCACCCAGTTCGGCTTCGATTTATTTCAACAAGACCGAGTGCTTTTGCTTCACCGAACAGCTGCTCGGCGCTGGAGAAGAGCGCGAAATGCCAGTGCGGTTTGTAGTTGATCCCAATCTTCCAGCCAACGTGCAGACGCTCACGCTGTCTTACACGTTCTACAATAACGACTTGGCCACAGCGAGGCTGGTCGCTACTCAACATTAGTCGTAGACGGCGTATATTTCTTCCATATTTTTGCGACACCACCGCCACCGCGCTTCAATGGGAATTGCCATGGCCGCAGCCAGCCACGACGCCAACATCTACTACGTACCGCACAGCAGCCACTGGCCGCTGGTGGGCTCGGTTGGTATGTTCACCATGTTGTTTGGTGTCGCCAACGGGATGAATGGCAACAGCTGGGGTTTCCCGGTGAGTTGGCTTGGTGCGGCCATCCTCATCTACATGCTGTTTGGTTGGTTCGGCAATGTCATCGGCGAATCTGTCCGGGGCATGTACAACAGTCAAGTCGACGTGTCATTCCGTATGGGAATGATCTGGTTCATATTTTCCGAAGTGATGTTCTTCGCGGCATTTTTTGGCGCGCTGTTCTACGCCCGCATGTTTGCAGTTCCCTGGCTGGGTGGTGACGGCGATGGCATGCAGACTCACAGCTTGCTGTGGTCAGGGTTTGATGCCGCATGGCCCACCAATGGCCCTGCCGAGCTAGGTGGAGATTTCAAAACCATTCCGGCGTGGGATCTGCCGCTGCTGAACACCCTGTTGCTGCTGAGCTCAGGCGTCACCATCACCATTGCTCATCACGCCTTGCGTGCAGGTAAACGCGCGTCGCTGTTGTTCTGGCTAGCTGCAACGATCCTGCTGGGTGCGCTGTTTCTGTTTTACCAGGCAGAGGAATACATCCACGCTTACAAAGATCTGAATCTGACTTTGGGGTCGGGCATCTACGGGTCGACCTTCTTCATGCTGACCGGTTTCCACGGCATGCACGTGACGCTCGGCGTGATCATGTTGACGGTCATCTGGTTTCGTTGCGCCAAGGGCCATTTCAGCAAGGATCACCACTTCGGTTTTGAAGCGGTGGCGTGGTACTGGCACTTTGTCGACGTGGTGTGGCTGGGGCTGTTTCTGTTCGTCTACGTGCTATGAAATAGACGCTGGCGGGCACGCTCAGAAGCTCGCTCTGAGGACCCGCGCCCACAGACGCGAGAACAAACTCCCTTCGGCGAGGCGAGCGTCAGCGATTCATTGCCCCACGCCGTGGGGCACGATGACCCCGGTCGCCATTCCCAATATCACCAGCAGAATCAGCCCGACCGACAGTGCAATCCGTCGGGTCAGCGCATTCACCGTGCGATCACTGCCGCCTTTGTCGGTGAGCATGTAAAACAAGCCTGCTCCCAGGTTGTAAACGATGATCGCGAGGAAGGCGATGATGATGAGTTTTTGCAGCATGGCGGGGCTCGCGCGAATCAACGTGCCGCAGTATGGCAAGTTGCTCGCTAGCTCGCGTCACAGTCTCGTCAAGAGCGTGGCGGTCAAGGACTCCCGCGCTAAAAAAGGTCTGTCGGATTGAGGCGATTGCCGCTGCACTGGCTGCTGCTGACGCTGCTTGCCTGCGGCGCGTTCTCAGCTGCGGGCATCTGGCAGTATCAGCGCGGCGTCGCCAAGGCCGCCTTCCTGGCCGACTTTGCCAGCGCGTTGCAGTCCGCGCCCATGCCCATCGAGGTGGCGTTAAGCACCGCCGCCGTGCTGCCGCGTCCGGTGACGGGCTCACTCAGATTGCGTGCCAACGCGCCCTGGTTATTGCTCGACAACGCGCGGCGGCAATCGCAGGTAGGAATTCGCGCCATCGCGATCTACGAAAGTGCCGAGCAGGTGCCGGTTCTGGTCGATTTCGGCTGGTTGCCGATGCCGCCGGATCGGCAATTGCCTGTGTTGGAACTGCCGCCTTCGACCCTTCATGCAAGTGGCCTGCTGGTGCCTTTGCCGGGGCAGGGTCTGCGACTGATGCGGAATCCGTGGCCGACACCCGTCCCAACGCAGCTCCTGCTGACCTACCTTGATGCTGACGAAGTGGCCGCCGTCGTCGGTAATGCGCCTTATGCCGGCTTGCTGCGCCTCGATCCTGCAATGCCGATTGGTTATACGCGCGACCTCGACGCCTTACCCAATACACTGCCCGCCGACTCCCATTACGGCTATGCCGCGCAATGGTTTGGCTTTGCCATCACGGTGGTGGTGATCTATTTGATATTCCTGCTTCGGACCCAACGAAAGTGACGGCCAACGCTCGTTCGCAACAAAAATTGCTGCTGATTGCATTGTTGTTCCTGACGCCGTTTCTGGCAGCTGTGGTAATGCGCTTTGGTGGCTGGCAGCCATCCAATACGCGCAACTTCGGCGAGTTGCTGGCACCGCCGTTGAGCATGCAGGCGGTCACTGCGCGGCAGACGGATGCACTCCCATGGCCATGGGTAAATAGCGAGCGCCATTGGACGCTGTTGTTGCAGCTGCCGAAACCCTGCGAAGCAGCGTGCCTTGCTGCCACCGCTGTACTGCCCAACGTGCGCCAGGCGCTGGGGCGCCACGTCGAGAAACTGCACCCGTTTGCCGTGGTGGGTGCCTCCGAAGACACCGCTTCGCCAGCGCTTGCTGCTTCGTTTCCATCGTTGCAACTTGAAGGTGAACTGCCCGCGCCGCTCGCGCAAGCGCCGACAACCATGCCGCAAGTCTGGTTGGTCGACCCGCACGGCTACCTGGTGATGCGTTACCGCGAGGGCTTTGATCCCAATGGCCTGCGCCGCGACCTGTCCAGGCTCATCAAATAGACTTCTGCATTCGAAAATCATGACTTCGCCACACCCTTATTTCCATCGCATCGCTTGGCTCGCCGTAGGCCTCGCCGTGTGCGTCATTCTGTTCGGAGCTTTCGTTCGACTATCGAACGCCGGCCTCTCTTGTCCGGACTGGCCAACCTGTTACGGCAAAGCCACTTGGCCGACTGCAACCGCCGATGTGGCGGCTGCCAACGTCGCCTTTCCAGAGCGCATGGTCGAATCGCACAAGACCTGGCGAGAACAGTTCCACCGCCACATCGCGGCACTGCTGGGCGTGTTGGTCCTCAGTCTTGCTCTGCTGGCAGCGCGCCATCGACGCGCCGGGTTGCTCACCGTAATGTCCGCCAGTGCCTTGGTGGCCGCCTCGATTCCAGCCTACATCGCTACCCATTATCTGTTTGCGTTCGGATTAGCCGGTTCAGGTCTAACCTTGCTGCTTGTCGCCGCCGTGCGATGGGATGACCGTGACCTCTCCCGCATCAGCGCAACAACCCTGGCCGTCATCATCATTCAAGCCATGCTCGGCATGTGGACGGTGACCTGGCTGTTGAAGCCCGTCGTCGTCATGGCGCACTTGCTAGGCGGTTTGACCACGCTCTCGCTGCTGCTGTGGATGGCATGGCGCAGCACGCCGGAGGCCCGGCTTCTCAGCGCCCATTCGCTGGCGCTCAGGGGTTGGGCATGGCTTGGGCTCGGCTTGCTGGCGGTGCAAATTGCATTAGGCGGCTGGGTGTCTGCCAATTACGCGGCCCTTGCCTGCGGCACCGATTTCCCGACCTGCTTGGGCCAGTGGTGGCCAACCACTGACTTTAGCGAAGGCTTCGTTATGTGGCGAGGTATTGGCGTTGACTATGAGGGCGGCGTGCTCGATAGCGCCGCACGCAGCGCCATTCACCTCGTCCATCGCCTGTTTGCCGTACTGGTCGCCGCTTACCTGTGCGCTCTCGCATGGCGGCTGCTGAAAGCACCCGGATTGGCTGGCTGGGCTTGGTTGCTATTGGCGGCCACCACTGCGCAAGTAGTGCTTGGCATCAGCAACGTGGTGTTCGGTTTACCGCTGTGGGTAGCAACCTTGCATACCGCTGGCGCTGTGGTCTTGCTCGCCACCTTGGTCAGTTTGCTGGCCCGGTTGAGGTCTTCGATCTAGGACAATAGCGCACGGCGCACAATCCAGTCGCCGTTTCGAGTTGCCAGACCCAATCCAACCATGCCCTCAGCACTAACTTCTTACTGGTCACTGACCAAGCCACGCGTGGTCGCTTTGATCGTGTTCACCGCCGTCATTGGCATGTTTCTCGCGGTACCCGGCATGCCGCCTTGGTCGGCATTGATTTTTGGCAGTCTCGGCATCTGGTTGGCCGCCGCATCCGCTGCAGCGATCAACCATTTGATCGATCAACGCATCGACGCGGTGATGGTGCGAACCGCGAATCGGCCACTGCCAACGGGCGCGCTTTCCTCCAAGCAAGTGCTGCTGTTTGCGATCACCTTGGGCGTGGCGTCGATGCTGATGCTGAGCCTGCTGGTCAACATGCTTGCCGCGCTGCTCACGTTCGCCTCGCTGATCGGTTACGCCATCGTCTATACCGGCTATCTCAAGCGCGCGACGCCGCAGAACATCGTCATCGGCGGGCTTGCAGGCGCCGCGCCGCCAGCGCTGGGTTGGGTCGCAGTGACCGGTCATCTGCATCCACACGCCTTGTTGCTGGTGTTGATCATTTTTGTCTGGACGCCGCCTCATTTCTGGGCGCTGGCCATCTATCGACGCGACGATTACGCCCGCGCGATGATCCCCATGCTCCCCGTTGTCTATGGTGTCGAATACACGCGCTGGCACGTGTTGTTTTATACCGTGCTGCTTTGCGTCGTCACGCTGCTGCCTTGGCTGACAGGCATGAGCGGGTTGTTCTATCTGGGCGGCGCAGCAGTGCTGGGCGTCGGCTTTCTTTACTACGCCGTGCGCCTGCTCAATCCACCCGGCGAGCGCTTCGCAATGGAAGTGTTCAACTATTCGATCATCTATCTGATGGCGTTGTTCGCGTTCTTGCTGGTCGATCATTACTTAGTGCAAGCACCGCCGACGATGCTGTTGACTCCTCTCGGCTGAGCAAGCTCATTGCGGCACCAGGACAGATAAGCACCGATTCGCCCCGCCTTACGGACGGTTACTGGCCGCCCACGCCTCGTAGACCCGCCGAATAGCGTCGCGCTCGCGTGCTTGCCAATGGCGGGTCATATTGGTCATCGCTCGCCGGCCTCCCCACCTGCGCGGGGCGTCGTCAGCGGCCACCGCGTACCAAGCCAGCGCGATGTCGCGCTGTCCGGCCAACTCCGCCAGCGCGGAAAAACTGTAGGGTACCCAGTAGGGCTTGCCGCGATGCAACTTGACTGCGGTGACCCATGCGTCGGCGGCAGAGTCGTGGTGGCCGAGAGTGAGCTGAATCCAACCGGTTGACCACAGCACTTCACGCCGGCGGACTGAGTCACCTGTAATCAGGGAGTTCGCGCGTTCGAGGTCGGTGACGGCTGCTGCCTCGTCGCCCGTAAGCGCTTTCGCAAAGGCGCGCGCGGACCAGCCACGCGGATCTTGCGGATTGCGCTCGATGTGACGATCCAGCTGACGGCGTCCAAATTCGCTACCCACACGGCGAAAAAACACGCGGGCGGTGGGGTCGAGGTCAGTAAAGCTCACCCCTTGTGGAGGTGGTGGAATTTGCGCCTGCACGACGGAGGCGCTAAGCAACAGCAAGCAGAGCAGATAGCCAATCAGTTTTCGCATCGACTTTTGTATTGGTGAGTGAGTCGACAGTTTCGCCTGCATCGGGCGCCGCTCGCAATTCCGTTACAACGCGGAAGTCGGCCGACCCTTCATTAGCAGGAAGTAAACGCCGCCCGCCAACCCCAGCCCAACAAACCATGCGTAGGTGTAGATGACGCCGAACACGCCCGGCACGGATTCAACAAAGCCCGCCGCTTTGAGAAATCCCGGCAAGTTCGGCAGTACGCCCAGCACCAAGGCGATGATTGCGGCCGGATTCCAGCCGTTGCGGTAGCTGTACTCGCCCACCTCCTCGAACAGCTGTTTGACGTTTAGGCGTGTGCGGCGCAGCAAGTAATAGTCGACCAGCATGATTCCGGCAACCGGGCCGAGCAGCGCGGAGTAGCCGATCAACCAGGTGAAGATGTAGCCATCGGTGCTCGCCAGAATCTTCCACGGCATGGCCAGCAAGGCGATGCCTGCGGTGATCAGGCCGCCCAGCCGATATGAAATCCGCTTGGGCGACAAGCTGGCGAAATCATAGGCGGGGCCGACCAGGTTGGCGGCGAGGTTGCAGCACATCGTGTCCAAGGTCAGAAACAACAGCGCGAGGCCGACGACGACACCGGTGAAGCGACCGGCTAGGTCGACCGGGTCCCAGATCGCTTGGCCATAGATCACCACGGTAGCGGCGGTGACGATGACCGACATCAACGCCAGCGCGGCCATCGGCAAGGGCAGGCCAATCACTTGGCCGACCAGCTGATCGCGTTGCGAACGCGCAAACCGCGTGAAGTCAGGAATGTTCAAGGCCAGGGTCGCCCAGAAACCGACCATGGCCGTCAGCGATGGCCAGAAGGTCGCCCAGAACAAGCCAGCCTTCTTGCCGCCCGGCTCGAACTGCGAAGGCGTGCTCATGATCGCGTCAAAGCCGTTGGTGTGACTGAGCGCCCAGCCCACCAGCAACACGCAAATGACCAGCTTGATCGGTGCCGAGACGGTCTCCAGCCAGCGAATGGATTCGGTGCCACGCACCACGAAATACAGTTGCAGCAACCAGAACGCCACGAAGCACGCCAGTTGCGCTGGGTTGATCCCCAGCCACGGCAAGTCTTCTCCGCGCAGCGCATTGCCGCTGATGATGTTGAGCAAGGTGTAGATGGCCAGCCCGCCAAACCAGGTCTGGATGCCGTACCAGCCGCAGGCAACGATGGCGCGCAGCATCGCCGGCAATTTGGCACCTTGCGTGCCAAACGAAGAGCGCACCAGCACCGCGTAGGGAATGCCGTATTTGGCGCCCGCGTGACCGATCAATAGCATCGGTACCAGCACGATCAGATTGCCCAGCAGCACCGTGTTTACTGCTTGCCAAGGCGACATGCCTTGATCGATCAAACCGGCTGCCAAGGTGTAGGACGGAATGCACATCACCATGCCAATCCACAGCGCCGCGAAGTGGTACCAAGTCCACGTGCGTTGCCAAGCGGTGGTCGGTGCCAAGTCGGCGTTGTAAAGCGCGCCCTGGTTGATCTCAGGCTCGCCGCCGAACGAAAACTCGGGTCGGCCGCGGATGCTGGTCATGCAGGTACCTTGCGCATCGGATTATTCGGATGCGTGGTCCAGTTACCAAAGCTGCCGTCGTCAACCCGCAGCATGCTGATGCAGTCTTCCACCGGGCACACGTGCATGCACAGATTGCAGCCCACGCACTCGGCATCGACGACCTCGAAAAAGCGCATGCCGTCCTTGACCGCCGTGATCGCCTGATGCGCGGTGTCTTCGCAGGCGATGTGGCAGAGCCCGCATTGAATGCACTTGTCCTGGTTGATGCGCGCCTTGATGTCGTACTTGAGATTGAGGAACTGCCAGTCGGTGACGTTCGGGATCGCCTTGCCCACCACGTCATCGAGACTGGCGTAGCCATTGCTGTCCATCCAGTTCGACAAGCCTGCGATCATGTCGTCGACGATGCGAAAACCGTAGTGCATGGCCGCCGTGCAGACCTGCACCGAGCCCGCACCCAGCGCCAGAAACTCGGCCGCATCGCGCCAATTGCCGATGCCGCCAATGCCGGAAATAGGCTTGCGGTACGTCTCCGCATCGCGGGCGATCTCGGCCACCATGTTGAGCGCGATGGGCTTCACTGCGGGGCCGCAATAACCGCCGTGAGTGCCTTTGCCGTCGACGGTTGGCGTCGGCGCCATCAGATCCAGATCCACACTCACTATCGAGTTGATGGTGTTGATCAACGACACCGCATCCGCACCGCCGCGGAACGCTGCGCGTGCGGTTGATCGAATGTCGGTGATGTTGGGCGTGAGCTTGACGATGCATGGCAGACGCGAGTGCTGCTTCACCCAGCGCGTCACCATCTCGACGTATTCGGGTACTTGCCCCACCGCCGAGCCCATGCCGCGCTCCGACATGCCGTGCGGGCAACCGAAGTTGAGCTCCACCGCATCCGCGCCGGTGTCCTCGACCATCACCAGGATGTCTTTCCACGACTGCTCATCGCAGGGCACCATCAAGGAGACGATCATCGCCCGCTCCGGCCAGTCGCGTTTGACCTGCGCGATCTCGGCCAGATTGACCGCCAGCGGCCGGTCGGTGATCAATTCAATATTGTTGAGCCCGGCGATGCGCTGGCCTTTCAAGGTCACCGCGCCATAGCGCGAGCTGACATTGACCACCGGCGGATCCATCCCCAAGGTCTTCCACACTACGCCACCCCAACCGGCCTCGAAGGCACGATTGACGTTGTAAGCCTTGTCCGTGGGCGGAGCCGACGCCAGCCAGAATGGATTGGGCGATTGGATGCCAACAAAATTGCAATGCAGATTAGCCATGCTCAGAGCTCCTTCGCGCTGAGGTAACAATGCATCGACGCCGCCGCGCGCTTGCCGTCTTCCACGGCTTGCACAGTCAGATCCATGTGTCCTAGCACGCAGTCGCCGCCTGCCCACACGCCGGCCAGAGACGTTCGATATTCCTCATCGACGTTGATGCGACCATCGCGCAAATGCAACGTCGGTCCATCGCCCGCATTTAAATTTGCTATCAAATCGGACGCGTCAAACGTCTGCCCGATGGCCTTCAATACGCTGTCGGCGGGCAAGCTGAAAAACTCGCCGCTGCTTTTCAATCGCCCCGCCGCGTCGGCGCAGGTGTATTCAAACTCGATGGCAGTGAGTTGGCCGTCATCTGCCAACAGCCGATGCGGCTTGGCCCAGTGAATTACGTTTACGCCCTCGGCTTTGGCGAAGTCCTGCTCAGCCACGGTCGCCGTCATCGAGCCCGGCCCGCGTCGATACACCAGGCTGACCTGCTCAGCACCCATGCGCCGGCTTTGCACTGCCGCATCGACCGCCGTATTGCCACCACCGATCACCACCACCCGACGGCCGATGGCCAAGCGTGACAAGTCGTCGCATTGGCGCAACTCGGCGATAAAGTCGACCGCATTGCGCACGCCATCCAGGCTGTCACCTTCCACGCCCAACGCATTCACCGCGCCCAGTCCCACGCCTAGAAACACCGCATCAAAATCAGCACTCAACTGCGCAATCGACAGTTGGCTGCCCAGCGCCTGTTCGAAATGCAAAGTGATGCCACCAATGCCCAGCAGCCACTCGATCTCGGCTTGTGCAAAGTCAGGCACCTTATAGGCGGCGATGCCGTATTCGTTGAGCCCACCCGCTTTTGCCCGCGCATCGAACACATCGATCTGGTGACCTTCGCGCGCCAAGTGATGCGCGCAGGCAAGGCCCGCCGGGCCGGCACCCACAATCGCCACCCGCTTGCCGGTGGCGGGCTTGCGCGCAAACAACTGCACGCCGTCGCGGTAAACCCAATCGGTGGCATAACGCTGCAACGCGCCGATCTGAATGGCTGTATCGCCCTCCTTGTTGCGCACGCAGTCGCCCTCGCACAACACCTCGGTAGGACACACCCGCGCGCAGCTGCCGCCCAGAATGTTGGCCGACAGAATCAGATCGGCCGCACCGCGCTGATCCTCCGTCGCAATGCGGCGAATGAATCGCGGAATATCGATGCCCGTCGGGCAGGCCTTGATGCAAGGCGCGTCGTAGCAGAAAAAGCAGCGATTGGCCTCCACCAATGCCGCCTGCCGCTGCAAAGGCGGCACCACGTCAGCAAAGTTGTGCGCCAGCTGCGCCGGCGTCAACCGCCCAGCCGCGATGTCTGCAATCGGCAAACGGGTCATGCGGTCTCCTTCCAAGAAAAGTCATTCCAACGGCATACGCCCGTGCCCGCAATGCTCGCCCCCAATGGCCCGCATCGCGATGCCAACAAAGTTACCGCAAAGTAAGGTGCTGCATTGCAGCGGCTTGCGATTGCGCTGAGCCCCATTTTTTCGAATGCCGTAACGAAAGTCGCAGCGCGTAGCGTGCGTCTCGGACGCACCACATCGTGCGACCTCAGACGGCGCGTCCGAGACGCACCCTTCTGGTTACTAGCGACCACCAAGCAGGTAGGGTGTAAACCCGGCACGCATGCTGTAGAGCCAGTAGGTCTGGTGAGCGACAACGATCAACCAGAAGACAACCCGATAGGAAACCTTGCGGGTCTTGTGACGGAAGACTTGCTGGGCAATCAAAGCTCCCGGCCAGCCGCCCAGCGCCTCGGTCACATGCAGGGTCGCTTCCGAAATCCGACTTTGTTTGGTCAAAGCATTGTGCTTGTCCAGCCAATACTGGAAAAAGCTAACGAGACTAGCCACGCCATAAAGTGCAAGCACCCATGTTGTTCCCTGCCGCCAAAGTGTTGCGCCGCCCAGTAGCACTGTGACGCAAAGCGCTAGAAAAACAGCTGGTTTGAGCAGCCAATTCCGAATCGACATCGCGCCGACGTTGGCTTGCGCACCCGATAATCTGATTTTCGCTTGGCGGTCGGTCGGGGTGCGCAACCGCTGCATGCGTGGCTTTATCCTGATTGAGGCGTGGTCCAGCGTCATGTCACTGGCTAGCCTCAGGTGCGTGGCGCGCGGTCGGCCATCGTCGTCATCTTTCACCACATACAGAACTTCATCGCCCAACTTGGGGCGACGCTCGCCACGCATCGCCGAAATGTGCGCGAATACATCCGTGCCTCCATCCGCCGGACGCACGAACCCGAAGCCCTTCGCATCATTCCAAGTCTTTATGTAGCCCTTCAGCTCCGCCACGTTGGCTAGTCGACTATGTTTGCTAGAGGTCCAAGTATCCAGACACCTAAAAATCGGTCAGGAGAAAGCGGCGAACGTGGGTGCCAATGATGAATTTCACGCCTCAGCCTGCGCCTTTGGGGGATTAAACTGCCGTCGGTAGCGTCGGGCTGCATCGGCTCTGCTACGCCTCAGCGATCGCCCCCGGAGCGGCTTACGGATTCAGCAGATCCAAGCCGGCGTTGATCGGCAGCGCTTTCGAGAACAGCCAACCTTGCGCCATCTGCGCGCCGTTGCCATGCCGAATGGCTGCTTGCTGCCCGGTCTCGACACCCTTGCCGATCACCGACAGCCGCGGTGAGCGGGCGGTCTAGATCACGTGCAGCGCGACTACGCTGGTCACTGCGGCGAGAAATCTTCACTTCGACGTTCCCGGATTTTTATTTGGCATAAGGCTTTGCAGTCTCATCCTCACTCAGAGGGAAATGGCGCTGGATGTGATGGCGGAATCGGCGTCCAATGCTTGCCTTGGCCTGACCTCGCCCATTCCGCCAGTTGCGTGTTGGGCTTCCGGCGCGGCGGTGAATGGCGTTGTGCCGGTGGACGCGTGGCTGTATGCGAGTTGCTGCCATCCTGGACGCGTTGGCGCTACCGCAGGGTCGTGCCAGCAAGGACGTGGCGCTCCAAGTAAAGTCGCGTGCAGAAGCGGTTGCCGAGATCGTTTGCGTCCCCGCTCAGTCGGCGCATTCATGCAAGCGTCGCCTATCCCACGGCAGCCGCGCGTCCGCGCTCCACATCCACCCGCATCAACAGCAGCAGGCCGGCAACGAAGGCGCCGGCGGTGGTCAGCAGGGCTAGTCGGTGGTCGCCGCCGGACAGCCAGCTGACGGCGCCGTAGCTCAACGGGCCGAGAATTGAGGCGACCTTCACGGCGAGACCCCACAGACCAAAGATTTCGGCTTCGCGGTCACGCGGGCAGAGATAGCCGACGAGGGCTCGGCCGGCGGATTGCGAGGCCCCTAGGCACAGGCCAGCCAGATTTGCGCCCACCCAGACCCAAGGCCGGCTATCGGCGGCCCAGAACACGCCGATGGCGAGCAGCCATCCGATCAAGGTTAACGCCAATGTGCGCCGGTGGCCGAGCCGGTCCTGCAGGCTTCCGAAACCAAAGGCACCCACGGCGGCGGTGAGATTCACCAGCAGGATCAGCACGATGCTTTCTTGCGCACTGAAGCCCAGCGCTTGGGTGGTGTAGATCGCGGCAATCGCGATCACGGTCTGCACGCCTGCTTGGAAGCAGACGATGCAGACCAGGAACCGACGCAGGTCAAGCAGCGCCGCGCTGCCAGCGAGCGCGGCGACAACACGACCCACCACATCGCGCCACAAGCCGCGTGCCGAGATCGGCTGCGGGCGGGCGCGTTCGCGCAGCAGCAGGAAAGTCGGCAGCGCCGTAAGCACGAATGCGGCCGCCGTGATCAACAGGGTCGGTGGCACGCTGTCGGCCGCTGGCAAGCGGCTGCTGGTGACCCACCACAGACAGATTCCGAGCACCAGCACGCCCCCCAGATATCCGAGGCTCCAGCCCCAGCCGGAGATCCGCCCCATCGCTTGCGGTTTCGCAAGTTCAGGCAGGAAGGCAGCGATCAGGTTTTCGCCAAGGCCGAAGCCAATATTGCTGATGATCAGAATGGCTAACGCCAGCTCGACATCGCCGGGACCGCACAGCGACAACGCGGCGGTACCCGACACGCAGACCAGGCTGCTGGCCAGCAAAGCGGCACGCTTGCGCGCACGCAGGTCGGCCCAGGCACCGATCAGTGGGCCGGCCAGTGCATTGACCGCGTAGGACACCGACAACGCGGCGGTCCAGGCAAACGTTGCCCACGGTTTGCCATCGGCGATCACGCCGACAAAAAAGGCACTGAACACGGCGGTGATCACCACCGTGGTGTAGCCCGAGTTGGCGAAGTCGAAGAACGCCCAGGCCAAGACCTCGCGTGGCCGCACTGGCAGCACGCCCACGGGGTGGCTGGCGAGCAATTGCTCGACGCTGCTGGAGGAGATCATTGAATGAGGTGACCTGAGATGGGCGGCGTCAGGAGAGTCAGGTTTAGGAACCAGCTTCGCTGGATCAGCAGCCTATCTGGAAATAGTGTTGATCTTCAAAGCCAGCTGTCTGAGAAGAGTGATCTGCAGTGCTTCGATGCCTGACGACGAACGGCCAGAATTTAACGCACCAGTTGACGTCGTGTGTTGGCATGTCAGGGCTTTTCGCAGCGACTTTCCAATAGCGCCGGAGCAACTTTGCTGTTCGTTCTGTGGTCCAGTGCCCAGCTTGAGCATTCCCTTCTACCTGTGAGCTGCGCGCTGCTGGCGCATCGACTACCTTGCTCCGTCACCTCAGTGAATCATCGCCATGATTGAAAACCTTGCAAACAGCCTCAGCCTGAAAGGCGTGCTCGATGGCTTGAAGCCGTTTGGATGGGAGCATGTGGATCATTGGCAGCAGGGGGAGTTTCATCACGACGTGGTGTTGCGGGTGAAATCGCCGCCAGCTGAGCTGCCAGGCGACGTGATCGTGGTGTCTACCAACTGCAATGGCGGCGTCAAGGAGGCGTTGTGTCTCACCGAACTGCCTGATCGTTATGGGTTGTGGCATCACCGGTGCCCGGACAACCCGGAGTTCGAAGGGCCGGCACCTGCGATAACCGCAGTGGCGCGGACGCTGCACTGGTTCAATCCCTGCGACTTGCTAAAGCTAGGCACGCGCAGCGAATACCGGGAGGAATATCGACAGCGTCAGCGCGGTGGCGGTTATAACTGCCCGCAGGCGAAGTAGCCGATGCACTAGCCAAACCACCGTTTGGCTCAGCTTCCAGCCAGCAAATCCGCGTGCAACAAACGGTGGAACAGATGCTCGCCAGCTTCGCGGCGTGCCGACAGACGCCCGGTCGAGTAAGCGCGCGAATTGAGGCCGCGCTGCACCGATTTGCAGATCGCCATGTCCTCGTCTTGGATGATGTTGCCGACGTCGATGCTGGCGCGGTTGTGGGCGTGCGCAGCGGCAGACACATCAGAAAAGTAAAAGTCGAAGATAACCTCGGTGCGGTCCAGCCCCAGCGGCAGCACGAGGTTGGTGTCCATCATCCCTTGGTACCAGTTGAGCATGAAGTTGGGATGCAGCCAGTAGTAGAGCGCGCGATCGCCTTTGCGCACAGCGCCGAACTGCGCGTCTGTGCTTTGCACTAGCGGGCTCGATTGCAAGCAGTGGCGCGGCCCGTTCTCAATCGTGTAGCGCTTGAAATCGAGCACGCTATCGAGCCCTTTGTGCAAATGCGGCACGTGGTAGCCCCCATCCAGATAATTGTCGACGAACACTTTCCAGTTGCAGTCGAAGAAATAGTGGCGACGCTCGAACCAGTGCAAGTTTTGCAACTGCAGCGCGCTGATCTCGGCGATCAATTGAGGACCGAGAAACTCCTCAAGACGGGGACCTTCTGCATCGAGACGGACGAACACCCACTGCTCCCAGATCGCGGTCGCCACCGGCTTCAGGCCGAGCGCGCTGCGGTCAAAATTGCATTCGCTGTTGAAGCTGGGCGTGCCCTTGAGCGCGCCCTCCAGCGAATACGTCCAGCCGTGGTAAGGGCAGCGCAAGTTCTTGGCACACCCTTGGGCCTCGGTCATCACTGCTGCAGCATGGTGGCGGCAGACATTGAAGAAGCCGCGCAGCACGTGGTCGTCGCCACGCACCACCAGAATCGGTTCGCCTGCCAGCTCACAGGTCAGGTACTGACCGGGCTCGCGCACTTGATCGATGCGTCCGACCAGCTGCCAGCTGCGGGAGAAGACCGTGCGTCGCTCTAGGCCCAGAATCCGCTCGTCGATGTACCACGAGGCCGGGATGGTCGAAGCCTCTTCAAGCGGCAGTCTTGGGTCGTACTGTTGCAGCAGTTCAATCACCGGCTGGCTCATGGGTGGCCCTGTCTACGCATCTCTGCAGTGGGTTAATTAGAGAAAGGAATCCAGGATCGGCTCTTACTCCCTCCCCGATGTTCGGGGAGGGTTGGGGGAGGGGTTAGGGAGCACACCCGCTTTCAATTGACGTGGCGGCAGCAGATGCTCAAAAGCGCGCATGACTTCCGCCGCCACGACAGTTAAAACTCCTGCGAGAAACGCACGCCGAAGGTGCGTGGACGGGAGACCACGGTGTAGGCCTGATCGCCGCAGACAGCTTCCGCACACTGGGTAAACCGCGACTGTTGGGCGCGCTCGTCAAACACATTCTTGACGTAGAAATCGACGTCCCAATTGCCAAGGCCAAAGCCGGCGGTGAAATCGAACATGGTGTACGCGTCGAGCTCGCCAAGGATGTTGTTCTGGGCGATGCGCAGATCAGTACTGCGGTCGCCTTCGTGCAACACCACGCCTTGTACATGGGCTTCGTACTGGCCCACGTCAAAGGCGTAGCGCGCGGTGAGGTTGCCCTTGAACTTGGCAGTGATTGGCAAGCGGGTGCCCGAAGGCGCTTCGGGCGCAGCGCAATCGGTTTCCGGGTTGCCGTTGGCGTCGGTGAATCCGCAATAGTTTTCGCTGAGCTCAGCGTCGTACATCGCGACGCCACCGGACAGCATCAGGTTGTAGCTTGCTGCCCAGCTCAAGTCGGCTTCAATGCCGCGGATGCGCGCCTGGTTAGCGTTCTTGATCTCGGTCAGCCCGTTCTGGCCAAGGATGGCGAACTGGAAGTCCTTCCAGCGCTGCTCAAACACCGCACCGTTGAAATTCAGACGGCGATCCAGCCAGCTGGTTTTCCAACCCATCTCGACGTTGGTGAGGAAGTCCGACAAGTAGGGTTCCAAGGTACCGCGCCGATTGACGCCGCCGGGACGATAGCCTTCCGACCAGGTGCCATAAATCATCGCGTCTTCGTTGATCTGGTAACTCAAATTGAAACGGCCGAGGTGGTCGTTCTCTTTGATGTTCTTGTCGAACACTTCGCAGGGCGCGTTCGGATATGGCGGCAGGTTTTGCGAGTTGCAGGCGCCCTCACCAAAAGTCGGATTGCTGCTGTACCCCTCGGCGAAGCCAAAGTAGCCGCGCAGGCTGTTGTCGACGCGGAAGAAACGCGCGCCCGCGGTGGCGGTCAGCTGGTCGGTGATGTCGTATGACATTTCGCCGAATACCGCTTCGTCGCGGTCGTCGCGGCGCTGGCGAGTCAACCAGACGGTGTCTGGCCAACCGGTGACCGACAGCGAGTCGGCCAAGCCATCAACGAGGTAGCGCTCCTGGATGTCGTTGCCTTGGCGCTGCGAGAACACGCCAGCCACAAAGCGGAAGCGTTCCTCTGCCGGCGAGGCGATCCGCAGCTCGTGGCTCTGTTTTTTGTAGCCGTTGACGGCTTGGATGTACTGCGACGGATTGATCAGGTCGCCGTTGTCATCGTAGAAATAAGTGCCGTAGCCAAACAGGGTGTCGTACCAGAACGCGTAGTCGTTGTAGTCGGATTCCGATTCAAGGTCGCGATCAAGGTGCGAATAGGCATAGGTAACGTCGAAGTTGCCGATCTGGCCCTGAATCGTCAGTGCCGACTGGGTGAAGCGATCTTCCGAGGTCTGCGGGTAGAACTGGGTGGTGTCGAGTTCGCCCACATCGGGGTTCACACCAAAGCTGCCGTTGATGTCCTGGCGCTGGGTCAGCACGCTGGGGGTGATCGTCCAGCTATCGTTGATGTCGAATTGCAGCGCGGCGCGGGCACCAGTGGTGTCGGCGAAGTTGTAGTCCTCGCGGGCGAGGTTGGCATTGTTGATGGTGATGCCGGAGGTGGGGAACGTGCGCGTTCCGAATTCGTTGTCGACAAAGCCGGCGTCATCACGGTCCCAAGCGACCAGACGAATGGCGGCGCGCTCGTTGATCGGCGCGTTCAAAAAACCTTCCAGAACGTGGCCGGTGCCGCCTTCATGGATGCTGTTGAGCTCCACGCCATAGCCGGCGGAAAACGCACTCGCGTCGGGCTTTTTGGTGATGATGCGCAGTGTGCCGGACTGTGAGCTTGCGCCGTAAAGCGTGCCCTGCGGTCCCGCGAGTGCCTCAACGCGCTCGATGTCGTAGGGATGCAGGTCGACCGCGCCGCGAATGGTGGTGATCGGTTGCTCGTCCAGGTAGACACCGACACTGGGCAGCGGGCCGGAATGGTTGCCGTCGCCGCCGCTTGCGACGCCGCGCATGTAGACCTGGAAATTGCTGGGCACCTCGCCCAAGCGCTGGAACGACACGCTCGGAAAGCGGGTGGCGATGTCCTCAAAATTGGTGACGTGCAGCTCATCAAGTTGCTCAGCGCCCAGTACTTGAATGCTGACCGGCACGGTCTGCAGGTTCTCCGTGCGCTTTTGCGAGGTGACCGTGACGGTGTCCAACTGCGGCGAGGCTTCGCTTGCCGGGTCAGTGGCTTGCGCCCATGCGGCGCTGCTCATCGCCAAGCTGATGGCCGCGGCTAGCGGCACTCTGGCCAGATGTAGCGCCTTGCGGCCCGCGTGCATACGTTTCATTGGTGTCTCCCCCGAGTGGTATCAAGCGTCAAGTGTCGAGCAAAAAGTGTCGAACAGGAATGGATCAGGCAAAAGTGAATCTAGTGATAGTGAGGCAAGTAAGCGCGAGATGAGCAAATCAGGATCGGGCAGGTGTCGCGGCGAGCCTCGCCGGGTCGGGCGGAGCTTCCGGATAGGTGTCCAGGGCGGCCCCGAGCGCCTGTGTGAGTGGCGCCAGCCAAGGCTCGAAATGGCGCCACTGGTCCAGACCCTCGCGAAAAATCGGCTGGCGAACCTGTTCTGAGCTGGCGGTTCGCACCGGACGGTCGTTTTCGAAGAAGCGCAGGCAGGATGGCTCGAATGGCAACGCGCAATAGTCCAGCAGTCGGCGGACTTCCAGCTCGGTGTTGTCGACCAGTTGCTCGTAAACCACCCGATGGATGCGCCCCGGCAACAGCTGGTCGAAGTGTGCCATCAGGCTCAGGTAGTCGCGGTAGTAGCGGCCAATGTCCTCAAGCCCATAACTGAAGTTCTGACCACGCGCAAAATACTGCTTGAATCCGGAAAAGCAGCAGGCCATCGGATGGCGGCGCACATCGACGATGCGCGCATTCGGCAGCATCAGATGGATCAAGCCGACGTGGAAAAAGTTGTTCGGCATCTTGTCGATGAAAAACGGCGCGGCGGTCTTGCGCTGCACGCGAGTCCGTTCGAGGTAGCGGTCACCCAGGGCATGCAGTTGCGGGAAATCGAGTTCTGCCAGCACCTCGTGATACGAACCTTGACCGCCCGCACTGACTTGCCGGCGCAGACCATGGGTCAGCGAGATGACCTCGGGCAGCTCCATGGTGCCCTCCACATTGGAGTGACTGGAGAGGATCTGCTCGACCAAGGTGGAACCCGAACGCGGTAAGCCGACGATGAAAACAGGGTCTGGCGCGGGGTTGCCGGAGCCGCTGCGGCGGGACAGGAAATCAGGGGTGAACAATTCGCGCGAGCGCTGCACGCGGGCGCTCGCATCCTCGGCGCGATAAGGCAGGGAACCGCGACGCAGTGCGTTGCCGTTTTGATAGTGTGCGAAGGCGCGGGCGTAATCGGCCGCGTCCTCCTGCGCTTTGCCCAGCGCGAATTCGAACTGGGCGCGCTGCTCGGGGTCGAGGTCGCCACGGGTCAGCTGCGCCGTCATTGCTTGCACATCGGCGGGCTCAAAGCGAAACGTTTTCAGGTTGGCAAGGCTCCACCAGGCTTCGCCAAAGCCCGCATCCAGCGCAATGCTGCGTCGATACGCGGCAATCGCGCGCTCGCGCAGGCCGGCGGTTTTCAGTGCGTGGCCAAAACTCAGCCAGATACGGCCATGCTCTGAATAGTCCTGGAGGATCCCTTCATAGAGTTCGATGGCCGGCTGGTAATCACCGATTCTGCACAGCACCACGGCTTTCAGGTTGCGTCCGCTGGGATTGTGCGGATCGACCGCCAGCAGTTGCTCGATGTGTTGCAAGGCTTGCTCTGGTTTGTTGGCACGATGCAGCACCATTGCAAGATTTTGTCGCGCCGCATGAAAGCCGGGGCTTAAATCCAGACAGCGCTCAAGCAGGTTCTGGGCGTCTTCCAGGCGACCTATCCGCGCCGCCACTTCGGCCAGCATGCGAATGGCGGCGACATCGGTGGGCGCCCGCATGAGGTGCGTGCGCAGCAGGCGTTCGGCCTCGGGAATCCGGTTCTCCACCAGCGCATCGGCCGCCGCCAGCAATCGCGGATCGCTGCAGGCTGCGCGGATGTGTTGGGCATATGCAGCATCCGCAGCCTGCGTGTCGCCAGTGGCGCTCAGGTGGTCTCCCAGCACGCGCCAGGCTTTCGGATGGCGGGGATGGCGCGGCAGCTGCGCTTGCAGCAATACAATCGCTTCGTTGCCGTGACCGCATTGGCCCAAACAAATGGCCAGTTCAATCTGTGGCAACGGCCAATCCGGTTGCTGCGCGGCGAGCGCGCGCAACCCAGTGATGGCCTCGTCCTTTCTTCCACAGGCGGCAATCGACAGTGCGCGCAACAACAGGGCCGAAGGATGCGGGCCGACGCTTGCGACAATTTCCTCGCATTGCGCCAGCGCCAACTCGGGCTTGACCTCAAGCAGCCGCGCGGCGTATGCCAAGGCCTGTTCCAGCGACGCTGTCGGCTTCGAGTCAGCGCTCATGATTTCCGCATCCAGACTCGATACACAGACACGCAGGCGGTTTCCTTCGGATGGCGGTGGTTGCGGGGTCGGCTGGATAACCCTTCCGACAGAGTGCAACCCACACGGCGAGGGTCGAGACCGTTAGATATCACGCCACCCAAATCTTGTCGACGAACTGTGAAGATCAAGTTTGGTGAATCATTTTGCAGCGCGATAAAGGAGGCGCGGCCTTAGCCCACGAGCGCGGATGCAACGCCAGGGGGATCCGGGGCTAGAGCCATATCTGTTTTCCAACCCGAACCCGAACCCGAACCCGAATTTCGGGCTGCATCCCGTAGGTCGGGTAGGGTCGGGGCTACTCGTGCGGCCTTGGCTGTGGGCTTATCCGATCACCCGCCCGTTGGCATCACAAACTGGGCACCGGCACGGATGCTGTTTGGCCAACGAGCAGTGACTGCTTTCTGGCGAGTGTAGAAGCGCACGCCGTCGGGCCCGTACACGTGCAAGTCGCCGAACAGCGATGACTTCCAGCCACCAAAGCTGTGAAACGCAGCCGGTACCGGAATCGGCACGTTGACGCCGACCATGCCGACCTGCACCCGGTGCACATAGTCGCGGGCGGCATCGCCATCGCGGGTAAAGATGGCGGTACCGTTGCCGTACTCGTGTTCGTTGACTAGGCGCAGGGCGTCTTCGTAATTTTCGACGCGGACGATGCACAGCACTGGCCCAAAAATCTCCTCACGATAGATCCGCATCGACGGCCGCACCTGATCGAACAGGCAGCCGCCCAGAAAATAGCCGTCGCCGGCGCTTTCGATGCTGCGCTCGCGACCGTCGACGACTAGGCTCGCGCCTTCTTCCACACCAAGGTCGACATAGCCACGCACGCGATCACGATGAGCGGCAGTGATCAGGGGTCCCATGTCCATGTCGGCAACGTGGCCATCGCCGATCTTGAGGGCGTGCACGCGCGGGGCAAGCCGCTGCAGCAAAGCGTCGGCGGTGGCCTCACCGACAGCGACCGCCACCGAAATCGCCATGCAGCGCTCGCCCGCAGAGCCGTAGCCAGCACCCATCAGCGCATCGGCGACCTGATCCAGATCGGCATCCGGCATCACCACCATGTGATTCTTTGCGCCGCCCAACGCCTGCACGCGCTTGCCAAAATGGGCGCCGGTCTCGTAGATGTACTTGGCAATGGGCGTCGAGCCGACAAAGCTCACGGCGCTCACATGGGGATGCGCGAGCAACGCATCCACCGCGACCTTGTCGCCATGCACCACGCTGAATACGCCTGCCGGTAATCCGGCCTGCTGCAGCCAATGCGCCAGCAGCATCGATGCCGACGGGTCGCGCTCGGAGGGCTTCAAGATGAAGCAATTGCCGCAGGCAATCGCAATCGGAAACATCCACAGCGGCACCATCGCCGGAAAATTGAACGGAGTGATGCCGGCGACCACACCGAGCGGCTGGCGGATCGAATAAGCATCGATCTGACCGCCGACGTTTTCGGTCGTTTCGCCCTTTAGCAGGTGCGGAATTCCACAGGCAAACTCGACCACTTCCAAGCCGCGCGCGACCTCGCCCAGTGCATCGGAGTGGGTTTTGCCGTGCTCGTTGGTGATCTGACTGGCTAGCAAGTCTGCATTGGCCTCGATCAGCTCTCGCAACTTGAACATCACCCGTGCGCGCCGCGCCGGAGGCGTCTGCGACCACGCCGGAAACGCCGCCCATGCTGCGCCCACGGCGAGATCGACCAAGGCCGGGTCAGCCAAGGGCAGGATGCCGGTCTGCACGCCGGTGGCAGGGTTGAACACCGCACTCGTGCGACCGCCATCATCATTCACTTGCGCACCATTGATGAAGTGCGGGATGAGTTGCGGCGGCGCGGCTGGGTGCAGACTGCGGACGGTAGCGTTCATGGGATTGCCTCTGTTGAATGCAGCGATTTAAACAAGGACTCGAAACCCACGCCGTCGGCAACTGTGGGAGCGGCGGAAGCCGCGAACTCGATACTGCAAGGCACCAATGTTCGCGGCCTCCGCCGCTTCCATTCAACCAAGGCTGACCGGCTGCGTTTGCTGAGCCTGCAACACAAAAAGGGCGCTTTTGATCTGGGAGGGACGCGCTCCTGCGCGGCTGCTTCTGATGTCGGCTTAAGGGGCAGCGCCGCGGGAGCTTGGCCCTCCTGCTGCGGGCGTGTCATTACGGAGACTTAACGCGAGCGTCTGACCTACGCCACCGCGCGAATCGACGCGCGCAGGCCCTCAAACAATTGCTGGATTTCAGATTCGGTACTGATTACCGGCGGAGCCAGCGCGATCGTATCGCCAGTGAAACGCACCAGTTGACCGCGGGTGAGCACCTCTTCAAACAAGCGAATGGCGCGCAGCCCGGGCTTGCCTTCCATCGGTGCCATCTCGAAAGCAGCGGCAGCAGCGAAGTTGCGGGTGTCGATGACATTGGGCTCGCCCTTCAGCGATTGCACGCCTTCTTCGAGCAACTTTCCAAGCTCGACAAAGCGCTGTGGCACAGCGTCGCTTTGCAGCACATCCAGCGTCGCGTGGGCGGCGGCCACCGCCAGAGGATGACCGGAATAGGTGTAGCCATGGAACAGCTCCACCGCGTAATCCGGGCCCTGCATGAAGGCGTCGTAGATCGACTGTTTGGCGATCACGCCGCCCATCGGCACGGTGCCGTTGTTGACGCCTTTGGCAAAGGTGATGAGGTCAGGGGTGACGCCAAATGCCTGCGCGCCAAACCAGTCACCCATGCGGCCGAAGCCACAGATCACTTCATCGAAAATCAACAGAATGCCGTGCTTGTCGCAAATCTGCCGGAGCTTTTGCAGGTATCCGAGTGGCGGAATGATCACCCCGACCGAGCCCTGCATGGGCTCAACGATGACTGCGGCAATGGTTGAGGCATCGTGCAGGGTGACCAGTCTTTCCAGCTCGTCGGCCAAGTGCGCGCCCCAACTGGGCTGCCCGCGTGAAAACGCCATCTGCGACAGGTTGTGCGTGTGCGGCAGATGATCGACACCCGGCAGCATGGCGGAGGCAAACATCTTGCGATTGGCGACCATGCCGCCCACCGAAATGCCACCGAAGCCGACGCCGTGATAGCCGCGTTCGCGACCAATAAAGCGCGTGCGCGACGCCTCGCCACGCAGCCGGTGATAACCCAGTGCAATCTTCAAGGCGGTGTCGACCGACTCCGAGCCTGAGCTGGTGAAAAACACCCGATTCAAATCGCCAGGCGCGAGCTCGGCAATGCGCTCGGCGAGGCGAAAGGTCTCGGTGTTAGCGAGTTGAAAGTGTGGGATGTAGTCCGCGCGGTCAAGTTGTGCTTTGACCGCTTCGGTGATCCGCGGGTCGCCGTGGCCAAGCCCGCAACACCACAGGCCCGACAGTCCGTCGAAAAGTTTCTGACCTTCCACCGTCGTGTAGTAAGCCCCGCGCGCACTGGCCAGCATCCGATTGAGTGGCCGCGTGCGCTTAAAATAGCGGTTGTGGGTGAACGGCATCCAGTACGGATCGAGGTTCTGCTCCTCGGCCGCAAGCTGGGTGTGGGCGAAGTCGGTCATGGGGATGTTTGCCGTTGGCAGGTTGCAAAGAGTGGGCAACAACCTTACTCCGCTGGCCGCTTGCGAAACAGGGTGGGGGCCGTTGTCGTTCCTGGGCGTCCGTGGGGCCGCCGGTAGTCGTTACCCGATCAGGTGGCCAAAAGCATCGCGGCTTCCGCCGCTCCCACAAATGCGGAGATCTGCGCTGCTCAGGTTTTTGCGGGAGCGGCGGAAGCCGCGATGCTTTTTGCAGTGCTTGAGTTGGGGGTGCGCCGCTTGCCTACTCGCCAATATCCTCATTCCACAGCGCTGGCTTGTCGCGCATGAAATCGGCCATCAGCTGGATGCAGCGGGCATCGTTGACCACACTCAACTGCACGCCGCGCGATCGCAACAGGTCTTCGTCGCCCATGAAACTGGCGTTTTCGCCGATGACCACGCGCGGAATGCCGTACAGAATGATCGCGCCGCTGCACATCGAGCACGGTGAGAGCGTGGTGTAGATCGTCGATTCGCGATACACCTGTGCCGGGTGCCGGCCGGCGTTCTCCAAGGCGTCCATCTCACCGTGCAGAATAGCGCTGCCCTTTTGCACGCGCCGATTGTGGCCGCGACCAATGATGCGGCCTTGGTGCACCAGCACCGAGCCTATCGGAATGCCACCCTCACTCAAGCCCGCTTCGGCTTCGGCAATGGCGGCTTGCATGAACTCATCCATTGAGCATCTCCTTGTTCACGGCGCAACCAGCGGCCCATAGCTGTCCGGTCGGCGATCGCGGTAGAACTGCCAGATGTTGCGGACTTCGCGGATCTGATCGAGGTCCAGTTCCGCGCTGATCAACTCATCGCGATCACGCGAGCCGGTGGCCAAAAATTTGCCGCGCGGATCGCAGAAATAGCTCTGGCCATAAAACTCGCCGATATTCCAAGGTGCCTCGGTGCCAATCCGATTGATCGCACCAACGAAGTACGCGTTGGCCACCGCGTGCGCGGGTTGCTCCAGCTTCCACAGGTATTCAGACAAGCCGGCCACAGTGGCAGACGGGTTGAACACGATCTCTGCCCCATTCAAGCCCAGCGCACGGGCTCCTTCCGGGAAGTGGCGGTCGTAGCAGATGTACACACCGACCTTGGCATAGGCGGTGGCAAACACCGGATAGCCCAGATTGCCCGGACGGAAGTAGAACTTCTCGAAGAAGCCGGGCAGGCAATGCGGAATGTGGTGCTTGCGGTACTTGCCCAGATACTTGCCATCGGCATCGATCACGGCGGCGGTGTTGTAGTAAATGCCTGGCGCGTCTTCTTCATAGATTGGCACTACGATGACCATCGAATGCCGGCGCGCGATCTCCTGCATCAAGGTCACGGTCGGGCCATCGGGAATACGCTCGGTGGATTCGTACCAACGCGGGTTTTGCTCGGCGCAGAAGTAGGGTCCGGTGAAAATTTCCTGCATGCACAGGATCTGCACGCCGTCGCTTGCCGCTTGCTCGATCAGCGTCAGCGTCTTGTTGAGATTGGACTCACGAATGATCGCGATGCTTTCACTGGCAGCGCAGGCCGCTGAGGTCTGAATCAGTCCACATTTGACGATACGCGGCATCGCTTGGATCTCCGGGGCAGGTCGCGCAGCTGCGACGTTTTGAATGATGGGTAACAACGGGCCTCAAGCAATTGCACATCGGCGCGGCACCGGGCAGCCACCGCGCAGGATGGGCTGGGCGCTCTCACTGCGGCAAGCATACCGCTATAGATGCGCGATGCCCGCGTGCCGCGTGTGCGGAAACGAACAGAGAGAGGCGGCGTTACTGGCAATACTCGAAGCCAGACCCAGAGCCACCACGACGCCAGCAGACCAGAAATGAGGAAACAGCAATGACAATACTCGTGAGTGGCTGGTTTGCGGAAGTTGGTGCGGTGGATCGGGCGTTGACCCATCTCGGTCAGGCCGGGTTTCCGACGGCGGAAACGCGTCAGGCTTGGCGGGCTTCATCAGCAGCAACGACGGCAGAAATTGAGCGCCTCGACGACGTGCAGCACGATGTTGCCGACGAAAACGCTGCCGCATCTGGAGCAGCTTCCGGTGCGGCGGCGGGGGCGGCCGTGGGCGTCACCGTTGGCGTCGCTGTCGGACTGGTGCTGTTGCCGCTGTTGGGGCCGATTGCGCCTGTGGCCGCGGCGGGGGTGGGTGCCTACGCGGGCTCACTTGGTGGAGCGTTGGCGAGCATGCCTGACGACAGCTCCAACACGCCGCAAACGGCTTCCGCATTTCCAGCAACCGCTGAACACCTGAGCGGCACCATCGTGCTGACGGTGGCTACAGCATCCCCCGGCCAACAAGAAGTCGTCTGCGACATCCTGCGTAGTCACGGTGCAACCTCAATCACTTGGGGCACTGGCACACTTGAAGCTGGGATGAGCGTCGATGAGCATGGCCATCTGCCGGCGACCAAGCTGACTGACTCATCGCGGCTGTTGGCAGCAAGCTAGCAGACCGTTGGAATGTTGCAAGCGAGTCGATAAGACTCGTCAGCAATCGGCGCATATGCGGGTTCACCGCAGACTGAAAGCTACTTATGGTGCGCGATGGCGTTCGAACGCCGGTGTTGCGACGCGCACGAAGCCGGCCGGCGTGCGGCGGGTGAATACGGCGGCGACATCTCGCTCGCTTGCGAAGCGCAAGCCTTCCTCTGGCCCCAGCACCATCAGGGCAGCCGCCAGCGCATCAGCCTGCATGGCCGTGTCCGCCAGCGCAGTCACGCCAGCGAGATCATGCGTGACCGGCTCGCCAGTGCGTGGATCCAAGGTGTGCGAATAGCGCCGGCCGGCGTGCTCGAAGCCAACCCGATAATCACCGGAACTGCCGGCGGCGATGTCGTCGAGCGCGATCACGGTGTCGTAGTAGGCACCACCCCGCGCATCGGTCATCGCGGGCTCCACGGCCACGCGCCACGATTCGCCTCCCGGCTTGTGTCCTGCCGCGAGCATCTCGCCACCGAGCTCAATCAGGAAGATCGATACGCCGCGCTCGCGCAGGCGCGCGCCAATGCGGTCGATTGCGTGGCCCGGTCCTAGTGACGAAACGTCCATGCTCGCGCCGCCGGGCTGGCGCGCACGATGCTGGATAGGATCCAGCTCAATGTTTTGCCAACCCACTTGCGCACGCGCGCGCTCGACTTCAGCAGGCAGCGGCGGCTCGCTGCGCGGCGCAACGGTGGCGCCGAAACCCCACAGCTCGACCAGCGGGGCGACGGTTGGATCGTAGGCGCCGTCGGTTTCACGAGCCAAGTTCAGCGCGTGTGCGAACACCTCGAACAGAGGCTGCGGGAGCGCTTGCCACGACTCTGCGGGCGCACGGTTGAAGCGACTGAGATCGGAGTCGGCTTCCCATGCGCTCATCTGTGCCACCACCGATGCCAGCTCCGACTCGATGAGGACCTGTAATCCGGGCAGTTGCGCCTCGGGCGCGACCACCTGCACGCTCCAGCTGGTGCCCATGCTCGACCCCACCAGCAGGTGGATCGGTGCAGGCGCGGCACAGCGGGACAGCAGGCCAATCAGCAGCAGGGCAATCAGCAACGCGAGCGCGACAGGTTGCCGTCGCGCGGTGATTGCATGCTTTCGAAACAGAGTCGCGATCAGGCGCATGGGTCGACTTCGATTGGGTGGGCGACCCGCGAGCTCAATGCCGTCTGCTCAAGCCGCTTGAGTGCCGTCTGCCCTGAGACTTTAGCGCGGTCGCGGTGCTGGGTTTTGGCCCTGAACCTTCTTCATTTTTGCAAGCCGCCAATCTCGGCGGCTGTGGGAGCGCTGGAAAGCGTGATGCGTTTGTTTCGCTGGATCGAATCGCACCTTCCGGCGCTGCTACACAAGCACAATGCCATCCTCTGTTCATCGGTGGACAACGAAGCCTGTCGTGGGATTGAGAAGGTAGCGCAGGCGCGATTCAGTCGGCCGCATAGGCCGACACGCCGCTCCTTCGGAGAACCCCATGCGCGATCAGGAGACAAGCGAGGGCGTGCGCGATTCATGAAAAGTCCGAGCTAGATGACTCCGGCGCCGAAGCTGACGACAAAGTCGGCCTGATTGATCGCGATCATGTTCAATGCCTCGCACGCCTTCACCCGGACGCGCTTATCCTCATCAGCAACATTGTCGACCACGCCAAGCGCGTGCTTTCCTTCAAACTGACCTTCGGCGCCTGGACCTCGTGATCTCGTCCAAACTCTTCGAACCTCTGGCCGTCGGCTCGCTCAGGCTAAGCAACCGCATCGTCATCGCGCCGATGTGCCAGTACTCGGCATCGGAAGGCCGGATGACCGACTGGCACCTGATCCATCTAGGCCAGCTGGCGATGTCGGGCGCAGCGCTGCTCACCATCGAAGCCACGGCGGTGTTGCCCGCAGGGCGCATTTCCTGCGGCGACGTGGGCCTGTGGGACGATGCGACCGAAGCGGCGATGGATACTGTTCTGCAGGGTGTCCGCCGCTGGTCGGCCATGCCGATTGCGATCCAGCTAGCGCATGCCGGCCGCAAGGCGTCCACCGACTTGCCTTGGCATGGCGGTGCCCAGATCCTGCCCGACCATGCAAATGGCTGGCAGACCGTTGCGCCCTCGGCGCTGCCGTTCAAGGACAGCGACCATCCGCCCATTGCGCTTGATCGCACGGGTATGGAGCAAGTGCGCGATGCCTTTGCAAAAGCCGCGCGCCGCTCCGCCCGACTGGGCATCGACGCGATCCAGATCCACGCTGCACACGGCTACCTGCTGCATCAATTCCTGTCGCCGCTGTCCAACCAGCGGGACGACGAGTACGGTGGCGCGCTCGAGAACCGCATGCGTTTCCCGCTGGAAGTGTTTGACGCCGTGCGCGCCGCCTTTCCCGCCAAGCGCCCGGTCAGCGTGCGCCTGTCCGGCACCGACTGGGTGCCCGGCGGCTGGGATATCGAACAGACGGTGATCTTCTCGCGCGCACTCGAAGCGCGCGGCTGCAGCACTGTCCACGTGTCCAGTGGTGGGCTGCATCCCGCACAGACCATTGCGGTCGGACCCGGTTACCAAGTGCCGCTGGCGCGCGCCGTGAAGCAACGCATCGGTATCCCGGTGGTGGCCGTCGGCATGATCACCGACTTCGACCACGCCGAAGCCATCGTCGCCACCGGCGACGCCGACCTTATCGCCATCGCGCGTGGAATTCTGTACGACCCGCGTTGGCCATGGCACGCCGCAGCGCACTTGGGTGCCAGCGTTGTGGCACCGCCGCAGTACCTGCGCTCGCAGCCTCGGCAGTTCCCGAGCCTGCTACAACGCGGCGGCGGCACAGCGCTGTCTTAGCGCCGCGCCGCGGCAGGTTCGGCAGCTGCCACGGCCACGCGTCCCACTGATGCTTCTGCAAGCTGTCATTCGCTCCCGCCAGCTTCACGCCTCGACCAGTCTTTCCCCAGCTTGGCGGTGCCGTGTCGAAGCATGCCGATTCCCTACAACGTCAGCACGCCCCAAGGCGCGATCGCGGCGTAGCACCGCATTGCGATGTCGTGGACTTCGTCGGCTTCCCGCAACACTGCGGGTGACAGCAGCGCGATCAGGATCAGGCCGAACAGCCGCTCATCAGGCGTGAACTTCACATTGCAACTCGCGCCCGCGAGCGGCGTTGCCAGCCGCTGGCGGAAATGGGTCAAGAACTTAACCAGACAGAGGACGCCAAGGAACCTCGACGCCAATGGCCGGCGGCAGAAATTCGTCCTTCAAGGACCCCTTGGCGTAGACCATCGCCCCGCGCAGGATGCCGGAGGCGATCCCGCCAAAAATGCCAGCGCTGAGGCGAGCGCATGCGGATGGGCGTTCATCGCCGTGTCGTTTGCCGTGACGACATCGGAGATACGCCGGCCAGCGCATCGGCCGCGATGAGCAATCCGCACGACAGCCAACGATTTGCCGGCGTTGCAGTTGTGCGGCTAGTGTTTGGAATGGCGCATCTCCCAGTGCGCTGCTGCGGTCTTGATGGAACGTATGTGATCGGCGGTATGGCGTGCTGATTGGCAGACGACACGAGGCGACTTCGCGGCTGCTGACATGCGGGGCTGGAGCCGGAGCCGGAGCTGGAGCGAGAGCTTTCACTGCCCTGTGGGCAGCGAGTTACTTTCTCTTGCTGTCCAAGAGAAAGTCACCAAAGAGGAGGACACCCCAGGCTCGCATCGCGCGGATGAAGCTCGCGCGGTCCCCTGCGCCACTCGCCGTTCTCGGGCCGGCGCAACCGAGCTTGGCGAAGGCGTGAAGGCGTGGCCGCGAAGCGGCCGAGCGCGCACATTCATTTACCCGAACATTTGCGCCTTTCCCCGAGCCCGGCTCCGCTGCCCGCTGCGAGCCCAATGGGGACCCAAGAGCAAAGATCACGAGCAAGCGCAACAGCAACAGCGCTAGATTCAGAGCGTCGTTGCTTAAGGTCTAAACAGAATGCAACGCTACACTTGGGTCCGGCGTCCGCTCGCGAAGTGTGCTCATCGAGTCCCGCCATAGCAGCCGACGGCTGCTGGTCAATGTCACGCATTGCTGCCGTTTGCTCGGGGCTCGGGGTCACGCCACGGCTAGCAGCGGCTGGGGTGAAATGCTGGGCTTAGCCTGTTCGCCGATGAGCGCCTGCGTTCGATCAGGCGTATCCCGAATGAAAGCCCCGCACCGTACCGGCATTTGCGGCCTGGACCTAGAATCAACCGTCGCCAAATTCTCCGGTGGAATGTCGCATCGCTCTCCACCAGGAACGGGGAGGCCAGATCGGTTGGATGGCTCTTTCCAGCCGACTAGCGCCGTTCAGCATCTAGCCGGACGCGGGGAACTTCGCTGGCGAACTTGTTCAGTTTGCTTGGCCTGGTCTCTCCTTTGGGTGGCAAGGGCCGTGCACAATCACTACGCGCCGCTGCAGATCCGACAGGCTGTCAGGCGGGCTGTCATCCCACGCCATCACCGATCATGCGTTGGCCGGCTGAGGCTAGTCGCCGTCCACCTAGGTCAGAAGGAGTGGAGCTGCCCTCGCAAGCCTACTTGCGCCGGCTCTGCAGTCAGCAATCCGAAGCGCGCCATTCGCGTGCAATTGCGCCCTCTATCGACTCCTCGTCGGTGTAATTCGGGTCACCGACGACGTGTACCACAGCACCTGCGTAAGCGCCTTACTTGCGGTCGCCTCGTTCAAGCGCTCAACCTTGAGCGCGGGTATCAAAATTGAAACGACCTTACCGCGCTTCACGATGGCGACTTTCTCGCAACGGCGTAGGATCGAGTTGAGTTCACGACGAACTCGACTGAAATGCGCTAAGCGCTTCGCTCCAAATTCTCGGCCGAGCGGCTTGATGTCAAAGCTCGCCTGCTCCTCCGATGTGCGTGGCGCGGTGGGATCACATCGCACGCCAGCAGCGCCTCCCGTTCATAGCTCGAGCGATTTGCAACGAATCATCTCAACGACTGCACCTCTTTCTTCAGGGGTGGAGTTGACCTCGTACAGCGCGCCCAAGAATTGGCCGAAGTACCGCGCTCAATCCGAACACTCTGATCGCTCAGCGGAGAATCCGAGCACTGGATAGCGAGCTCGACGCCGTCTGGCTGACTCAATGGCACAGAAGATCTCGTCGCATTGCAGCCCAGCCAGCAGAGGAAAGGTACAGCTCACGTCCGTGTGCCCGGAATCTGGATGACGACTTCGCTTGCGCGCGGATGAAAAGTGGGGAATCCTCAGGCCCGGTCGTCTTTCTTCGCTTCTCGTGATCCTTGGAATCCAATGGTGCAATTTCCAAGCACGCAGTGGAGTTTGATTCGGCGTAGCGGCGAGACCCCATCGGCACGGCGGGAAGCCTTTGGCAAATTGGCGCGAACGTATCGAGGAGCGATTCTCGCGTTCTTCCGGGCTCGTCTCAGTAGCGATGCCGCGGAGGATGCGACACAGGCCTTTCTTGCTGCGAGCTTCGAGCACGGTTGGTGGTCGCGCGCTGACGCCGACCGTGGGAGCTTCCGCAGTTTCCTGCTGCTGCTGTTACGCCGGCACCTTGGCCATCTGCGAGATCTGCATCAACTCCCTGTCGCACCCCTCGACTCGCTCCCCGAACTCGCTGATCTCGGTGCGTTGGCCGAACGCCAGTTCGACTCCCGCTTTGCGTTGCTCCTGACCGGACGCGCGCTTGATGCCTTACGCGGGCAATACGTTGCGCGCGGTCGCGCCAGCTTGTTCGAACAATTGTTGCCGTTGCTAAGCTCGCCACCCGAGCATGGCCAAACCAAGCTCTTGGCCATTGCGCTCGGTATGCCGGCGAATACGCTTACGGTCGAGATCGCACGCCTGCGAAAGCGGCTACGCGAGAGCCTGCGCGCGGAACTCATGCAGCTTTGTGCAGACCAGACCATGTTCGAGGCCGAGTGGACCACGTTGCAGCAGGTGCTCGACGGCGCCTAATTTGCTTCTGAGGTGCATGCTGCCTGAGCACGCGCGATCCTTGCGCGGGGAAAAGCACCCCAATCCTTTTCGGGTGCGCTTAGTGAGTGACCGCTGCTACAAGGCGGGGTTGCGAAGCTGCACGCTTGTCACTTTTGACGCGCCTGACGTAGTGCTGTGATTACACACACCAAAAAGCCACCGTCATGACTGCGTCGAATCCTCAAGTCACCCGCGTTGCCGCGGACCCTTCCGACTCCATTCTGATCGGCCTGGCCCGAGCGGCGCTCGCCGACTCAGGCGATGCCGAAATCAGTTGGCCGGCGCTGGACCTGGCCGATCCGAAGCAACGCGAGTTCGGCGATTACGAGTTGCTCGAAGAAATCGGGCGCGGCGGCATGGGTGTGGTCTACCGCGCGCGCCAGCGCAGCCTGGATCGCGAGGTCGCCATAAAGTTCATCGCCGCCGGATTTGCCGACAGCGTGAGTGTCGCGCGCTTTCTCGGCGAGGCGCGCTCCGCCGCGCGGCTGCTGCATCCGAATATCGTTCCGGTGCATGAAGTCGGCTCGATCGACCATGTGCATTATTTCTCGATGCCACTAATCAAGGGCATGACTCTCGCCAGCCTGCTGGACAAGGGGCCACTGGCGCCCGCAGCCGCGGTCACCTTAATGTTGAAATTGTGCGAGGCGATCAATTACGCGCATCGCCTGGGCCTGCTGCACCTCGATCTGAAGCCGGCGAACGTGCTGCTCGACGCCCGCAACGAACCGCTGATTGCAGACTTTGGCCTCGCTCGGCATATGGATGCCAGCGGTGGCGTCGATGCGCAGGAAGTTTCTGGCACGCCAGCCTTCATGGCACCCGAGCAGGTGCAGATCAAGCAATTTCGACTCACCGCAGTGACCGATCTCTATGGCTTGGGCGCGATCCTCTACTTTCTCTTGTCCGGTGTTTCGCCGCACGGCCACGGCAATGCACAAGAACTCATGCAGAATTCCGTCGCCGGACGGATTAAGCCATTGCGCGACATCGCGCCAGCCGTCGCGCGTGATCTTTCGGCCATCTGCGAGCACTGCCTGCAGTTGCACGGCAAAGACCGCTATCGCACAGTTGCCGAGCTCGGGGCGGACCTTGCCCGTTATCGCGACGGCAATCCGGTCAGTGTGCGTAGCGCCGGCGTGATCGAGCGTCTGGCGCGAAATGTGAAACGCAATCCGGCTCTGGCTTTGAGCTCCAGTCTCGCAGTGCTGGCTTTGGTGTTGGGTCTTGCAGGCAGCACTTGGCAATGGGTGGAAGCCGAATCGGCTCGCCGACTTGCAGACACCCAGCGTCGTGAAGCGGTAAACCAACGCGAAGTTGCAGAGCAGCGCGCAACCCAGATGAAACAATTGGCCGCGATGCAGGCAGCGACATCGCCTGATGATTCCTACGCCGCCATTGAAGAGCGCCAACGTCGCGCCAATATCCTGATCGAATGGCTGCGCACCCAAGGCGGCAGCCCAACCGAGCAACGCGCTCTGCTGGGCGTCTTTGTCGAGGCATTGCGCTCGGCAGGGAAGTCGGGGTCGGTGGACAGCCTCATTTGGGAAATTCCCAATCAGATGGGCCTTCAGTACCGCACCAAACTCAGTACGCAGCTGGCGCAGATGGGCGGCCGAGACAACCTGATCGCGGCCACCGTGCTGATGCTACGGCGCAGTGTGCGGGATGCCCAACATCCTGATCTGCCGCCGCTGATCGCCCGGTTGAACGATGAATTTGGAGAGGATCCACTCGTGCTGGCGACGATGGCTCTGGGCTGCAATGAGAGCCCACCCACCTGCGAGCGGTTCCAACTACGCCAGCGCTTGCGCGCGTTAGCACCGGATTTTCATCTGGCCTGGACCTACGGATACACCAGTGACCAAGCCCTGGATACGGAATCCTTGGCCGGTATGGCGAAGATCACCACCGCCCAGGATGCTTTTCCAGACCTGGTGGCCATCGTCCTGGACAAGGTTATCGAGCACCCGATGCCGGCAGCGGTCACCGAGCCCCTGCGGGCTGTAATGAGTGACCACGAAGTTGCCGTTTTCGAGCAGAGGGACGTGGTGGCCGCCATGCCCGTCACCAACTACGGCCCACTGACGAACGCCTGCTATCCGCGACACGCCGGATTCCTGCGTCGCCAAGTGGAAGACTGTCTCACCGTGGCGCGTGTCCTGTTCCAGACAGAACGTGCGCCCATCGTCGCAAAGATGGCCGGCGGCGCAATGCTGCGTCGCTTGCTGCCGGGTAGCCAGGAAGCCGAGCAGGCGCTCTCACTGCGCCGCCAGATGCTTTGGATAAAAGAGCAACCCGATCAAATCGATGATCAGGAGGCGATCAGCGAATCGCTTGAGTTCGACCGCGAGACTGCTCAACTGGGAGAATGGCCGGCGTTTTTGCGATTGGCCGAGCGTCGCGGCATTTCGTCGCTCCAGCCGCCCGCGGGCTGGCAGCCGGAACATCCGGACGATTTACTGTTGCCAGAGGAGCGAAGCCCAAAGCGGTGAACAAAGGGCGCATGCCTCTAAGCGGACATGGCGATCTGCAGTTCGGTGCAGCGTGGGCTCATTTAACGCGCACATTCGACGGGAAGGCTATCGATGCGACGCGAAGGCGGCGAGCGCTTGTTTTAGAGGTAAAGGATAGGAAATCCAAATTATTTTCCACCCTGAAGCCTGCACCCATGGCGGCCAAGCGCATGCTGCGAACGATGGCGGAGGACTGATTCGGGCGTGCGCTGAGCGCCTGGAATCGCGGTTGCCGCTCGCCTTGGCGGCAGCAAGCGCGAAAAGCGACGAGATCCGGCCTTTCGCGCGCAGCTCGGCGTGCCGGTTTGGCGCGCGAAACGCCGCTTCGCCCTTCTCACCAGTCCACGTCCTGCCGCTGGCTCGGCTGCTGTCGAAGGCACGTCTTCGCGTCGCCGCTTCGCGGCTGGCCCGGTCTCGTAGTAGGGCACTTGCTGGGCGTTGGGTTCGAGTGCAAAAGCATGGATGTCACACGTTCCCTTGGCCCACGTCCACGCGGCTGACGGCGAGTCGCGAGTCGGCTAGGCCCCCTGCGGGCGCGCCTTCGCTAAGCTTGGTCTACCTCAGACTCGAGCAATTGAGCCTGCCCACGCACTGGCACCTGGCGTCGCACCGAACCGCCCTAGGAATAGTAGAGGCTTCAACTCGTGTGTAGCGCAGCGAGTCGGAGCCGAATTCTCTAGCTTCGACGAACGTCCGAAGTTGGCCGATTACTGCCGATCAGCGAACTCGCCGAGGTCGGTCGCATCGGTGGGCGAGGTGGGTCACCGCTGCTGGCAGGTGATGGCCAGTTCGTTGGCAATGCGCGGTGTGGCGCCGCGCGGCGGACTCGAAGTGGTCAAGCGCAGGGACTCGGGTTGATTGTCCCGACGCGGGCTAATCAAGCGGCCTATTCTTTTCCGACAACGCCGACGCTTTGGTCAGCGTTGTCACCGTGGTTGAACCACGGTGACAACGGTTTCGAAGCTCCGCCCGTCTCGCCGCTCAGAACGCTAGCTTCGTCATCGTCGTCGACACGGTGCGACCGTCGGCCGTGAAGGTGAGCGTGGCGGTCGTGGCGCTGGTGAAATTAAGGCTGATCGTGCCCGCAGCACGGCTGGTGACCGCAGCAGGATTAAAAGGAGTGATGCCGAGCCAAGGTCCGGTGAATATCAACAGTGGCTGGCTGAAGCTGGTCCCGCTGAGAGGACCGGCGCTCAGGAACCAGATCGGTATCGAAGACTCGTTGTAGTGATAAATATTCACTGCATATGCACCTCCCGCACCGCGGATCACCACCATGCCCCAGCCGCTCTGCGCCGGGTTGCTCCAGGCGCCTGTGTAGTCGACGCTCGAGGGCGGCGGCGTGGTCGAAGGTTGCAGGAAGGCTTGCAAGCTCGGGAACACCTGGTCGAAGCGCGAGAAGTCGTCGCTGTTGTCCGGGGTTGACACCGTTCCGGTATTGGCACAACTGGCTGAACCGCCCAGCAGACCGCCACGAAGTTGGTAGCCGTTTGCGCTCAAGGTCAACAGCGCGCAGCCACTGCTGCCGCCCTCGGTGGTGCCGTCGGTGTAACCGGCCTGCACGAAATTGCCGCTCGCGAGGCTCGACGGGCCGAAGCCTTTGACCTGGCCCAAGGTGACCTTTTTCACATCGCCGGCCGGATGATGCAGCAACAAAACCTCGTTACCGGTCGCCAATGTGGCCGCATTCCAGCCAAGGAAGTTGGCACCGGCGGGAGGCGCATTGTTCAAGCGCAGGAACAGCACGTCAGAGGCCACGCTGGCGAACTGCACCGTCGCGCCGCCACTTACCTGCCGCGAGGACGCGTCAAGCACACCGCTGCCGCAGGATGTTGCCTCGTAGAACCAGAAGGTAGTCAAGGTATTGGCCACGCTCTGGCTGGTGAAGCAGTGCGCGGCGGTAAAAAAGTGAGGTGTCTGGGTGCTGGTGTCGGTGTCGTTCAACAGCGTTCCGGTGCACAGCGAGCTGCCTCCGCTGGTCTGGAACACCATCCGCGCCACCGCGTTCTTGGCGGCGGTGTAGGCGGCCGACGGATTGGTGACGCACTTGGCGTCGATCTCGCAACTTTGCGACTCGCCGATCTTGGCTAAGGCGAGCGAACCTTGCGGCGACACGAACAGATGCGAGACAGCGTGTAACGACGCCTGCACCCAACGCGAATTGGTGCCGGCGGGCAGGAAGATTTCGATGGTCTGGCGCTCGCCTTCGGTGACCGGAGTCCAGTACATCGGATCCACCCGACGCAGCTGAGCGATTTCGTCTGCGCCAACCACCGCGACCGCGCCTGCAGAGGCGTCGCTACCGACGAACCGCAGCTCCGCGCCAGCGGGCAGCGCAGCGATGTCGAGCCCGGATCGCAGGGCCACCGCACCCGGCGAAGTCACCTCGATGCGCGCGGTTTGGCCGCCATCGCGCAGCACCCGCCAAGTCAAAAGTGACCGGCTCGACAACGCCTCGGTGGCAACCCTACGCTCAATGCCGATTCTCAGGACTTTCTGCGTGAGCGCAGAGTTTTCGCGCCGTATCGCATCGACGCGGGCCTGCTCCATCGACGGAAAGACGACTGCAGCGGCGCTAGCCGTCGGGAAATCCTGGTCTTTCAATCGCAAGTCCGACACCGCTTTTGTATCGGCCCACGCCGTTTCTCCTGAGGCCTGCGGTGCGTCGGCCTGCGGTGCATCGGCCTGAGCAGGTGCGGCGAAGAGGACAGTGGTCAAAAACAGGACTAGCAGGATGCGACTCATGGCAACTCCAGAATCCACCGCCAGCACACCCGTTGCGCGCCGGACGCAGGGCGCATCATGCCACGCTTGGGGTGGGACGGATGACATGGGCGCGGCCATGCTCTTCCGATTTTCACTCCCACCCTAAGTGCGGAATCCATCTGAAACAATAGCCAAACCCAGCCGCAGGAGGACAGTGCCAATCAGCGCAGACCACGTTGCCATGGCCCAGGAGAGATCCACTGGAATGACGTTGAACGGAAACGGGAAGTTTTCCTGGACGCCGGCGAACCAGTTCTCGCCATTGAGCTTTTCCAGCCCGGACTCCCAGAACTCCCAACCCATGATCGCGCGAATTGCCAAGGTCGGAAACACGTCGCCTGCGGCGCGCAGTTGAGAAGTCAATCATTCCCAGAGACCCAACAGTTTGCGAAAACCAAACAGTTCCATCGTCATCTCTTAGTCAATTTCAATGATCAATCTCAGCGATCAATCTCACCGATCAATCTCAGCGAACGCAGACTCGCGAGAATTCCAGAATGGTCGCCATGATGAATCCCCCTCGGGCTCGATGCACGTACACGGCTCAGCAGCGACGCGCACTGCCTGCGAGCGCCTCCGAACCGCAACATGAGTATGCGTGCGAGTAGGCAATTGGTTACACCCGTGCAGCCGGAGCGGTTGTTGCGGCAACGGCGGAAGCCGCGAACAGCGCGGCTCTTGTGGGAGCGGCGGAAGCCGCGAAAGGTCTGCCTTCGAGGCTGGGCTTTCGTGGCTTGGGCCGCTCCCACAGGCAATCTTCCGGTTGCACGTTGATCAGCTTTTGTCTTTTGGACAAGCCGCATCGGGCTGATGCTGGGCAACCATCAGATCAGGAGCCAACAGGCGAAAACTCCCGCCCCAACAATCGTCAACCGGGTGCAAGAGCTTTGCTTGACTCGCTGCGAGGGGTCACCTGCATTCGCTCTCTTCGTCCAAACCTCGACCCCCAAGGCCCGATAGGCTGCTAGCTCAAACACGCTTGCGATGCGATGCGATGCGATACGGTGCAGTCGTTGGTAACTTTCTGGGGGCGCGAGGCGTACTGTCATTTGATGATCGTTTGGACTTTTCCTAAGTCGCGGTGGACCACAAACCCATGGCAAGCTCGGCAACAGCACCCACTGATCGCCTGTTCACTTTTAGCGGGTGCCACACGGGCCCGTGGCTCGTGGACCGCGTTCACTGCGTCGTCGGGGAAGCGATGGCTGTCGCTTCATGGGTGTCGTTCGTCGCCACGCCGGTAATACAAATGCCGTCGGATGCGTCCTGGCTTCTGCGTGGGATAAGAAGCAACGAACGCTATGTCTCTCGCGAAGAAAAATCTGCTCTCGTCAGCAAGCAGGAAAGCCTCGGTCGGGCGGCTTCAACGAAGGCAGCGCTTATACCTATTCGCAAGAATGCGGCTTGGTGGGCACTCTCCCAAGACCAGCGCCGCCACATATTCGAAGCACAGTCGCATCACATCGAAGTTGGGTTGAAGTACGTCCCTGCGGTCGCGAGGCGGTTGTATCAGTGCCGGGACCTTGGCCCAGAAGAACCCTTCGACTTCCTCACTTGGTTCGAGTAATCGCCTTCCGACGCCAAGGAATTCGACAACCTTGTTCACACTCTGCGCGCGTCACCGGAGTGGGAGTTCGTCGACCGCGAAGTCGATATCCGTCTCGTCCATGAAGAAATCTAACCAAGGTCGCGGTCGGTCCGGCGGCCATTAACGGCTGGTCGATAAACTCCCCGAGAGCCAAGCAGTTGCAATGGCCGCATTCGGCGTGCCTCCACTCGACGTTCCGGGTGCCGCTTCCTGTTTAGCTTGGTACGACACCTGCTCTCGGCTCGCGGGAGATTTTCCGTTCACAACATGCACAGCACGATCCCGCAGCGCAGTAGGCATTCGTTTCAGAATGAATGATTGACCGTTGGCGGTAACAATCGCCTCAGGTGCCGGCGCGCGATGTGATCAAACCTTGACCGGCGGCCCATTGGGTGATGTCGTCGCGACGGATCGCCGCCGCCATCAAGGACGGGAAGGCGTCCGGCGTGCACGCGAATGACGGCACACCGAGCGCGGCGAGCTTTGCGGCGAGGTCCTTGTCGTAAGCCGGCCGCCCTTCGTCGCTCAAGGCAAGCAGGGTGATGAACTGGACGCCGGCCTCGACCAGCGCATGTGCGCGAGCCAGCAGCTTGTTTTCGACCCCGCCCTCGTACAGGTCGGAGATCAGGACGAGGATGGCGTTGTGCGGCTCGCGGATGATTTCCTGGCAGTAGCTGACGGCGCGATGGATGTCGGTGCCACCTCCGAGCTGGACGCCAAACAGCAGGTCGACAGGGTCGTCCAGCTGATCGCTCATGTCGACCACGGCCGTATCGAAAACAACCAGCTTGGTCGACACCGCAGGCAGGGACGCCATCACCGCGCCGAAGATGCTCGAGTACACGACCGATGCCGCCATCGAGCCGCTCTGGTCGATGCACAGGATCACCTCGCGCTGGGGACGGCGCGCCTTGCGGCCGAAGCCGATCAAGCGCTGCGGAATGATCGTTCGATAATCGGGTTGCCAATGCCGCAAATTGGCGCGGATGGTGCGGTGCCAGTCGATCTCCGCATGACGCGGGCGCAAGTTTCGCTGTGCCCGATCAAGCGCGCCCGAAATCGCCGAGCGCAGGGGTTCCTCGAGTTTGCGCATCAGCGCGTCCACCACCTGACCTACTACCTGACGCGCGGTCGCTTTGGTATTGGCCGGAATGATGCTGGAAAGCGCCAGCAGGTTCGCGACCATGTGAACGTCGGGCTGGATGCCTTCCAACATCTCTTTCTCGAGCAGCATCTGCTTCAGATCGAGACGCTGCAGCGCATCGCGTTGCATGACCTGCACCACCGACGCGGGAAAGTACTTGCGAATGTCGCCTAGCCAGCGCGCCACATTCGGCGCCGATCCGCCGCGGCCACCACGGCGCTTGAGCCCACCTGGACCCTCGGGTTCGTATAGCGCACACAGCGCCAACTCCATGCCTTGCAGAGTTCCGCTCAAGCCTCCGCAGCTGTTCTCTGCGTCGCTGCCAAGCACCATGCGCCAACGCTGCTCGCGGGAGATCGGCCCGAGCGGGACGTCGTCGTCGATTGGGTCAGGACTCATCAGTCACTCCGAACAGTTCGCGCAGCATCGGCAGGGCGCGCTCCGCACGGTGCGCGTCCGCCGCCGGTGTGGCGGCTGTGCCCTTACCGTGGGTATGAGGACGCTTCACGCGCTCGCCTAGGTCACGACGGTCGGCGGCTTCGAATTCCGCGAAGGCGCGTCGCACCAAGGGCAGGGCGCGAACGAAATGCGCGTCGCCCAGCGTCGTGAGCCAGTGATCGATCAGCGGCCAGACGGTGTCGCCGTGCAGCAGCACGGTCGCATTCCGATTGAGAAAGCCGTCGAGCCACTGCGCCGCGTCCAGCGGTTCGGTGCCGGACGACAGGTTCAGCTGCAATTGCTGCCGGATTTCATCAGGCGTAAGGATCGATGCATCCAGCATCAGCCGAGCGCACAGTCCGCGCAGCAAGGCCGTGCTGCTGTCTGCGAGTGCGGCCGCCCGCAGCGCCCGCTGCCAGGCTTGCGACTGTTCCTCACCTTGCCGCAAGGCGATTGCGCGGTCCGCTGCCAACAGTACGGCGCGGCAGCTTTCTGCGGGCTCGCCGTCCAGGTCGCAAAGTGCCAGGGGAAGGCCGACACAGGCGCGCAGCAACATCCCGTCAAACACATGCGCAACCTGTTCGCCGTCGGTGTTACGAACATTGCCGTAGCGATAGACGTTGGCCAAGGCGGGCAGTGCGGTCAGCAAACCAAGTGGATCGACATGGGTGGCGGCGCGCGCTTCCAATTCGGCAGCGACGACGGGAACCGCATCCGCCAGGTTTGCCAGCAGGACGCGATCAATCAGTGCGGCCAGCTCGGCCAGCTTTTCAGCCTTTCTTGCCGCTTCGACGGCGCATTGGCCAGCGGCGAATTCCACTGTCTGACCATAACGACCGGCGACGATCAGGTTGATCTGGAACGAGGGCTGCCAGGCCAGCGACCAGATCTCATGAAACGTCCCCCTCGCGGAGCGACCGACGTTGGTTATCTGGCCCCAACCGATGCCGAGCAGTGCCAGCCGATGCAACAGCTGGCTGCGCTGCAGGTCGGTTTCCTTGCGAAGATCAAGATCCAGCGTCTTGCTCAGCGCCTCAGGCTTTAGCCGCAGGCGTTTCTGTTCGACCTCAAGATCGCGTTGCAGCGGAACCATGGGAACGCTGGAGGGCACGCTGCCAATCACGTCGCCGACCAGCAGCGCTTCGGCGATCAGCTGCATTGCGGTGTCGTCGCCACTGCAGATGACGCTGCGTGTAGCCTCGCTGATTTCATCAAGTCCCGGCGCAGGTCGCTCGCGCATTGCTGCCAAGGTGTCGGCCAGACGCGCTGCTTCGATCAGGTGCGCCGATGAGCAGTCCAGATCGTGTTCGCGCAGTAGCCGCGCTACCCGCGCATACCAGCCGATGGCTCGTCGGCTGGCGTCGCCGCCGCTCCGCCAGAGATAGTCATACCAGCCTGGCGCTAAGATTCCGGCGCCATAGCCGCTGCGCGTGCTGAGATGCTGATAGGTCCACGGCACCCAGGTCGTCTGGGCCTTGAGCTTGGGCAGTCCCTTCAGCAGCCGTGCGTCGGCGGCGGCGCCTCCCAGGTTCGCCAAGGCAGGCACATGCCAAGCGCCGCAGACCGCGGCGATCCGCTGAAAACCTTGCTTGCGGGCATCACGTATCTGGCTGCGCATGTGCGCTTCGCGAATGTCTTCATGCGCCTGATCAGTCCGCCCTGCACGCGGCGCATGTTCGCGCAGCTCGGTCATTGCCTGGGCAATCGCCTCGAACAGACCTTCGCCGTCACCGCGCTCCTCGACCATGTGGTTCCACCATGACTCACCGTCGCCGTAACCAGCGGCACGCGCAAGCCAATCCAGCGGATCGTGCGGTGTGTCGTGATCGAAAATCGCGCCCGCAGATGGGCTGTCTGCTGGCTTGATCGGGCGGGTCTCAGCATCCGCTTGCGGCTCGGCTGGCTCTGCATCCTGCGTCGCTGCTGCGGTCGCCGCTGTACTCGGTTCGCGGCCGGCGTCACGCTTTGCTTTAAGCCGAGCGAGACTTAGCGTGGCTGGAAGATCGATGAACCGCACCGGCGTCCCAGCTTGCGCCGCCCACCGCATCGCCTGCCACTCGGGCGAGAACACCGCGTAGGGATGGAACACGGCGAGCTGCGGTTCCTCCACCGCGTGCGACAGCAGTGCGATCGGCGGCGACAGGTCGGTTTCGAGCAGATAGGCAAGCAAGGGCTCCGCACCCGCGGGACCCTCGATCAAGACGCAATCGGGCTGTAGATTTTCCAGTGCGCTGCGCAGGCTCAGCGCACAGCCGGGGCCATGGTGGCGTATGCCAAACAGTGAGATGCCATCGCTCATGGCAGCGACTTACACCTGCTCACGGAATGCGCGATATAGGTCCTTCCAATCGCTGCGTTCCTTGACCACCGTTTCGAGGTATTCGGTCCAGACGACAGCGTCCTGCAGCGGATCTTTCACGATGGCTCCGAGCATGCCCGAAGCCATGTCGGCGGCGCGCATCACGCCATCGCCAAAGTGACCGGCCAAGGCCATGCCATTGTTGATCACCGAGATCGCTTCGGCGGTGGACAGGGTGGAGCTCGGTGACTTTAACTTGGACTTGCCGTCCTCGGTCTTGCCATTGCGCAGTTCGCGAAAAATGCGAACGATGCGCGCGACCTCTTTTAGCGCGGGTGGCTCGGCGGGCAAGTCCAGCGCACGGCCCAGTTCGCTGACGCGCTTGACCACGATCGCGATCTCTTCTTCCTCACTGGCCGGCACCGGCAGGATCACGGTGTTGAAGCGACGCTTGAGCGCACTCGACAACTCGTTGACGCCCTTGTCGCGATTGTTGGCGGTAGCGATCACGCTGAAGCCACGCACCGCTTGCACCTCGGACCCCAGCTCAGGAATCGGCAGCATTTTCTCCGACAGCACGGTGATCAACGAGTCCTGCACGTCAGCGGGGATACGCGTGAGTTCCTCGACACGGGCAATCTTGCCAAGCCGCATGGCACGCATCAGCGGACTCGGCACGATGGCGTCTTCGCTGGGGCCGTGCGCCAGCAGCTGGGCATAGTTCCAGCCGTAGCGGATTTGCTCTTCGCTGGTGCCGGCGGTGCCTTGCACCAGGAGAGTCGAATCGCCACTGATGGCTGCCGTCATATGCTCTGAAACCCACGACTTGGCGGTGCCGGGAACACCGAGCAAGAGCAGCGCGCGATCTGTCGCCACGGTGGCGACGGCAACCTCCATCAGTCGACGGCTGCCGATGTACTTGGGCGTTACTTCAAATCCGTTGCTGAGCTTGCCGCCAACCAGATAGGTCACCACCGCCCAAGGCGAGAGTTGCCAGTTGACCGGGCGATTTCGTTCATCGAACTTCTTCAGCTGTTCTAGCTCCTCGGCGTATTCGTGCTCGGCGTGTTGACGCAGTACGGCAGTGGTCATTGCAGCTCCGTTGCGGGCCAGATTTCAGGGGTGGGTGTGCAGCGCAGCGCGCACATGGATGATGCGTTCAAAGGCCAGCGTGCAGTCGGCCATCGCGGGCGTTTCGTCGGCGCGACGTGGCAAGTCGATCACTCTGCCCAGTGCATCAGGATGGAGCAGGGACGCCAACTCCAACAGACACACGCGCAGTCCGTAGTCGTGACGAAGGCGGTCGTCCTCGAAGCAGGTAAGCATGCTGGTGAGCAAAGCCTTCGAGTAGTGACAAGACAGCGTCTCTCCTGGAGCACATGACGCGATGACGTCGTTGAGCCCGCCGTCCTTGTTCAGCGCGTCGATCTGATTCGGCCAGTGCTTCTCGCGCTGAGCGACCGGCAGCAGGGCCAGCAGATCGCTGGTGCTCGTCCGTGCGCCGGGCTTGCGCGCACCCAGCAGCGCTTCCACCCATTCTGGATCCTTTGCGTCCACCCGCTCCTGCCAAGCGCCAATCAAGGCAGCCGACCAGTCGCTCTTGATCGCCCAGGTGACCAAGCCCTGCGGATTCATTCCGGTCTGTGCCGTCCACCATCCCAGCGGGACCTGGCGGACCAATTGATACAGCCACCACGCGCGTTCGCCGAGTGGGTCGTGTTGCGGACGTGTCGCCTCGATTGCCGATTGGCCCCAAGTCGGGTTTGCGCTCTGCGGCGCATCAAGTTGCCAACTCTTGCCGAGCAATCCGCGCTTTTGCACCAGCAGAGCAGCCACCCAGCCGATGAGTCGCTGCGCATGGGCCGAGTCCGGCAAGCAGGCGAGCAGGCGCGCAGCCGCGAAGCGGACATCGCGACTGCGATCCTTCAGCAGTGGGTCCAGCAGGTGGGCGTCGTCGGCGTGCAGATTCACATTCATGGCAGAGACAAAGTCCGCCCGTTCTGTGGCTGCGAGCTCGCTCAGACTCGCCTGCAAGAGCTCGCGCGCCTCGCCGGCGGAGCTCGCCCGCAACCGACGGAAGAAGGCCAACCTATCCAGATGATTGGCTTCCTGCCATACCCGCATTTCGCTGTCTTCATCCGAGGCCGTGAGCACGCTGGCCGCATATTTCCAGTCCGGGTTTTGCGCGGCGAGCCAACGCCCGCGCGGGCCAAGTACGGGCAGCAAGATTGACCGCAATGCTTGACTGCGCTGCCCGGTATGCAGCGCCGTCGGTAACAGGATCGGAGGTAAGGTGAGGCCGACATCGGCAAGTCGCCGACAGGCTTGGTCGATCAGACGCGCTTCATAGGCCTGGTGCGGTGGGCCAGATGCAAACACTTCGGTGATCGCCGACATCCACGGATGCGACCTTGAGAGCGTGTTGGGATCCGCCTTCGCCGGTGCAGGCAGAGGCTGTTGCGATGGGTCTAGCGATCTCGACGCCAATTCGCAGGCGGCCAGAACGCCGCTTCCGCGGGCGAAGTTCAGGGCGGGATCGGGACTCTCGGAGACGCGTGCGAGCAACGCGCCGATGGCGCCATCAATCTCGAACGCGGACTCAGTCTGCACGCCGATCAGCGCCGACTTGATCCAGCGCTCATTCATTCGCCGGTCTCCAGCGCCCAGCGGGCGCCGCTGTCGTCCCAGCCGCTCAGCAGTCGCAAATGGTTTCCGGCCCATTCGCCCATTGTCGTGACCGCGTGGCCGCCGCTGAACGCAAGCAGGGTCCACGCCGAGTCCTCATCAACTCGCCAAGGTAGCGTTCCTGCGGCGGTGTGCAGCCGCCAGTCGTTGCCATCACGAAAAGGTGTTGCGGCAGCAAACACCAGCGGGAACTGAGCGAGCCAGGGGTTACTGGCAAAGGCCTGCGAGGCGGCATCGAATGCAGTTTCAGCGTCTTCCTCGGTCCAACTGACTGCCGTAAGTACCTTCGATACGGTTTGGGCGATGGCGCGCAGCGGCACGCTGCCTGGGTAGAAGCGCAGTTCGGCCGCGTACTGCGCACCGTTCTGCCATTCGCGGTCCCAAGCCTTCCCGGCGTAGGAAAATTCCTGCAACAGCGCATGGCGGCGGCTGGCTAATCCCTGCAGCCACACACGACGTTCGCTTAGCTTGGCCTCGGGCTCGGTGATGATCTGCCCCAGCACTCGCCATTGGTCGCTAACCGCATCTCCCGCAGCCTGCGCTTCTGCCTTGTCGGCCGCCCAACCCAAGGCCGCACGCAGATCAGCCAGTCGCGGTGCTGACAGCTGGCCGCGGCGGCGCACGCCCTCGTTGATCAACTGCAGCAGACCGAAGCTCGCAATGACGTCAGCCTGACGCGCCGCGCCCTCGCTCATCAGCGCCAGCGCTTCACGCAGGCGCGCCGCCAGCCCAGGTGCTTGCGCATCGATCATGCGCGCAGCCATGGCGACGCCATCCCGACGCTGCTCTTGGCCGAATCGGGCGAGTCCGCGCCGAAACTGATCAGCGATCCAGCGCTCCAGCTCGGTCGCACCAGCCTCGATGCGCGACCAGCGCGTGCTTTCCCGCTTGGCTACAGCAGCCGATGCGGCCGCCGGGTCGTCGGCAGGCTTCGAGGTTTCGGCGACGGCTGCTTTCCTCTCGCTGCGATTGCGCCGCGAGGCCAGCCATTCGTCCACCCAAGCCGGACGGGTCGTCGCCGCGAAACGCGGATTCTTCTGCGCATAGTTCAGCAGCAGGGCGAGGCCATGCTTGCAGGGAAATTTTCGACTCGGGCACGAGCACCGACTGACTAGCGCGCCGAGATCCACCTGCGCCTGATACGGATTCGATCCGCTGCCTTGGCATTCACCCCACACCGCCTCGTCATCCGCGCCCAGCGTGACCCACTTGCTGTCCGCAACGAGGCCGTTCGCGGCCTTGGCAGAAGATTCATCCGGTGCCAGCGCCAGTACCTGTTCCCGCGTCAGTGCGATCCCCATGCAGTCGCCGCGGTCCTTGCTCGATGTGGTGAGCGCAACAGCATAGCCGAGGTGTGGAAGCGGGAGATTCGCGGTGTGGAGCGACTCCCTTGTGGGCTGGCCGGGATTGGATGGATGCCCCCGTGGGAGAATCGTCGAGTGATTAGCGGGGACGCCATTGGTCATTTCGGAAGACCAAAAGGCGGAAACGTATTGCTGAGTCTTGGGAAGGAAGAGCAATCGCTTTGGGACTTGGAAAAGCAGGCTTGCGACCACCCCCCAGTCGCTCCCATCCTTCCTTGGCAATCTTTGCCATCGGAGTGCGCCATGGCCACCATGAACATCTCCCTGCCAGATGAGCTCAAGCAGTTCGTCGATGCCCAAGTGGCCGAGCAGAGCTACACCTCTAGCAGCGAGTATCTGCGCGAGCTGATCCGCAAATAGGGGGGGAGACCGAGACACTGCGCAGTGCGCCGATGCACGGATTTAACTCCGGCGCTGCGACACCGATGGAGTCTGACTTCTTTGATGGAATGCGCCTACGCGCACGGTCTCTCAACCAGGCATGAAGCGACCGTTCTGGCGGCCTCTGACCAGGCACGATGTCGATGCGGCGGCCGAGTGGTACGCCAGCCAAGGCGGCGTGGTGTTGGAACTGGCCTTCATCGAGGCGCTGGAAGCGGCCGTTGATCTGATCGCGCGGCATCCGTCCAGCGGATCGACCCGCCACGCCGCGCTGTTTCCAGATCTGTCTACGCCCGTGCGGTTCTTCCCGCTGAAGAAATTTGAGCGCTACCTGAGCTACTACCTCGAGCTGTCGGAACGCATCGAAATCGTTCGAGTGTGGGACGCCGCGCGCGATGCGCAGAACCTGCCGGAAAACGCTTCGTGACCACATTCAACGAAGATTCCCGCGTCAAGATTCCCGCATTGCTGCACCTACTGCGGCTCGGCTATGGCTATCTGTCGCTGAAGCAGGCCAGCTGGGACAAACGAAACAACATTTTCACCGGAATCTTCGAGTCCGCGATCACTCGCATCAACCCCGGAATTGATCCATCCGCGATTCCCCCTTTGCTCGACGAAATCCAGCTCGAACTGCAAAACGAGGATTTGGGTCGGGCCTTCCACAAGCGTCTGACTGCACGTGCCGCCACGCGCTTGATTGACTTCGACAATCCCGACAACAACGACTATCACGTTGTCACTGAGCTCCCTTTTGCGAACGGTGACGACAACTTCCGACCCGACATCACGCTGCTGGTTAATGGCCTGCCGTTAGTGATCATCGAGGTAAAGAAGCGGATGAATCCTGGCGGTGTGCGGGAAGAGCGCCATCGCATGGATCGTCGCCACGCCAACCCAGAGATTCGGCACTTCTTCAACCTTCTCCAGCTGATGGTCTTCTCCAACAACATGGAGTACGACGAAGCGGCGATTGAGTCGATACAGGGTGCGTTTTACGCCGCCTCTACCTACGGTGCCGCGCACTTCAACTACTTTCGTGAGGAGCGCGCCACGGAGCTGGGTGGCTTCATCGGACTGCCCCAAGAAGACGCTGAGGGCATCGTCCTCGTCGACAACAATCTCGTCAGTATCAAGGGCACGGCCGAATTCGACCGCAACAAGTCCGTCGACACGCCGACCAACCGCCTGCTGACCTCGCTGACCCGTCGCCAGCGCCTTGCCTTCATTCTGCAGTACGCATTCGCCTGGCTTGATGAGGAAGGCGGTATCCAGAAACACCTGATGCGTTACCCGCAGCTGTTTGCCACCTTGGCCATCGCCGAACGGCTGGGGACTGGCGCGCGCAAGGGCATTGTCTGGCACACCCAGGGCAGCGGCAAGACGGCTCGCTGAAGATGCGTCGCACTACCGGCCACCCGCGCTCAGCGCTGCGCTTGTGTTGCACGATGAAGGAGATTCGCAATCTCGTGAGATGCAAATCAAGGCCTTCAAGAAAGGCACCGTTGACCTAGTGTTCGTATTCAACATGCTGCTTACGGGATTCGACGCGCCACGCCTGAAGAAACTGTACTTCGGCCGCGTCATCAAAGACCACAACCTGCTGCAGGCGCTGACACGCGTCAATCGCCGCCATCGTCTTTTCCGTTAAGGCTACGTAGTCGACTTCGCGGACATCCAGACCGAGTTCGACAAAGCCAATCGCAACGACTACGACGAACTCACCGCCGAGCTCGGCGATGACATCCAGCACTACAGCAATCTGTTCAAGAGTCGGGACGAGATCAGCGCCGACATTGCCGCCATTCGCGAGGCACTGTTCGCGTTCGCGCTGGACGATGCCGAGCTGTTCTCGAAGCAAATCGGTGCTATCCATGATCGTCAGCAGCTGCTGGCTATCGTCAAGGCACTCGCCACTGCACGCGAGCTGCACAATCTGATCCGTCTGGGCGGCCATGACGATCTGGCCGACTTGATGGACTTCCACAAGTTGCGTCAGCTCCACACCGAAGCGCAGAACGCGCTGGCCGCATTCAATCTCAAACAACAAATCGAACAAGCGAACGACACCTCGGCCTTGCTCAATCAAGCGCTGGAAGACGTGATCTTCAAGTTCGAGAAGGTCGGCGAGGCCGAGCTCAAGCTGGCGGATGAGCTGAAAGACATCCTCCGTCGCACCCGCGAGACACTGGTGCAAACGCAAGACCCGCAGGACCCGGATTGGATCAGCCTGCGGCAGGAGCTGGAGCGCCTGTTCAAGGCCAACAAGCTCAGTGGAGTGAGCCAGCAGGAAATGCAGACCAACATCGTGAGGCTGCGCGACATTGAGCGCCGTGCCAAGGCGTTGAATCAAGCCGACGCCAATCTTGCGGCCCGCTACGGCGGCGATGCGAAGCTGCTGCGCGTGCACAAGCGGCTGCTGGAGTCGCGCCGACTGGGCGACAGCCAGACCCGCCTGCATACCGCCTTGAGTGCGGTGAAGCAGGCCGCAGACCGCGCCGTGCTCGGCAACCGCCAGCTGCTTGGCAATCCCGACTATTTTGAAAAGCAGCTGATGCCGATCGTCGTGCGCTCGTTCCGCGACGCCCAGCCGCCCGGGCCGGACTCGGACACCTGTCGACTGATCAATCAGCTGTTGGTGAAGCAATACCTCAACGAATCCCAGGGCCACTTGCGCTTTTGACTGAGTCCCAATGAATCAGCCCAGCTACCAGCAGCAGACCCGCGACCTGATCGACGGGCTGAAGGCCGTATGCGCCAGCAATGGCCTCGGCAATGACGGCAACGAATACAAGATCATCGTCCAGTCGTTCCTCTACAAACTTCTGAGCGACAAGTTCGCCTATGAGATGAAACGCGTCGAACCACCGCTGGCTAACGCTGGCGACTGGATCGCCTGTTGGCAGGCGATGACGCCCGCGCAACGCGAGATGCTGGAATTGCAGCTCGCGGCCGCCGTGCCGCGACTCACTGCCGAGCAGCTCATACCCAGCCTGTTCAACCGGCAGAGTGAGGCGGGCTTTGCTCGCCTGTTCGATGACACCTTGATCGCGATCGCTGTCGCCAATCATCAGATCTTCGCGGTGCAGACCGACGACGGTGAAAAGGTGCCGTTGTTCGACCGCCTAAGCGAATACGTCACCGGCAGCGCCGACCGGCGCGATGGCTTCGTCCGCGCGCTGTTCAACAAGCTGGCGGGTGCCAGCTTTGAGCATCTGTTCGAGCAGAAGTACGACTTCTACGCTGCCCTGTTCGAATACCTGATCAAGGACTACAACAAGGACAACGGCGGCAAGTACGCCGAGTACTACACGCCGCATGCGGTGGCCACGATCATGGCCGATATTCTGGTGCCAGCCAGCGAGCGTGGCTGCGTCAAAAACGTCACCGCCTACGACCCGGCCAGCGGCTCCGGCACGCTGCTGATGGCGCTGGCCCACGCCATCGGCGAAAACCACTGCAGCATTTTCTCGCAGGACATCTCACATAAATCCTCCAGCCTGCTGCGCCTGAATTTGGTGCTCAACAAGCTGGTGCACAGCATTCCAAACATCACCCTAGGCAACACCATCCTGCATCCGGTGCATCGCGACCCGAACGCACCGAGCAAGCTGCGCCAGTTCGACTACATCGTCAGCAATCCGCCATTCAAGATGGACTTCAGCGATTTCCGCGACGATCTCGACAGCGACGCCAACGCCAGCCGCTTCTTCGCCGGCATTCCGAATGTGCCGAAGAAGGCCAAGGACAAGATGGCGATCTACCTCTTGTTCATCCAGCACATCATGGCCAGCCTCAAACCCGGCGGAAAAGCCGCCGTCGTGGTGCCCACAGGCTTCATCACCGCATCAAGCGGCATCGAAAAGAAAATCCGCCAGAAGCTGGTCGACGAAAAGATGATCGCCGGCGTGGTCTCCATGCCCAGCAACATCTTCGCCACTACCGGCACCAACGTCTCCATACTTTTCATGGACAAGGCCAGTCGCGATAGCGTCGCGCTGATCGACGCCTCCGCGCTTGGCAAAAAGGTGAAGGAAGGCAAGAACCAGAAGACTTTGCTGAGCCACTCCGAGGAACAGCGCATCGTCGATACCTTCCGCGCGCGCGAGGCGGTGGAGGATTTCTCGGTGGTGGTGGACTACGACGACATTGCTGCCAAGAACTACTCGCTGAGTGCGGGGCAGTATTTTTAGGTGAGGATCGAGTATGTCGATCTGAAACCCGGAAGCGTTCAAAGCCAAAGTTTCGGGCTTCACCGAAAGGCTGAATCAGCTGTACGAACAGGAAAGGGTGCTGGAATCGAGCATCACTGACAGCCTCAAGAGGCTGCTCCATGGATGACCGAAAATCCTGGGTCAGGAAGACTCTCATGGGGCACATCCATGTCAAACATGGCTTCCCTTTCAAGAGTGAGTATTTTGCAGAAGCGGGTGAGCTCATAGTTCTTACGCCCGGCAACTTCTGGGAAGCGGGCGGCTTCAAGCATCAACTCGGGAAGGAAAAATTCTATCCCTCGAATTTTCCACCCGAATACCTGCATGAAAAAGGCGATTTGATCGTGGCCATGACCGAGCAGGCAGAAGGCCTGCTTGGAAGCATGGCGCTCGTGCCGGAAGGCAATCGCTATCTTCACAACCAGCGAATCGGAAAGGTCACGGCGACTAGTGACGAGGTATGCCTCGCATTCCTCTATCACGCGTTCAAGACGCGTGCCGTTCGAGAACAATTGAGCAACACCGCAAGCGGAAGCAAGGTCCGGCACACCTCCCCTGAACGCATCCATGACGTCTCGATTCCTCTGCCATCCGTTGACGAACAGCAGCGCATCACTACCGTCCTTTCCACCATCGACGCCAAGATCGACCTAAACAATCGCATCAACGCCGAGTTGGAAGCGCTGGCGAAGACGATCTACGACTACTGGTTCGTGCAGTTCGACTTCCCCGACGCCAACGTCCGCCCCTACAAATCCAGCGGCGGCGCGATGGTCTGGAACGACGCCCTCAAGCGCGAGATTCCGGCGGGATGGAAAGCTCTTCAACTCGACGAACTTGTCGATGTCGTCAAAGAAGGCGTGGGACCCGAAGATTTCGATGGGACGACTCCGTACGTCGGACTTGAGCACATCGCGCGGAAAAGCATTGTCCTGTCAGCGTGGTCAATCTCCAGTGAGGCGACCAGTCAAAAGATCGCGTTCCGCTACGGCGACATCTTGTTCGGGAAGATACGGCCGTATTTCCACAAGGTTGCTTTCGCAACTATTGATGGGATTGCGTCCGCCGACGCCATCGTCATGCGGCCCAAGAGGCCTCAATTTTCCGGATTGGCCCTTGAAACTGTTTTCTCAGATAGTTTCGTAATGGCAGCCACGACATCTAGCACCGGCTCGAAAATGCCGCGCGCCGACTGGAACGTCATGAAGCGATATTTGGTAGCTGCACCGGATCAGCTTTCAGACACGCTATCGAAGTATCAAGATTTTTTTCAACCCATCGCCAGCAAGATCGATTCGCACGTTCGACAGAACCTCGAACTCACCCGACTCCGCGACTGGCTACTCCCCCTGCTGATGACCGGCCAAGTGCGCGTGACATGACCGTCGTTCGCTGCACCGCCAAGCTACTCAAGCGCCTGAAGCAGCCAGCTAAACCGCCCGAGCCGGAGCCGCAGTTCAACCCGCTGGGCGAGTGGTACGCCGATATCGACATCTGGCGTCGGCAACCGTTCGTCGCAATGCTCAACGCCACGACCGGCGCGCTGCTGGTGCTGCTCGGCAATGCCGAAGGCCTGCGCCGATTGCAGGAGCGCGCGCTGCTGCAGTTCGCGATGCTGTGCGAACATTTCGGCATATCCGGTGCAGGCGTTGATGCCGAACTGCACGGCTTCGATGCTGGCTTTGCTTACGCCGCCACCCGCGACCGTAACCTGCTGTCGACGATGAATCAGCGCAAGTTCGGCGTGTGGCTGCGTTTCGAACACGGCGACCTGCCGCTGGCAGATGCGGCAGCGCAGGAGTGGGCTAGTCTGTTCCAGCACAAATCACTCGGCCGAATTGTTAGAGCAACATGGAATACCACCGACCACTCGATCTGGTTCGGCAGCGGTTGATGCCGATGTCCGATGCTCCGCCAATTAGGCAAACCAATCCAAACAGTGAATCGGATGCGTGATGCCGTCTAGCCACCGCCTCAGCGTCGCTCCAATGATGGATTGGACCGACCGTCATTGCCGGGTCTTTCATCGGCTGTTAGCGCCGAATGCGCGGCTGTATACCGAGATGGTGCATGCGCAGGCGGTACTGCAGGGTGATCGTGGTCGTCTGCTTGGCTTTGATGCGGTGGAAAGGCCGCTGGCCTTGCAATTGGGTGGCAGCGATCCGGCGGCGTTGGCGGAGGCGGCGCGGATTGCAGAGTCACTGGGCTATGACGAGGTCAATCTCAATGTGGGTTGCCCATCGGATCGCGTGCAGGCGGGGCGTTTTGGGGCGTGCTTGATGCGCGAGCCGGCCTTGGTTGCTGAGTGCACGGCGGCGATGCGAAAAGCGGTGGCGATAGCAGTGACTGTGAAGTGTCGGCTGGGCGTCGATGAACAAGAGGACTATGTTGATCTGTTGAGGTTTATCGACATTGTCGCTGCCAGCGGGGTCAAGCTGTTTGCCGTGCACGCGCGCAAGGCGTGGCTGCAGGGGCTCAGCCCGAAGGAAAATCGCGAAGTGCCGCCGCTGCGATATGAGCAGGTTTATCGACTCAAGCAGGAGCGCCCCGACCTCTGCATCGTTATCAACGGCGGCATCGAAACTACTGACGCCATCACCCTTCATCTTGAGCATGTTGATGGAGTGATGATCGGGCGTGCGGCGTACCACACGCCCTACCTCCTGCATCGCATGGACCACGCGCTGTTCGCCGCTGCATCGCCGTTGCCGGATCGCGCCGAACTTTTGCGACAACTGCGGCCCTATGTCGAACAGCAACTTGCCGCCGGCGTGGCGCTCAAGCATATGATTCGGCATGTGCTGGGCCTCTTTCATGGCCAGCCCGGCGGACGTGGATTTCGCCAAGTGTTGAGCGAAGGTGCGCATCGCGCGCGCGCCGACTGGAGCTTGGTCGAGCAGGCATTGGCGCGAACCACTATGAGTACGGGGGAGCAAACTCGATGATCTATCGTGACCCGCAGGCGTTTCTGGCCTTGGCGCGTACGCTCAGCGCGGAGCAGCCGGGCTGCGCGCGCGCCGCTTTTCTGGTGGCCCCCGATGGCTTGCGGATCGCGGCAGAGTCGGCCACTGACAATCAGTACATGGATGTGGCGCGCGTAGTCGATGTGGATCGCGCTTTGGCGCAACATGCGCGTCTGCAGAAGGAGCTGGCAAAGCGCGTGCCAACCATCGGATTTCCGGGCGATCCAGCGACCCCGGACGCGGTGTTTCCAAACAACGTATTTGCCACCGCGCGGCTGCCCGGCGAAGTAGGCGGTCGCTTCATCATCGGCAGGATGCGTCATCCCTTGCGACAACGAGAGGCCGAACGTGCCGATATCCAACGCTTCTTCGTCGAGGTGTTGGGCTATCAGCAGATTGACCTGCGTGGTCTGCCCGGCCTGAGCGAGCTGACCGGCACCCTGGTGATCGATAGAGCGCGGCGGATCGGTTTCGCTGGCTTGAGTCCGCGCTGTGATCTGGAGGGCGTGCGTGCCATGCATGCGGCGTTCGGCCTGCGCGCGATTCTTGCCTTTGAGCTCGCCGAGGGCGAATACCACACCAATGTGGTGATGGGCACGCTGGGTGGTCGCAGCCTGGTGATCGGTCCTTCCGCATTCAAAGATGAAAGCGTGGCTGCGGCGTTGATTGAACTCTACGGTACGGACGCAATCGTCCTTGACAGCAACGAGTTGCGTGGTTTTGCGGGCAACTGCATCGCCCTCGATCAGGATCGCGTGTGGATGAGCGAGCGTGCCGCCGATGGCCTGCAGGCGGCGACCCGCAGCCTGTTCGCAAAGCGTGGCTGGCATGTGGCCAGCGTGCCGTTGGACGAGGTGGAAAAAGCGGGTGGTTCGCTGCGCTGCTGTGTCGCCGAGATTTTTTGACCGGTCCATCGCCGTCGCGCGAGCGTTCAGCCTAGCGTCGGCGACGGCATAACAAATTCAGAACGGATTCACCGCTTGCCGACCAGACTGCGACCTCCGCCTCGATACAAGGCACCGCTTGCGCCGCTGCTGGGCTTGCACATCCAGCGCCGAGCGTTAAGATTCCGTACTTCATGCGCACCCTCTCGCATTCATCACTGACCTCATTGCTGACTTTGGCGGCGCTTTGCGTTGCGTGTCCGGTGTGGGCGGCTCCGCAGGATGAGGGCAGACGTGAGCAAATGCCTGAGTCGGTGCGACGCATCGAAAGCGAGACCGGCGGGCGCGTGTTGCAAGTGCGTCCGATGCAGCGTGGCAATCGCGAAATTTATCGGATGAAGGTATTGACGCCTGAAGGTCGAATCCGCGTCATGCAGGATGACCCCCGCCAGCGCATGCGCGAGTCCGCCCCACTGCAGCGCGATTTTCCGGTGATGCGCGACGACCCGCGCCAGCGCATGCGAGACGCAAACCCGCCGCCACACGAAATGCGAATCCTGCAAGAAGACCCAAGACAGCGCATGCGTGAGTTGAACCCATCGCCGCGCGAGATGCGTGGCAGGCAGGATGACCCGCAACAATTCATGCGTGAATCGGTACCGCCACCGCAAACGCCGCGCGAACCCGAGCGCAATGACCGCTGATCGCTTAGCATCGCGGCAGCTGCCAATTACCAACCCCGTGGAGTTCTGATCGGATGCGCATCCTGCTGGTTGAAGACGAAGCACCGCTGCGTGAAACCCTGACCGCGCGTCTGCGCCGTGAAGGCTTTGCGGTTGACGCCGCCAGCGATGGCGAAGAAGGGCTGTACCTCGGGCGCGAAATGCCGTTCGATGTCGCCGTCATCGATCTCGGCCTGCCAAAATTGTCGGGCATGGAATTGGTGCGTTTGTTGCGCGGCGAGCAGAAAAGTTTCCCGATTCTGATCCTGACAGCACGCTCAAGCTGGCAGGACAAGGTCGAAGGCTTGAAGGCCGGTGCCGACGACTATCTGGTCAAGCCTTTCCACATTGAAGAATTGCTGGCGCGGCTGAACGCCTTGCTGCGCCGCGCCGCAGGATGGAGCAAACCTCAACTTGAATGTGGTCCGATCCGATTGGATCTGGCGGCGCAAACGGTTGCTTCGGATGGTGCCGCGGTCGACCTCACCAGCTACGAATATAAAGTGCTGGAATACTTGATGCTGCATGCTGGCGAGCTGGTCTCCAAGGCCGACCTCACCGAGCACATCTACCAGCAGGACTTCGACCGCGACTCCAATGTGCTGGAAGTTTTCATTGGCCGCCTGCGCAAGAAGCTCGATCCAGAAGGCATCTTGAAGCCGATCGAAACTGTACGTGGTCGCGGCTACCGGTTCGCCATTCCGCGCAACGAGTGATCCCGCTCGCCGCCTTGTCGGATTGAAAGGCCGCTAGCCCGGCTTCTTGATGAATCTCGCACGCACTCCCTTGCCTTTTGACCGCACAGGGAATTCTCTGCAGTCGGCCGTATGGCCCGATACGTCGCTCCTTCAGAGAATCCCGTGTGCGATCAAGATCCTGCGCGATCAGCGCGCACATTCATGAAAAGTCCGGGCTAGGGCGATGGCTGGACGACGCTCGGTATCGCTGCAAGCACGCCAGCTAATCGCCGCCAGCGTCGGTCTGTTCGCGTTCCTGGGCTTGACCGGATACGCATTGGATCAAGCCTTCGCCGACGCCGTGCTTTCAGGCGTGCGCGAACGTCTGCAAACCTATGCCTATGCCTATCTCGCGGGGACCGATGTGACCCGCGGCAAAGCGCTGATCCCGCCTGCGGAGTCCCCCGAACCACGCTTCGAGCAACCAGGCAGCAGCGGCTTGTACGCGGCGATCAACGGCGAAGCATTTCGCTGGGAATCCGGCTCCACGATTGGCCGCAAGCTGCCTTTTAATGACACCTTGCGACCTGGTGAAGCCGAGTTTGTGGGGCCTTTGGATAGCCCGGCAGGGCCGATCTATCGATTTGGAATCGGCGTTGCTTGGGAGGTGAGTGCGGAAGATTCGGTCACATTTTCGGTCTTTATCGGCGAAACCACGGAAGTCGCTGATCGCCAGATTCGGGTGTTTCGACGCACGTTGTGGGTGTATCTGGGTGGTGCCGGGTTACTGCTTTTGATCCTTCAGGTGTGGGTCGCGCGCTGGACCTTGAACCCGTTGCGCCGCGTCGAGCGCGATTTGGCTAAAGTGGAACGCGGTGCCAGCGACCAGTTGGACGGCAACTATCCGCGCGAGTTGCGGCCACTGACGGACAACCTCAATGCCTTTATCGAGAGCGAACGCGATCATCTGACCCGCTACCGAAACACGCTGGGCGATCTGGCGCACAGCTTGAAAACGCCGCTGGCGGTGATGCGCACGCGCTTGGAAGGTGACCATGACGAGGCCTCGCTGCGCGATGACGTTCGCGCGCAGGTGCAACGCATGGACGAAATCGTTGCTTATCAGCTGTCGCGAGCGGCCACCTCTGGCCATCAACGCTTTGCCGCGCCGTTGCCGATCGAGTCAAACGCCGAGGGCATCGTCGAGGGTCTGGAAAAGGTCTACGCGGAACGCGGCGTGTTATGTGAGTTCGAGATTGAACCCAGCGCGCGTTTTCATGGTGAGCAAGGGGATTTGATGGAGCTGCTGGGTAACCTGCTGGAGAATGCCTTCAAGTGGGCCAAGCAGCGCGTGCTGCTGCGGGTGGACCGTCCCAACGGCGGCCGCGCGCTGCGAATTTCGGTGGAAGACGACGGCCCCGGTATTCCGGAAGATCGTATCGAAAGTCTGCTGCAACGCGGCGTGCGTGGCGACGAACGCGTGCACGGCCACGGCATTGGCTTGGCCATCGTGCAGGACATCGTTCGCGCTTACCGCGGTGAGCTGGAGGTGAGCCGCTCGCCGGAGTTGGGCGGCGCGCGTTTTATGGTGGTGATTCCGCCGCCCCGGTGAGCGGAGGCAGACTCATCTGGGCTTTGCGGGCAGCGGAAACGGTGTGACCACGCGTTCGCCGGTCGCTGCATCGCGAATCGCCAACTGGCCTTTGCTTTCTACTTCTTCGACGCGAATGACCGACTGCATCGGTAGATGCAGTTTGCGGGTCTGCCCGAATTCGTCGCGCAGGCGTTCTTCGGTCGGATCAATGACCAGGCTATCGCCCGTGTCCCAGACCAGTTCGGCGACTTCGGTGTAGCCCCAGAGACTGCTGCTGGCGACATGCCGGGCATACAGCTCGTAGACCTTGCCGGCGTTGTGAAAGGTGATTTTGTAGAGCGTGCGTTGGGCCATGAGTTGCATTGTCGCCGGTTATTCATCAGCTGTCCGCACACGACGCAGCAAAAACGCTGGTTGGTTCACACAGGCGGCTAGCCGCAGACCATTCTGGAGAGACGACCAGCTCACAGTCGCCGGAGTGACGAGAGGAAGCGAACAGCAGCTGGGCTAGCTGCGGCTGTTGCGCAAACGCTTGGCGATGGCGGGACGTGCGAGCAGGCCAATCACTACCCCGATCACAAAGCCGGCCAGATGTGCTGACCAAGCCACCGCGCCAAAGCCTGGGCCGACAAAGGTAAACACCAGTTGCAACAGCGCCCAGACGCCGATCATTACCGGTGCGGGAGTGCGCACAAACTCGAGAAACAGGCCCAACGGCAGCACAAATCCGAGTTTGGAGCGCGGAAACAAGGCGAGGTAGGCGCCAATCAAGGCCGAGATTGCGCCTGAGGCACCGATGATGACCGAGCGCGTGCTTTCCAGAAGCAGCACTGGCGCAAGATTGGCCAGCGCACCGCCGATCAGGAACAGCAGCAGAAATCGCCACGGACCCAGCGCGCGTTCTGCCGGCAAGCCAAAGATGACCAGAAACAGCATGTTGCCCACCAGGTGCAACCAATCGGCGTGAATAAACAGCGCGCTAAACAGCGTCAGCAGGCGGCCATCGAGCAAGCCGGCGAAGGGCGCGCCGGTGGGGAACAGGGTCTCGGGTACCGCGCCCCAGCGACGCAGGAAGAGCATGCGCGGGTCGCTGTCTTGGGTCGCCAGCCAAACGAAGGTCAGCATCGAAAGCAACACCAGCATCGGTGCCACCCACGCCGCCGGTTGCCGTCGTCGATCGGGAACGTCAACAAACATGAAAGTTGCCGACGACTGGCCTCAGGGCCGCTCGATCAGGACGAGGCGACCGCGAATGTCGACGATGGCACCTTCGCGGCGGATCTCGGCGAGCTTGACCTCGGCTGCCAAGGTGTCGCCCTCGGCCCGACGGCGACCGTCGATCATCACGAATCGTCGTGACGGCTCGGCATTGAAGACATGCATGCTCAAACGCAGCGGCGGTAGTCCGGCGCGCTCGGATTCCGTCAACGTCCTGAATGGTGTTGCAGCCGGCCCTTCCGCCGCGGGCGGTGTGGCTGGAAGAGCGGCTGACACGGGCACCTCGGCAGGGACCGCAGGATCCACTGGTTCGACGACGGTTGCCGCAGGTGCGCTTGCCGGTGCGGGCAAAGGCAGCGATTCGCGCTCGGTGGACTCGAAGTCTGGATCGGACGGGAAGTCGCTCGGACCAGCTGCGGGCAATGGGCGCGTTGCCGGAGGCGACGCCGGGTCGACGGCCACGGGCGCTGTGGCGGTCTGCTCTTGCGTTTTCGCTGCGACGACTGCGGCTGGCGGGTCCAAAGCTGGCGTGCCTGCTGCGGGCGTAGGCTCGCTGGCAATAGCGCTTTGGTTTGCCCCGTTGGCGGCCGACTGTCCGTTGCGACCCAGCCACCATGCCAAGGCAATCGCGATCACTAACAGCACTGCCAAGCTGCCGGCGAGCCACCATCGCCTGTCTGAGTGTTGCGCTGTTGCCATCGCCATCGGCGTGAGAAGACCGGGCGCGCGACCAATCTGGCGCTCCGCTTCCGACTTTCGTAGCGCTTCCAGAATCAGCGACATGGCGTGATCACCGCGGCCGCCGCAGCCAAATCCGGGTCAGAAACGTGCGTCGTCGGCATCACTGCAAAGTCCGCCGCAAGCGCGGACCGCCGCGTTCTTCGGCGGTCAATGCCAACAAAGTTTCTGGACCGACGATGCCGTCGGGCACCAAGCCGTGCGCCGACTGCAGACGACGCACGCCGGTTTCCAGGGTGCTATCGAAGTAGGCAGGACCGAGCACGTCACTGCGCAGCAAGTCGCGTCGCAGCAGCACTTCGCGCAGCCAATCAGCGGAGGGACCACTGTCGCCGCGCCGGATCGGCATGCTGACAAAGGCGGGTGCGCGCCACACCGCATAAAACTCGCCCAGCCAGACCTGTTCAAGATGGGCGCGCTTGATGTCGAAAGTCTCGCCCGCGATGGTGATGCGCGCGCGCAGATCCGACAGGCCCAGCAGCACGCCCCACGCTTCTCGCTCGCGTGCCGCCAGTCGCAGTATCACCGGCCGCCGCAGTGTCGCCAGCTTGCTCAAGCTGCCCGATCCCCGCAGGCAATAGACTCCAGCAGCGAGCACCAACGGGCAGCGTTGCGCAGTACTTACATTGGCCTCGTCGGCGCGCAGCACCCACAGCGACAACAGCTGGTTCCATGCGGCTAGGTTGGATTGAACCGCATCGGCGATGTGCGCTTCCAGCAAGGCCGGATCGACCGTGTCATCCGCACGGCCAAGCGCGGCTTCAGCGGCGGCTGGATCAATGCTGGGCTCGGCGGTGGCAGGCGGCGCGTCGCGGCCTCGCGGAACCAGCACCAGCGCCGCGATCACCGCAGCCAGGGCGGCGGCGGCCAACCACGTTGATCGAATTACCGGGATCTTGCGCTTGCTCGGCGGCAGCGCCTCGGCGGCGGCGATGTCGACTTCGCGCTCGCCGATCTGGTTGAGCGTCTTCGCATAACCGGCGACCAAGGAGCGATCCGCGATGATGTTGATCAAGCGCGGCACGCCACCCGCGTGGTCATGCAATCGGCGCAGCGCCAATTTGGTGAACGGCAGTCGCGCGCAGCCGGCGACACTCAGACGATGGCGCACGTAGGCATCGGTCTCATCGCTGCTGAGCGGCATCAGGTGGTAGCGCGCGGTGATGCGTTGCGCCAACTGCCGCAAGTCATCGCGGGCCAAAAGGTCGCGCAGCTCGGGCTGACCGAGCAGGATGATCTGCAAGAGTTTTTGCGTCGGAGTTTCGAGGTTGGTCAGCAGTCGTACTTGCTCAAGCGCTTCAGCCGACAGGTTCTGCGCTTCGTCGATGATGAGCACCACTCGCAAGCCTTGCGCGTAGGCATCCAGCAGGTACGCGTTGAGCACGTCGACCAGGCCTTTCAAGCTACCGCGGCGGCCACTCAAATCCAGTTTCAGCTCTTCGCCAATGGTCTCCAGTAATTCAATCGGCGACAGCCGCGGATTCAGCACCAGGGCAATGCGGGTGTTTTCGGGTAGCTGCTCAAGCAGCAGTCGGCAGAGGGTGGTCTTGCCGGTGCCGACTTCGCCAGTCAGTTGCACAAAACCGCCGCCGCCGCCTTGGCCGATGCCATATAACAGGTGCGCGAGCGCGTCCCGATGGCGCTCGCTGAGAAACACGAAACGCGGATCAGGAGTGATCGAGAACGGCGGTTCCTTGAGGCCGTAGTAGTCGAGATACATCGGGAAAGAAAGGCACCTGTGTAGACGAAAGCGCCAGCCGGATTGGCTGGCGCAGGGAAAACCAACGAACGTTTGCGAAGCGCGACCGAAACGATTGCTGATCGGTCAAGTCATCGCACTAGGGTTCGCCCGGAAATCAACACACTCACACCGCCAACGAAACCGCTCACCAAGGTGACGAGCTGCCGCGCCCTGACGGCCCGTTCGGCCTCGGCTATCGAAGGCCGGCGACGAACATCCAGTTTGCCGCATTGCTTCGATACCTCAGCACGACCAGACATTGAACTTGGCCGCACGCCACTTTATGTGCTGACCGCATCCACCTGGGAAGGGTAACGGTGCGGGTGCTGCGCCTGCGTTATTAATCAGTTAAATCAAGTCGGCGTGCCCATCTGCGTGGACATGGCGACTGACCACTTTCAATGCGCCTTCAATCCAAAGCCAGTTGCGTTTGCGCCAGTTCACGCTGACCATCGCCAGCCATGATCTTCTTGAATTCGGCGCGACTCACCGAGACATAGCGCTCGTTGCCGCCGATTTCCACCTGCGGCCCGGCGGTCACCGCACGACCATTGTCGTCGACGCGCACCACCATGGTTGCTTTCTTGCCGCTGTGGCAGATCGTCTTGATCTCGGAAATCGAATCCGCCCAGGCCAGCAAGTACTGGCTGCCCTCGAACAACTCGCCGCGAAAATCGGTGCGCAAACCAAATGCCAGCACCGGTACCTTGAGTTGATCGACCACTTCGCTCAGCTGCCACACCTGCGGCTTGCTCAAAAACTGCGCTTCGTCAACCAGCACGCAATGCAATTCTCCGTGCGCGCGGATGTCCTCGCGCACCAGCGCTTCGATGTCGTCGGTGCCAAGAAATATGCGTCCCTCGGCACGCAAACCAATTCGCGAAGCCACCACCCCGCGACCGCAGCGGTCATCTAGCTGCGGCGTCAGAATCAAGGTGCGCATACCGCGCTCACGGTAGTTGTGCGCGCTTTGCAGCAGGGTGGTGGTCTTCCCGGCGTTCATTGCCGAGTAGTAGAAATATAGCTTGGCCATGGGCGAAGTTTAACCGCCGGTTTTGCTGCCTACTAATCGCGAATCCGCCGGCTGCTAGTCCTTCGTGTCCGAAGTTTCAAGCGGACCGACCTTCACCTCGCTGGTTGGCGGCTCTTTCCAGTGCTTGTCCTGCCAAGCCCAATAACGCTCTGGCTCCCAGTAATCGGGATGGTAGTAGGAAGTGGCGTCGATGCTGATCGGGCCGCTGGGGGTTTGGAACTCGATTTTGCCGGTACCGACCGTTCCCGTTTTGCTGCCGGTGGTTTGCATGCGGCCACGATGCAGCACGCGCTCCAAGCGCGACTTGGCGACGTCATCGCCATATTGCGCATACAGCGCTTGGCCGACGCTTATCGCGCGCTCGCGCTCGGCCTCGTCAAGCGCCTCCCAGTAGACCTCACGCTTGATCAGCATGACCTTGAAGTAGCGTTCGGCGGCCAAGTCCATCCACGCATAGGCCAGCGCCCGATCCTTCTCCACACCCACGCCATCCCACAGCATCTCCGCCAGCATGCCTTGTGACGGCTTGTCGGCAAAGTGCGCGGCACGCTTGAAATCGCTGAACGCACGCGTGTGGTCACCCGCTTGATAGGCGGCAAACCCCGACTGCCGGTAGCGCAGATCGGGGTGCGCGCTCAAGAAACCTTCGGTGCTCGTCGCTGTGGGATCGGGTTGGCGTTTATCGGCGGCAAGTGCCAACCCCTGGGTGCTAAGCAGAGCAGCCAAGACAGCAGCAAACAAGGGCTTGAAACGATGATACATAGGGCCTCCTATTGCAGAACACATCGGGAAATACAGTCCATGAGTGAAATGTAGGCGCGCGCTGGAAGGCGCGACAGGGCCGTTAGT
>ENA-ORBV01000288-ORBV01000288.1-microbial-mat-metagenome-genome-assembly--contig:-NODE-288-length-113716-cov-9.412015_pt1 | contig 113716 bp, 114 predicted proteins | sample MGYA00237777_ERZ505514 | MGnify/ENA primary metagenome ERZ505514 (study PRJEB26160, sample SAMN06269048) | microbial mat metagenome | isolation source: Oligotrophic lake microbial mat | place...
CTCGTGGATGGCTGCGGCCCCGGCCCCGGCCCCGGCCCCGGCGTCAGTGCCGTCGCCCGCTGCAGAGCCGGCGCCGACCAGCGCGGAAATGACCACGGCGAGCGTTCCTCAGATTGCCCCGGCGGCTCCGTCGTCGCCGCCCGTGCGGCCTCCGGGACGGCTTCGCGACGTGGTGGTGGTTGTAGACGCTGGTCATGGTGGTCGGGATCCCGGCGCTCACGGCCCCTCCGGGCTGCGGGAAAAAGACGTCACCCTCGCGATCAGCCGGTACCTGGTTGAACAGCTGAATGCCCAGCCTGGCCTGCGCGGTGTGCTGACCCGCAGTGACGACCGTTTTCTGGGTTTGCGGGAGCGCATGGAAAAGGCCCGCAGCGCCAATGCTGACCTGTTCATTTCCATCCATGCCGATGCCGCCTACAACCGCGGTGCCCAGGGTTCCACGGTGTATGTTCTGTCGGAAAAGGCGGCGACCGACGAGGCTTCCCGGCGTCTGGCAGCCCGGGAGAACGCGGCGCTGATCGGTGGCGTAGAACTGGGCGACAAGGATCCGGTGCTCGCTTCCGTGCTGATGGATCTGTCCCAGAACGCCTCTATCAGTTCCAGCATCGAGGTGGGGGATGCCATTCTCCGGCCCATGGGGCGGCTTGGCCGTCTCCACCGGCCCAGCGTGCAGCAGGCGCCATTCATGGTGCTGAAGTCACCGGACGTGCCGTCAGTACTGGTCGAGACGGCGTACATCTCCAATCCGACGGATGAGCAAAACCTGCGGTCGTCGGCCCACCAACAGAAGCTTGCGGGGGCCATACTTGATGGCATCCAGGCCTATTTTGCCGCGAATCCCCCCGGCGACGCGCCAGGCGACTCCGGTAGTCGCCCGCCCACGACGGTGGCTTCTGCGTCGTTCCTGAATGAGTCGAATGCTGCGCCTCCCCGCCAGCATGTTATCCAGCGCGGTGACACGCTCTCGGGCGTGGCGAGTCGTTACAAGGTCAGCCTCAGCCGGCTGCGCAGCGCCAATGGTCTTCGGTCCGACACAGTGTGGGTGGGGCAGAAGCTGCGCATACCCCGCCAGAGCAGCTGACGACCCGGAGACGGTCGGCTCAATGGCGCCCGGTTCAATGGCGCTCGGTTGAGGGCCGACGCGTGATAGGCAAAGGGCTCGGCATTTGAAAGAATGCCCCTATGCCCATCCGCCAGTTGCCAGCGCATCTCATCAACCAGATCGCTGCCGGCGAAGTTGTCGAGCGCCCAGCGTCCGTCGTCAAGGAGTTGCTCGAAAACAGTCTGGACGCGGGCGCCACCCGGATCGAGATCGAGCTTGAGGAAGCCGGGATTCGCCTGTGCCGGATCCGGGACAACGGCAACGGGATTCCCCGGGAAGAACTGGCTCTGGCACTGGCGCGTCATGCCACGAGCAAGATCGAAAGCCTTGAGGACCTTGAGCAGGTAGCGACCCTCGGCTTTCGGGGCGAGGCGCTGCCGAGCATCGCGTCGGTTTCCCGTCTGGCGATGACCTCGCGCCACCGGGACGAGGCTAGGGGATTTTCGATTACCGGCAACGAGGGTGGTCCGGGCGAACTCATTCCCGCTCCGCACCTGCCTGGAACCACGGTCGAAGTCCGGGACCTGTTCTTCAATACGCCGGCCAGACGCCGCTTCCTCCGCAGTGAACGCACCGAGTTCGCCCATGTCCGTGCCGCAATCGAGAGCATTGCCCTGTCGCGGGGCTCGGTCGCGTTCCGGGTGCAGCACAATCAGCGCCTTGTCCTTGATCTGCCGGCGGCACCTTCCCTGGCTGAACTGGCCAGCCGAGTGGGGAAGGTCTGCGGGGAGGAGTTTATCCGGCACTCCATTTACCTGGCCCGTGACGCGGCGGGCCTGGCCCTGCGCGGTTGGCTTGCCGCGCCCACCCATGCCCGGAGCCAGCCGGACCTCCAGCAGGTTTTCCTGAATGGCCGGTCTATCCGCGACAAGCTCCTGGTTGGGGCGGTCCGGGCGGCTTATCGGGATGTGCTCTACCGGGACCGCTGGCCCGCCTATGTTCTCTATATCGACATGGATCCCGCCTGGGTGGATGTCAATGCGCACCCCGCCAAGCACGAAGTGCGTTTCCGGGATCCAGCCAGAGTCCGGGACTTTGTTCGCCGCTCGGTAGAGGAAGCGCTGGCCGGGGAAACCGGCCCCGGCGAGCAGGCCCAGACTCAGGACCAGGCCGGCGGAGCGTTGTCGCCGAACTACCTCGGATCACACCCGGCAATGCTGCCGCTTGGTGAGCTTCCCTTCCAGCCCGGAGGCCTGCGCCGGACAGATACGATCCGGGAACCCACCGGTCACTATCCAGCGCCGGGAGACGACAAGCCGGGATCGGGTGTGCCCTCCCTGGGTTTTGCCATTGCGCAGCTCCATGGGATCTACATCCTGGCCGAAACGGCGGAAGGCCTTGTGATGGTCGACGCCCACGCCGCCCACGAGCGGGTCACCTACGAGCGCCTTAAAGCGTCCATTCGGGACACAACCGTCCAGTCCCAGACGTTGCTGCTCCCGGAAACGCTGTCGGTAACGGAGGCAGAGGCCGAGCGTGCCGTACATCATGCGGCGGTGCTGGAACGCTGCGGGTTCGACCTCCTGCGCACCGGTCCTGACCGGCTGACCCTCCGGGCGGTTCCCGTCATCCTGGCCGGGGAGGCCGTTCCGGCCCTGGTGCGTAGGCTCGTCGCGGGTCTCCACGATGACCTCACTCTCGACGAGCTGCTCGGTCTGCTCGACCGGTGCCTAGCTGATGTGGCCTGTCATGCCTCCATACGGGCGAACCGGCGACTCAACATCGAGGAAATGAACAGCCTTCTGCGGGCCATGGAGCGCACCCCACGCAGTGAGCAGTGCAATCACGGCCGGCCGACTCGCGTTCTGCTGTCGCTGCCGGAACTCGACCGACTGTTTGCCCGAGGCCGCTAGGGCGTCGTCAGGATGGGGCTGGCACCCATGGCTACCGCCCTGTGCCTTATGGGTCCGACGGCCACCGGCAAGACTGATCTGGCCCTTGCTCTGGCGGAACGGCTGCCGCTTGGACTGATCAGCGTGGATTCGGCCATGGTGTATCGCCACCTCGATATCGGGAGCGGGAAGCCCGCGCCGGAGACTCTGGTCCGGCATCCTCACCGGCTGATCGATGTTCGCGAGCCGTGGGAGCAGTACACCGCGGGTGAGTTTGCGCGGGACGCCGCGCTGGCCATCGATGAGATCAGCAGTGCAGGCCGTATACCTCTGCTGGTCGGCGGTACCTTCCTGTACTTCCGCAGTCTGATTCAGGGATTGGCCATATTGCCGACAGCCGATCCGGACTTGCGGTCACTTCTGGAGGCGCGGGGGCTTCGGGAAGGTTGGCCTGCCCTGCATCGGGAACTCGCGCTGCTGGATCCCGTGGCAGCAGCCCGGATTGGGGTAGCGGATCGGCAGCGAATTCAGCGCGCCCTGGAGGTGTGCTTGCTAACCGGGCAGCCAATCTCAGCCTTGCAGAGTCAACAGCAGGAGTCTGCAGGGCTGCGTCACCCGGGCACCTTCTTCAGGATCGGCCTCCTGCCCCGGGATCGGGGCCCGCTGTCGGAGCGAATAACCCGGCGCTTCCACGCCATGCTTGAGCGGGGTTTCCTCGGCGAGGTTGAACAATTGCTCTCGATGCCGCAGATGCAGCCCGATGCCCCGGCTCTGCGTGCAGTTGGCTATCGCCAGCTGGCGCAGTTTCTGGCGGGTGCCTGCAGTAGAGCCGAGGCGGAGCATCGGGCTCTGGCTGCCACCCGGCAACTCGCCAAGCGCCAGCTGGCCTGGCTTCGTCGGGAGGCGTGCGATCTCTGGCTGGACATGGAGTCCGACACCCTGATTCAAGACCTGGAAGCAGCGGTTCGTGCCGCCGCTCTGCGGATGCAATGTCAGCCCTGAGCAGCTAGAATGCGGCGAGAGATAAGCAATAAGAATAATTCAGGAGTACGAAATGGCCAAAGGTCAGGTGCTGCAGGATCCCTTCTTGAACACGCTCCGGAAGGAGAAGGTGCCTGTGTCCGTTTATCTCGTCAATGGCATCAAACTTCAGGGGACTGTCGAGTCCTTCGATCAGTTTGTCGTCTTGCTGAAAAATGGCGTCAGTCAGATGGTCTACAAACATGCGATTTCTACCGTAGTGCCGTCCCGCGCCATTCATGTGCCTGACGTTGACGACGAGGGCAAAGACTGATCACGCGAACAGACCGCCACTCTGATTGGCCTGGTTCCTGCCGGGCTGGCATTACAGACCCCTTGCGCATCAACAGGGGGCCACGGTTTGTTTGACCGGCCCAGTGGTGGTGAGCGGGCGGTCCTTGTTCACGTTGGTATGGGCCAGCCGCCCAGGGCTGAAACCAGGGAAGAGTTCAACGCTCTGGCGCTCTCGGCGGGGGCGGAGATCTCCGGTTCACTGACCGCTGCCCTTCGGCAGGTCAACCCGCGCTATCTCATTGGCACCGGCAAGGTGGAGGAGTTGCGGCAGCTGCTCCACGACTCCTGTGCCGAAATCGTGCTCATCGACCACCGCCTGAGTCCAGCGCAGCAGCGCAATCTTGAGAAGACTCTAGACCGGCGCGTGATTGATCGCACCGGCCTCATTCTCGACATCTTTGCTCAGCGAGCCCGAACTCATGAGGGCAAGCTCCAGGTTGAGCTGGCCCAGATGGAGCATCTGTCCACCCGACTTGTCAGGGGCTGGACCCACCTTGAGAGACAGAAAGGCGGAATCGGTATGCGCGGTCCTGGCGAGAGCCAGCTTGAGACCGACCGCCGACTTATCGGAATACGCATTCGCAGTCTTCATGAGCGTCTGGAGAAGGTGTCTCGCCAGCGGCGCACGTCTGGTCAGAAGCGGCGCAAGGATGCAGTGCCCACGGTATCCCTGGTTGGTTACACCAACGCCGGGAAGTCGACCCTGTTCAATCTGTTGACCCGCGCCGATGTCCTGGTTGCCAATCAGCTTTTCGCAACGCTCGATCCCACGCTGCGTCGTGTCAGTTTGCCGGATGGCAATGGTATTGTTCTGGCCGATACGGTCGGGTTCATCCGGGACTTGCCCCACGAACTGGTGGCGGCGTTTCGTTCTACGCTGGACGAGACGGAGCAGTCCCGGTTGCTCCTGCATGTTGTCGACTGCGCCGATCCCGCCCATGAAGAGCGGATATACGATGTGGTCAAGGTTCTGGAGGAGATCGGAGCCGACCATCTGCCGCGAATCCAGGTCTACAACAAGGCTGATATACTGAACATCGAGCCGCGGGTAGATCGCGCCGAAACGGGGAGCCCCACCAGGGTCTGGCTGTCGTCGTATACCGGACGGGGTGTTGACCTGCTGCTTGGGGCTGTCGCAGAGTTCCTCCAGGTCGACCTGCTGAAGTGCACGGTGGGATTGACTCCAGTCGAGGCCCGCTTGCGAGCTCGTCTTTACGAGATGGGAGTCATCGTCGCGGAACGACTCCGGGGGGATGGCAGCTGGGAGCTGGATCTGGAGCTCGATCGCCGCCGTTTTGAGGAACTTAACCGGCGAGAGCAACTCAATGTGCTCTCTGACAACCTGCTTCCTGGCCCCGGTTGGTCGGAGTCCGGGGTGGGTCCACCAGTGATTGCGCGGTAGAGTACGGTATGAACATGAAAGTCGTGGGCTGAAGGCATGGCCTGGAACGAATCTGGCAACGGCAAGAATCCCTGGGACAGGGGGCGCAACGATGGGCCGCCTGACCTGGACAAGATAGTCCGCGACTGGCAACAGCGCCTGAGCACCTTCTTCAGGGGTGGGCGAGGAGGGCAGCGTCCCGCAGGTCCGGCCGGCAACCCGATCAACGCCCCGCTGCTTGGTCTGGTCGCGATCGTTGTCGGAGTGATCTGGCTGGCCACCGGCTTCTATCGGGTCGATGCTGCTGAGCGTGGCGTCGTGACCCGCTTCGGCATGTACCAGACCTCCACCGAGCCGGGGCTGCGCTGGCATCTGCCCTGGCCAATCGAGCGGGTTGAGCGCGTCAACATCAACGAGGTGGTGCCGTTCAAGTTGCAGACCCGCATGCTGACGGCTGACGAGAATATTGTCGTGGTCGACCTGGTCGTCCAGTACCGTCGTGCAGATCCAGTGCAGTATCTCTTCAACGTCCGCGACCCCGAAGCCACGCTGCAGGACATCAGCGAGAGCGCCATTCGTGAAGTGATCGGCAAGAACAAGCTGGACTTCGTGCTCCTGGAGGGTCGAACCGAGATCGCCGTGCAGACAGAGAAGCTGATACAGCAGACTCTGGACGAGTACCAGACCGGCATGTTCGTGACCAAGGTCAATCTGCAGGACGCCAACTTTCCCAGTCAGGTCGAGGCGGCTGTGCAGGACGCCATCAAGGCGCGCGAGGACAAGGAAAGAGTCTCCTTCGAAGCTCAGGCCTATGCGAACGACGTGATCCCGAGGGCCCGTGGCGAAGCTGTACGTCGCCAGCAGGACTCTGAAGGCTACCGGGCTCGCGTGGTTGCTGATGCCCAGGGCGAGGCGTCCCGCTTCACGCAATTGCTGGCCCAATACCAGAAGGCCCCCGAGGTTACCCGTCGTCGTCTGTACCTGGAGGCGATGGAAGACATTTACGCCAACTCGAGCAAGGTCCTGGTGGATACAGCCAAGGGCAGTAACCTGATTTACCTTCCGGTGGACAAGATTCTGGAGCAGAACCAGAACCGCCGGCCGGCGGCGGGTCCGAATCAACCTGTCCAGGCCCCGGCGGCCAGTGCGGCCGCCGAAGCGTCCACCGTAACCCGCGACCGGGAAGATCGCCGTACGAGAGAGGCCCGATGAACATTCGCGCACTTTTGCCCTTTGGTATTTTGCTTCTGGCCTGGATTGCCAGCATGTCCATGTTCACCGTGGACGAACGGGAACTGGCCATAAAGTTCCGGCTGGGCAAGATCATCCAGACAGAGTTCGAACCAGGGCTGCACTTCAAGGTGCCGTTCATTAACGACGTACGGAAGTACCCTCGCCAGGTACTGACCCAGAGCAATCCGCAGGAGCTTTTCCTGACGCTGGAGAAGAAAAACCTGTTCGTGGACTTCTTCGTCAAGTGGCGAATCGTCGACGTCGGTGCCTATTACCGGGCCACCCGGGGCGACGAATTGCTCGCCGCCCAGCGACTGATCGAAATCGTGAAAGACGGGGTCCGCAGTGAGTTTGCCAAACGGACGGTCCCCCAGGCCGTGACCGCAGAGCGTCGGGAGTTGCTTGACGATATGCTGGCCAGTGCGCGGAAGAATGCGTTGACCCTCGGTATCGAAGTTGTCGATGTGCGAGTCAAGCGCACTGAGTTTCCTGAGCAGGTCAGCGATTCAGTTTTTGACCGGATGCGGCAGGAGCGCGCGCGAACGGCCTCCGAACTGCGAGCCCAGGGTGCCGAGGCGGCGGAACAGATCCGCGCCGAGGCTGACCGCCAGCGGACAGTTACTCTTGCTGAAGCCTATCGTGAAGCAGAGAAAGTACGTGGCGCCGGTGATGCGGAGGCTGCGCAGATTTATGCCGAGGCCTACCGCAAGGATCCGGAGTTCTTCGCCTTCTACCGGAGCATCCAGGCCTATCGCCGGTCTCTGGGCAAGGAGAGTGACCTCCTGGTACTCGACAAGGACAGCGAGTTCTTCCGCTACATGGAACGGCCCGACGCAGGGCGCTGATCCGGCCCGGGATTCCCGGCGGGGAATGACTGGCGTCGAGGCCCGCTGGATGCCGCTGGCGGCACCGTGGTTGAAGCGATGGACTGGAATGATTTCCTGACAGGGCTTGCGCTCTACCTCGTGCTGGAAGGCATCCTGCCCTTCCTGAGTCCGGAGGGCTGGCGACGGAGCATGAGTTTGATTGCGGGGCTGCCCGCCCGGCAGCTCCGCATCTTCGGGCTGGCGAGCATGCTGGCCGGGGTTGTGTTGCTGGCGTTCGTGCGGAGCGGAACCTGATCGTGGGCAATAGCATCGTCGTCATCGGCACCCAGTGGGGTGACGAGGGCAAGGGCAAGATCGTGGACCTGCTGACTGAGCAGGCGCAAGCCGTGGTGCGCTTTCAGGGCGGCCACAACGCCGGCCACACCCTGATAATCAACGGCCAAAAGACGGTCCTGCACCTGATTCCGTCGGGCATCCTGCATCCCGGCGTGGCCTGCGTTATTGGCAATGGTGTCGTGGTCCATCTCCCATCGCTGGTCAAGGAGATCGACGGTCTCGAAGCCCGGGGCATTGCCGTGGTTAATCGCCTCAAGCTCAGCCCCGCGTGCCCGCTTATCCTGCCGACCCATATAGCCCTGGATCAGGCGCGGGAGCGTGCGCTGGGCAACCGTCCGATTGGCACCACGGGCCGGGGTATAGGCCCTGCCTACGAGGACAAGGCGGGACGACGTTCCCTGAGAGTCGCAGACCTGTTCGACGAACGGCTCTTCGGCGAGCGACTCGCCGAGGTTATGGAATTGCATAACTTCATGCTGGCGCGCTACTACGCAGCCGAACAGGTCAACGTGGATGCCACCCTGGAGGAGTGCCTGAACCTGGCTCGCCGCATTCGCCCCATGGTTATCGATACGGTCGCTTACCTGAGTGATCTGCGCCGCAGCGGCGCGAAGCTGCTGTTTGAGGGCGCCCAGGGCGCACTGCTGGACGTGGACCACGGAACCTATCCGTATGTCACGTCCTCCAACACTTCGGCCGGCGCCGCTGCCACTGGTTCGGGCCTTGGGCCAGCCGACTTTGACTATGTGCTTGGGGTCGTCAAGGCCTATGCCACTCGGGTTGGCAGCGGACCATTTCCGACGGAACTCTTTGACGAGGCCGGCGAGCGGCTGGCGAGAGTTGGAGTCGAGTTCGGGTCAACCACCGGCCGTCCGCGGCGCTGTGGCTGGTTTGATGCCGTAGCCGTGCGGCGGGCCGTGATCAACAGTAGTGTGACCGGCCTGTGCGTCACCAAGCTCGACGTCCTCGACGGCTTTCCCGTCGTGAAGGTCTGTACGGGCTACCGCCTGAACGGCCAGGTGAGCAGCAATCCGCCGCTGCTTGTCGATCAGTACGGCGCTGTAGAGCCTGCTTATGTGGAAGTCCCCGGCTGGTCCGGGTCCACGAAGGGAATCCGGAGTATTGACGGGTTGCCTGCTGAGGCTCGGGCCTATTTGCAGCGGCTGGAGGAAATTGTCGGGATTCCAGTCGACATGATCTCGACGGGTCCTGATCGTGATCACAACATCATTGTTCGCCACCCCTATGGCTGATCCAGCCCGCTGAATCCGTGAGCCTCGTGACACTGCAGCCCGACAGTCCGTGGACCCGCCGATGGCGCCGGCTCCGCCTGCTGATCACCGGGCTGCTGGTGGCAACAGTGCTCGGCGGCTGCGTTATTCGTGTCGCCTACAACCAGCTGGACTGGCTGGCACTCTGGTACATCGAGGATTACTTCGAGCTGGACCGGGCGCAGGAGCCGCAGGCAAAGCGGCTGATTTCCGGGACTCTCACCTGGCATCGCGCCACCCAGCTGCCAAAGTACGCCGCCTTGGCTCGCAGGGTGCGTGAAGATGTGGAGACTGGTGTAGACGCGGAGTTTCTCGCTGCCCGCTACGCTGAAGTTGTCGAGTTGTGGGACGCGCTGCTTCAGCACGTGGCCCCGGACCTGGCCCGGTTGCTGCAGACGCTGTCCGATGAGCAGGTTGAGGCACTTTTCGCGAGGCTTGCTGAGAAGAACAGCGAGCTTGAAGATGACTACTCTGGTGTCAGTCTGGAAGAGCGCCGTGGGAAGCAGGACAAGGAGATAATTCGTGCGTTTCGCCGCTTTACGGGCAAGCTGAATACCTCGCAGGAGGCCCTCGTCACCAGACAAACGGCACAGATGCACGACCTTTCCAGCGACTGGCTCCGTCGGCGGGCGGTCTGGCAGGGAGAGTTTCGGGTCCTGTTGGCTGGCAGGAAATCCGATCCGACCATTGTGGACCGGTTCACGGATCTTGTGCTCAGTCCCAACCAGTTTGATGCCCCCGGCTACCGGGGTCTCGTGGAGGAGAACCGGCAACGCTCCTTCAGGCTGGTCGCAGAGGTCCTTGGGTCCCTCACCCCGGCCCAGGCAAAGCACCTGCAGAAGAGCCTGAAAACCTACGCTGACGACTTCGATTCCCTGGTAAGCGCCAGCAACTCGGAGCCAGGCAGTCCATAAAATGGCCCTGCCCAAGTGCCTGCAGGCAAGCTTCAGGGTAGGTGCTTAAACCAGCGCAAGATTGCGCAGCTTTAAGTCGTCTGTCGTGGTGCCGAGGAAAGGACTTGAACCTTCACGGGGTTACCCCCACTGGCACCTGAAGCCAGCGCGTCTACCAATTCCGCCACCCCGGCGCGGTGGTACGGCTTAAATATAGAGTGCGGCAATCTAATGGCAGGCTGTATGCTTGTCAACGAAATGACAGCATTGACAGCAGCACTTGATGCGTAAGAAGCGTGGGCGGCGCCCGTCGCCGTCAGCAGGCCCCGCCAGTACAGGACCGAATTCGGCGTACCGCCACCCGGTTCCCGACCCAAATTCGCTCCTTGCCGCCTTTCGTCAGCAGGGCGTACCTCTGACTCTGTCTGCGCTGGCTACTTCGCTCGAGGTGACGGGAGAGCGGGAGATCGCTGATCTCCGCCGCCGTCTTGAGGCATTGCGCACGGCGGGGCAGTTACTGGTCAATCGCCGCGGCGAGTACTGCCTCAGCGAGAAGCTCGACGTAATTCCCGGAACAGTCACTGCTCACCGGGATGGCTTTGGCTTTCTTGTCCCTGATGACGGCTCCGATGACGTTTACCTCCCGGTGCCAGATATGCGCGCCGTGCTGGATGGTGATCGGGTCGCCGTCCGGCTTTCCGGGAGCGGACGGGGCGGTCGTCGCGCGGGCACGGTGGTGGAGATTCTTGCGCGCAGCCGGGACAGTTTCGTCGGCCGTTACCACCGGGAGCGCGACCTTGGCTGGGTCGTTGAGACGGGCCGGTCACCACACCATTTCATCGTCACCGACCGCGACCGTGGCAACGCGGAGCCCGGTCAGCTCGTCAAGCTCGAGATTCTTGAGTATCCCGGTCCTGCCCATGAGGCCCGTGGCCGGGTGGTTGAAGTTCTGGGCGATCCGCGCGATCCCCGAGTACTGACGAACGCCGCCATCGAGATGTTCCATATTCCGTCCCGATGGCCCGAGAGAGCCCTGGCGGATGCACGTCTGGTTGGACTTGAAGTGGAGGCCACCGACAAACGCGATCGGATCGACCTGCGCAAGCTGCCGCTGGTCACGATCGATGGGGAAGACGCCCGGGACTTCGATGACGCTGTATTTGCCGAGCCCCAGGGCGATGGGTGGCGGCTTATCGTTGCCATCGCTGACGTTTCCCACTACGTCAGGAGCGGGGAGGCAATCGATACCGAGGCCAGGCGCCGGGGCACTTCGGTGTATTTTCCTGACCGGGTCGTCCCGATGCTGCCCGAGGAGCTGTCGAACGAGCTGTGCTCGCTCAAGCCCGCCGTGGATCGTCTGTGCATGGTCTGCGATATGCGCGTTGACCAGCAGGGCAACGTTATGGGCTCCACCTTTTACCGCGGCTTGATGCATTCCTGGGCTCGTCTGACCTACAACGCCGTGGACCTGTACCAGCGCGGACAACCGGACTCGGGGGTCCCGAAGGCTGTTCAGCCCGTAATTGACAACCTCTACGGAGTCTTTGCCGGACTTCATCAAGCGCGCGGGCGTCGAGGGGCACTCGATCTCGATCTTCCGGAGATCAAGATCCAGCTGGACGCATCGGGTGGCATCGTCGGTGTGGCATCCCGGCGCCGCAACGATGCCCACCGTCTGATCGAGGAATGCATGATTGCAGCCAATGTGGAGGCAGCTCGCTACCTGGGTAAGCACAAGCTGACTACCTTGTATCGTGTCCATGCGGGACCGGAAGGGGACAGGCTTGACGATCTGCGCCTGCTATTTCAGGGGCTTGGGATACCGATTGCGGAAACTGCGGGAACACGACCTGCGGAAATTAATCGGGTCCTCAAGCTCATCAGTGACCGGCCGGATTTCCCCATGCTGGCGACAGCGGTCCTCCGGAGCATGAAGCAAGCCGTGTATCAGCCCGCGAACAAGGGGCACTTTGGCCTGGCACTGAGCACGTACGCCCATTTCACGTCCCCGATCCGGCGCTATCCGGATCTGCTCGTACACCGGGGGATTGGCCACCTCCTCGATGGCGGTAAGCCAGCAGCGTTTGCCGTGGATATACCAGCCGCCGAGCAGTTGGGTACGACGACTTCGATGCAGGAGCGCCGAGCCGACGAGGCTACGCGTTACGTCGAGTCGCGCTGCAAGTGCCTTTTCATGGAGGATCAGGTTGGCGCCACGCTGGATGGCGTGGTGACGGGCGTTACCCATTTTGGCCTCTTCGTGATGCTCCGCGACCTGCTCGTGGACGGACTGATTCACGTGACGAGTCTGCCGAGTGATTACTACCACCTGGAACCCGGGGGCCGTGGCCTGAAGGGCGAGCGCACCGGGCGCGCGTTCCGGCTGGGAGATGACGTCCGCGTGCGTGTGGTCCGGGTGGATACGGAGGAGGCGAAAATAGACCTGGCGCTCGAGGTTGGCGGCGAACAGCAGCAGGCAGGGAAGCGCCCGGCAGGGCCGCGGAATACGGGCCCGAAGCGCAACTCCCGGCCCCGTCGCTAGGGATGCGATGAGCCAGCGCCTCGTCTACGGCATTCATCCCGTGCGGCAACTCCTGCTGTCACGGTCTGATGCGGTCGAGCGGGTCTATCTCCAGTCTGATCTGGGTGAAGAACGCCGGGCCAGGCTGGCTGATGTGCTTTCCGACCGCATCCGGGTGGCGCATGTGTCGGCGGACGAACTCGAGAAGCTGACGGGTACACCGAAGCACCAGGGTGTGGCTGCCCTGGCGACGGAAGCAGGGCCGCTCTCGGAAGGCGCAGCCCGGGATCTTCTCGCGCGGATTGAGCGTCCACTGGTACTGGTTCTCGATGGCGTGCAGGATCCGCGCAATTTCGGCGCCTGCCTGCGAACGGCTGACGCGGCCGGGGTCAATCTGGTGGTCGTAGGCCGCCACCGGAATGTCGATGTGACCCCGGTTGTCAGCAAGGTAGCGGCGGGAGCGGCTGAATCCCAGGCCATAGTTCAGGTCAGTAATCTGGTGCGCTTTCTCGAAGCATTGAAGAGCCAGGGCTTGTGGATCGTCGGCACGGACGACGCGGCAGAAACGTCGCTGTACGACGTCGATCTCACTACCGGCATCGCCATGGTTCTCGGTGCTGAAGGGGAGGGGCTCCGGCGGTTGACCAGCGAGCGTTGTGACCACAGGGTCCAGCTTCCCATGCATGGCACTGTAAGCAGCCTCAATGTGGCCGTGGCTACCGGAATTTGCCTTTATGAGTGCCTGCGCCAGCGATCGCTGGCGGACAGGTTGCCTCGAGCCCGTACTGTCCGGTAGGATTCCCTTCCCGCACCAGGGGGCCTTCCCCTCAAAGCGGCCCTTGCCACACCACACGGCCCCGACACCTGGATGTCCTAGCCCAGGTTGCCCGGAGCCAGTTGGGTGGCTTTAATCCACAAGGAGTTGCCATGCGTCACTACGAGATTGTCTTTCTCGTCCACCCCGATCAGAGCGAACAGGTGCCCGCCATGATCGAGCGCTATCGCACGATGATTACAGCCGGCGGCGGCAGTATCCATCGCGTTGAGGACTGGGGTCGGCGGCAGCTGGCGCATTCCATCAATAAGGTGCACAAGGCCCACTACGCGCTTATGAACATCGAGTGCGACCAGGCCACACTGGCTGAACTCGTTGGTTCGTTTCGGTTCAGTGATGCGGTGCTGCGTCACTTGGTCATGGGCCGGGATGATGCAGTCACTGACCCGTCCCCCCTGGTCAAGGCTGCTGATGACGGCAGTCGGGCGGTTCTGGGGCGCTCTGAGGACAACGACGACGGCCCGGGCAGGCCCCGCGGTGATGATGGCGACGCGGCCAGTCCCGATGGCGTGATCACCTAGGCCGTAGTCTGTACCGATCCTTAAGGACACCAATTCATGAGCAAGTATTTTCGTCGGCGCAAATTTTGCAAGTTCACGGCTGAAGGCACCAAAGAGATCGACTACAAGGATCTCGAGACGCTGCGCGCGTATGTCACGGAAACCGGGAAGATCGTGCCGAGCCGGATTACGGGGACCAAAGCCCGGTATCAGCGCCAGCTGTCCACGGCGGTGAAGCGTGCCCGCTTTCTTGCGCTGCTGCCCTATACCGACAAGCACTGAGAACCGGAAGGCGACCCGCAGGTCTGCGTTCGGGCTGCGCCTTGCTGCTGGGTCACTGCCGTAAACGCCGTTTTTGAGTGGCTCTTGAAGTACCGATGGTCCCGGATCGCCGGGATCGTCCTAACCTTCGTCTTGCCCCTGACCAATCTCATCAGTGCGGCCATCGTGGTCATGACTGCCCGGCGTTATGGCGGACAGACAGCCGTCCTGGATGTCGCGGTAAGCATGGCTCTGCTCGCGGGCCTCCTGGCCTTTTCGGGCAGCGGGGCGGAAGGTGCTGCCGCGCTTACGGCATCCCTGGGAGCTGGCGCTCTTTGGGGTGGCGCGCTTCTGAGTGGCATTCTTCTGCGCCGTTATCAGTCCGTGGACCTTGCCGTCCAGGCTCTCGTGGTTCTTGCCCTGCTTGGCGTCCTGGCAGCTGGCGTGGTCATTCAGGATCCCCGTGCCTACTGGCAGCCTGTTCTGGAGGCCCTGATCCAGGCCGCTGGATTGCCCCAGAAGAGTGGTCTGCCGGCCGGCTGGCTCGGTACGGTGTCAACCCTGATGCACGGAGTTATTGGCGCCAGCCTGCTCTCGACCCTCGTCCTGGCCGTGATGCTGGGCCTCTGGCTGGACCGGGGCTCCACCGGCGCCGAATGGCGGCGGCGATTCCTGGAGTTGCGCCTCGGTCGCGTGCTCTCGCTGGCGGCCGGGGTGGCGACACTGCTGACTTTCGCCGGGTTCGTGAGTGTCGGGGGTGCAGCGCTCTTGGTGCTTGGTACCGGCTTCGCGACTCAGGGCCTTGCGATCATTCACTGGACGGCGGACCAGCGGCGCTGGCCCCGCATCTGGCCCCTGGCGCTCTACGGGCCTTTGTTGCTGGGGGCGCCGCCGGCGGGCCTTGTGCTGGTTGCACTGGCAGTTGCCGGGGTGGTCGACAATGCCTTTGCCCTGCGCCGGCAGCCCGCGAATGTGGTTTAATACGCGCCCCCGACGGTCGCCAAACCTAACCTAAGAGATCCTAAGCATGGACGTGATTCTTCTCGAGAAGGTCCAAAACCTGGGCAACATTGGCGACCGCGTCAAGGTCCGCTCCGGTTATGGCCGCAATTTCCTCGTGCCCCGGGGTAAGGCGACGCTCGCGACGCCCTCCAACATCGCCATCTTTGAGGCGCGCCGCGCAGACCTTGAGAAGAAGGACGCTGACGAACTTCAGGCTGCCACCCAGCGGGCGGCCAGTGCGGCCAAGCTGACGCTACGCCTCGCCGCCAAGGCAGGCACCGAAGGCAAGTTGTTCGGGTCCCTGGGCACCGCAGACATCGCCGAGGCCTGCACAGCGGCCGGGGTGCCGGTAAAGCGTGCCGAGATTCGCCTGCCTGATGGCCCGATCCGCACGCTGGGCCAACACTCCATCGTCCTTCACCTGCACAGCGACGTGAACGCGACAATTCGCATCACGGTCGTTGCCGAGGACGACAGCGGCCAGGCCAGCTAGGCCCGGTCGGCTCCTCGCGGGATTCAGGACTACAGGGCGAGAATCGGCGACCGAATGGGAAAACCCGGGCCGCGACGCGATACCGGGTCATTGACTGACCTCCCGGTTCCGCCGAGTTCCAATCAGGCTGAGCAGGCCCTGCTCGGTGGTCTGATGCTCGACAACAGCAGCTGGGATCGTATCGCCGATCTGGTCTCTGCTCCAGACTTCTTCCGCCCCGATCATCGGCTCATCTTCAGTGCGATCCAGGGGCTGGCCGAGCGCAGTCAGCCGGCCGACTCCGTTACGCTCGGCGAGTATCTGGCCTCGCGATCCGAACTGGCTGAGGCGGGTGGCGCTGCCTACCTGGGCGATCTGGTCAGCGACACGCCCAGTGCAGCCAACGTGGCTTACTACGCACGCATCATTCGTGAGCGGGCGTTGCTGCGTCGTCTAATCGAAGTTGGCAACGAGATTGCGTCGTCTGCCTACCGGCCGGAGGGCCGGCCGATCGCCGAGCTTGTCGACGAGGCAGAGCGGCGGGTTTTTGAGATCGCGGAGCGGGGGCAGCGCCGTGGCTCCGGATTCGTGCGCTTGAGTGAAGTCCTTAATGCCACTGTGGACCGTCTCGACAAGCTACACCAGTCCAAGGGCTCAATTACGGGGCTGCCGACCGGCTTCACCAAACTTGATGAAATTACTGCCGGATTGCAGCCGGGCGACCTGGTCATCATTGCCGGCCGCCCGTCAATGGGGAAAACGAGTTTCGCACTGAATATTGCGGAGAATGCGGCTCTCGGAGCCCGAAGATCCGCGGCGGTGTTCAGTATGGAAATGTCCGTAGAGCAGCTGGCTTTCCGCATGGTGTCCTCGCTCGGCCGTGTGGACCAGGCACACCTGCGGAACGGGCGCTTCGGTGATGACGACTGGCCACGCATCAACGGCGCCATTCAGCAAATGGCAGAGGCGCCCATCTATATTGATGACACGCCCTCCATGACGCCCACCGAGATTCGTGCGCGCGCTCGCCGCTTGCAGCGGGAGCGTGGGCTGGACCTGATCGTCATCGACTACCTGCAGCTGATGCGTGTGGCCGGCACGGCCGAGAATCGCGCGACAGAGATCTCCGAGATCTCCCGTTCGCTCAAGGGTCTCGCCCGCGAGTTGCGCCTGCCGATAATCGCCTTATCGCAGCTCAACAGGAGTGTCGAGTCCCGAACCGACAAGAGGCCGGTGATGTCCGATCTGCGCGAGTCGGGAGCCATCGAGCAGGATGCAGATCTGATCCTGTTCATCTACCGCGATGAGGTTTACAACCATGACAGCCCGCGCAAGGGTATTGCCGACATTAACGTGGCGAAGCAGCGGAACGGGCCCACTGGCGAGTTTCCCCTGACGTTTCTCGGGAAGTTCACGAAGTTTGAGAACTACTCGCCAGAGATCGAGGGCTTTCGGTGACGCCAGCGGCGGTTGCGGTCATTCGGCCGTCAGCGCTGCGGAGTAATCTTAACCGGGTACGCGAGCTGGCCCCGGGTTGTGCAGTACTGGCAGTCATCAAGGCGAATGCCTACGGCCATGGACTGATTCAGGTCGCCCGCATCCTGGAGGAGGCCGAGGCCTTTGCCGTGGCGCGACTGGAGGAAGCCGTGCAGCTTCGGGAGGCTGGAATCCGGAAGCGTCTGGTCATACTTGGCGGCTGTTTGACGGCCGAAGAGATCCGCGCCGCCTCGGACCTTGCTCTCGACGTGGTCGTGCACTCCACCCAGCAGGTCGGGCTGTTGGAAACGATGGCGGTGGCCGCACCCGTCGCCTGCTGGCTGAAAGTGGATACGGGCATGGGGCGACTGGGCGTGGAGCCTGCCACGGTTCCCGATCTGCTCCGGCGGCTCCAGTCTGCTGCGACGGTCCGGTCTCTGACCCTGATGACCCACCTGGGATGTGCCGATGACCAGGCGGACCCGATCACGCCCGCGCAGCTGCAGAGCTTCAGCAGCGTGCTGGGGACATGGGACGGCGACGTCAGTGTGGCCAACTCGGCCGCTATCCTGCAGTGGCCCGATACCCTCCGGAGCCCGGGCGTCCTGCGCTATACCGGGCTCAACTGGGTTCGTCCTGGAATCATGTTGTTCGGTGCGTCGCCCTTGCGGGGCAAGACGGCCAGCGAGCTGGGCTTGCGACCGGCGATGTCTTTTGAGACCCGCCTGATTTCTGTGAAGGTTGTCCAGGCGGGCCAGCGGGTGGGGTATGGCGGTCAATGGGTCGCCACGCGGACCACGGTTCTGGGTGTGGCAGCAGCGGGCTACGCCGACGGGTACCCCTGGCATGTGGGAGCCGGGACCCCGGTGGCTGTCAGGGGGCGGCTCGCGCCTCTGGTCGGCCGCGTATCGATGGACATGCTGACCTTAGACCTGACTGACGTACCCGGTGCCATTGCGGGGGACCGGGTTGTCCTCTGGGGAGATGGCCCGACAGTGGAGGAGGTTGCTGGTGCCTCCCGCACCATTCCCTGGACGCTGATGACTGGCATCAACCGACGCGTGGCAGTCCGCGTCGAGGCTGGAACGCCGCCGGACGAAGAGAGGTCCATGGCGGCCCGTTAGATCAGGAAGAACCCCATCTTGATGCCAATAATCTCGATGACGTCATTGTCGGAAAGCTTCCGAGCCTGGGGGCCAAGCTCCTGGCCATTGAGCTTTGGCTGATCCTTGTCTGACTTGTTCTCTACCTGTACCAGGTGATAGCCATCGGCGCGACGGGTAATCGCCACCACCTGCGCTCCAGGCCTTCCCAGCGTGGTCAGTGCTTTGCTGAGCGTAATCTCACGGCCTGCAAACGACCCATTCAGAACCTGAACCTTCGCGATCGCCAGCGGCTTGGCGGCCGGTTCGGAGCCTGCGGGGCGAACGGCAGCCGGGCTGGGCGGAGCTCCGTTTGCGCCGGCTTTCGAATCCGAGTGCATACTGGCGGACAGGGCAGCCGCCTTGGCCAGTGACTCCATACCACCGGCCTGACGTTCAATCACCATCGTGCTGGCAAACTCGTCTTCCTCGTCCGCAGTCCCGTCCAGGAAGCGCAGCTGGTGGCGGCCCACGGTGACGACGTCACCGTTCTGCAGAGCGTGCTTCTTGATCAGCCGTCCGTTGACGTAGGTGCCGTTTGTGCTGTTCAGGTCCTCAAGGAACGAGTCATTGAGGATGTTGATGATCAGGGAATGGTGTCCGCTGATAGTGGGGTTATCGATCCGAATGTCGTTGTCCTGGAGGCGGCCAACCGTGTACCGCTCCTTGGACATGTTGTATTCGGCGAGAACCTGTCCGTCGAGGCTTAGAAGCAGTCGTGCCATGACCGGAATTCCTGCCCAACATCAATGAAAGATGGGTTACTGAAAGACGCGTTACTGGAGGACGCGTTACTGAAAGATGCGTCGAAACTGCGCGAACACGCTGGTCTTGGCCGGAAAAGGCTCGATAACCTGAGTAAGGATGACCGAGACATTGTCCTTGCCCCCGTGGTCGTTGCTAAGCTGGACCAACTGTTGACCTGCCATTTGAAGATTAGCACTAAAAGTGCTGATCGTTAAGTGAATATCCTCGTCCTCGACCATGTCGGGAAGTCCGTCCGAACAGAGCAGGTAGATATCACCTTCCTGGACCTCTACCTCCTGGACCTCGACCTGGACCGTGGTGTCCACGCCCAGAGCCCGGGTCACGTAGTTGCGGTTGGTTGACCGCGCCGCCTCTTCCTGAGAGTAAAAGCCCCGGTCCACGAGTTCCTGCAGGAGGGAGTGGTCCATGGTCAACTGCTCGAAACGATTGCGGCGAAAGCGATACAGCCGGGAATCCCCGACATGGGCGATGGACACGCGGTTGTCGTAGAAAAGGCAGGCCACAATGGTGGTGCCCATCCCTTCGCACTGGGGTTGCATCTGCGCGGTCTGGTGAATAACCCGGTTGGCACGGGCAATGGCGTCCCGGAGAATGATGGTTTGGCGCATCAGGCTGGTTTCCGGATCCGTCGCGTTGCGCGCCTCCCGCTCGCAGGCCGGAGGTACCAGTTCCAGCACCGTGCGCACCGCGATGCCGCTTGCAACCTCTCCTGCGTTATATCCGCCCATGCCGTCCGCCAGCACGAGCAGGCCCGTATCGCTGTTGGTGCCAACGGCGTCTTCGTTATGCTCCCTGACCCTACCGGTATCAGAGACCTGGACGTTGTTGAATTTAGTGCGGAGACTCATAGGACTTCCGAGGGGAACGTACTGCAACACTCCCGCAGGGCCAACGCCATGGCCTTGCCGGTCTCGTACCGGTCCGCGGGATTCTTCGCGAGTGCCCGTTCCAGAATCGCATCGGCACAGGTTGGGATGTCATCGCGGATATCGGAAACCGGACGATGCCGATGATGCACGATTTTTTCCATCAACCGTGGAATCGAATCTGCCTGGAATGGTGGCGCACCTGTCAGCAGGTGGTACATGGTAACCCCAAGGGAGTAGATGTCTGTCTGACCCGAGACCTTGCTGGCGGAGAGTTGCTCAGGGGACATGTAGGAGGGCGTCCCAAGGATGATCCCTGTCCGGGTTCGACTGGCGTCTGTCAGTCGCGCAATGCCAAAGTCAGTCAGTTTGAACCGGTCCGAGGCGAGGTCGTACATGAGATTGGCAGGCTTCACATCCCGGTGGACGACATTCTGGGTGTGGGCATAGTGAAGTGCCTCAGCTGCCCTGGCCATGAGCTCGAAGACTACCTTGGGAGGCAGGAGCCGGCCCAGCTGGGCGTAATGGCTAAGGGGCTTCCCCTCAAAGTACTCCATGGCCAGGTAGGCCACGTTATTGTCTTCGCCCGCGTCATGGATGGAAATGATGTACGGGTGATTGAGGCGACCCGCTGATTCCGCTTCCCGCAGAAAGTGCGAGCGAGCCGTGGCGAGGTCGCTCTCTGCAAACTCCTCTGCAAGGGGCAGTGTCTTGATCGCCACCCTTCGATTGATAGTGGGATCGCGGCCCAGGTAGACGGTGGCCATGGCCCCTCTACCAATGACCCTCTCCAGTTCGTAACGTCCAAGGGTTCGTCCTGCTGGTGACGGGGCGGGCGCGGGTTCCTGGGCGGGCGGCTGGGAGCGAACACTGCGGGGCACCGGGGACGCTACCCCTCGTGCTCCGGACAGTTTCTCGAGCTTCGCCGCCACATCGCGATAGCCGGGATCCCTCGCAGCAAGGTGGCGAAACACGCGCTCCGCTTTGGCATAGTTCCGCTTCTTGCCGTGTTCCATCGCCAGCTCGTAGAGCTGTAGCTTGGTGCGCTCCGTAGTCGGCTGTTGCCGCAGGACCGAAAATCCCAGGTCGAGCTCCTGAGCGGTGCCCGCAGCGCCAATGCTTAGCCGACTGGTCGCGGCGGCCCCTGTATCGCCCGCTCGGGAGGGCAGATGCATGATGAACTGCAGAAGCGCAACACCGGTCAGGCAGAAGAGCGCCAGCCCCGCGAGCTGGAGCCAGAGACCGGCAAAGCTGATCAGCAGATACTCGGTCAGGAGCAGCAGCACCATTCCGGAGGCGGCAAGGAGTGTTGCTTTGGCCAGGCTCAGCCTGCCAACAACCACCACACCGACAGCCAGCAACAGCGCAAGTCCGATCTCCGACCATAACGCCCACCCCGGGCGTCGGATATGTTCCTGCGACAGGTAGTTGGCAAGATCTGTGGCAACCAGAACGGCTACTCCGTCATCCCTTGCCATCGGCGTGTGCACGCTGTCCCCGGGTCCCCCCAAAACGGTGCCGATCACGATATAGCGGTCACGGATTATTGCGGCAGCCGCACCGCTGAGCACGTCCTTGGCGGAGACCACGGGAAAGCCATCAGCCCCAGCCTGAGCCTGGTAAAAGCGCGCGAGATTGCCGACCGCCTGGGTTGCACCGGACTCCAGCTCGAAGGCCGCCAGTGCACTTGACGGGAGACTGCCCGAATCTGTCGTCAGGACTGGTGCCGCCCGGCGTACCACGCCATCGCGGTCGGTAAGCATTGCGGCATGGCCCACCGCCGCTGCGGCAGTGCAGAGTACCCCCGCTGCTGGTGCCAGCATCGCGGTCTGCGAGCGGCTATTCTCCAGAACGGCGAAGCGAGGACTCGCGGCGGTGACCCGATCTGCGCAGATGCCGGTTCCTGGTGCTCCCCCTGGCCGAAGCTCGGCAGTCGGCAGGCCGAGAACGACGTTACCGGCTGTCTTTACAGCAGCGGCCACCCGCTCTTGCTGTTCAATTCGTGCTTCGATTTCCGCCAGTTGCCTGCTGAGAAGGCCGGGCTCGGTTCGACTCTGCAGCGCTCCGCCACGCTCCTCGAGGCGGATGAGTGATCGGAGCCGGCTGACATCGTCAGACCCTGCTGGCGGCGGGGCCGGGGTCGCCGGGATGATCAGCCGGGCCCCAGCAGCCTTCAGATTCGTGATGAGGTCATCCAGCCGTGGCAGTACCCACAGATTCTTGGTGTCAGCATCGATATTGACGATGACTACCGGGGCTGTGGCAGGGACCGCCGCCAGCCGCTGACACAGGTCGTAGAAACCCCCTTCAATCCCGACCAGCCGGTCGCCGCCCAGGGCAAAGAACAGGGCCAGAACGGCGCATACCCCTGCCTGAGCAGCCTCGCTCGGCAGGCCCGTCGGTTTATTGTCCTGTGCGAGCATTACAAAATAGTATGCGGATCAGGGGTTCCGGGGTGAGACCTGAGTGGTAGTTTCTGGGCTGCTGCCGGCGCTGCCCGTCTCGAAATGGGGCCTTTCTCCGCCCACAATGCAGCTGGTTGAATCCTGAGGCGCCCATGGCAAAAGCCAACAAGACCTTCGTCTGCAGCGATTGTGGCGCTGGCACCTCCAAATGGCAGGGGCAGTGCCCCGCCTGTGGCGCCTGGAACTCTCTCGAGCCAGCGGCCAGCGGGCTGGCCAGAGCAGCAGTGATCCCGGGCGCCGTCCCAATCCGGCGACTCTCAGACGTGGGCACCGAGACCGTGGTGCGCGTCTCGACCGGTCTCACCGAACTCGATCGCACGCTCGGGGGAGGACTTGTACCGGGGTCTGTCGTTCTGCTGGGTGGCGATCCGGGTATCGGCAAGTCCACGCTGCTTCTACAGGCCGCCGCGCACCTCAGGACCGCGGGTGGAACGCTCTATGCCAGTGGCGAAGAGTCTCTGCAGCAGATCAGTCTCCGTGGGCAGCGACTTGGCGCTGATCTGGGGTCCGTGGCGGCTATCGCCACGACGCGGGTGGAGGAGGTACTTGCCGCGGTCCAGGAGACCCGTCCGGGATGCCTCATCGTCGATTCGATCCAGACCATGGCCACAGACCTGCTGCCGTCGACACCCGGTTCTCCCAATCAGCTCCGGACCTGCGCCGGACTGCTGGTGAGGCTCGCCAAACAGTCAGGCATTGCGGTGTTTCTGGTGGGGCACGTTACCAAGGACGGACAGATTGCCGGGCCACGGCTGCTCGAGCACATGGTGGACGTCGTCCTGTACTTCGAGAGTGAAGTAGCGAGCCGTTACCGGATACTGCGTACGGTCAAGAACCGCTTCGGGGCGGCGAACGAACTCGGCATCTTCGTCATGTCGGAAGGTGGAATCAGGGAAGTCCGTAACCCATCAGCCTTGTTTGTTTCCCAGCGCGGTGACCCGGTGCCCGGCAGTGTGGTGACGGCAGTCCATCAGGGTAGCCGTCCACTCCTGGTGGAGGTGCAGGCGCTTGCTGACCAGGGCAGCGGTGGGCCACCCCGACGGGTAGCCATTGGTCTGGAGCAGAACCGGCTCACTCTTCTGCTCGCTGCCCTGCATCGGCACGGCGGGATTTCAACCCACGCCCACGACATTTTCGTCAACGTCGTTGGCGGGGTACGGATCATGGAGCCCTCAGCCGATCTGGCGGCCCTCCTGGCGACAATATCGAGCATACGGGACCGACCGCTGCCCCGGGACCTGGTGGTCTTCGGAGAGGTCGGCCTCGCGGGCGAGATCCGGCCTGTGGCCTACGGCGAGGAGCGTCTGAGGGAGGCTGCCAAGGTTGGTTTCACCCGCGCCGTCATCCCAAGGGCGAACGCCCCCAAGCAGCCAATTCCGGGCCTCACCATCACCGTGGCGGCGAATCTTCGGGACATCATGCGGATGCTGCCCGCTCTGGAGGCCTGATGCGCACGGTGCTCACCGCATTGTCACCCGTTGCCAGAATCTCGACCTGATAGTCATTCAGTCGCAGCAGGGTGCCGCTCGCAGGAATGTTCTCCAGTTTCTCCAGTATGAGTCCATTAAGGGTGGTTGGACCGTCGGTGGGCAGGCTCCAATGCATCATGCGATTGAGAGCCCTCACGTTGATTCCAGCGTTCACCACCCAGGCTTCCTCGGAGCCTTCCCTGCGGACGTCCATATCGCTCGTGTCAGCGCTGGCAGAGAACCCACCCAAAATTTCCTCGATAATGTCCTCGATAGTGACCATGCCCTGGATGTCGCCGTATTCGTCCACAACGAAGGCCGTTCTCTGGCCGGTGCGGTGAAGCTGCACCAGAAGCCCATGTACGGAAGTGCCCTCGGGCACGAAAAAAGGTTCCGCCATCAGGCCCTCGATGACCTCCTGGTTCAGTGTGGCTGACATCGCGCCCACCAGCGAGCGAACGTGCAGGAGGCCCAGGAGATTCTCGACGTTACCCCGGTACACGGGAAGTCGGCTGTGGGGCGACCGGCTGATGGTCTCAACAATCGCGTGCCAGTCGTCGTCCAGGTCGACCCCGATGAGTTCGTTGTCCGGAATCATGATTTCATCCACTGTCATGTCTTCCAGTTCGAGGATCGACATGAGCATGCGCTGGCGCCTGCGGGGGAGCAGGGCCCCGGCATCAGTGACGATCGTTCGAAGTTCGTCGAGAGTGAGATTGTGCTGACTGACCTGATCTCCCCGGACGCCGAAGAGTCGCAGCAGGCCGTTGGAAATCGCCGTAACTACCCAGACAACAGGAAGCGTTACTTTCAGCAGGCCGTAGTAGATAACCGCTGCAGGGAGACCGAGTTGCTCTGACCGCAGCGCACCCACGGTCTTCGGCATCACGTCGGTGAAAACCATGATGACAAAGGCAAGGCCGACACTGGCGACTGCGACGCCGGCCGGGCCGCCAATGCGGAGCGCGGCCAGGGTTACCAGGGATGTCGCCAGAGTGTTGGCGATATTGCTGCCAATCAGGATCAGCGAAATCAGGCGGTCCGGGCGGGCCAGCAGTTTCTCGGCCAGGCGCGCACCCAGATGTCCCTGACGCGCCCGGTGGCGCAGCCGGTACCGGTTGAGGGTCAGAAGCGCCGTTTCCGACCCCGAAAAGAAGGCGGAGATCAGCAGGAGGAGAACCAGCAGGCCAATGAACGGGCCTGCGGCGACGTCGTCAGGCAAGGGGAAGTCCCTTTAATTCGATCATGACATTATCATGGTGACAACCCCCCGACGACGCTGTCAAGGCAAGTTCCACTCCTGGGGGTGCTACCTGACCGCCGCGCCAGCCTACAATTCACTCCCTGGCCGACTGTTGTTGCGTTTAGTGGGTTCGTGGTGATGTTTGACACTCTGAGTGAACGGTTGCGTGGTGTCCTCGATCAGGTTCGCGGCCGAGGCCGGCTGACAGAAGAAAACATTCAGGATGCTGTCCGGGACGTCCAGCGCGCGTTTATAGAAGCCGACGTTGCGTTACCCGTGGTGCGCGACTTTGTCGAGCTGGTTCGGCAGCGTGCGTTGGGTGCCGATGTTCTGCGCAGCCTGACTCCAGGGCAGGTCTTCGTCCGCATACTCCATGAGGAACTCACACGGGCGCTCGGTGAGGGTGCTGCTGAGCTAAATCTCCGGCACCAGCCACCGGCGGTGATTCTACTGGCGGGTCTCCAGGGAGCTGGCAAGACCACCACGGCAGCGAAGCTCGCTCTATTCATTCGTGATCGCCTTGGCAAGCGGGTGGGACTCGTCAGCACCGACACTCAGCGGCCGGCGGCAATCCTGCAGCTTGAGCGCCTCGCGGCCTCTATCGACGTGCCATTTCTCTCGGGAGAGATCAGCCTGGGTGCTGTGGGCATAGCCGAGAAAGCCCTGACCGATGCCCGACTAGATCAGCTTGACGTCCTGATCATCGACACCGCAGGCCGCAGCCGACTGGATGCGGAACTTCTCGACGAGCTGCGGATACTTCGCGACAGGACGGATCCGGTTGAAACACTGTTTGTAGTGGACAGCATGGCGGGTCAGGACGCCGTCAATTCTGCGCAGGCGTTCGGCGCTGCCTTGAGCTTGTCAGGCGTGATTCTCACCAAGGCCGATGGCGATGCACGTGGTGGTGCAGCGCTGTCTGTGAAGACCGTCACGGGCCAGCCCATTAAATTTCTGGGCACGGGCGAGGCGGTGACGGAGCTTGAGACCTTTCACCCGGACAGGATGGCATCGCGCATTCTCGGTATGGGCGATGTGCTGAGCCTGGTCGAGGAAGTTCAGAGGAAGGCGGACCATGTCTCGGCGGCCAAGCTCGCGGAAAAGGTGGCCGGCGGCAAGCAGTTTGACCTCAATGACCTGCGGGCTCAGTTACAGCAGATTTCGGGTCTGGGGGGCGTGGAGAGCCTCCTCGAGAAGATGCCCCTACCGGCCGGGATGTCGGCCGGAAAGCTCGCCGGTCAGATCGACCCCAGGATGTTGCGCCGCCAAATCGCCATTATTGACTCCATGACACCCCGGGAGCGGCGCCGTCCGGCGATTGTGGACGGCTCCCGTCGCCGCCGGATTGCCGGGGGGGCCGGATTGCCGGTCCAGGAGGTCAATCGCCTACTGAAGCAGCACAGCCAGATGCAAAAGATGATGAAAAAGATGGGCAATGGTGGCCTCCGGCGGATGATGCGGGGCTTCCCGGGGCTGCCCCGTTAGCCAAGCACCCGGTGCCATTGCGCGGTTTTTCGAGTAATATTCGTCGGTTAATCGGTTTCCACCGATCCAAATTTGCCATAAGGAAGCTTAAGAGCGATGGTCACTATCCGTCTGTCCCGCGGAGGCGCCAAGGGGCGGCCCTTCTATCACCTCGTTGTTTGCGATTCACGGCGCGCACGAGATGGCCGCTACATCGAGCGCCTCGGATTCTTTAGCCCGATTGCCACGGCGTCCGAAGAGCGACTCCGGGTCGATCTGGGCCGCTACGAGTACTGGCAGGGCGTTGGAGCTCAGCCTTCGGAGCGGGTCGCTGCCCTCGTCAAGGAGTTTCGGCAGCAGCCGCTGGCCAAAGCTGCCTGAGGCTTGGCCTGTCTAAGTAGCTGACCTGAGTAAGCGCATCGGCATAGGCCGCATCTCTGGTGTTTTCGGCGTTCGTGGTTGGATCAAGGTGTATTCCTACACGTCGCCCCGCGAAAATGTGGTGAGGTACAGCCCTTGGTGCTTGCTCCAGGACGGCAGGGAAGTGCTTCAGACGGTTACCGCCGGCCACGCGCACGGCGATGGCGTTGTCGCTTTCCTGGCAGGTATTAACGATCGAGACGCCGCAGCGGCGCTAATCGGGGCTGAGATCGAAGTTGAGCGGTCAGCCCTGGGTCCGGAACTTGGAGTTACTGCCGGTGAGACTGCACCAGCTGACGGGTTTTTCTGGGTCGACCTCCAGGGTATGGAGGTTCGAACCCGGGAAGGCGTACGCCTTGGCGTCGTCGAGCAGTTGTTCGAAACCGGCGCAAACGACGTCATGATTGTCGTTGGCGCGGGCCGTCACCTGATTCCGTTCTTGTACGGCAGCGTGGTGGAGTCAGTCGACGGCGCGCGGCGTGTGATTACGGTTAACTGGGACCCGGACTTTTAGCCGGTTTTGCGCCGCCGCCTCGTTACGGAGCGGGGCTAAGGAAACTGACGTGGACTTGGCAGTAGTGACCCTGTTCCCCGAGATGTTTGCGCCGCTGGCGCAGTTTGGGGTCGTCGGTCGGGCTATCCGGCGGAATCTCGCACGGGTCACGCCAGTAGATCCCCGGGCCTTCGCTACCGACCCGCACGGGACTGTGGACGACAGGCCCTACGGGGGTGGTCCGGGGATGGTCATCAGGGTCGAGCCTTTCGCGACAGCGATAGACGCTGCGCGGGGGCAGGTTCCGAGCGGCAGTCCAGTCGTGTTTCTGAGTCCGCAGGGGAGGCCCTTTGATCAGGCAACGGCCCAGCGCTATGCGGGCTTGCCTGGCTTGGTCCTCGTCGCTGGACGCTACGAGGGTTTCGACGAACGACTGATAGAGAGTGTTGCGGATGAAGAGGTTTCGGTGGGCGACTTCGTCATGAGCGGCGGCGAGATTGCGGCCCTTGCGATCATGGACGCTACCCTCCGTCTGCGTCCCGGAGTACTCGGCGATGAGCACTCGGCGGAGGAAGAGTCGTTTGCCACTGGACTGCTGGACTACCCCCATTACACCCGGCCGGAGATTGCCCACGGCAGACCCGTTCCCCGGGTACTTATGGAAGGCAATCACGAGGCTATTCGCCGGTGGAGAAGGAAACAGGCTTTGGGTCGGACCAGCCTTCGACGACCTGACCTGCTGGGCAACACGGAGCTCAGTGACGAAGATCGCAGGCTGCTGGACGAGTTTCGCGCCGAGCAGCGTGTCACTTGAGGATAATAGTGCCCGGCTGTCGGGCAGAGCAATTTGACTTACTGATCACTGGGATTATTTAGCATGGCAAACATCATCGAAAAACTGGAAGCGGAAGCCCTGAAGACGGGTATACCGGATTTTTCCCCGGGAGACACCGTCATTGTGCAGGTGCGCGTCAAGGAGGGTACCCGTGAGCGACTCCAGGCCTACGAGGGGGTAGTGGTGGCACGCCGGAATCGCGGTTTGAACTCCTCATTTACAGTGCGCAAGATTTCGCATGGTGAAGGCGTAGAGCGGGTTTTTCCGCTCCACAGTCCGACGGTTGCCGAGATCACTGTCAAGCGGCGTGGCGCTGTGCGCAGAGCAAAGCTCTATTACCTGCGCGAGCGCAGCGGCAAGTCGGCCCGGATTCGCGAGAAGGTCTGATAGCCCGGAGTGCGCGACGTGGGAATTCCGCTTCTGCGTACTCTGCATAGCGTGTCGCGAAGCCTGGCGGGCGCCTTCGGAGCGCCTGCCAGGCTCTCTCTTCTTGTCGGACTGTGCTGCGCCGCTGCCTTGAGTGGCTGCAGCAGCATTGCAAGTTCGGCCGCAGGTAATCTGGCTGACAAACTTTCCACCGCTATCCTCAATCAGGACGATCCTGAACTGGTGCGGGAAAGCCTGCCCGCTTACCTGCTGTTGCTGGATTCCCTGGCCTCCAGCCCGGACGCCACGCCGGCAGTTCTCGGGGCCGCTGCCCGGCTCTATGCCGCCTACGCCATCGTATTCGTTACAGATCCTGACCGGGCCGCCACGCTCGCCAGCCGGGCCCATCTCTATGGGGTTCGGGCCACGTGCTCGGCAACCAAGGCCACCTGCGATATTGAGACCCTACCGTTTGCCGACCTTGGTGCCAGGCTCGAGAAGGTAACGCCGGCCCAGTGCGGCGCCCTGTTTAGTTTTGCCGTGGGTTCACTCGCCTATGTCCGGACGCACAGCGATGACTGGCAGGCAGTGGCCGGATTGCCGCGTATCGAAGCAGTTCTGGCCCGTTTGCTTGTCATCGGCGCGCCCGACCAGGCAGGCACGGTGAATACCTATCTGGGTATCCTCAATACCCTGCGTCCACCGGCCCTCGGCGGCCAGCCGGAGCGGGGGCGGATCTACTTCGAAAAGGCCGTCGCATTAACCGGCGGTCGCGACCTCAGCGTGCTGGTTGAGTATGCGCGGGGCTATGCCCGTATTGTCTACGATCGGGAGCTCCATGATTCCCTGCTTAATCAGGTACTGGCGGCCGATCCCCGCCAGGAGGGTTATACCCTGCTCAATACACTGGCTCAAAAGCAGGCAACCGAACTCCTGGCTTCGGCGAACGACTACTTCTGATTCCGCACGCACGACAATGAGGATGAACCGCTAATGCAGCGCTCCTGGTCGCAGACCCTCGCAAGTCTGATAGTGATTGCCTTCTTGCCGGTTAGTCTTCAGGCAACAGATCTCAAGCTTGCCACGGTGGCGCCAGAGGGCTCCGGCTGGATGAAGGGATTGCGTGCCGCAGGTCAGCAGGTGCGTGACCGGACGGCAGGACGGGTCAATCTCAAGTTCTACGGCGGCGGCATTCAGGGCAACGACAAGAAGGTCTTGCGCAAGATCCGCATTGGCCAACTCCAGGGTGGGATGTTTACCTCCAACGGCCTCGAGGAGCGCTATCCGGATATCCTGATCTACGGCCTGCCCATGCAGTTTGACTCTCAGGAAGAGGTCGATTACGTCCGCAAGAAGATGGACGCGAAGCTGGCCGCCGGACTTGAGAGGGCCGGATTCGCGTCTTACGGGTTCGCTGGCGGCGGCTTTGCCTACTTCATGTCGGGCAAGCCGGTGAAGGGCCTTGCCGACCTTCGCGGCCAGAAGATCTGGGTGCCCGAGGGCGACCAGACCAGCTTCGTTGCGATGGAATCACTGAGCTTGTCACCGGTGGTCTTGCCCATCACGGACGTGCTGACAGGCCTCCAGACCGGCTTGCTGGATATCGTTGCGACCCCGCCTGTCGGGGCGATCGTTCTCCAGTGGTACACGAAGACAAAGTACGTCACCCGACAACCGCTCAGCTATACCCTCGGTGTCATGGTGATTGACCAGGGCGCCCTCAAGGAGGTCAGCGCTGCTGACCAGGCAGTGCTTCGCGAAGTGATGTCCGCCCTCTATAGACGACTCGATGCCGAGAATCGTGTCGACAACACCAAGGCAGAGCAGGCCCTGAAGGTGAACGGCCTCCAGTTTGTCTCGCCCAATCTGGCCGAGATTCCGGAGTGGCGTGCCGCAGTTTCGGCAGCCATGGACAAGATGGCTGCCAGGGGAACCTTCTCTGCAGAGCTTCTCTCAGAGCTTCGCGGGCACCTGCAGGATTATCGCCAGAATCGACCGGTACCTCCTGGAGCGAACGTCACTCCGTGATGGAGTCTCGTCCAGAAGTTGCTGGATCCGGTCCCGCTGAGCGTCTCGGTCGCTGGGTTGAGAACACGCTGCTCGGCCTCGTCCTGTTTGCGATGATCGGACTCGCGGCCTACCAAGTGCTCTTGCGGAGCGTGTTCGGCGGGGGACTTGCCTGGGCTGATGAAGCCCTCCGTCTGCTGGTCCTCTGGTCCGCCATGCTGGGCGCCGTTGCGGCCAGCAGGGACAATGTTCATCTCCGGATTGATCTCCTGTCCCGGTTTCTCCCGACGAACTGGCGGCGCGCCGCCGCAGTGGTGGTTGATCTGTTTGCTGCTGGCGTGTCGGCCACATTGGCCTGGTACTCCTGGCGCTTCGTTGCCGAGACCAGGGAGTTCGGCGATCAGGTCCTTGGCACGTGGCCGGCCTGGGGCTTTCAGGCCATTCTCCCTGTCGCGTTCACGCTGATCGCCTACCGGTATCTGGCCGGATTACCTGGCCATTTCCGTCCCTCAAATCCGCCTGCCGGGCTGGATGCCACATGATTCTCACCAGCCTGGCGCTGGTGCTGCTGGCGGTGCTCGGCGCGCCACTGTTTGCGATCATCGGGGCGGGAGCACTACTCGGCTTTGCCCGGACCGGCGTGGACCTTACGGCCGTCCCAATTGAGATCTTTGGCATTGCCGAAACGCCGATTCTTCTTGCTATTCCGCTATTTACATTTGCGGGGTTCGTCCTCAGTGAAAGTCGGGCCGCTGCCCGGCTGGTGCGTCTCAGTGCAGCCCTGATCGGCTGGTTGCCAGGTGGCCTGGCGATGGTGGCGGTGGCCACGTGCTCGCTCTTCACTGCCTTTACCGGGGGCTCCGGTGTGACGATCATTGCCATCGGCGCCCTGCTGTTTCCGGCCCTTGTCCAGGCCGGCTACAGCGAGCGGTTCACTCTGGGCCTGGTGACTTCATCGGGCAGCCTTGGGTTGCTCTTTGCCCCGTCGCTGCCCCTGATTATTTACGGAATCATTGCTGAGGTGTCGATTGACTCCCTGTTTGTGGCGGGAGTGGTTCCAGGCATTCTCATGATGCTCGCCCTGGCGGCTTTCTGCCTCTGGCGCAACCGGGAAAACCGGCGGCCCATGGCCGAGTTCTCCTGGCGGGAGGTTCGGGGCGCGATCCGCGAGTCGATCTGGGAGTTGCCCTTGCCCGTGGTGGTTCTGGGCGGAATCTACAGCGGTTACTTTGCGGTTTCCGAGGCCGCGGCAGTTACGGTTGTCTACGTGCTAATCGTGGAACTGTTGATTTATAGGGAGGTCGCCTGGAGACGGTTACCGATGATCGTCAGGGATTCCATGGTTCTGGTCGGCGGCATACTGCTGATCCTCGGCATCTCCCTGGCATCGACCAATTACATGATCGATGCCCAGGTGCCGCAGCAATTGATTGAGGTGGTTACGCGGTACATCACGGATCAGACCAGTTTTCTGCTGCTGCTCATTGCCTTTCTCCTGCTTATCGGCTGCATCCTGCACATTTTCTCTGCCCTGGTTCTGGTGGTTCCCCTGATGCTGCCAGTGGCGGCAAAGTACGGAGTTGATCCCATCCACCTGGGCATCATTTTCGTCGCCACGATGGAGCTCGGGTATCTGTTGCCACCGATCGGCCTTAATCTTTACATCTCGAGTTACCGGTTCAACAAGCCCGTTCTGGAGGTTTGCCTGGCTACGCTCCCATTCATTCTCATCCTGTTTGTGGCCGTCCTCCTGATCACGTTCGTCCCGGCCCTCTCGCTTGCATTTGTCCCCAGGTAACCCGGAGCTCCTCGAAAAATGAAACAGACACTTGTTCTGCTGGCGACGTTAGTCATGACGGCGGGCTGCTCATCGGTGGCGTCGGAGGTCCCGCCCGGCAAGCCAGCCGAGTTCCTGCGACTGCCAGCAGGGTTTCGTGCTGAAATCCTCATCGATAACGTGCCCAACGCCCGCTCGATGGCCCTCGGTGAGGGGGGGACTCTCTTCGTGGGCACCATGTCCGGCGGTGTCGTGTATGCGGTGCGCAATGCGCTGCGGGCCAATCCCACGGTGGAGCGGTTTGCCGAAGGCCTGTCCATGCCCAATGGCGTGGCCGTCTACGAGGGGGCGCTGTATGTGGCAGAACAGAAACGCCTGATCCGGTATCCCAACGCGGAGGCAGCCCGGAAGGCGCCGGCCGCCGAGATAGTCGACCCTGCGTTGCCGTTCAAGGTGGTCCTCCATTCCTGGAAGTACCTGGCCGTTGGCCCGGACAACAAGCTGTACGTTTCCGTGGGTGCGCCTTGCAACGTGTGCGTTGAGCCTGGTTTCGGCGAGATTCTTCGCATGAATCCGGATGGCACCGGGAGGGAGGTCGTGGCGACAGGCGTGCGTAATGCGGTGGGCCTGACCTGGGATCCGGCTTCCGAAGACCTGTGGTTCACCGACAATGGTCGCGACATGCTGGGGGATGACACGCCACCCTGCGAGTTGAATCACGCGCCAAAGACTGGTCTCGACTTCGGGTTTCCTTATTGCCACGCCGGCACGATCCCGGACCCACAGTTCGGTTCGAAGGGCCGCTGCAGTGATGCGGTAGCTCCCGTCCAGAACCTTGGTCCTCATGTGGCCCCGCTGGCCCTGACGTTCTACACCGGCCGGATGTTTCCGTCGGAATATCGCGGGCAGATACTGATTGCTGAGCACGGCTCCTGGAACCGCAGCAAGGCCGCGGGCAAGACCGGTTACCGGGTTACTCTGGTCCGGCTGCAGGGCAATAGGGCCGTGGCCTACGAACCGTTCATTGAGGGCTGGCTCGCCGGTGATGAAGTCCTCGGCAGGCCCGTCGACCTGCTGGTTGCTCCGGATGGTTCGCTACTGGTCAGTGATGACAAGCGCGGAGTCATCTACCGCATAACCTACAAGGGATAGCCGGGAGCAAGCCATGTTCATCCTGCGATTCTTTGGCAACCTGCTGCGGGCTATCTGGTATGGCCTGGACACTATTCGCAGGGTCCTCCATCTCATCCTGCTGCTGGTCATCTTCGGCGTCCTGCTCGCCGGGTCTGTGGGCCAGCCTGTTTCGGTGCCGTCATCAGCGGCCCTGGTGATCAATCCCACTGGTGTGCTGGTCGACCAACTCGAAGGCAGCCCCCTGGATCGCGCGCTCGCCGAGATTAGCGGTGACGTCCCGCCGCAGACGTTGTTACGCGACGTAACCGGCAGCCTTGACAGGGCAGTGAGTGACGACCGCATCAAAGCGGTCGTTCTCGATCTTGATGGCCTCGAGGCCGGTAGCGGACTTGCGAAGTTACAGGCCATCGCTGTCGGGGTCCAGAAGGTGCGGGCAGCCGGCAAGAAAGTCATTGCCATCGGCGACGGGTATACCCGGGATCAGTTTTACCTGGCTTCCCAGGCTGACGAGGTCATCATGAACCCACTGGGACTGGTCTATATCGAGGGCTACGAGTACTACCGCACGTTCTTCCGTAGCGCCCTCGAAAGCCTCCAGGTAGACCTGAATGTCTTTCGCGTGGGGGAGTTCAAGTCCTTCGTCGAACCGTATATACGCGATGACATGTCTGCGGAAGATAAACAGTCCAGCAAGGTCTGGCTGGACGGGCTTTGGGCCGCCTGGGAGCGGGATGTGACGGCAGCTCGGAAACTCGCCCCGGGGGCTCTGCAGTCCTATGCGGACGACCTGGCCAGCCGCCTGGAGGCGGAGCAGGGTAATGCTGCGAGGGCTGCTGTCTCAGCGCGACTTGTCGACAGGCTGATGAGTCGTCCGGAGGTTGATGTCTACCTGGCTGACCTGGTGGGCGACAGCGAGGCTGACGACGGCAGCTTCACTGCCATCGACTTCAATTCCTACGAGCGAGCCACAGGTATCGAGGAGAGCCTGCAGGATGGAGGTGGCCGCGACAGGGTGGCAGTCATTGTGGCTTCCGGCGAGATCATTGATGGTGAAGCCGCACCCGGGGTCGTGGGTGGCGATACCCTGGCGGCCGAAATTCGCCGCGCCAGGTTCGACGACTCAGTGGCGGCGGTCGTACTGCAGATAGACAGCCCCGGGGGGAGCATGTTTGCTTCCGAGGTCATCTTTGCCGAACTGGAAGCGCTCAAGGCCGATGGCAAGCCGCTGGTCGCTTCGATGAGCAGCGTTGCCGCTTCCGGTGGGTACTACATCGCGATGGCTGCCGACGAAATCTGGGCCAGTAACACGACAATTACGGGCTCCATTGGGGTTGGCGCCCTGGTGCCCACGGTACCGCGTACTCTCGCCAGGCTCGGTGTCCACGTCGATGGCTTCGGCACTACGCGCCTCGCGGGGCAGCTTCGTCTGGACCGTCCGCTTGGTGATGACGCCCGCCGCGTCCTGACCGCCAGCGTTGAGGACGCCTACCGGGTTTTCGTGAGCAAGGTGGCAGCGGCTCGAGGTCTGACTTATGAGCAGGCCGACAGTGTCGCCCGGGGCCGTGTGTGGATCGGGGCGGATGCCCGGGAGCGGGGTCTGGTGGACAAAATCGGAGGTATCGATGAGGCCGTGGCAGCAGCAGCTGCCCTGGCCGGGCTGGAGGCGGCTGACTACGGGAGACGTTACATGGAGCCGGAGCAGACCTTATTGCAGCGACTTGCAGTCGAGATCGGTGCGCAGGGCGTGCGTATGGCCGGGCGACTGGGTCTGGGCGCCATGCTGTCGGGTTTGCGAGGCCACTCGGGCGGCATGGCCCGGGAGGTTCTGGCGCGCCTGGACAAAGAGTTGCAGCTGCTGGCGAGATTCAATGACCCCCGGGGTCTCTACACTCACTGTGACTGCATGGTGGAGTAGAGGGCGCGGCGGCGTGCCCCAAAGCAGAGCCAGGTGTGATGGCTCAGGCCTGCTGGGGATCCACTCCGCGACGCGGATAGTCGAACACCACGAGTTCTCCCCGGGCACCGTCAAGGTCAGACCAGCTCCCCAGTTCCACGCCTATGATCACGACGCCGGTGGTTGGAACGTTGTCTATCTGTGCGTCCGTCAGCTGGTTGGTGAGATCTGTCAGTCCGGGGTTGTGTCCGCAGACGATGATGTCCCTGAAACTGTCGTCCTGGCGGCCGAGCACCGCGATGATCTCAGCCGGCGTTGCGAGGTAGAGGTCGTCTTCGCGCTGCAGGAACTCCAGGGGATAGCCAATTTCCCGGGCGATAATCTGGGCCGTACGGCGGGCGCGCACGGCAGGACTGGTGATGATAAGGGTGGGTCGAGCACCGCGGGCGTACAGGCGCTTGCCCATCAGGGGAGCGTCTCTCTCTCCCCGGTCATTCAGCGGCCGTTGCTGGTCCTTGAGCTTGGCGTTGTCCCAGGAAGATTTGGCGTGCCGGAGAAGGGTTAACTGACGGCGCATTCTTGCTGAAACCTCTGGCTACATCAGGCCGGCTTCGAGCCGCGCGGCTTCCGACATCATGTCCTGACTCCACGGTGGATCAAAGACCAGTTGTACATCCACTTCTCCGACGCTTGGAATGATACTGATTTTCTGCCGCGCTTCCTCCACCAGGATCTCGCCCATCCCGCAGCCCGGCGCCGTAACGGTCATGCGCAGGCCGACCGCCCGCTGCCCGGAGGGCAGGCGGCGAATGACGCATTCATAAACCAGGCCGAGTTCCACGATGTTGATCGGAATCTCGGGGTCGTAGATGGTCTTCAGTTGCTCCCAGGCGAGTGCCTCGAACTGCTCATCGGTGGCATCGTCAGGCAGTGCAGGTGGAGTTACGGACTCTTTGCCCAGGGCATCCGCATCCTTGCCCGGAACGCGAACAAGGTTGCCTTCAAAATAGACCGTAAAGCTTCCGCCCATGGCCTGCGTGATGTAGACGAGGGAGTCCACGGGGAGCGTCACCGGGATCCCTGACGGCACCATCAGGCCCTCCACGGCGCGTCTCACTACGACGGGTTCGTTGTCCGCACTGTTCATCGCTGGATGCTCTCTTGTTCGGTAGTCACTGACGCCGTCGAGGAGTCCAGCGCCGCCAGGAGTGTCTTCCACGGCAGGGTGGCGCAACGGATCCGGGAGGGGTACTGACTGACGCCTCCAAGTGCCGCCAGATCGCCGGTCAGGGTCTCGCCTGCACCGGTCGCCAGGGCTCTGTCGAACTGGTCGACGGAAGCCCTGACCTCGAGCAGGGGGCGGCGCCGGACAGTCTCGGTCAGCAGCGAAGCCGAGGCCAGACAGATCGCGCAGCCCGAGGCCTCGAACGCGACGTCCTGCAGCACCCCATCCTGAATCTGAAGATAGATCCGGACCTTGTCGCCGCAGAGGGGATTGTGCCCCTCCGCCTCCCGGTCGTAGTGTGCAGGTCGACCCTGGTGGCGCGGGTGACGGCTGTGATCGAGGACGATCTGCCGGTAAAGGCTGGTTAACTCTCTGACGGGCTCGGACATCAGGCGAACATCCGTTGGGCGAGGCGCAATGCGTCGAGTAGCTGGTCGATCTCCCCGCGGGTGTTGTAGAAGGCGAAGGAGGCCCGCGCCGTACCCGCCAGGCCGAAGCGCTCCATCACCGGCATGGCGCAGTGGTGGCCAGCCCTGATGGCCACGCCCCGCTGGTCGAGGATAGTGCCCAGATCGTGGGGGTGGATGCCCGCTATATTGAAGGAGACCAGACTGGCCTTGTCCCGTGCGGTGCCAACGATCGACAGGCCAGGAAGCTGGAGGAGCAAGCCGGTAGCGTAATCGAGCAGACCGGCCTCCCATGCGGATATGTTCGGCAGGCCGATCCGGGTGAGGTAGTTTATGGCAGCAGCCAGGCCGATCGCGCCGGCAATGTGGGGCGTGCCAGCCTCGAACCGGTAGGGAAGTTCGTTAAACGTCGTGCCCTTGAAGCTGACGGTTAGAATCATGTCCCCGCCACTCTGGAAGGGCGGCAGGTCCCGGAGCAAAGCCTCACGACCGTAAAGCACACCGATGCCGGTGGGTCCGCACATCTTGTGGCCTGAGAAGGCGTAGAAGTCGCAGTCCAGGTCCCGGACATCGACGGCCTGGTGCGGGATCGCCTGCGCCCCGTCCAGCAGCACCGGCACGCCGCGGTCCCTGGCGGCGGCGATAATCAGCTTTACCGGGTTGACGGTGCCCAGTGCATTGGAGACGTGCGTGATTGCCACCAGCTTGGTGCGCGGGCCGAGCAGTTCCATGAATTCGGCAAGGACAAGTTCGCCCGCATCGCTGATCGGAGCGACCCGCAGGACCGCCCCGCTGCGCTCACAGAGCAACTGCCAGGGCACTATGTTGGAGTGGTGCTCCATAGCGGTAATAAGAATCTCATCGCCTGCCTGCAGTCGCTGGCCGAAACTGAAAGCGACCAGGTTGATCGCTTCAGTAGTTCCCCGGGTGAAGATGATCTCGCGCACGGATGCGGCATTAATGAAGGCCCGGACGGTTTCCCGCGCTGCTTCATAGCGGTCCGTTGCCCGGTGGCTCAGGCTGTGGACACCCCGGTGCACGTTGGCATGATCGTGGGTGTAATAGTTCTGCATGGCTTCAAGGACCTGCAGCGGTCGCTGGGATGAGGCAGCGTTGTCGAGATAGGCCAACGGATGACCATTAACCTGCTGTGCAAGTATCGGAAAGTCGGCGCGGATGGCCGCCACATCCAGTGGCGGGCTGGCAGTACCCACGCTCACGGTGCGGCACCGCTCTTAGCCTGCAATCGGCTCTCCAAGTGGGCTTCCAGCCGTTCGCGGAGTTCAGGCAGAGGAATGCTGGTCAGGCTATCCCGGAGGAATGCCGCGGTGAGCATCTGCCGGGCGGTGCTCAGATCGAGTCCCCTGGATTGCAGGTAGAAGAGGGCGTTGGCATCCAGCTGCCCTGTGGTGGCACCGTGGCTGCAGCGGACGTCGTCCACATAGATTTCCAGCTCGGGCTTCGTGTCAATCTCTGCCGTCGTGGTGAGCAGGAGATTACGGTTCGTCAGGGCAGCATTGCTGCCGGCCGCTCCCGGTTGCACGATGATTTTGCCGTTGAAGACGCCGTGGCCGTGGTCGTCGGCGATGCCCCGGAAGAACTCCCGACTGGTCGTCGATGGCGCCTCGTGCTGGAGCCGGGTACGGTTGTCGATATGGCGATGTCCGTCGGCGAGGAACAGGCCGTGCAGGTTGGCGCTGGCCCCGGTTCCGGCCAGACGCACCGTCAGGGACTGCCTGCTGAGCTGCGCGCCGAGATCGACGCTGGTGATCGTGACGGCAGCAGAGTCATTGACCTCAATACTCGTCGACTCGATGAGCATCCCGTCATCGGGCAGCGCCTGCACGCGGACGAGGTTCAGTGCGCTGTCCCGGCCCAGACGCACCTGGGATACAGCATTCACCAGGACACCGGCTGTCCCGGTGAATTCCAGGCTCAGCGTCAGCCTGCTGCCGGCCGCCAGGTCGACCAGTAGTCTGGTCTGGCAAACGGCCGATGCGGCAGTCCCCTGAAGCCGGATATGGATGGGCATTGCCACGCTGGCGCCAGGATCCGTCGTAATGAGGATCAGGTCATTCAGCAAGGCCGTATTGAGGTCTACCAGGCTATCGCTGGAAGAGGGGTCCGCCGGGCTTACTGCGGTTCCAAGCAGAGCTTCGGCCCGGGCCCGCCACTCCGGGCCAAGGTGCTGGAGTGACTGGACGGTGAGGCCGGGCGGAGTCGCAAGCAGCGGTGCGCTGAGCATGCCGTCGACGATGTCTACGCTGAACACGCCGGTCGGCGCGGAGGGCATCGATTCCGGAACAGATGGCACCCGTGCGCCGGCCAGGTGGTCCCCCCAACGACGCGTAAACGGGGCGAGACTGGTGTAGCGCCACTCGTCATGGCTCTGGTCAGGGAGGCCAATGTGCTCTACGCGGGCCAGGGCAGCCGTGCGGCGTTCAGCCAGCCAGTCCGGTCCCGAGGCCGTGTTGCCCAGTCGTTCGGCGGCGACTCGCCAGGGATGGCTTGCAGTCGTCTGGTCGCGGGCCTCCTCCTGCACGGTTGATTGCGCCACAGTGATTACCTCAGGAACTGGCAGCGGCGCGGATCTTTTCGTAACCGTCCGCCTCAAGTTCCAGGGCCAGCGTATGGTCACCGGTCCGAATGACGCGGCCACCGGCCAGCACATGCACGAAATCCGGCCTGATGTAGTCCAGCAGCCGTTGATAGTGCGTCACCAGGATGAAGGCCCGCGCAGGGTCTCGCAGGCTGTTGATGCCATTTGAAACGATCTTCAGTGCGTCAATATCCAGGCCTGAGTCCGTCTCGTCGAGGATGGCAAGGATCGGTTCGAGGACCGCCATCTGGAAAATCTCGTTGCGCTTTTTCTCCCCGCCAGAGAACCCCTCATTGACACCCCGCTGCAGGAAGCTCTCATCCATCTGCATCAGTCGCGCCTTTTCCTTCACCAGGCGCAGAAAGCCCGCCGCATCGAACTCACTCTCGCCCCGGGCGGATCTGCGGGCATTAAGCGCCGAGCGCAGCAGGTAGATGTTACTGACGCCAGGAATCTCGACCGGATACTGGAAGCCGAGGAAAAGACCAGCTCTGGCACGCTCTTCAGGAGCCATTGCGAGCAGGTCGCGGCCCTGATAGTTGACCGAGCCTCCAGTGACTACATAACCATCCCGCCCTGACAAAACGTGGGCCAGAGTACTCTTGCCAGAGCCGTTCGGGCCCATGATTGCGTGCACCTCCCCGGGACGAACCAGTAGATCGAGACCCGTCAGGATCTCCTTGCCACCTACCGCTACGCGTAGACCTGAGACTTGCAACAACGTGCTCAACCGACGGCACCTTCCAGGCTGACATTCAGGAGGTTCTGGGCTTCCACGGCAAACTCCATTGGCAACTGGCGAAACACCTGCTTGCAGAAGCCGTTCACGATGAGATTCACTGCATCCTCGGTTGATATACCCCTCTGCCGGCAGTAGAACAGCTGGTCATCGCCAATCCGGGATGTAGTGGCCTCGTGCTCGACCACGGCAGTTGGATTCCGCACCTCCATGGAGGGAAACGTGTGGGCCCCGCAGCGAGCCCCCATCAGCAGGGAGTCACACTGAGTGTAGTTGCGGGCGTTCTCGGCTGTCGGCAGTATTTTCACCAGGCCGCGATACGCGTTCTGCGCCCGACCTGCTGAAATGCCCTTGGAGACAATCGTGCTGCGGGTGTTGCGGCCAATGTGAATCATCTTGGTGCCGGTATCGGCCTGTTGCAGGTTATTGGTCACGGCGACGGAGTAGAACTCGCCAACGGAGTTCTCCCCTCTGAGGATGCAGCTCGGGTACTTCCAGGTGATCGCTGACCCTGCCTCAACCTGGGTCCAGGAAATTCGCGAGTTGGCCCCCCGGCAGTCGCCACGTTTGGTGACGAAGTTGTAGATGCCCCCGCGGCCTTCCGCATCTCCTGGATACCAGTTCTGTACGGTTGAGTACTTGATCGTGGCGTCATTCAAGGCCACCAGTTCCACCACCGCCGCATGCAGCTGATTTTCGTCTCGTTGAGGCGCCGTGCAGCCCTCGAGATAGCTCACATGACTGCCGTCCTCCGCCACGATCAGCGTCCGCTCAAACTGGCCGGTCTTGGCCTGATTGATGCGGAAATACGTCGAGAGTTCCATCGGGCAGCGCACCCCCTTCGGAATGTAGACGAAGGAACCGTCGGTAAACACGGCCGAATTCAGGGCGGCGAAATAGTTGTCCCGGTAGGGCACCACCGTGCCCAGATACTTGCGCACGAGTTCGGGGTGCTCCCGTACCGCCTCCGAGAAGGAGCAGAAAATGACGCCCACCGCAGCCAGCTTGTCCTTGAATGTAGTGGTAACCGATACGCTGTCGAATACGGCGTCGACTGCGACACCCGCCAGTCGCGCACGCTCATGGAGGGGAATTCCCAGTTTCTCGTAGGTCTGCAGGAGCTTCGGGTCTACTTCGTCAATTGACTTGAGTCCCGGCGCGGGGCGCGGGGCGGAGTAGTAGGAAATAGCCTGATAGTCGATCGGCGGATGGTGCAGTTTCGCCCAGCGGGGTTCCCGGAGCGTCAGCCAGTGCCGGTAGGCCTTGAGCCGCCAGGCCAGCAGGAACTCAGGTTCGCACTTCTTGGCAGATATAAAACGGATGACGTCCTCACTGAGCCCGGGTGCCACCGTGTCAGATTCGATGTCCGTCACAAAGCCGTGGGCGTAGCCCCGGCCGATAAAGTCCTCCAGACCCTGATTTGGTGCGTTGGCGGTCATGTCAGCTCATCCTTGGCCAGGGGGAAGACGGTGGCGCAGCCGGCTGGCCCGGCCGGACAGATCCACCAGCGGAAACTCCCGGGGTGGGTGGGCGAGGTCCGCCAGAGATATCTCATCGAGCGCGCCGCGAATGCCCCGGTTGATCTTCTGCCAGGCACCGCCTGTTGGGCAGCCATCCTCCAGTTCGCACCGACTGTCGGCGGTACTGCACTCGGTGATACTGAGGGGACCCTCAAAGACGTCGAGAATCTCGGCTGCGGTGATCGTCGCAGGATTCCGCGCCAGAGCGTAGCCGCCCTCAGCACCGCGGACAGAACGCACGAGTTCGCTCCGGGCCAGCAACTTGAGAAGCTTCTGCACCGTCGGCAGTGCCAGGCGCGTACCGGCAGCGACATCGCTGGCAGAGCACAGGTGTTCAGGGTCCACGACGCCGTCCTTTGCCCCTCGGGCCCGCACGGCGAGATGCACCAGGATCATGGTGCCGTAGTCGGTCAGTTTGCTGATGCGGAGCATACTTCGGGCCAAAATCTATATGGGACTATCTTAGTCCAGTATCGTCCCGGGGGGAAGGCTTCAGGCCGGTCGCGGCCGGGAATTTGCTATTCTTCTCTGCCGCGCCGGCTAACTCTCCAGAGTGGTGGTCAGTCTGCCAATCCCCGCGCGGGATGAAGCTTAAGAACCGGAGGTTTATGTCATGAGTGCCCAGTCTCTTGCTGCCATCGCACAGGCGATGGTTCTGCCCGGTAAGGGGATCCTGGCCGCGGACGAAAGTTCGGGCACCATCAAAAAACGCTTTGATGCAATCCGCCTCGAATCCACGGCTGACAGTCGGCGCGCTTATCGGGACATGCTCTTCACCGCACCCAAGGCTGCCGATTACATCAGCGGGGTGATCCTCTACGATGAAACCCTGCGACAGTCGACGCTAAGCGGGGTTCCGTTTCCCAAGTACCTGGCCCAGCAGGGGATGCTCGCCGGTATCAAGGTAGATGCCGGTGCCAAGGCCCTGGCCGGGTTCCCTGGCGAAACCCTCACTGAAGGACTTGACGGACTGCGGGAGCGCCTCAAGGAGTACGCGGAACTGGGCGCGAAGTTTGCCAAATGGCGGGCTGTCATCACCATTGGGCCGGGTTTGCCGACGAACTACTGCCTGTCGGCCAATGCCCACGCACTGGCTCGTTACGCGGCCTTGTGCCAGGAAGCCGGCATCGTCCCGATCGTTGAGCCCGAGGTGCTCATGGACGGCGACCACAGCCCCGGGCGCTGCGAGGAAGTCACCATGACGGCTCTGGAGCGCACGTTTATCGAGTTGCGGGCCCACCGCGTCGATCTTGCCGGGATGATCCTGAAGCCCAACATGATCGTGCCGGGGGACGACTGCAAGCAGAAGGCGACGGTGCGTGACGTGGCGGAGGCCACCATCCGCTGTCTCAAGAGCACGGTCCCGCCGATAGTGCCCGGAATAGCGTTCCTCTCCGGCGGCCAGAGTCCGGAGGAATCCACTGAGCATCTCTCCGCCATGAACGCCCTTGGGCCGCTGCCCTGGCAACTGACCTTCTCCTACGGGCGCGCACTGCAGGCGCCCTCTCTCAAGGCCTGGGGTGGCAAGCCCGAGGGTGTGAAGGCCGGGCAGGAGGCCTTCCTCAAGCGGGCCCGTCTGAATTCGCTGGCGCACGCCGGGCAGTATCGCCGCGACATGGAAGCCGCCTGACTCCGTGACAGCGGACAATCTCGTCGAGATCAGCGGCCTCCATTTCCGGCGTTCCGGTCGCCCGATCTTCTCCGGGCTCGATCTCGGCATCCGGCGGGGCAGCATCACGGCGATCATGGGGCCGAGCGGCACCGGCAAGACGACGCTCCTCCGGATGATCACCGGCCAGCTTCGCCCCGAGGCGGGCACCGTCACGGTGGCAGGGCAGAACGTGCCTGCGTTGTCCCGCAGCGCGCTCTTCGATCTGCGGCGGCGGATGGGGATGCTCTTTCAGAACAGTGCGCTTCTGACCGACCTTAGCGTCTTTGAGAACATTGCGTTTCCCGTCCGCGAGAACACCACTCTGCCGGATGCGCTTATTCGCCTCGTGGTACTCACCAAACTGAACTCCGTTGGTCTGCGCGGCGCTGCCGACCTGATGCCGACAGAACTGTCAGGAGGCATGGCGCGGCGGGTCGCTATGGCCAGGGCGATGGTGCTGGATCCGGAACTCTTGCTCTACGATGAACCGTTTTCCGGACTCGACCCCATTTCATTAGGCGTGGTGCTCCGGCTGATTCGTCTCAATAACGATGTGCTTGGCCTTACCAGTATCGTGGTGTCCCATGATGTCGCCGAGATCAGCCATATTGCCGACCATTGCATCGTGATCTCCGAGGGCCGAGTCATTGCCTCGGGCGGACCCAAGGAACTTGCCGCCAGCTCCTCAGAGCTCGTCCGCCAGTTCATGACGGGCGCTGCCGATGGCCCGGTGCCCTTTCATTACCCGGCACCTGACTATGCCGGGCAGCTGCTGGGATCGGGCCGATGACCCTGCCATTGCAGCTCTGGGGCGGACTGCTCGAGTCCCTGCGCAAGCTGGGGGCCGTAATCCTTTTCCTGCTGGCCATTCTCCGGCAGAGTCCGGCGGCGCTGGCCCGCCCCGCTCTGATTGCCCAGCAGGTCCGCAACTCCGGCGTTCTGTCGCTGGTCATCATCATGACCTCGGCATTTTTCGTCGGCATGGTCATCGGCCTGCAGGGCTATGACTCGTTGTCCCGACTTCGGCAGGAGGACATCCTCGGTGCGGGTGTTGCCCTGACGCTGTTCAAGGAGCTGGGCCCGGTGGTTACGGCGTTACTGTTTGCCGGGCGGGCTGGAACAGCCCTGGCATCCGAGATCGGGCTGATGCGCGCGACGGACCAGCTGGCTGCCATGGAGGTCATGGCCATCGACCCGATTCGCCGGATCATCGCGCCGCGTTTTTTGGGCGCAGTAATCTCGGTGCCATTGCTGACCGCGGTCTTCAATGCGGTTGGCATCCTGGGCGCCTGGTTCATCGGCGTGCAGGTCATGGGCGTCGACAACGGGGCCTTCTGGTCCCAAATGCAGGAGTTTGTCGATCCGGAGGACATCTTTGAGGGTGTCCTGAAGAGCTTTGTTTTCGGCGTCACAGCTGGCCTCGTGGCGGTGTACGAGGGTTACAATTCGCCGCCTACGGCCGAGGGGGTTGGCATGGCCACCACCCGTACGGTGGTGACCACGTCGATCCTTGTTCTGGTCCTCGACTATCTGATTACTGCCTACCTTCTCTAGGGACGTTGCGAATATGGAAAACACGCGCGCGCGGGAACTCGGTACCGGCCTGTTTATCTTTCTCGGCTTTGCCGCTCTGCTGTTTCTGGCTACCCAGACAACGGATATGGAAGAGTACGGCGGCGACAAGGGTTATCAGGTTACCGCCCGATTCGATGACGTGGCAGGACTCAAGGTGCGTTCACCGGTGACCATGGCTGGCGTCAATATCGGCCGGGTCGAGAGCATCGTGTTTGACAATGAGCAGCTCGACGCGTTGGTCACGCTGCGCATTAACCCCCAGTTCAACAGGATCCCCGATGATTCAGATGCGAGTATTTTGACGGCGGGGTTACTCGGTAGTAAATACGTGGGTCTCGGCCCGGGCGGCTCTGAAACGTATCTGACAGATAACAGTCAGTTGGCAATCACCCAGTCGGCTATCGTACTGGAGCAGTTGGTTAGCAAGTTCCTGTTCAGTCAGGCGGAGAAAGGGGAGGACGCCGCACCTGCGGTGCCAGCCCCTGACGTAAGCACTGACGACCAGTCCAGCACATCCATCCGGTGACTAAGCGGAGTTTTCCCATGCGCATTCTGGCCACCCTGACTCTAAGCCTGCTTGCTGTGCTCATCGCCCCGGCGGCCTATGCGGTGGCTGACGAGCGGACGCCGAGCCAGGTCGTGCGCGAGACTGCGGTTACCCTGACAGCGCGGGTTGAAGGCCGGCAGCAGGCGCTCGCGGCCAATCCTGGCGAACTCTACAAGCTGGTGGGTGACGTCTTCCTGCCCGTTTTCGACACCGATTACGCCGGGCGTCTGGTGCTGGGCAAGCACTGGCGCACCGCCACGCCGGCCCAGCGCCAGCAGTTCATCGATACGTTCTATGATTTCCTGCTCCGCAGTTATGCACGGTACGTGCTGCGCTTCGAGAAGGAGAAGGTCCGGTTTCTGCCGGATTCCGGTGAAGCGCCGGATCCCAAGCGGACTGTCGTGAAGACGGAAATGCAGCTGGCGGACGGAACAAAACTGCCGGTTTACTATTCCCTGCATCAGACGCCGAAGGGTTGGCGGGCTTTCGATGTGCGCATTGAGGGTATTTCCTACGTACAGAACTACCGTAATCAGTTCAACGCGGAGATCGGAGCCAAGGGGATCGACGCGGTAATTGCCCGGCTGAAGGCGGATGCAGCCAAAGTGACCACTACCGCACCGGGTGCGGGCGGCAAGTGACCGAGGGGCAGCTCGCGGGTCCATCCCTGGCGTCTTCGGGAGGGGGGCTGATCGCGGTCAGGGGGCCGGTGACGTTTGCCACTGCGGGCGCGTTGCTGGAATCCGGCAAACAGCTGTTTGCTGGTCAACAGGCGGTAACCGTGAACTTGCAGGAGGTCACCAGTGTTGACAGCGCCTGTCTGGCGCTGCTGCTGGAGTGGCTGCGTCAGGGGCGGTCTGAGCAGCGGACCGTCACTTTTCAGGGGATCCCTGCCAAGTTGCTGGCCATTGCCCGTCTGAGCGGGGTCGAGGCGATGCTGACAGGCGGCTACTTGGCTGGCGGCTCTGGCGATTCCGGGGCATCGCCCTCGGAATCATCAAATTCCGATTCATCCAGGTAGGAATCATCCTCCGGGACGTTGCCGTCCAGTGACCGGTACCGCCGGTTCTGGAGATAAGCGTCCCTGACGAAAATGTAGGGGTCGTAGGCCTCGAAGATTTGCGCGTCCGCATCGAGGAAGCCAGAACGCCGGTCTACCTGGTAGATCGCCCAGGTTCCGAGCCTCCAGCCCAGATCGCCGTCACTGACGTTGAGGAAAGGCGTGAGTGGCGTGTCCACCGCATCACCAGCCGTATTGCGGAGGGTACTTGGCCCGAGTATCGGGATTACCAGGTAAGGCCCATTTCCGACGCCCCACACGGCCAGCGTCTGGCCAAAATCCTCATCGTTCGCCGTGAGGCCCACACGGCTTGCGGGGTCGAACAGACCACCAAGACCGACAGTGGTGTTGAGCAAAAATCGCGCTCCATCGCGGCCGGACTGCCGGAACTTGCCCTGGAGGAACGCGTTGGCAATGGTGACCGGGTACAGCAGGTTGCTGAAAAAATTGTGCACCCCGGTCCGGAGCTGCGCCGGAACGGCGCGGGAGTAACCCACCGCTACGGGGCGCAGCACGTACCGATCACCCAGGTCATTGAAGCGGTAAAACACCCGGTTAACAGGCTGTAAGGGATCGTAAGCATCCTCAGATGCTGCAGCGCTCTGGCTGGCACAACCGGAAACTGCGAGGGCCAGGCTGCCCACCAGCAGGATCTTCCGCAGTGCTGTCCTGCCGGGCTCCTTCATTGCTGCTTGCTGGCCGAGGTTTGCTGGCGCCGGGCTCGTTGTTCGCGATCCAGCCATTCCTGGATTTCCGCCAGCCGGGAGGTGAAGCGGGCTTTCTGCACGGCATCCAGACCCGGCGTCGCCAGCGCCACGCGCAGCTGATCGGCCGCCATGATCACGTCCCCTTTCAACAGGTGCAGTTCCGCCATGTAGTAGTAGGCATCAGCGGTATCCCCGGCAGCGCTGGCTGCCAGGGCGATCAACCGGACCTGCTCAGCTGTGGGTGGCACATTATTCAGGAGGTCGAGAAGGATGGTGTGCGCGAGCTTGCCCTTGCCCGCCGCCAGTAGTGCCTCGGCATAGCGCACGGTGAGCGGCGTATTGCGGGGGAACAGTTCCATGGCCTGTTCGTAGATGCCGAAGGCCGCGTCCCGGTTGCCAAGAGCAAGTTCTGCGCCTGCCAGGCCGGTGTGGAAGGGAATGACGCCCGGATTTGTCGCTAGCAGGCCCTGGAAAAGGCCGCGGGCCTCCTTGTACTGGCCCAGTTCCATGCGGACCAGGGCAATACCGTACTCCGTGCTGATGTCCCCGGCGGATCTCGGCACCTGCTGCTGACCGAGGAAGAATTCCAGCGCCTTCTCCGGCGTGGGGCTGGACAAGACGCGAACACGGGCCCGCGTCACTGCGTAACCGTCGGCGTCCCGGACGTCGGGGCGTGGGTAGCTGGCCGCCCGTTCCCGCGTTTCGGCAATGCGATTGACCGTGACGGGGTGCGTACGCAGGAACTCGGGAGCCTGACTGGCCAGCGGACCCGACTGACGCGCCAGTGTCTCGAAGAAGGCGGGCATGCCCATAGGGTCGAAGCCGCTCGCAGCCAGCACGCCAACTCCCACCCGGTCGGCCTCGTATTCATTGGCGCGTGTGAAATTGATCTGTTGCTGGGCAGAAATACCCTGGGCGGTGGCGATGGCGCCAGTGATGACGTCGGGACTGCCGCCAACGGCTCCCAGCAGGATGGCCCCGAGCATGGCGGCCATGGTCAGAATACTGCTGCGCTGATTGGCGAACACGGCACGGGAAATGTGCCTTTGGGTGACGTGGGCGATCTCGTGGGCCAGCACGCCCGCTAGTTCGCTTTCCGTCGTGGTGGCCAGAAGCAGGCCGGAGTGTACGCCGATGTATCCGCCAGGCAGCGCAAAGGCATTGATGGCCAGGTCGTTGACGACGAAAAAGGTAAAGCGGAAATCCCCATCCTGGGCCTGTGCAGCGAGCTTTAGCCCGACGTCCTGCACATACTCCTGGACCTCCGGGTCTGCCATTATTCGGTCGGTGTCGACCAGGCTGCGGAAAATGGATCGGCCAATCTGCTGCTCCTTCTCGCGGGAGAGGACCGAGTTGCCGGGACTGCCGATGTCAGGGAGGTCGTCACCCGCTGCCGCGGGTGCCGCTGGAGGCACGAGCAGGCACAGGATGGCTAAACAGGCAATAGCTCGTCGCATCATTGCGCCAGTGGATTTCAGAGCGCTTCGACTGCCGCGAGCAGCAGGGCGGCGTGGCCCTTGACGCTGACTTTCCGCCATTCCCCGCGCAACTTGCCCTCAGCATCGATCAGGAAGGTGCTGCGCTCCACACCCATCACTTTCTTGCCGTACATGTTCTTCTCCCTGATGACGTCGAACAGGCGGCACAGGGTCTCGTCACCGTCGGAGAGCAGGTCGAAGGGGAACTCGAACTTGGCCTTGAACTTCTCATGGGAAGCCAGCGAGTCACGGGAGACACCGAGAATCACGGTCTGCAAGCGGCGGAACCTGGCATGGAGGCTGGCAAAGTCACAGCCTTCGGTGGTGCAGCCGGGCGTGCTGTCCCTGGGATAGAAATAGATCACCACCTTGCTGCCCCGGAGGCTCATGAGATCCACCGTCTTGTTGCCGGTGGAGGGCAGGCTGAAGTTAGGGACTGCTTTGCCCAGGCTGACGGTGCTCATGGTCTCGACAGGTCCTCAGCGTTGTGCCGGTTCGATGACGGCGTCCAGGTTCTGTTCATCGCAGTACTCGAGAAACTCGTCACGCAGGGTCGCCACATGGGCGGTGCCCGGGACATTGACGGTCATCTGTACGCCGAACATCAGTGACCCGGTGTGAGCCGCATTGTACCGGCGCGTGCTGACCTCGGCGATTTCGAGACCGCGGGAAGCGAAAAAATTCGACAGGCCGAACACGATACCGTCGTGGTCGAGGGTGACCACATCCACGAGGTAGGGAGCAGCCGTTTCAACGGGCCGGGGGCGGGTTTCCCGGACCGTCACGATCAGGCCGGACTGTTGCTGCAATGCCTGAAACGAGCTCTGGAGCTTCGTCACGGTATGCCAGTTGCCGGACACCAGCATCAGCACGGCGAACTCGGAGCCGAGAGCAATCATCCGGCTCTCCCGAATGCTGCCGCCGGCCGAGGTCACGGCCTGGCTCAGGTCGCGGACGACACCGGCGCGGTCCGGGCCGATGGCGGTGACCGCGAGTAGCTTTTCCATGAATTCGATCTGGGAGGATTGCTGGACGAGGAACAGTGTACCGGGAATTCGACCACCAGCAAGTGAACCCCGGGGCGCGTTCCAAGCCGTTTCAGCGCGCCTCTGCCAGGTCCGTGGCCTTGCGACCCCGGGGGTCGGCAAGTACCATTCGCGGCTGATCTCCGTCCGGTTCCCTTCGATGTTTTCAGGCAGCAGTGTCGCTCTGGTGACCCCCATGACCGCGGACGGGGCTGTGGACTTCCCCTGCCTCCAGCGACTCGTGGACTGGCACATTGAGGAGGGCACGGATTGTCTGGTGATAGCCGGCACCACTGGTGAGTCGGCCACGCTGAGCAGGGCTGAGCACGTCGAGGTTATTCGCGTGGCGGCCGAGCGGGCCGGCGGACGGATCCCGGTGGTCGCCGGGACCGGTTCCAATTCCACGGCCCAGACCATCGACCTGTCCCAGGCAGTGGCCGCCTTTCCAATCGATGGCTATCTGATTGTTACGCCTTACTACAACAAGCCCACCCAGGAAGGCCTGTGCCGCCACTACCTGGCCATTGCCGATGCTGTGGATCACCCGGTAATCCTCTACAACGTGCCGGGACGCACCGGGGTGGATATGCTGCCCCCGACGGTCGCGCGCGTGGCGGGCCACGCGGGGATCGTTGGCATCAAGGAAGCCACCGGCGACCTGAGCCGTATCGCGGTGCTGCGGGAGGGGTGTGGTGACGACTTCCTCCTCCTGAGCGGTGACGATGCGACCTGCCGGGACTTCATTCTCCAGGGCGGTCAGGGCGTCATATCCGTCACGGCTAACGTGGCGCCCGCCCTGATGGCCAGAATGTGCGAGGCTGCCCTGGAGGGTGACGCCGCGCTCGCGGCAGAGGTGGATGCCTGTCTTGCGGATCTCCATCGGGAGCTGTTTATCGAATCCAACCCGATACCGGTGAAATGGGCGCTGGAGCGCCTCGGCCTCATCAGTGGCGCGCTGCGCCTGCCACTGACAACCCTCAGTAGTTCCGCCCGGCCAGCCGTCGAGGCCGCCCTGAGGCGGGCCGGTCTGCTGGCAGACGTCACCGGCCCGCGTGCTGCGGCCGGCCGGGAGCACTAGAGAGTGTCCCGCGGAGCCCTGCAGCCAGCCCGCTGGTCCCGGGCCCTGTTTTTGGCGGGCCTGGTTGGCGGACTGACGGGCTGTTTCGGGGGAAAGAACCCGGACGCCCGCTGCAATGCTGTGTCTGAGTACCAGCAGGCTACCAGCATCCCGCTGGTGGTGGCCCCGGACGGCCTGACCGCACCCAACCGGGGGTCGGGCTATGTCGTCCCTCCGCCAGTCGCTGACGCCAAGGTTGACGAGGCGGCCTGTCTAGCCAGGCCTCCGGACTACTTCCGCAAGGATCCTGGAGTTCCTCCGGCCCAATAACCGGCACAATAGGCGACGAAGGATTATGGAGAGGTGGCCGAGTGGCTGAAGGCGCACGCTTGGAAAGCGTGTTTACGGTAACCCCGTAACGAGGGTTCGAATCCCTCCCTCTCCGCCACTCAGGGCGACTGACGCGCGCCACCGGCCGCTCAGGTCAGCCTGTATTCAATGGCCCCGATCATGCTGCTGGAAGCCAAAAACCTGGCGCATCGCCAGCGCCCGATCAGGGTGCCTGAGGTGTCGCCAGCCCCGTGTCATAAAGCCGGTTGTCCAGGACGCCGTCGTCGTAATACTGGATGAGTGCCTTTGCCTCCAGCTCCAGTTCCGCCCGGCGGGTTGTCGGGTCCTTGCTGGGCGATTGCAACCGCCGGTCCGCGTCCAGCCGGAACGTCTGGCTCAGGCTGCCTGGCACGAACTCCAGGGCATCCTCGCCACGGATCAGCCAATAGTGGCCATTGGCATTCAGGAACGCCCGGCCTTCCCCCGAGCGAAAAATGGACTTGCCAAAGAGCAAGCGGCGGCCAGGCTCGATCCCGAGATAATCCAGAACTGAGGGCAGGATATCCGCGTGCTCGGTCACCCGCCGGTTGTCGACCTCGGAGAATGTGGTTCCCGCCTTGTAGACCAGGAGGGGCACGCGGTACTGGCCGAGCGCATTCACGTACTCCGGCGTCTCCAGCGCCTCGGTATGGTCGCCGGTAATGATGAAGAGCGTGTTGGCAAACCAGGGCTGTTTGCTCGCCGTGGCGAAGAACTGCTCCAGGGCATAGTCCGTGTAGCCGATAGTCTCGTGAATGGGGAGCGTGCCCTTCCTGAACCGGCCCCGATACTTCTCCGGGATGGGATAGGGGTTGTGGGATGTCACCGTAAAGATAACGGCGGCAAAGGGCGGTTTCTGCTGGCTCAGTTCCCGGGAAACGTATTGCAGATAGGGTTCGTCGAAGACCCCCCAGCGACCGTCGAAATCCTTCGGGTCCGGATAGTCTTCCAGGCCGAAGTAGTTATTGATGCCGGCAATCCGCGTGAACGTATCAAAGTGCATGGTGCCGGTCGTCGCGCCATGAAAGAAACTGGTGGTGTAGCCCCTTGGCGCGAGTAACGTCCCCAGGCCGACGATGTCGTTCGCGGCATAGAGCGAATCGAGCATCGAATCGGTCATCAGGGCCGGCAGTCCGGCCAGTATGGCGGGCACCGCATCCCGGGATCGTCGGCCATTCGCGTAGTGCTGAGGCAGGAACAGCGCTTGACTGGCCAGTGAGTCGAGGAATGGTGTGTAGCGGGAGCCGCCGTTGCCGGCACCCCAGTACTCTGCCGAGAAGCTCTCCAGAATCAGAATGACGATGTTATCGGTCCTCGGGACGTCCGGGAGCAATTTCCGGCCGTCTATCTGGTTACGGAGGTAGGGCAGGAGGGCCGCTGGCTCGACGTATTGGTAGCGCTTGAGCGCTGTTTTCTTGTAGCTCTTGATCACCGTCAGTGAAGAGTTGAGGGCCAGCTGCGCCAGTTCGCTTCGTCCCAGGGAAGCGGCATCCGCCGAGCTGATGGGCTTGGACTGGAGGCCACCGCGGATCGCAACGACGGCAAGAGCGAGACCGGCGACGAGGCTCAGGGCCCAGGCCCAGCCGGGTCCGCGGAGCGGGGGCGGGCGTGGCTGCGGCGGTTCGGCCGTAGAACAGCCAGAGTGCGACACTGAGAACCACGCTGACCAGCAGTACGGGCCAGTAACTGGTAATTAGTCCCAGCCATTTGACCCCCGCGTCCCCAGACAGACTCAGGAGGTCCAGGGTGGAGCGCCTGCCGTTGAAACCGAAGTAGTCCAGGTCAATCGCGCTGATCAGAAGAAAGGGGATGTTCAGCGCCAGGAACAGCGTCTTCAGGAACCGCAGATAACCAGCGCCCATGGGCTCCGGCCGGGGCACCAGGCACAGGAGTATAAAGAGGGCATTGGTGGCGACCGTCGCCGAGAGATCGAACCGGAGGCCGTAAAGAAATGCCCGGGAGATCTCCGCGCTTGTTGCCTGAGTGAACAGCACGTGGTTGAAGCCAAAAAACAGGCAACGCAGGATGCTGTAGAGAAGCATCACGAGGCCGAGGCGCCGCAGAATGAAGCCCCACCGGGCAAGCAGCATGAGCAGGAATCCCTTGCTAGGCGGCGGCAAGCGAGGGCGCGAGCGCTCCCGGGGCCAGGCTGAGAATCACGCAACCCGGGACAGTCGGCATGTCATTCCTCATGAAATTGCCGGGACGTCGTCACCGCCTTTGGCGGGCAAGTCTTCCGGACGGCGGCTGCCACTATAGCGGCTGGCACTACAATTGAAGTCCCTTCGGGTCAGCCGGGTTCCCTGAAGGTTTGACACTGATCCCTTCACCGGCTGACTATCGTACTGAAGCAGTCCCAATCCCAGCAGGCACAGTGTCCATGGCCAATACAACTACCGGTCCCACCAGTTCCGAGCCGGGATCCGCCGGGGAGAAGCTACCGGGCATCCGCCACGTTATTGCGGTAGCAAGTGGCAAAGGCGGCGTCGGTAAATCGACGGTGAGTGTCAACCTTGCCCTCGCTCTGCGCCAGCGGGGGGCGCGAGTCGGGCTGGTGGACGCGGATATTCTGGGACCGAGCATTCCGGGGATGCTGGGCATCCCCAGTGGACAGCCTCCTGCGATGACCCCCGAAGGTCAGGCGCTTCCTGTCGAGCGCTACGGCATCGGCACCATGTCGATGGCCCTGCTCACGGATGACGACAGTCCGGCGGTCCTCCGGGGGCCAATGGTCAGCAAGTACCTCAAGATGTTCATCGGGGCCACCCAGTGGGGTCCGCTCGACTTCCTGCTGCTGGATCTACCCCCGGGGACTGGGGACATCCAGCTCACGCTGGCCCAGAGCGTGCCCCTGTCCGGGGCGGTCATCGTCACGACACCCCAGGATGTCAGTCTGAAAATCGCCCGACGCGGGCTGCGAATGTTTGAGCGCGTCCATGTGCCCATCCTGGGCGTGATTGAAAACATGAGCGGTTTCACCTGTGCTCATTGTGGTGAGACCACGGACGTCTTTCGTCGCGGCGGCGGTGAGCGAATGAGCCAGCAGCTGCAGGTGCCGTTCCTTGGTGCCATACCTCTCGACGCTGAGATCGTCACGGGCGGTGACGAGGGCTGCCCCATCGTCATTGCCAGTCCGGAGTCCGTTGCAGCCCGGGCCTACCGGGCACTCGCCGCGCAGCTGGAGGAGCAGCTGGACAACGCCAGCAGTGCAGTTCTCAAGCCCTTTGCCTGGCGGTGGGAGAGCAACGAGGGAGCGCCGGGCTGGGTGGCAAGCGCGGCCCGGCCCACGGGAAATCGTGTGCGACCCATCGGGCTGCGGCGGCACGACCTGCGCACGCTGGCCGTGTTGTGGGAGGACGGGCGCCAGGATCACTTCGATGTCCGCGATCTGCGTCTCGCTTGTCGCTGTGCACTGTGCATCGAGGAAATGAGCGGGAGAAAGCTTCTGGACCCCGGCAAGGTCAGGGCCGATGTCACTCCTCGCGTTCTTGCCAGCGTGGGGAACTACGCCATCGGCATCGACTGGAACGACGAGCACAATTCCGGGTTGTATTCCTTCGACCACCTGCGTTCACTCGGCGAGCGTAGTGGCGCCCTGGTGGCCGAGGATGTCTGATGCGGTGCAGGTCGGTGCCCCGGTCACCATTCGGGCGGAAATTTCGCTGGCTGATCCGGACATCTGCAAATTTACTCTCAGCCAGAGCCTGAGTCAGAACGGCGAGCACTTCTTTAGCAGCCCGGAGCAGGCGGCTGGATCGCCTCTAGTCGCCCGCCTGTTCGAGCTGTCGGGCGTCGCCCATGTACTGGTGGCGGACCGGGTCGTTGCGGTCGGCAAGACCCGGGAGACCCACTGGCCAGAGCTCAAGCCGCTGATTGCTGCCGTCCTGAGAAGCCAGTTACTCAGTGGTGTCCCGCTCGTGCTTCGCCCCCGGACCGGACCTGGCGTCGGTGGACGGAGCGCCGCTGAGATCAGCAGCGCGGTGCAGCTGCTGCTGGACAGGGAAGTAAATCCAGTCCTGGCTGCCCACAGCGGCTCCATCGCCCTGGTGGAGGTCAGGGACTACCGCCTCTACATCCGCATGAGTGGCGGCTGCCAGGGCTGTGCCGGGTCCCAGGCGACCCTGCGGCAGGGGTTTGAACGCCGGGTGCGCCAGGTAGCGCCGGAAGTGCTGGACATCATCGATGTCACTGACCATGCCACTGGCGAGACGCCTTACTACCGGGATGCCGGCAGGTCACCGCTGGTATGAATCCGGATCCGTTCAGGGAGGGCCTGGCTGCTGCCCGTCGCGGGGATTTTTCGACTGCCGCGGACCTGTGGCGAGGGTTGGCGCAGAAGGGTGACGCCCGCGCCCAGTACAACCTGGGGTACCTGTACGCCAACGGCCGGGGGGTTGCTCAGGACTACCCGGCAGCGCTGGAGTGGTACATCCAGGCCGCGGAGCAGGGCTTTGCCCCGGCCCAGTTCAATCTTGGCGTGCTGTACTCCAACGACGATGGCGTTCCGACGGACTTCGCGGTTGCCTTGAAGTGGTATCGCGCGGCAGCCGGGCAGGGTGACGCCGACGCCCAGTTCAACCTTGGCATTGCCTACGCGCTCGGTCAGGGAGTGACTCAGGACTACGTTCAGGCGTATCGCTGGTACGATCTTGCCGCCACAGCAGGCCACGATAAGGCCGCGAAGACCCGGGACAGTATTGCTGCCGAGCTGACGCCTGAGCAGTTGGCCAAGTGCCAGCGGCCAGCGGCCCGGAACTAGTCCTCAGGGACTGGCTTTGCGCCGGCGGAAGAACCAGATCAGCACCGCCGCCCCGGCCACGGCCAGGACGAAGCTGAGCCCTTCTGGCAGGCCCAGCAGCCGCCCGGCAAAGCCGCCAAGGAGTGACCCGCCGATCCCATAGGCGATCGTGGTCAGCCAGCTCATCGGGTCTGGCCCCGGCAGCAGCCATCGCGCCAAGGCACCCGTGATCAGGCCGCCCACTGCAAACCACAGCACCACCGCCGCCAGGCCCATGCCAAACAATGTGCCCAAACCTGATTCAGACATTGCCAACTCCTGATGCTGGTCCCGCGGGAAGCGGAGAATAGCAGCACCGCTGGCGCCGAAACGAGAGTGGACGGTGTCGGTCAGGTGCCAGAGTGCGGCGAGCGACCGGGAGTGGGTCATTGAGCCATAGGGTGTTGCAGCTGGGAGTGCTGGGGCTGGGCAACGTGCTTCTCCTGGGGGCCGTATTGGCCGAGGATTCTGCACCGCTCAGCGAGGTCATCGTTACGGCGCCGGAACCGCGGTACGTGGCACCGACCCGACGGGACCGGATCGGGCGTATCTGGGCACCTGTCTACCTGAATGGCCAGGGCCCCTTCCGGCTCGTGCTCGACACGGGGGCCAACCGCTCGGTGGTGACCCCGGCAGTGGCCGAAGCGCTTGGCGAGCAAGTGCGCACGAACTCCACGGTGGCGGTGCGCGGAGTGACCGGTATTGCGGTGGCGCCCGCCATCCGTGTGAGCGCCATGGAAGTGGGGGATCTGGTTCTGGGCGGGGTCTTGCTCCCGGTCATGCCCGATGTCTTCGGCGGTGCCGAGGGTGTCCTGGGTAACGAGGGCCTCCGGGACAAGCGGATTGCCATCGACTTCAAGCGCGATTTGATAACGATCAGGCGTTCACGGCGCGAGCGGCCAGGCGCCGCCTTCGAGACCCTGCCGATGACCTTCCTCCGAGGTCACCTGCTGGCCATAGAGGTGCTGGTAGGCAGCGTCCGCGCAACCGCAATCATCGATACGGGAGCCCCGGATTCACTGGGCAACGCAGCCCTTCTCACGGCCCTCAGGCGGCAGGCGACGGACGATCCAGGTACGGCGATCGTTGGTGTCACCCTGGACGTCGAGTATGGCGACCGGATGGCCGTGCCCACGATCCAGTTGCAGAACGTCAAGATTCGCGGCGCCGAGCTGACCTTCAGCGATGTGTCCCTCTTCCGGCACTGGCGGATGACCAGTCGGCCAACCATCATGCTGGGGATGGATGTTCTGGGGGTCCTCGACGAGATCATCATCGACTACAGGTCCCGGGAGATGCACATCCTGACGAGCGACCGGTAGCCACCAACCCGAGGTGCGAGCGCCATGCCTGATCTTCTGATTCGTTCCCTCCAGGCTGAAGACGAAGCCGGGTGGCGGCCACTGTGGAGCGGCTATCTGGACTTCTATGGAACCGTCCTGCCGGAGGAGGTTACGGCCACGACCTGGCGGCGCCTCCTCGATCCCGGCGAACCCATGTATGGCCTGGTTGCCGAGCTAAACGGAGAGATTGCGGGCTTCGCCCATTGCGTTCTGCACCGTGGCACCTGGTCCCTCACTCAGCACTGCTATCTCGAGGACCTTTATGTGGCTGCCGGGAAGCGTGGCGCGGGACTGGGCGGGGCACTGATTGCCGCGGTCTATCGGGAAGCGGATGCCCGGGGTGCTGAGCGCGTTTACTGGCTCACCCACGAGACCAACGCCACTGCCCGGGCCCTCTACGATCGGGTCGCCCAGCGCAGCGGTTACCTCCACTACACGCGGTCCCCGTAGCCAGGTGCCCTTCGGCTCAGATCGGTTCCTGCTGATAAGGCACAGGCGGCAGCGAGCGGAAAAAGTCGAAGAGGGCGCCCAGGTCTTCGTCGGTCATGCCGGCAAAGGCGCTCCAGTTCATCAGCGTGTTTTCCTTGAGCGACACGGGTCGGGGAACCGCCCGGTCGCGGAACAACTGGATGAACTGCTCCCGGGTCCAGTTGCCTAAACCGGTTTCGTGGGGCGTCAGGTTCATGGTGTACATGATCCGCTCGCTGGTGAGAAAGAAGGGCATCCCGCCCGCAAACTCCCGGCCGGGGAAGCCTTCCATGGAGTTCATGGGCCGCGGCGTGTGGCAAAACTCGCAGCGGGCGATGGTGGCGAGATACCGGCCGTGGGCAATCCGGTCTGTTGGTTCCGGAGCAACCACCGGCCCCTTGACCGGTTTCGGCCAGAGCTGAATCAGCATGTTCAGCGGAAAGTCGACCTGGCGTTGGGGGGTCTGCGTGGAACGCACGGGCTGCATGGAGCGCAGGTACGCCACCACCGCTTCCATGTCGGTGTCCGCCACATGGGCATACACAAAGTAGGGCATGATCGGGAAGAGGCCCTGGCCCCGGTGATCCACGCCTTCCCGGACGGCCCGGATGATTTCTCCATCCGTCCAGCGCCCGATTCCGGTGTCGTCGTCCGGGGTGATGTTCCGTATGCACAGGATGCCAGGGAAATTCTCCTGGCCCACATTGACGCCGGCGGCCTCGGTCTCGCGGGTCAGGCAGGCGCGGCCGGCCCCGATGGGTTCCTGTGGCGGGCCACCGTACAGTCCCCAGTCCCGCTCAGAATGACAGTCCACGCACTGGAGGACGTTGATCGCCAGGTAGCGGCCGCGCTCGACCCGCTCGGGCGTGATCGCCACCTGAATGTTTGCTGCGGACTGCTGCCGGGGCAGGAACAGGTTGTAGTAGGCCACGCCGAGGGCGGCGGTCAGGGCAACTGCCAGGGCAACCATCTTGGCTATGCGTTTCACGCGTTCGTCAGCCCTTGCTCGCTGGCGGCCTGCGGGCCGCCGGGGTATCAGGTTAGCAACTTGCCCAAACAGAGGCCACCGCATACCCTGTTCATGGGTCCGCGCTGGTCCCCCCGCGGCGGCTAGCCGTGAACCCCGTCAGGTCCGGAAGGAAGCAGCGGTAGCGGTGATGCCGGGCGCCGGGGTGCGGCTGGCGCGGGCTCACTTTTAACCTGCAATCAAGAGCTTATGACCTACCTCGCGCTCGCCCGGAAATGGCGTCCAAAGACCTTCGCTGACGTCGCGGGGCAGGGGCACGTCGTGCGTGCCCTGGAGAACGCGCTGAACTCCGGGAAGCTCCACCACGCCTTCCTGTTTACAGGCACCCGGGGCGTCGGCAAGACGACCATCGCGCGGATTTTCGTCAAGGCGCTGAACTGTGAGAAGGCAGTGAGCGCGGAGCCCTGTGGCGTTTGTTCCAGTTGCCGCTCCATCGACCAGGGCCGCTTCGTGGATTTTCTGGAGGTTGATGCGGCGTCGCGGACGGGTGTTGACGATGCTCGGGAGCTTCTCGATAACGCCCAGTACACACCTGCCGCAGGCCGGTTCAAGGTCTACCTCATCGACGAGGTGCACATGCTGTCCAAGGCCGCTTTCAACGCGTTGCTGAAGACCCTTGAGGAACCGCCTCCCCATGTCAAGTTCCTGCTGGCGACCACTGACCCGCAAAAGATTCCCGTCACGGTGCTGTCGCGCTGCCTGCAATTCAACCTGAAGCGGCTCCCCCTGGGCACGATCATCGAGCGGTTGACGCTCGTTTGCGGCAACGAGGGGATCAGCGCCGAGCCGGGGGCCGTAGTGCGTTTGGCCCGCGCCGCCGCGGGTAGCATGCGGGATGCTCTCAGCCTGCTGGATCAGGCGCTGGCTTTCGGCGATGGCGCCTTGCGGGATGCGGACGTGGCCGAGATGCTCGGCAGCCTGGATCGTGGGAAGCTCACGGCCCTCATGGAGGCGCTTGCCGTAGCCGATGCGCCCGCACTTCTGGCCCAGGTGCAGCTGCTGGATGAACTGGCGCCTGACTACGGTGACGTGCTCGCCGGACTCGCCACTTTGCTGCAACAGGTTGCTGTTGTGCAGCTGGCTGGAGCACAGGCGCTGGACACTGAAACAGCAGTGGAGGATGAGGTCGTCCTGCTGGTGCGGCTGGCGGCTCAAGTAGCCCCGGAAACGGTACAGCTGATGTACCAGATTGCCGTCATGGGTCGCCGGGATCTCGCCCTCGCGCCAGATCCCCGGACCGGGTTTGAGATGGCCTTGCTCCGCATGGTGGCCTTTCACCCGGAGCGCTTGCCCCAGCCGGCGGTGGCCACCGGTGCCCCTGTGCCGGTTCGAGCGGCTCAGCCAGATGCCCGGCCCGCCGCCTCCGTGCCCTCAGCGGCGGTCCCCACCGGGAACCCGGATGTTGGCAACTGGCCCGCGTTTATTGCCAGCCTCAGTGTGGACGGCGGGGCCCGTCAGCTGGCAGCGCACTGCGCCGTCGTTGCCCATTCGCCGTTTGAACTCCGGCTGACTCTCGACAAGCGCAATGGACACCTGCTGACCGAAAACCTGCAGGCCCGGCTCACGGCCGCATTGCGTGAGCGGCTGGGCAGTAGCGTGAAGGTGGTGTACGCCATTGCCGAAGTGCCCCAGGAAACTCCGGCCACATTGCAGGCAAAGACCGATGACGACGATCTGCGCCAGGCCCGTGAGCTGATCGCAGCCGACAGCAACGTGCGGCAGATGACCGAGATGTTCGGTGCAGAGGTCATTCCCGAATCCGTCCGCAAGAATCCGCGTCCGCCAACCAGGAAGTAGTCAGTCCATGAAACCCGATCTCGGCACTTTGATGAAGCAGGCCCAGAAGATGCAGGCCCAGATGCAGAAGGCACAGGAAGAGCTGGCCGGGCTGGAAGTCACGGGTGAAGCAGGCGGGGGCCTGGTGAAGATCCGGATGACCTGCAAGCACGAGGTTCGCAGCCTGACAATCGACTCGTCACTCTTGGGCGATGACCGGGAGATGCTTGAGGATGTGCTTGTCGCTGCCTTGAACGACACCCTGCGGAAGGTTGAGCGGACGGTGCAGGACAAGCTCGGTGGCATGACATCCGGGCTGGGCCTGCCGCCCGGCCTGAAGCTCCCCTTCTGACGGGTATCGACTGACATGGCTTTTACTCCGCTGATGCAGGATCTGCTGGCAGCACTGCGGTGCCTGCCTGGCGTGGGCCCGAAGTCCTCCCAGCGCATGGCCTTCCATCTGCTTGAGAGAAACCGCGAGGGTGCGCAGCGGATCATCACCAGCCTGTCTTCCGCGCTGGAGAGGATCGGCTTGTGTTCCCGTTGCCGGATGTTTACCGAGACGGAACTCTGCACCATCTGTGCTGATTCCCGGCGCGATGCCGGGGTTGTGTGCGTCGTGGAGACTCCTGCCGACGTCGTGGCCATCGAGGAGTCAGGGGTTCACCGGGGCCGTTACTTCGTGCTTATGGGCCGGCTGTCTCCGCTGGATGGCATCGGGCCTGAGCAGCTTGGGGTGCCTGTTCTCGAAGCACAGATGGCCGACGGTGTCACCCGGGAGATCATCCTGGCCACGAGCGCCACGGTTGAAGGGGAGGCGACCTCGGGTTACCTGGCCAGTCTGGCCCGGGAGCACCGTGTTCGCGCCACACGCATTGCCCACGGCGTGCCCATGGGCGGTGAACTGGAGTACGTCGATGCGGGCACCCTGTCCCACGCGATCACGGCGCGGACGCCCATGCTGGCTGACTAACCGGCACGCCCGTCAGACTGCCTGACGAGGTTCATGAGCCTCCGGAAGCTCTCGTAGCGACGTGGATCGATCAGGCGGTCATTCACGGCCTCCTGCACGGCGCAGTGACTTTCCCGCAGGTGGCTGCAGTCTGTAAAACGGCATTGCCGCCCGTATTCCTCGATCTCAATGAAACCACTGCTGATGGCCGTGCGCTCGGGGATGGCCGGCACGAAGTCCCGGACGCCCGGCGTGTCGAGCAGGCAACCGCCGCCGGTCAGTGGATGCAGGACCGATGCGGTGGTCGTGTGCCGGCCCTCGTCACTCGACAGCGAGATCTCGCCAGTCATCACGGCGATGCCTGGCACCAGGGCGTTCAGCAGCGACGACTTGCCGACGCCCGATTGCCCAACGAGGATCCCGGTGCCGGTGCCGATCCAGGCGCGCAGCGCAGCGGTGCCAGCACCCGTGACCGCTGACACGGGCCAGACGGGGCAGCCGAGAGTCTCGTAGCCAGCCAGTTCAGCGGCGGGCACCACTGCCAGGTCTGCCTTGTTCCAGGCGATGGCACTGGTCGCACCCATCAGTCGGGCGGCGCACAGGTACCGGTCGGTCAGGTACAGGTCCGGTGCGGGCAAGGCAGCCATCACCACAATGAGGTGCGTGACATTGGCAGCAATCGTTTCCGGCAGGCCACCGCGCCCGGACAATCGCTGGAGCTCGTTGTCACGGGGCGCAATGCGTGTGATCAGTACGGGCTCGCCAGCGGTAGTGACCTCGAAGGACACCCGGTCACCGCAGTAGGCCCTGAGGTGCCGGCCCCTGATCATGAAGGGCAGTCGTGCGCCGTCGGGTTGGGCAAGAATGCCGCGGCGGCCGTGGGCCGCGACCACCACAGCGGGTTTGCTAGAATCCGCCGCGCCGGCCGGGGTGGGCTTCATTCGGGGCGCGGCAGCATTGGAAGGATACGGGGCATGGGTTCACAGGCAGACCGGCTGATCTGGATCGATCTGGAAATGACCGGACTCGACACGCAGCGGGATTCTATCATCGAGATCGCCACCGTCGTGACGGATGGGGAGTTGAACGTTATCGCGGAGGGCCCTGTGCTTGCCATCCACCAGACCCCGGAGGTCCTGGGTCAGATGGACGAGTGGAACACCCGCCAGCACGGCAAGTCCGGGCTCATGGAGCGGGTGCGGGGCAGTCCGTGGACCGCCGCCGAGGCGGAACGCCAGACGCTGGATTTTCTCGCCCCGCACCTGACCGCTAAGGCCTCACCCATGTGCGGGAACAGCATTTGCCAGGACCGGCGGTTTCTCGCCCGGGAGATGCCCGTTCTCGAAGCCTTCTTCCACTACCGAAATCTCGACGTCTCGACGCTCAAGATTCTGGCTGGCCTGTGGGCGCCGGAAGTTCTGGCCGGCGTCACCAAGAGCTCGACGCATCTGGCCCTGGCCGACATTCACGATTCGATTGCCGAATTGCGTCACTACCGTCAGCACCTCATCCGGCTGCCGTGACAAACAAGCCGACGACGCAGCCAAAGCCCACGAGCCAGACGAGCGAGCGCAGACCGGCCTGGTCCGCGATATAGCAGAATCCATAGACCACGCGAGCGCCGATAAAGGTGAGCGCCAGGATATCGATCGTGGCTTGGGGCGCGTTGCACAGTTGCGCGATGATGACGCCCGCCGCGAACGGCGGAAAGGCTTCGTAGGAATTCTGCTGGGCGAAGTTGGCCCTGGCCGGCCACCCGGACAGGGCCCCCAGTGATTCGCGAGGCTTGGCGTTGTTGTAGCGCAAGCCACCCGCTTTGGCGCCGCCGGCCTTGGCGGCTCCCGTCCACAGGATCGGCAGCACCGCGGCCACGAGAATGCACCAGTAGGCTGTGGTCATCTGCAGATCTCCTTGTTCTTCATGGGCTTTGGCCGCCCAGGTGCAGCCACGTCTCCACAACCGAGTCCGGATTCAGCGACAGGCTATCGATACCCTGCTCAACAAGCCAGCGGGCCAGGTCCGGGTGGTCGGAAGGGCCTTGTCCGCAGATGCCGATGTACTTGCCGGCTTTCCGACAGGCGTCAATGGCCATCTTGAGGAGGATCCGCACGGCCTCATCCCGCTCGTCAAACATGGCCGCGATCAGTCCCGAATCCCGGTCGATGCCGAGAGTCAGCTGCGTGAGATCGTTCGAACCGATGGACATGCCGTCGAAGAACTCCAGATAGTGGTGCGCAAGCAGGGCGTTGGTTGGCAGCTCGCACATCATGATCAGGCGCAGGCCCTGCTGGCCGCGTTTGAGGCCATTCGCCGCGAGCAGTTCAGTGACCGCGCGAGCTTCAGCGACGGTACGCACGAAGGGCACCATCACTTCCACGTTGGTCAGTCCCATGTCTTCTCGCACGCGCCGGAGGGCCCGGCACTCCAGTTCAAAGCACGGGCGGAAACTTTCCGCCAGATAGCGGGAGGCGCCCCGGAAGCCCAGCATCGGATTCTCCTCGTGGGGCTCGTACTGCTGGCCCCCAATGAGATTCGCGTATTCGTTGGACTTGAAGTCAGACAGCCGGACGATCACCGGGCTCGGGGCAAACGCCGCCGCGATGGTGCTGATGCCCTCCACGAGACGGGCAACGAAAAACTCCACCGGATCGGTATAGCCAGCCATTTGCTCACGGATCACTTCCCGCAGTTCGGGCCGGAGTCGGTCAAAATCGAGTATGGCCTTCGGGTGCACGCCAATCATGCGATTGACGATGAATTCGAGGCGGGCCAGGCCGACGCCCTGATTCGGCAGGAAGGAGAAATCGAACGCCCGGTCGGGATTGCCGACGTTCATCATCATCTTGACCGGCAGGTTCGGCAGCTTGCTCAGTTCGATACGCTGCTGCTCAAAGTCCAGGATGCCCTCGTAGACAAAGCCCTCGTCGCCCTCGGCGCAGGAGACGGTAACGGGGGTGCCGTCCGGAATCTGCCGGGTCGCGTCACCGCAGCCCACCACTGCAGGAATGCCCAGTTCGCGGGCAATGATGGCGGCATGGCAAGTGCGGCCACCGCGGTTCGTGATGATGGCGGACGCCCGTTTCATCACGGGTTCCCAGTCGGGATCTGTCATGTCCGCCACCAGCACCTCGCCGTCCCGGAGGAGGCCCATCTCTGCTGTGCTGGCAATGATCCGCGCCTGCCCCGCGCCGATCCGCTGGCCGATGCTCCGTCCCCGGACGAGGACCTTTGAGCGGGTCTTGAGCCGATAGCGCAGCAGTGTGTTGCCCGTGCGGCTTTGCACCGTCTCAGGTCGCGCCTGCAGGATGTACAGATGCCCGTCGATGCCGTCCTTGCCCCACTCGATATCCATCGGGCGCCCGTAGTGCTGCTCGATAGCCAGGGCCTGGCGGGCCAGTGCCTCGATGTCCGCGTCTGTCAGGGAAAACCGGGCAGAGTCGGCGCTGGGCACGGGCTCGGTGCGGACCGTTCGCCCGGGCTCGGCGGAGTCCTCATAGACCATCCGGATTTTCTTGCTGCCGAGTTTCCGGCGGAGGATGGGCCGACGGCCTGACTGAAGGGCAGGCTTGTAGACGTAAAACTCGTCCGGATTCACCGCGCCCTGGACGATGGTTTCACCCAGCCCCCAGGACGAGGTGATGAGCACTACGTCCCGGAAGCCCGACTCTGTATCCAGCGTGAACATCACGCCGCTTGAGCCCACGTCTGAGCGGACCATATGCTGGACGCCAACAGACAATGCCACGAGCCGATGGTCGAAGTTCTGGTGGACCCGATACGCGATCGCCCGGTCGTTGTACAACGACGCGAAGACGTGGTGGACGGCCTCCAGCAGGCGGGGAAGACCGCGAATGTTGAGAAATGTCTCCTGCTGACCGGCAAAAGAGGCCTCGGGCAGGTCTTCGGCAGTGGCTGAAGAACGCACCGCCACGGCGAGTTCGCCAGGCTGACCTTCAGCCATCTTCTGCCAGGCGGCCGTAACCTGCTGGACCAACGGGGCTGGCAACGGCGTACCGAGAATCCAGTCGCGGATCTGTTTGCCAGTCCGGCTGAGTTGCTCCAGATTCTCCACGTCGAGCTCGCTGAGGACCGAGTCGATCCTGCCGGCCAGGCCATCCTGAGCCAGAAAATGGCGATAGGCGTCGGCCGACGTGGCGAAGCCATCCGGTACCCTGACACCGAGCTTGGACAGCTGACCAAGCAGTTCGCCCAGAGAGGCGTTCTTGCCGCCCACCCGGTGGACGTCGGCCATTCCGAGGGAGCGCAGGGGTATTACGCTGGAATCCAAGTTGCCTCCAATGTCGCGACCGGCGATGATCGAGCCGGTTATTCAGCTAGCGATGCCGGGCATGAATCGACGCGTGGTATTTTTTGTGTCTGACCAGACCGGGGTGACCGCCGAGACGCTCGGCCGCAGTCTGTTAACGCAATTCGAGCAGCACGATTTTGACCAGGTGACTGTGCCATTTATCGATTCCGTTGACAAGGCAGAAGAAACGGTACACCGGATTAACGTCGTAGCCGCGGAGACGGGCACACGTCCGATCATCTTCAGCACACTGGTTCATGATGACATCCGGGAGCGCTTCTCCCGTGCCAATGGTTTGTTGCTGGATTTCTTCTCCACATTCCTGGGCCAGCTCGAGCAGGAGCTGCTTATGAGGTCCTCCCACACCGTCGGCAGAGCTCACGGCATGAAGGATCAGAGCAGCTATGACAAGCGCATTGACGCCACCAACTTCGCCCTCAACAGCGATGATGGCACGCGCACCAGCGAGTACGACCGGGCGGACGTGATACTGGTCGGTGTGTCCCGTTCGGGAAAGACACCGACTTGCCTTTACCTGGCGCTGACCTACGGCGTCTTTGCCGCGAATTACCCGTTGTCGGAAGATGAGTTCGAGACCGGTCGCCTGCCTCGCATTCTCGAGTCTCACCGGGAGAAGCTCTTCGGCGTCACTATCTCCCCTGAACGCCTGCAGCAGATCCGTCGCGAGAGGCGGCCCGAAGGCCGGTACTGCTCGATCGAGCAGGTTCGCTACGAATTACGTGGTGCCGAGGCGCTGTTTCGTCGATATCAGATCGGCTGGGTCGATACCACGGGGTTCTCCATTGAGGAGATCGCCAGCAAGATTCTCAGCACCACCGGGATAGAGCGCCGGGTCAGGCCCTGAGCACAGTCGGTTCTTCAGATCATTCCAGTGGGTTCGCCTAGTCCGGTGTGGTGGCCGATACGGGCGATCTGCGCGGCCAGCCGGCCAAGGGGCGTCACGGCCTCGGCTGTCGAGCGGGCAATGGCCTCTTCGGTAGTGACGTGCTGTTCCAGGTAAACCCGCACGGTGGCTCCGGTCGTGCCGGTGCCGGACAGGCGATAGACAATACGCGCTCCATTACTGAAGATCAGGCGTACGCCCTGATGAGCTGATTCGCTCCCGTCTACCGGATCGTGGTAGTGGAAGTCGTCGGCAGTCTCGATGACCCCACCCGCTGGATTCGTGCCGTGCAACGCGGGTAAGAGGTTTCGGAGCGCTGCCATCAGGTCGCTGGCCCTGCTGGCATCGGCAACGTCGTAGTCCCACCGCTGGTAGTGGTGACGGCCGAAGGTTCGCCAGTGAGCGCTGAGCATCTGGGGGAGGGACCGGCCGTCCACCGCCAGCAGATTGAGCCAGAACAAGACGGCCCACAGACCATCCTTTTCGCGGCAGTGGGCCGAACTCGTGCCAAAACTCTCTTCTCCGCACAGACCGATACGCCCCGCCTCCAGAAGGTTGCAGAAGAAACGCCAGCCGGTCGGCGTTTCGTAGCAGGGCAGGCCCTGGCTGGCAGCCACTACGTCCAGCGCCCGACTCGTGGGCATGGAGCGTGCAACACCGGGTATACCAGCGCGATAACCCGGGATTCTGGTGATGTTGGCCAGCATGAGAGCGACGCTGTCGCAGGGCGACAGGAAGACCCGGGGACCCAGGATCATGTTTCGGTCCCCGTCGCCATCGGAGGCGGCGAGGAGATCGGGTGGACTAACGGCTTGGGATAGTGTGACGAGTTCGGCGGCATCGATGGGGTTGGGGTCCGGGTGTAGTCCGCCAAAGTCGGGTAGCGACTCGGCGTGCAGCAGGGAATTCGGTGCGGCACCCAGGCGGTCCACCAGAATCTGCCGGGCGTAGGGGCCGGTGACCCCATGCATGGCATCAAAGCAAACCCGTCGCCCGCCCGCGAGCCATGCGGCGATCCGGTCGAAATCGAACAGGGACTCCATCAAGCGGGCGTAGTCGGCTACCGAATCGACAACCTCGATGCGCACAGTGTCTATCTCGATCCGGCCAGTTCTGGCCAGGTCGATGTGCGGGAGGGCAGCCACGCTGTAGCCTTGCAGTTGCTGGCTCACCCGAAAGACTTCATCAGTGACCTGCTCCGGGGCCTGACCTCCCGACGGGGTATTGAACTTGAGGCCAAAGTCACCGGCTGGGCCACCCGGATTATGGCTGGCAGTAAGAATGAAGCCGGCGTCGGCGTGTCGGGTCCTGATCAGATGAGAAGCAGCGGGCGTAGATAACAGACCGTGCTGCCCCACAATGATCTCCCGGACGCCGTTGGCGACCGCGACGGCCATCAGGCGCTGAATCGCCTCGGCATTGAAGTAGCGGCCATCGCCACCGACCACCAGCCGGGCTCCGCTGCGGAGTTTCAGTGTCGTGAAGACGGCCTGGGTGAACATCTCCAGGTAGTGAGCTTGACTGAACACGCTGACCTTCTTGCGCAGTCCCGCAGTGCCCGGCCGTTGATCCATGAACGGTGAATGAGCAACTTCGATAACACCAAGCGTGGACACGATCACAGTCTCCAAGACGTTTTCGTCTACCGTTGATTACCGTTCAGCTGTGTAGAAAGTGTGCACGAATCCCTGTGCTATAGTCCAAAAAATGCTCGCAGACAGTTATATAGTTCCGCAGTGCAGGGTCGAGCCACGCAGCCTCGGCGCCCTCATGGCGCTCTACGAAGGCAACTTCATCAAACTCGCGGTCCTGGCGCCGGCATTGATCGATTCTGGTCTTACCGGTGGCTGGAAGGGTGAGCCGGCCCTCTCGCGGGCTTCCGGTGATCTGGATCTTCACCTGTGCGTCGATGCTGTGACCCGCTATACGGTCGATCTTCGCCTTACCTACCTCTTTGATGAGCCCGCCGGAATGCTGGCCAATCCCGATCTTCACCTGCGCGTCTACCTGGATGCCCGGATGGCCGAGGTGGTCAGCTGGTCGGACTCCCATCTGCATGCAGTACTGCGGCAACTGGCCGCAACCAACTCCGGGGAGCTTGATCGTCGCTGGTCAAAGAACATAATGCTGGGCAAGTGGCTGGATTACCTGGGAGACAGGGGCCACAGCTTTCGGTCCTGATCCATCCTCCGTGACGCGCGTCACGGTAGGGCTTTCCCCAGGCCCTTCCCCTGCCTCCAATTGTCGATTGCTTCACCGGCCACGGACTGCACCTTTTGTTAACGTGTGGGGGTGCTAGCCCGCGCCCAGCAATTTCTTGCCCGTCGAAAATCAGTCGATGATGACCGGCTGTTGCGTCTCTTCTGGAACCGTGCGGAGCTCAAGCGGGAGTTTGCCAAGCTCCAGCGGGAACGTGAGCGCCTGGGTGACCAGCTCCGACAGCAAGAGGGCTCTGTCCTTCGTGGGCAGCAGCGCCTCGAGCAGCTCGAGGGTCTCCTGGCTGATCCGGAGCGCGCGGCCAACGCGGCCGTCTTTTTCCAATTGCGCGGCATCTGGGCCTACGGGCGGCGGCGGCTCGGCCGGCTGGCTCGTGACCTTAGGACCCGCCAGGAGGAGCGCGAGGGACAGCGTGAGGCAGCAAGGTTTGAGGAGCATCGCCAGGCGGCTCTGGCAGCGATCGGTCAGCGCCTGGTGCCGCTGGAAGAGCGCCGGGCCACCCTCGAGACTGAGCTTGTCGCCGTCCGTGTCCGGTTTGGCGAGAGGACGGGCTTCTGGCACTACTTCACCCGGCGTCGACTACATGCCGAACAGGATGCCCTGGTGGCAGCCCAGGACTCGGTTAACGAACAGATTGAGCGCTATGAGCGGGCGTGCCAGGACAAGATCCGGGAAAAGGCGTCCCTGCCCGATGACCTCGGGGTTGAGGGCAAGAGACTGGTCAATCTCTCGGTGATTGCCTTGTCTCAGGAACTGTTTCTCGTGTTCAGCGAGCACGACGTCGTCATGCAGGCCCGTGATGCAGCGCTTCGCCAGGTCAATGAAGTGAGCTACGGGTCACTGCAGGCGTGCAGGGACCTGAGTCAGCGCATTGAGGGCGTGTTGCGCCAGGTGGAGGCTATGGACGAACTGGCGAGCCGGGTGCGCCGGCGAGCCGAGGCGCTGAGGGAGACCGTAACCTATCGTTGCGACACCGACACCGTCCCCGTCACGGAGAGCCTCTCAAGCATCCTGCCGGTTCCGCCACTGGAAAAGGGGGAGAGGCCACAGGGCCGGTTCCCCGTCCCGGTCAACGTGCTCGCTGACGAGTACTGGGACCTCTACTCCGTGCTCCTGAGCTAGTCTTTGGCAGCCTTTGCCGTGTCCTCTGACTTGGCCTGAGTCACCACGGCGCCGGCCGTGCCGGAGCTGATGCGCGAGAATTCCAGCGTCATGTTTGCTGCAGTCTGAAGAAGCGGGTCAGGTTGATCCTCGGGCTTGAGCTTCTCCACGGAGTCCAGGCTGGCAAGACCCCTGGAAGTCCGCCAGGTATTCTCCCGGTCGAGTTGCGCCTTGCGCTGGGACTCCCGTTCCTGCTTCCGGTCCAGGAGGTTCAGGGAGACGTTCTGCTGGGTGCGAAGCTGATCGACCGCAGCAATGTCGGCTTCCAGATAGCGCATGTCTGGATTGCCGGACAGCTCTGTGTTCTCGAAGCGCGTCAACTGGGTAATTGCAGCGTCCAGCGGCGGGCTCGCCTGAAACCGTGTTGCCGCAATCTGGTCCCAGGGTAGTGCGCGATCCCGACTGCTCTCGCCGACCTCGCCGGAGTCAATCGCTGAAGGCAGCGTGATATCTGGAATCACGCCCTTGTGCTGCGTACTGCCACCATTCACGCGATAGAACTTGCCCATCGTCAGGGTGAGCTGGCCGAGGCCGGGCTCCTGGGTGCTCCGCGAGTACTGGTCGAGTTCGTACAGGTTCTGAACGGTACCCTTGCCATAGGTCTGCTGACCGACGATCAGTCCCCGGCGGTAGTCCTGAATTGCCGCCGCGAAAATCTCCGAAGCCGACGCACTGAAGCGATCCACCAGCACCACCAGCGGGCCTGTATAGGCAACCGTCGGTTCCGGATCGTCCAGGACTTCGATGAGGCCGTTGGTGTGGCGCAGCTGGACCACGGGTCCCCGTTCGATGAACAGGCCGGTGAGGGAAGTGGCTTCAGTCAGGTGCCCACCCCCATTCCCCCGGAAGTCCAGCACCAGTCCTTCGATTTTGTCCTTGCGCAACTCGCCGACCAGCCGGCGCACGTCCCGGGTTGTGCTGACGTAGTCCTTGTCGCCGCGATTTCGGGCGTCGAAGTCCTGATAGAAGCTCGGTACCGTGATGACCCCGATGTTGACGGTCTGGCCATTCCGCTGGACTGGAATGACGCTCTTCTTGGCGGCCTGCTCCTCAAGCTTGATCTTGTTCCGGGTGAGGTCCAGTGTGGTTTCGGCCGACCCCGGCAGTGCATCACCCGCCAGGATCTGCAGTTTGACCTTGGTCCCTGCAGGACCCCGGATCAGCTGCACGACATCATCCAGCTGCCAGCCCACGACATCGACCATCTCGCTGCCGTTGCCCTGGCCCACTGCTGTGATTCGATCATTCGGCTTCAGTCGACCATCGATGGCCGCGGGGCCGCCGGGAATCACGTTCATGACCTGGACGAAGTCGTCATCGAGTTGCAGGGACGCTCCAATCCCCTGGTAGGAAAGGCTCATCTGAATCCGATACTCCTCAGACTGCCTTGGCGACAGGTAGTTGGAGTGGGGGTCCAGAGTCCGGGCAAAGGAATTCATGAAGGTCTCGAACACGTCATCGCTATCCAGTTCATTGATGCGATCAAGTACCCGCTGATAACGCTTTCTGAGTACGTCTCCCGTTTCCTTCCCGCTCTTGTCAGCCAGCATCAGGCTGAGCGCATCGTTCTTTACGCGTCGTCGCCAGATGTCGTGCATCTCCGCTGGCGTGGCTGCCCAGGGCAGCTTCTCGCGATTAAAGACATACTCTTCTTTCACGGTGAAGTCCGTTTCCTTGTCGAGCAGGCTCATCGCATAGTCGATGTTCTGCTGCGCACGGAGCCGGTAGAGGCGAAAGATGTCGAACACCGGCTCCATATCGCCGGAGCGCAGCGAGTCGTCCAGTGTGGTTCTGTAGCGTGCGAAGTACGCAATGTCCGATTGCATGAAGTAATGACGATTGCTGTCGAGCGTTTCGAGATAGGTCTTGAGAGTGGCGTCTGACAGGGAGTCGTCGACGCTCAACCGCGAGTAGTGGGCCCGTTCGACAAAGCGGGTGACCATGCGGGCTACCTGCCGCTCCCGGGACGTAGTTTCCAGGGTGGCGGGCGTAACCGGCCCTGCCTGCTTCGCGAGTGCGGGCACCGCGGGTCCCATGCCGATCGTGACCAGGGCGAGGAGCGCGGCCAGACTGGAGGCGTTCCGGAAGTTTGTCGGTGCGATGTTCATGCCTGTCGACTTTGCAGTGGGGTGTTACGGGTGATGGACCAGTCTAAGCTAGACTAGGGTTCTGAATAACGTGATTGCGGGCTCCGGAATCGAATGCAGCCTCTGACGGTCATTCTTGGCATCGTGCTTGGGAGCGTCTTCTCGATAGCGTTCGGCTTGGCCATGGTGTGGGTAATCTTCGGTCTGCGACAAGGAGAGGATTCGCGCTACGCGATGGAACTGCCGGAACTTGCCCGTGCCAGCGTCCTGTTTTCGCTGATGACCATCCTGTCCGCGCTGTCCTTTATGGGCTCGATCCGGGAGTCTGCCTGGCGGTGGTGGCCTATGCTCGGTCTGGTGCTGGGGCTCACGGGTGTCGGTTTTTATTATTGGCCGGCCTGATCCGGGCAGGCCTGTTTAGTGCCCCGGACGACCGGGTTGACGCTTGCCCCGACTATACGAGGGCACCTGGGGCGCGGGGCCCGAAGCTAACATAAACGTCAAAAATATATCTTAAGTAACTAATAGTAATAGATAATCTATTCTTCGACTCTGGCTTTACCCGACCAACGTCCGACTCGCGCCAGCAGGTACCAGACGGTGGCGACGAGGGCTGGCGCCAGCAGCAGCCACCAGGCCAGCAGTTCCCCCCGGCCGGCGGCTTGATAGAGGCTACCCAGGTAGTCGGTGAGCCCCAGTTTGCCCTCATAGGCCCCGATGAGGCGCTTGCCGGCCATATAGCTGGCAATCGGCAGGATCAGGCCTCCGGCCACGGCCAGGCCCAGAATGGTGAACCAGGGGTTCAGCCGCCCAAGAAGGGTGTTGCTCATGGCTTAGTCTCCCATTCGGGGTGACGTCCGGGAAGCCGTGCCGATCAATCCAGGCCCGGCACTGCCGCCGGTGCCAGGGCCAGGGAGTGCCGGCCCAGCACCCTGCGGGCCGCCAGGCGGAGAGTCGCGACGTCCACGCGCCGCGTCGACTCCAGCAGTCCCTTGATCACGACGGCAAGGGACTGGCCGTTCCTGCCCGCCTTGCGGAGTTCGGTATCCAGATCAGCGAAGACGGTGACTGCCCTGGCCGTCACCGGTCCTGTGGAGGAGGTTGTCTGCAAGCTGGTAACAGCACTGCCCCAGCGACGGAACTCCGCAATCGTCGCTTCGTACCGCACCGCCGAAATCGTGCCCGAATCTTTCAGCGCCCGCAGTGACAGGTACTCGGCCAGCCCCTCGTCGATCCAGTCCTGGTCCCCGGGCGTGTCGAGGTCGGCCAGCAGCACATGCACCATTTCATGCACGATCGTGCTCGTGCCGTTCTCGCTGATGAGTGGCCGGTCAGTATGGACAAAGATGGAATTCGGCGCAGACAATGCGCCGAGCCACAGGGGTGAACCGGCGGCCACGATGCTGATGTAGCGGGGCCGGCTCTCTGCCGTGGCGAGTTGCTGCACCAGCTGGGGAAGCGTCCAGCGCAGGAGACCCAACATCCCGACGCGTTCCATGCGTTCTCCCCGCGGCGCTGTAACGGTGATCTCGATATCCGCGATAGTGTCCCGGCGCGTGCCGAGGTCGCCTGCCGTGATCCAGCCGATAGGGCGCGCCAGCCGCTTGCCCGGATTCCGGATTGCCATTCGACCGAGTGCGTCGGGCAGATACGGCGTGACAAGGCTCCACTGGTCCGGCCGACGCACCAGCAGTTCCCCCGTCAGGCCGCTGTCCTTGCTGCGCCGCCACGCCCTGATGGGGAAGGCATCCTCACCCCGGAAGACGGCGAACTGCTCCCCGACCCAGGCGTCATTGCCTGCGGCATTCTTGCCCTGTCGGCTGTGACTGAGGGTGACTTGGTAACGAAGTGTCCCGCCCGTTGCGGGCGGCACCCACCGCAGCTGGCCCTGCTTGAGCACGATCTCACCGTCACCCGTGGCCTTCTGCAGTCGAGCCCCGTCGAGCACAATCTCCCGCAGGGCAGCACTGTCCTGACGGACGATGATGCGCGCAGCGGTGCTGGACTCTCCGGGACGCAGGTCCAGTTCGAAGCGGAGGTGGGCGGCGGCGACAGCCGACTGCGGCACCAGGAAGCCGGCAAGGACCGCCAGGGCCAGCAGGCCGGGGCGCGCCGCTAACGGAGGCTGCAGGGCAGAAACTGCAGGCCTCAGGACGGTCCCTCCTGGGTAATGAACTGCCGCAACTCCCGGACCAGGCCGCTGCAGGCGGCCGTTTGTGTCCGGGCGACAAAAGGCAGTGGAATGATCAGGGCGGGCACCATGGAGGTCCCGCGCACGTCGGTGCTGACGCCGCCCGCATTCTGGCCCTTTTTCAGATCCCAGACAGTGGCCTCGTAGGAGCCCTCGTTCTCCCACCAGACGAGGCCGAAGCAGCCGCCGCCTACCGTGCTGGCGGCACAACTCATTCCGCCGCCTCCTGACGTCCGCTCTGTGCTGCCCTTGACCCAGACCAGGTAGCGCACCCCCCGTTCACTGATGCGCTGGGCAACCCCGGGCCGGGCGAGCAGTTCCGGCAGTGCCTCGATGCCCTGGGGCATCAAGCGGGGTTCAAACCAGGGGAAGAGGTCGTCGCGGAACTTCGCGCCAGGGTAGATGTTGAAAGAGTCCCGGGCACCGTCCAGCTTGTCGTTAACGCACTCGAGAAAGTCGGCCTCGGTCTTGTTTCCCTGATGGTAGCTGGTAGCCAGGATCACGACGGATTCGTCGTCGGAAATACCGGTGGCGGTGTTTTTGGTTTCTTCAACGCGGGAGGTCACGCAACCGGTGGCCGCCAGTGCCAGCAGCAACGGGACTGGCAGACGCCAATACCCGGCTGGCAACGGGGGAGGGCTTCGCCAGTGACTGTCAGGGCGCTGGGGCATCGACATTCTCCATCGGCAATATGCCGCGGGCCCGGGCTTCCTTCAGGAAGCCCACCGTTAATGTCGCGGCTGCATCCCGCAGGGCCAGCAGGGTGGCCTGCTGCATGGAACGGGCTGGCCTCAACAGGGTTGAGCCGCTCTCTCCGTAGGCGCTGATATTCCAGGCGGTAAGCAGTTCACCATCAGGCCTGAATATCTTCACAGTGTAACGTATCCAGACGGAGTACTGCTCCGTCGCAGACTGGCTTGGCAGGGAGAACTCGAAGGCAGCAACCGAGGGCTCGATGATCGCGTTGAAGCCCGCTGCCGCAGGCCCGGTGGGCCGGGAGGCGACCCGCGTTGCGCTGCGGAAGAGGCGTCGGGAGACGCTCTCGAAGAGGGCGACGTTGGCCTTGCCCAGTTCAATGTCCCACGCGGATTCGCCGGGTACGTTCTCCTGATAGCGATAATTCGTAAACTCATCGCTGAAATACAGGGCGACATCCAGGGGCAAGGGCTCGACGACGGGCTCTGGAAAGGTATTCGGGACCGTCAGCGCCTGGTCACAGCCGGCCGCCAGCGGCACTAGCAGCAGGGCTACCCGGATGAAGTACCGATTCATTTATTCAATCTAGCATGACCCGGTTTCCGGGCCCTTGGCCGCAGAGCCCTTTACTACAGCAAGATCGAGAGCGTCCTCGAAGCGGTCACGACGCTCGGCGTAACCCAGCGGATCCGGGTGGATGATGATCTCGCAGCCCGGGTAGACGTCTTCGATCCAACCCTCCACCTCGTCGAGGATCCGATGGGTCTCGACCAATGAGGTGTCGGCGTGGAGTTCCAGATGGAACTGGATGTGGTACCCCGCACCACCGTGCCGGGTGCGCAGATCGTGGAAGCCCAGAACCCTGGGGTGGCCCGTGGCGAGCGCCCGGATGCGCTCCCGGTCTGCGTCCGGAATCTCCCGGTCGAGCAGGATATCGAGGGAGCGAGCCGCGATGCTTTGGGACCCCCACGCGAGGTAGGCCGCGACAAGCAGTCCCACCAGTGGATCTACCCAGGAAAGTCCGGTGACCACCACGATGGCCACGGCGGCCACCACGCTTAAGTTTACGAGCAGGTCGGTCTTGTAATGCAGGGCATCCGCTGCAATCGCGATAGAGCCGGTTTCGCGGCTGACATAGCGCTGCCAGCTGAGCAGCCCGAGTGTGATTGCCGTCGAGGCGGCGATGACCAGAATGCCAGCAACCGGGCGGTTCAGGGTGTCGGGACTCAGCAGGCGCTGCACCGCCTGGACGGCAACAAATACACCCGAAGCGCAGATGATGACCGCTTGCATAAGCGCGGCGAGGCCTTCGGCCTTGCCATGCCCAAAGCGATGCTCCAGGTCGGCGGGTGAGAGGGAAAAGCGCACCGCCATAAACGTGAGCAGGGACGCGAGTACGTCCAGCGCCGAGTCAGCCAGGGAGCTCAGCACCGAGACCGAGTCCGTCGCTCGCCAGGCCCAGGTCTTCGCGAAGACGAGGCTGAGGGCAACTGCCATGGACGCGTAGGTTGCCGAGCGCATCAGCCGGGCGCGGCGGTCGGCGCGCTCGGCAGCGGGCACCACTCGGTTCGGGTCAGTCATGGGAGCGATTATGGCTGCGCCGGGCCCAACCCGCTAACATCCAGACCGTCATGACCCCGGCCGATATCCTGCAGATCATTGCCATGGCTGCCGTCTGGGGCGGTTCATTTCTCTTCCTCCGCCTAGCAACGCCGGACTTTGGCCCGGTGCCGCTGATCGCAATCCGGGTGGCCGTCTCGGCGCTGTGCCTGTTGCCGGTGCTGCTGGTGCGTCCGGCGTGGCGCACCGAGTTCCGCCAGAATCTCCCCAAGCTGTTTTTGCTCGGACTGATCAACGCCGCGATACCGTTCCCGCTGTTTGCCTACTCAACCCTGTTTGTGACGGCGGGTTTTGCCTCGATCATCAATGCCACGGCACCCCTGTTCGCTGCGCTGGTCGCGGGAGTCTGGCTCCGCGACCGGATCACGCCGGGCGGGTTTCTGGGGCTGATTGTCGGCTTTGGAGGGGTCGTGCTCCTGGTCGGTGGATTGCCGGAGGCGAAGCCGGGGGCGTTGCTGGCCATCGGGGGGTCTCTGTTCGCCTCGTTTTTGTACGGTGTCTCAGCGAGCTTTGTGAAAAAGCACCTGTCCGGTGTGAATGCGTGGGTCACGACTATCGGCAGCTTCGGCTTTGCGGCCCTGCTGCTAGCACCGCTGGCGGTGTTGCAGTGGCCCGTGGTGGTGCCGTCAGCCAGGTCCTGGATCGCGGTACTGCTGCTGGCCGTGGTCTGTACGGCGATTCCAAATATCTACTATTTCCGGCTCGTGCTTCGCGTGGGTCCCGGCAAGGCGATGGCTGTGGCCTTCCTCATTCCCGTTTTCGGCATCCTCTGGGGAGCGTTGGTGCTGGGCGAGAACGTCACGCCTGGCATGCTGGGGGGAGGCGCCGTGATCCTGGTGGGTACCTCACTCGTTATCGGGATGATCGGCAAGCGGCTCGGCGTGTTGCCCGCCGCCAGCTAGCCGGGAGGAGCGTCCCTGCCCTGGGTCACGGCCCAGGTCACGGCCTGGGGCACGGCCGAGTCGTGGCAAAAGCTGGCGACCTCGGCCATGAGTTCCTGGCAGAAGAAGCCCGGTCCCCCGACGTTCGCGCACCCCTTGGTGACCCAGGCCTCGCTGGCCAGCACATCCGCGGTGTAATTTGGCGGCACGCCGGTGCACAAGCCCGGAGTTGGCGCACTGCTGACGAGGCAGGAGCGCACGAGTTGGCGGGCTGACTCAACCCCGGTGCCCCGCCAGGCGGGGTCCATGCCCTGGGTTACGCAGTCGGACTGGGTCCCGGTGGGAGCACCCGGGGTAGCCCGGTTGGCGGCCATGGCCAGCGAACTGCACGTCAGGGTCACCAACACGGCAGCCAGCGATCGGTTTAATAGGGCGGCTTTGACGGAATGCATGAATTAGCTCCTCTGCGGATGCGGTTATAAGGAGACGTTCGACACGGGCGCTCCGGTGGATGCGCAGCGGGTTCGTGGGCACTCGACTAACCGTCCAGCAGTCTTCTCGCCAGCACTGACTGCATATCGCGCCGCCCGTCAGCAATCAGATAGACGATAACCTGGCTACCTGCGACCCGGTAGATCATTCGGTATGGTTTGAAGAAGGTCTGGCGGTACTCTTTGATGCCGAGGCCGACCACTTCTTTCGGGTAGCTGCCGCGCTCCGGAAACTTCGACAAGCTAGCAACAACATCCATCAACTTATCCAACACGTCGTTGGCGTTGGCCACGCAGTCGAATTCGGAGAGGTAGTCGTGGATGGACTCCAAGTCCTGCTCCGAACCCTCAGTCAGCAGAACTTCGAAGTTTGCTGGTGCGCCTGCCATCAGACCTTGGCGCGCTTGGCGCGCAGACGGGCGACGACATCGGCCACGGGTTTAACCTTGCCAGCAGAGACATCCTGGTTGCCCAGCGCGAGGATTTTCAGCAACGCCAGTGTTTCTTGAGTCTCTTCGAATGAGGCCACGTCCTGGAGGACCGCCTTGGCCTCACCGTTTTGGGTGATGACCAGGGGCTCGCGCTGCTCTGCGAGGTGCCTTAGAACCTCCGCAGCGTTCGCTTTGAGGTAGCTGATCGGCTTGACTTGAGATGAGTAGCGAATGACCGTGCTCCTGATCTACTAAAGACTTAATATGGTCCTTTAATGGTCTTACCGCAAGGTACCCAAACGGGGAGCGGCAGTGCCATGCAGGAGATCCTGAACGCGATGAGCGCCAGTGGAAACCGTTGTGCTCCTGCTGGACGGCGGAGACCCCAGATGCCAAAAAGCCCGCAACGGTGCGGGCTTCAGGGTCTTTATCGGTCTTCTTTAGATGCTTGTTTGGTGGAGGCGGCGGGAATCGAACCCGCGTCCGCAAGTCCGCTGCCCTCAGATCTACATGCGTATTCCGCCTTTTATCTTACCGGCAGCTACCCGACGGACAGGGACAACTGACAGCCAGTCCGGTTGATGGGCTTTAACGTGAAGATCCCGGACGAACCCGCACGCGATCCTGTGGTTGATGACTCCTGGTGCTGGTCCGCACAGGTACGGGCCAGTCAGAAGGCTCTCAAGACTGGTTTTTAAGCAGCGAGAGCGTAGTTGTCGTCGTTGGCAACTAAGTGTTTGCAGATGGATTTACGAGGTGATCTGCACCTCGGCATGCACTAAGGGGTTTGTAACCCACGTCGAAACCATGTCGCCCCCAGTGCGTGAAGTATTGGGGGCGGGTGGCGGAAAGACAAGGGCGGGGATCGCGCCTCAAGGCGCTCCTACCCGCGGCGCAGCACACGGCCTTTCTGGCGCTGCCAGTCCCGGTCCTTGATGGAATCCCGCTTGTCCCGGGAGTTCTTGCCCTTGGCGAGACCCAGCGTGACCTTGGCCCGGCCGTTGACCCAGTTCATCGCCAGAGGCACCAGCGTGTAGCCGTCCCGTTCCACGGAGCCCCGCAGGCGGTCGATTTCCCGGCGGTGCAGCAGCAGCTTGCGCATGCGCACCGGATCCGCCTCCACGTGGGTCGAGGCGGAGGTCAGCGGCGTGATGTGGGCGCCAATGAGCCAGGCCTCGTCGTTGCGGAAGATGGCGTAGGACTCTTTAAGGTTGGCCTTTGCCTCCCGGAGGCTCTTCACTTCCCAGCCCAGCAGGGCGAGACCAGCCTCGAACCGGTCCTCAATGTAGAAGTCGAAGCGGGCCTTGCGATTCTCCGCAATCAGGCGGGGTGTGGCGTCCACCTTCCTGGGCTTCGACGGCTTGTCCGGCTTGCTGGATTTCCTGGCGCTCATTCGGCAACAATCCTGCCAAGTTCAGTGGGGCAGCGAAAGACAATTTACTTCCGATGCGTGAAGTCCATCGCAGTGCCATCGTGCCGTACCCGGCAGAGGCCATGTTTGCCCTCGTCGCGGATGTGGAGGCATACCCGCAGTTCTTGCCGGGCTGCACGGCAAGTTCTGTCCTCTCCCGGGATTCCGCAGGACTGGTAGCAACCCTCGCGCTATCCCGGGGGCCGTTCGCCTCCAGCTTTACCACCCGGAACGCCCTCGATCCGCCTCACCGCATGACCATGGAGCTGGTGGACGGACCCTTCAAGAGCCTGCACGGCGAATGGCGAGTCACCCCGCTGGGCGACCCGGCGGTTCAGCCCGGCTGCCGGATCGATCTCCGCGTGCAGTTCCAGTTTGCTAGCGCCGCCCGCGACTGGCTGCTGGGTCCCGCGTTTGAACTGATCTGCAGCGGACTCGTGGATGCCTTCGTGGCCCGCGCCAAAGCGGTCTACGGCTGACGTCAGCCCTGGCTGCCAAGCGGGACGTCCCGGTTCACTTCCCGCACGAGGTCGCCATCGAAGCGGACGATCACCCAGCGCTGGGTTGCCCGGCTCAGCTTGCCGGGTTTCAGGTAGTACATGTAGTCCCAGCGGTCGGGCTTGAAGGGATCGACCGCCAGCGGCGTGCCCAGGAGGTAGCGGACCTGGCTGCGGGTCATGCCTTCCTGGACCGCCTCAATATCCGTCTGGTCCAGAAGGTTGCCCTGCTGCACGTCGAGGCGGTAAACGCAGCCGCCCAGGAGGCCGGCCGCCAAAGCCAGAAGGAGGGCCCGAAACCAGCGGTGATGAGCGGAGGGTGCCATAATCGGTGAGCATCATAGCCGATGAACCGGACGCCAGATCACCAGAAGATGGAGCTCAAGGACCTAAAAAAGGCCGGCCTCAAGGCCACCACCCCCCGGTTGCGGATTATCGAGCTCCTGCAGGAAGGTGGTCCCCGGCATCTCAGCGCGGAGGAAATCTACCGACGCCTGGCTGACGCGGGGGAGGATGTGGGCCTGGCCACGGTGTACCGGGTGCTGACGCAGTTCGAACAGGCTGGCCTCGTCACCCGCCACAACTTTGCCAGCGACCACTCGGTGTTTGAGCTGGACTCAGGCCGGCACCACGATCATATGGTGTGTGTCGAGACGGGCCGGGTGGTGGAGTTCGCCAACGACGAGATTGAACGCTTGCAGCGGGAGATTGTTGGCCGGCACGGCTATGATCTGGTGGACCACAGCCTCGTGCTTTATGTGAAGCCAAAGCCCGGCTCAAAGCCGTAGGAGCGCCTTCAGGCGCGATCACCGCAATCACCGCCGTCATCCCGGGCTACGGGTCCTGACGCCCGCGCTGGAACCGGGGGGGAGGTTGGGCGGTGCCGCAAGGTCGGCGTTGTGCCAGGCACTGCACAAACCGACGCTCCAGTTCGTCGTGGACTCCGGGCGCCACGGCGCTAATGCCCAGCCACTCAAGCCGCATGGCTTCCCATGCGCGATCATCCACGCGCCCGGCCTGGCCCAGGCCCTGGCGCAGCAACTCCAGCTCGTGCTCACGGCGCAAGCCCGCATCCTCCGGAGGAGTAGCGGCTGCGCTGAGGATCTCGGCGTGGACACACAGTGTGCGCAACGCCAGCTCGCGAGCCGCGTCGTCCTCGGTTGCGAACTCGGCTGAGTCTGTCCGTACCAGTGCCTGTCGCAGCGCCTCCCTGGTGCCCTTGTTCGGCCAGCGCGGGACGCCGGCCATGAACGCGTCGGCTGCAATGCGCAGGGCTTCGCGCTCGGCGTCGGTGGCGCACTCAATCACGGCGCGCTGGTAAGCACGCACGTGTTTGGCGGCCGTGCGGACGTGCGTCTCGACTGCGTCGATGGCGCGCTGCTCCAGTCCGGCCAGAAGCGCCTCATAGCTCGACATCGTGCGCTGGAAGCGCTCGCGCAGACTCCGTGCCTCGGTGCGCGGCAGCTCCCCGATGGCGGCGAACGCAGCCTGCCATTCGCGCAGTAGCGCCTGGCCGGACTGACGGTCTGCGGGTGACTGCCGCATCGACTGCTCGATCTGCCCGCACAACGCCACTGCCTGGACCTTGGCCAACTCCAGCGCAGCCGACTGCTCGGCGAACGCCCGCTGGCGGCGTTCGTAGACGGCATTGCACAGCGTGCGGAACTCCAACCAGAGTGCCTCCGACTGCGAGTGAGGCACCGGGCCCGTGGTCTTCCACTGTGTCTGCAGGCACTTCACCTCGTCGACGGCTAGTGCAGTGTCCCCAGCCGTCGCGAGCTGCTGCGCCCGCGCGATCAGCGCCTGCTTGTCGGCAGCGTTGTGCGAGTGCCAGGCCGTCACCCGTGCACGCAGTCGATCCAGCGCCCGGTAGAACTCAGCCTCGATGGGACGACCGGCGTCGCGATTGACCGGCGCATGGCGACGCCAGTCCCGCGGTGCTTCGCGCAGAACGCGCGCGATCAGCGGATGGTCTGGCTGCTCGGCATCAATCCCCGCTTCGAAGGCCATCACGCGCTCGAGTACCCGCTTCCGGCTGTCGAGATTCGCCCGACGGATCGCAGCCTGCGCGGCGAAATACGCCTGGCAGGGCTGGAACGCCGCCCGGTACGCCTGCTCAAACCGCTCCACCTCAGTCGGCACGTCGACCGCGATACCCTGATTGATCGTCCGCCATTCCTGCCGGAGCGCGCGGATGTGTTCCGCCAGCGCCTCAGGCTCCTCGTCGACGCCAATCAGCGCCTCAAGTTCCTCAATGAGCTCAATGCGCTTCGGTGCAACGATGTAGTCTTTCCACTGGCGCAGCTCGTTCAGGCGGGCGTCGAGCTGCTCCAGGCTGCGCGTGAGGTGTGGCCGCGGAGAGGGGGCGCCCGTCAGCGCTGCCTCGAGCGACTGGCGGAACCGTGCAGCCTTGCGCGTGTCTCCCCGGTGAAGGGCGGCGCCGCTCAAGCGGATCAGGCTGACGATCTCGCCCTCGGCCTCTGCTTCCATGGCGTGCCCATCAGCGAGCGCCTGGGCATCTGCCGCGCGGGCCTGTTCAGCGGCGGCACGCGCCCTCGCGTCGGCCGCAGCCTGCTCTACTGCGGCCTGGCGGAGCGCCTGCAGCTCGGCAGCGAGCACACGCGCCCGGGCCTCGTCAGCTTCGCGCAGGGCGGCCAGGCGGGCTAACTCGCGGTCGTGCGCAGCAATGTTTTCGAGGCAGCGGTCGAGCGCCTTCAGGCCGCGCTGACGAACCCCGGCGTCGAGTGTGACCGGCAACGCCTGCCAGCGCACCGTCAACATGGAGAGCGTGGCCTCGTAGTGGGCATTGCACGCTCGGGTGCTGTGCTGCTCGATCGACGTGCACAGGGCATCGGCTTCCAGGGCAGCGTGTTCCACGTTGCGCTGCTCAGCCAGCAGCGCGCCGGTCCGCTGCTTGATGAGCTTGTAGGCAGCTTTGTCCCTGCCGCGCAGACGGGGCAACAGGTCGTGCCACAGCGCGGGATCGTCGATCGCGGCTGCGGCGGCCTGCCGCACGCGAGTCGTCGGCCCTTCGACGGCTACTCGGGCAAGTTCAGCCGGTGCCATGGAGCCCGAGGCGATCGTCCCCAACAGTCGCTCGTGTTCAGTCGGATCGACCGCGGGCAGGGGTTCAATCGGTGGAGTTGCTGCCGCCGGCGGTGGCGGCAGGGCAGGTGCGGTGCGGAACAGGCGCGATAGCAGCTTCATTATCGAAAATGATACAGGATCGTCGTTAACGTATCGGTGGCAGTGCACACCGGCGCTCGGCCTGTTTCACCGGCAAGAGTGCCGAGACGGCTGAAGCTGGTTTTCCAGCTGGATGTGGAGAGCTGCGAAGTTTCAATCGCCTATATCCTCAGCGTCCGGGATTCAGAAGCAGGTCGGCGGGAATGCCGAAGCGGTGGGTCAGCGCCCGGATTTGTCGCGCGTTGAGTTGCCGCTTGCCGCGCAGAATCTCGGAGACTACGCCCTGGCTGCCAACCTCAGGCAAGTCGCCCTGGACCAGATCGTGCTGTGCCATCAGCAGCCGCAGGACATCGGCCGGGGTCGTGGCTGGTATCCGAACGTGGCTCGCCTCATACCGCTCAATGAATATCCCCAGTGTTTCCGCGAGATCTGCGGCCGCCCCTGAATCATCCTCACCGATGGCGTCGATGATCCGGTCGAGCATCCGGCGGGCCTGCAGGTAAGCGCGGCGCGTCCGCAGATGCCCCAGCGGCACCACCCTCTGGAGGCGCTCGAACTGGCGAACGGCATTGCCCACCTGCGTTGCTTCAGTCATTGAGCCAGTTGTCCCGGTCATATTCGGTGTGGGTCAGCACATGGCGTACATAGGCGCGCCGCCGGTCGTAGTGAATCGCGGCGACCAGCCTGTAGCGGTTACCGGCAATGTCGAACACCGTGAACTTCCCTACCTTGTCGGCCGAACCAAACGTCCGGCGGAGTTCTGCGAAGGAGGTGAAGTTCATCCTCGCCATAACGTGATACCAAGCCGTCAGCGGCCGTTCCGCATCGGGATGACGCATCGCGAAGTCGCGCAGCCGCTTCCGGGAGATCACGTGCAAAAGGGTAGCATGTATCTCGGAGTGAGATACCAACCACCCGCATAACCAGCGACTTCATCAAGAAATGCACCCACCGCTCTTCGCCTCGGGGCGCCGAGAGCAGTTGCGTTGCGCCAGCCCCCGGCTCAACGCCGTAAGGGCGTTTTGAGGCGCGACTCTTTGCTCTTTGCTCGCTTCGGGTCGGTTAGGCCGCCGCTCCGGCCCTGGGCCAGCATCTCTGCGGCATGGGCCCTCGTCTGTTCCGTGATCGTCACCCCGCCCAGCATGCGCGCCGTTTCTTCCACGCGCTCTGCGCTGCTCAGCATGCGCACCGATGTGGTGGTCTTGCCAGCGCGGGAAGCCTTGCTGACGGTGGCCTGATGCTCCGCCAGCGTGGCCACCTGGGGCAGGTGAGTGATGCACAGTACCTGCCTGCCGCTACTCAGCTGGCGCAGACGCCGGCCAACGATCTCGGCAACCGCACCCCCAACGCCGGCATCGACTTCGTCAAAAACCAGAGTGGGTGCACCACGGGTCGCCGTTGCAACCACCTGAATGGCCAGGTTCAGTCGCGATAACTCACCCCCCGATGCCACGCGGCTCAGCGCCGCGGGCGGCTGCCCGGGATTCGTGGTGACGAGAAACTCGACATCGTCGGCACCCTGAGCCGTGATCCCGCCGTCGCCGAGCGGCCCCACACGAACGTCAAACTGCCCGCCGGGCATGCCGAGAGTAGCCATGTTCTTCGTCACTGCCGCACTCAGGGAGCTGGCCGCGGCCCGTCGACCGGCCGTCAGTGTTGTCGCCAGCGCGAGCAGTGCGGAACGCCGCGCGTGAGCGGCCGCTGTGAGCTTTTCCAGCGTCACTTCGCCGGCGCTGAGTAGAGCCAACTCGGCCTGAAGTCGCTCGCGCAGGGCAGGCAGCTCGTCGCTGGTGCAACGGTGCTTGCGGGACGCTTCGCGCAGAGCGGCCAGCCGATCAGCGATCTCCGTCTCCCGCCCAGGGTCCTGGTCCAGTTGTGCCAGGCGCTGGCGCAGCTGGTCCACCGCTTCGCCGATCTGTGCCTCCACATCCGCGAGTACCCGCAACGGATGTTCCAGTTCGGGATCGAAGCGCAGCACCTCTCCCAGTGCCCGGCGCGCGGCACCTACGGCGGCCTGGGCCGAGGTCTCCTCGTCGTCGTAGGTGCGGGCTATCGCCCTGTCCAGCGCCTCTCCGATGCGCAGCCGGTGGGCGAGGGCAGTGTGTTCTCGTTCCAGTTCGGCGAACTCGCCCAAGCGCGGCTGGAGCACATTGAGCTCGCCCAGCTGAAAGGCCAGCCACTCGATCCGGCTGTCCCTGTCCCGTTGGCTGGAAGCGAGTTCCTGCAGAGCAGCTTCGGCCGCGATGCAGGCGCCGTGGGCAAACCGCACCTGGTCCAGCACGTCGGCGTGGTCAGCGAGTCCGTCCAGCACGTCCCGCTGGGCCGCCCGGTGGCGCAATGACTGGTAGTCCTGCTGACCGCAGATATCGACGAGAGTCGCACCCAGTTCCCGCAGCGTCTGGATGGGCACCGGACGCCCATTGATCCACGCTTTCGAGCGTCCATCGGGACTCACGAGGCGGCGCAGGTGACAGCCAGATCCCTCGTCGGCGAGGTCGTTGTCCTGCAGCCAGCGGCTCGCCGGACTGCCGCTGGCGGGTTCAAAGGTCGCCAGTACCTCCAGCCGGGCGGCCCCGGCGCGGATGGCCTGAGCATCGCTGCGTTCGCCCACCGCCAGCGCCAGCGCGTCGATCAGGATCGACTTTCCGGCACCGGTTTCCCCGGTCATGACGGTGAAGCCGCTGCTGAAGTCCACCGTGACTTCCTCGATGACGGCGAGATCACGGATCTGCAGCTGGGTCAGCATGCGAGGGGCGGTTACCCCTTGCCGCGGGGACGCGCCGGAGTGACGGCGTGGTCCCGGGTGTCGCGGCCCCAGAGCAGCTTGCTGCGCAGGATATCGAAGTAGTCGTAGCCAACCGGGTGAACCAGTTCAATGCGTTCCCTGGCTGCGCTGACCCGCACCGCAGAACCGGGACCCAGGCGCCCAAGCAGTTCTCCATCGCAGGTGACCTCGGCCCGATCCGCTTGTTTGGCGTTGGGCGACGGCGCGGCGTGGAGTCGGACCTCGGCCACGCGATTACCAGGGATGACGAGGGGGCGATCGCTGAGCGTGTGCGGGCAGATCGGCGTGAGGACCAGCGCGTCGAGACCGGGTTCGACGATCGGGCCGCCGCAACTGAGCGCGTAAGCGGTGGAGCCCGTCGGCGTCGCTATGATGAATCCATCGCCGAGATGGGTGTTCACATAGCCACCGTCCACAAAGGTCTGGTACTCAACCATGCGGCCTGTATCGTGCCGCTTGACCACGACATCATTGAGGGCAAAAGCGCTCGCCAGCACTTTTTCATTCTTTACTATGGACGCTACAAGCAGCATGCGCTGCTCGCTGACGTAATGGCCGGCCAGAATCTGATCAATATGCGCCAGCATATGCTCGGGGCCCACGTCGGCCAGAAAGCCCAGGCGACCGCGATTGATCCCCAGTAGCGGAATCTTGCGGCCCGCAATCCGTCGGGCGGCATAGAGCATGCTCCCGTCCCCACCGATCGCGATGATCAGGTCGACGCCGACGGTGAGCCTGTCATCGGCAACGCGCTTCGCGCGGACCGGCACCCCGCGGGCGCGTACCGAGCGGCTCAGCTTTACGCTGCAGCCAGCCCGCAGCAGGTGCGGAGCAAGGATGCGCAGCGCTTCCAGAGCCCGGGGATCCTGCGGGTTGCCCATGAGCGCAATTCTGGTGAACGGATTCTGTCGGGATCTGTTGTTCATTTCACTATTCTTATCATGACCTTGACACTCTACATGGGCGATTGCTAGCGTGCCCCGCAGTCATGGGCACTGAACTCACCTCCGACCTGCCGTCCGAGCGTGCCCGGCAGGTCCTCCGGATTCTCGTCGAACACTACATTCGCGAGGGTCACCCTGTCGGCTCCCGGACCCTGTCTCTCACCGCCGGACTGGATCTGAGCCCGGCCACCATTCGCAATGTCATGGCTGATCTCGAGGACCTGGGGTTCATCGCCGCGCCCCATACCAGTGCGGGCCGGATCCCCACTGCCAAAGGGTACCGCTTTTTTGTGGATACGCTCGTCCGGCTGCAGCCCATGGCGGAGCTGGATGTCGTCCGTCTGCAAGGCCAGCTTGAGGATCGGTTCAGGGGGGATGCCAAGGCCATTGCTTCCGCTGCGTCCTCGGCGCTCTCCGCCCTGACCAGCCTGGCGGGAGTGGTCACCATTCCCCGCCAGCAGAAGGCCACTCTGCGCCACATCGAGTTTCTGCCCCTGTCGGGTCGGCGCGTCCTCGCCATCCTTGTGGTCAACGATGCAGAAGTGCAGAACCGCATTCTGGACATGGATCGGGACTACACCGAAGAGGAGCTGCGCCGGGCGGGGAACTACCTCAACGAGCAGTTTACGGGCCGGGATCTCTCGGAAGTCAGGACCCGGCTCCGGGCCAATCTGGACGGCACCCGGGAGTTCATGAACCGCCTCATGCTGGACTCCATCGCCGGTCATGCCCCGAAAACAGGCACGGAGAGCGCCGGCTATGTGCTTTCCGGTGAGACGAAGCTGATGAATTTTCAGGAGCTTTCTGACGTCGAGAAGATCAGGCAGCTCTTCGAAGCTTTTGGCGAGCAGCGGGAGATACTGACCCTGCTGGACCGAAGCGTCGCTGCCCAGGGCGTCCAGATCTTCATCGGCGAGGAGTCGGGCTATCGGATCCTCGATGACTGCACGATAGTCACGGCCCCGTATACTGTCGGGGACCAGATTGTCGGCGTCCTCGGGGTCATTGGCCCTACCCGGATGGCCTACGAGCGGGTCATTCCGATTGTGGAGGTCACCGCCCGACTGCTTGGGGCAGCCCTTAATTCGGATCCGAGCGCGGGCCCGGATTTTGGTCTGCGGCCGGACTTGAATTCCGGTTCCTGACCCCCATTTTCGGCACTGGCGGCCGCGGGCCTGCCTCATTCAGCGCCTCCAGAAGGAGCCTGTCCATGCCAGATGCTGAACACCCGGATGCGGCCGCCGAGGATCCAGTGGCCCAGCTGCGGGACGCACTGGAGAAGGCCGAGGCCACGGGGGCGGAGAACTGGAACCGCTATCTGCGGGCCGTGGCGGAACTCGACAACGTCCGCAAGCGCGCCGCCCGGGACCTCGAGGCGGCGCGTCGTTCCGGTGTCGAGAAGCTGGCGGGTGAGCTTCTGGGTATCGTCGATACCCTGGAGATGGGCCTGGAAAATGCCGGGACGGCCTCTGCAGAAAGCCTCCTCGCCGGCAAACAGGCGACCCTGCGCCTGCTGCGTGGCGCGTTTGACAAGTTTGGTATTGAGCTCGTTGACCCGTTGGGTCACCCCTTCGACCCCCAATTGCATGAGGCCATGAGCATGCAGCCCTCGGCAACAGCCGTGCCCGGTTCGGTCCTGGTCGTCTTGCAGAAGGGCTACAGGCTCGGTGAGCGGCTGCTGCGGCCGGCCCGGGTTATCGTGGCCGGCGAGCCAGTGGCCTCCGGTGCGACCCTGCCGGGCGGTGAACTACCGCCTGACGTGAATTGATAGCGATTAAGTGGAGGCCTCGGGCACGGGGTCTTCAGGCTGCCCTTGAAACCGGTCAGGCCGGGCCCATTGTGGGCTTGAGAGGACAGTAACCCGACTAGCGACCTAACCCGCGGATGGAGCGACGCATGAGCAAGATCATTGGCATTGACCTCGGAACCACGAATTCCTGTGTGGCGATCATGGAGGGTGGCAAGCCCAAGGTCATTGAGAACAGCGAGGGTGATCGCACCACCCCGTCTGTCGTGGCCTTCACGAAGGATGACGAGGTGCTGGTTGGCCAGTCGGCCAAGCGCCAGTCCGTAACCAACCCGGCGAACACGCTGTTCGCCGTCAAGCGCCTGATTGGCCGCAAGTTCAAGGACGAAGTGGTCCAGCGTGATATCGGGATGGTCCCCTACAAGATCGCCGCTGCGGAAAATGGCGATGCCTGGGTTGAGGTCAGTGGCAAGAAGATGGCGCCCCCCGAGATCTCCGCGCGCGTTCTTATGAAGATGAAGAAGACCGCCGAGGATTACCTGGGCGAGCCGGTTACCGAAGCGGTGATCACGGTGCCGGCCTACTTTAACGACTCCCAGCGGCAGGCCACCAAGGACGCCGGGCGTATTGCCGGCCTCGAGGTGAAGCGGATCATCAACGAGCCGACGGCGGCCGCGTTGGCCTACGGCATGGACAAGCAGCGGGGCGACCGCAAGATCGCGGTGTACGACCTCGGCGGTGGCACCTTCGACATTTCCATCATCGAAATTGCGGAGATCGATGGTGAGCATCAGTTCGAGGTACTCGCCACCAATGGCGACACCTTCCTGGGCGGCGAAGACTTTGACATGCGGATCGTGGATTACCTGGCTGGCGAGTTTCTGAAGGAGAGCGGCATCGACATCCGTCGCGACCCTCTTGCCATGCAGCGCCTCCGGGAGGCGGGGGAGAAGTCCAAGCTTGAGCTCTCCGCCCAGCAGCAGACGGAGGTCAATCTGCCCTACATCACGGCCGATGCGAGCGGCCCCAAGCACCTGAATATCCGCCTGACACGGGCCAAGCTCGAGTCCCTTGTGGAGGACTTGATTGAGCGCACGATCGGCCCCTCCCGGATGGCCGTCAGTGACGCTGGCCTCAAGGTTGGAGATATCGACGACGTCATTCTCGTCGGCGGCCAGACGCGCATGCCGAAGGTCCAGGAAGCCGTGCGTAACTTTTTTGGCAAGGAGCCCCGCAAGGATGTAAACCCGGACGAGGCCGTGGCTGTGGGTGCCGCGATCCAGGCTGGCGTGCTGTCGGGCCAAGTCAAGGATGTCCTCCTGCTCGACGTTACCCCGCTGTCGCTGGGCATCGAGACCCTGGGTGGCGTGATGACCAAGCTCATCGAGAAGAACACCACGATCCCTACCCGTGCCAACCAGACGTTCTCAACCGCCGATGACAACCAGACAGCCGTGACCATCCACGTGCTCCAGGGTGAGCGGGACCAGGCGCGCCACAACAAGTCTCTGGGTCGCTTTGACCTGGCAGAACTGCCACCGGCACCGCGCGGCATGCCCCAGGTTGAGGTCACGTTTGATATTGATGCCAACGGCATCCTCAACGTGTCCGCCAAGGAGAAGTCGACGGGGAAGGAGCAGAAGATCATCATCAAGGCGTCGAGCGGGCTGGCCGAAGACGAGATCAAGCGCATGGTCGGTGAGGCAGAAACCCACGCCGAAGAGGACCGGCTGTTTCGCGAGCTCGTGGAGGTGCGCAATCAGGCCGATGGGTTGGTGCATAGCACCGAACGTACCCTTCGGGACCTGGGAGACAAGGTCGATGCGGCCGAGCGCGGGCGGATTGAGTCAGCCCTCTCGGACCTCCGGGACGTGATCAAGGGCGACGACAAGGCCAAGATCGAGCTCAAGAGCAAGGCGGTGGCTGAAGCTTCCGCAACCCTCGCCCAGAAGGCCTTCGAGCAGGAGCAGGCGGCGTCTGCGGGCGCGGCGGGTGGTCCTGGTGGCGGCCAAAGTGGTGGCCAGAGTGGTGGCCAGGCCGGTGGCAGCGACGACAGTGTGGTAGATGCAGAATTCGAAGAGGTCAAGGACGGCAAGGGCGGACGCTCCGGTACGGGTTGAAACCCTGGTGCAGGAGCCGGCCCAGTAAGCCTGGAAAACACGTCACTTCCCGACAAGCCGACGGCCCGGTGCAGCACACCGGGCCGTCATTGCATTGGTTTACCCTATGACGAAACGTGACCACTACGAAGTCCTTGGCGTCAGTCGCGACGCACTCGAAGCTGAGATCAAGAAGGCGTATCGCCGTCTGGCCATGAAGCATCACCCGGACCGTAATCCGGACGATCCCAAGGCCGAGATTGCGTTCAAGGAAGCCAAGGAGGCCTACGAGGTTCTCTCTGACGCGCAGAAGCGCAGTGTCTACGATCGCCATGGGCACGCTGGTCTTGAGGCCGCCGCCGGTGGTGGACGGGGCCGTCCCGGGATGAACCCGGGAGATGCTTTTGGTGACATCTTTGGCGATGTCTTCGGTGACATCTTCGGCGGCGGCCGCCGGGGACGCTCCACGGTATTCCGTGGCGCCGATCTGCGCTACGAGCTGTCCCTGACCCTGGAGCAGGCGGTATTCGGGGACACGATCAACCTTACGCTGCCCACGCAGGTGAACTGCGAGACCTGCAAAGGCTCTGGTGCCAAGCCGGGCACCAAACCCGTGACCTGCAAGACCTGTGAAGGTGCAGGCCAGGTCCGGATGGCTCAGGGATTCTTTTCTGTCCAGCAGACCTGCCCAACCTGCCGCGGCGCCGGCCAGCAGATCGACCAGCCCTGTGGCGGGTGCCAGGGGCGCGGCAGGGTGCAGAAGAACAAGACACTCGCCGTCAAGGTGCCTGCCGGCGTGGATACTGGCGATCGGATCCGGCTCACCGGTGAAGGTGAAACGGGTCAGAACGGCGGGCCGCCTGGAGATCTGTATGTCGAGATCCGTACGCAGCCGCATGAAATCTTCGAGCGGGATGGCGCGGATCTTTCCTGCGGCATACCCGTGAACTTTGTCCTCGCCGCTCTCGGCGGCGTGGTCGAGGTCCCAACCCTTGACGGCGAAGTCACCCTCAAGATTCCGGCCGAAACCCAATCGGGCCGTGTGTTCCGGTTGCGCGGCAAGGGGGTGAGGCCGGTCCGTGGCAGTGGCCCCGGAGACCTCTATTGCCGCGTGGAGGTGGAAACGCCGGTGAATCTTACAACCGAGCAGAAGCGCTTGCTGGAGGCGTTCAACGAAGCGCTGCTGGCCGGAGGTGACCGGCATCGTCCCCGGAGTCGATCCTGGCTTGACGGGGTTCGCCAGTTTTTTGAAAAGATGACGCCCTGATCGGGCACTGAGGGTTGGTGATCGATGGCGCGGGTAACGGTACTCGGTGCGGGCGGGCGGATGGGGACCGCCCTGATCCGGCTGATTGTTGCGGGTGGTGAGCACCAGTTGGTGGGTGCCCTCGTGGAGGCGGGCGATCCGGCGGTTGGCCGTGATGCTGGCCAATTAGCCGGCCTTGAACCGCTGCGGGTACTGACTACCGACAAACTTGCCGTCGCGCTGCAGGGGGTTGGATCGGGTTCAGCTCCCGGTTGCGAGGTGGCCATCGATTTCACTACGTCGGTTGCCACCACGCGGCACGCAGAAGCCTGCGCTGCCGGTGGTCATGCGCTGGTTGTCGGGACTACCGGACTCGGCGCTGGCGAGGTGAGCGCGTTGCAGGCTGCTGCGCGGCGAGTACCCGTGATTTACGCCCGGAACATGAGCCTTGGTGTCACGGTTCTGACCGAGTTGGTACGCCAGGCCTCGCTGCTGCTTGGTCCGGGGTTTGACGTGGAAATTATCGAGGCGCATCACCGGGACAAGAAGGATTCCCCATCCGGAACAGCCCTGCAACTCGGTGAGGCGGTGGCTCTAGTCCGCGGGCAGCAGCTTGCCGATGTGGCTGTCCTCGCCAGGCCCGGCCCGGCCAGCACAGCCAGAACGGCGGAAGCGATTGGCTTTTCTTCCATTCGGGCTGGGGCAATTGTGGGCGATCACACCGTGTTGCTGGCGGGCGCCGAGGAGCTCCTTGAGCTTACCCACCGGGCTACTGACCGTGCGCTGTTTGCCCGGGGTGCACTGCGGTCAGCAACCTGGATTCAGGGCAAACCGGCCGGCCTGTACTCGCTCCGCGACGTGCTGGGTCTTCCGGGTTTAGGGGTGTCCTCGCTGCGTCCTGTCGTTTAGACTACGGCGCCTTCCATCAGAGAGACGTTGAGAGCAGGTTCGGCCCCGGCGCGGAGGGTTGGCGATCCCTGCCTAGAGCAAATGCGCCCTGCAAAAGCACAGTCAACCCTAACCTCGCCCTTTGCCTGGCGAGGAACCGCTAACCGCAGGTAGGAGAGCGTGATGGAACCCGCGCTGCTTGCCCTTCAGGACGGCACCATTTTTCGCGGCATTTCTGTCGGCGCCTCAGGTCGCACGATCGGTGAAGTCGTGTTCAACACGGCGATGAGTGGGTACCAGGAGATCCTGACTGATCCATCCTACTGCCGCCAGATCATCACGCTGACCTACCCCCACATCGGCAACACGGCAACCAATAGCGAGGACCAGGAAAGCGAACGGGTCTTTGCGGCCGGACTCGTGATCCGGGATCTGCCCGCGGTTTCCAGCAGCTGGCGGAGGGAAGTGGAACTACCGGAGTTCCTTCGCCGCGCCGGTGTCGTGGCGATTGCGGAGATCGACACGCGCAAGCTTACCCGTGTGCTGCGTGACAAGGGCGCTATGTCGGGCTGCATCATGACGGGAGACGTAGACCCCGGAACTGCTGTCGATCATGCCCGGCGCTTTCCGGGCCTGGCCGGTATGGACCTGGCCAGGATTGTCAGCGCGAAGGATGCCTACCAGTGGAATCTGGGCGCCACATGGCCTGGCCCCGCCCCTGTCCGGCCCAAACGGAGTGGCGTTTTCGACGTCGTGGCCTACGATTTTGGGATCAAGCGCAGCATTCTGCGTTTGCTGGTGGAGCATAACTGCCGGGTGACCGTAGTACCGGCTGAGACGCCCGCCGAGAAGGTTCTTTCCCTCCGGCCTGACGGAGTGTTTCTTTCCAACGGTCCTGGAGATCCGGAACCCTGCACCTACGCCATTGAGGCCATCCGGACGATTCTCGCGGACGGCATCCCCTTGTTTGGCATCTGCCTCGGGCATCAGTTGCTGGGACTGGCGAGTGGCGCGAAGACCGTCAAAATGAAGTTCGGCCATCACGGCGCCAATCACCCGGTGCAGGACCTCGCTACCGGACAGGTGTTGATTACCACTCAGAATCACGGTTTCGCTGTGGATGAGTCCAGTCTGCCAGCGACTCTGCGGCCGACCCACCGCTCCTTGTTCGATAATTCACTTCAGGGAATAGAGAGAACTGATTGTTTAGCCTTTAGTTTTCAGGGGCATCCCGAGGGCAGTCCCGGGCCCCATGATGTGCGTCCGCTGTTTGGCCGCTTTGCCAGCCTCATGCGCCAGCGGGTGCAGCAAGAGACCGGCGTGGCGGGTTCCGCCAAGTCGGCGTTGAAGACGAAGTAAGCGAGTCCCGTCCATGCCCCGGCGCACTGATCTGCAGAGCATCCTGATTATTGGCGCGGGCCCGATCGTTATCGGCCAGGCCTGCGAGTTTGACTACTCCGGTGTGCAGGCCTGCAAGGCCCTTCGCGAGGAAGGGTTCCGCGTGATTCTGGTCAATTCCAATCCGGCTACGATCATGACCGACCCCGATATGGCTGATGCCACTTACATTGAGCCCGTCAACTGGCAGACGGTGGCCCGGATCATCGAGAAAGAGAGGCCGGATGCCCTGTTGCCCACGATGGGTGGACAAACCGCGCTCAACTGCGCACTGGATCTCGAGCGGGAAGGGGTTCTGGCAAAGTTCGGCGTGGAAATGATCGGCGCGTCCCGGGAAGCGATCGACACCGCGGAGGATCGTGAGCTTTTCGGGAGGGCGATGAAGGAGATCGGCCTCGAGGTCGCACGGGCGTTTACTGCCCGGACTATCGAGGAGGCCATCGAGGCACAGGCCGCGATCGGTTTCCCGACCATCATCCGTCCCTCATTCACCCTCGGTGGCAGTGGCAGTGGTATCGCCTATAACCGCGAGGAGTTCGAGGCCATGGCCACTCGCGGGCTTGACCTCTCGCCGATCACGCAGATCCTGCTCGAGGAGTCATTGATCGGCTGGAAAGAGTTTGAGATGGAAGTCGTCCGTGATAAAGCGGACAACTGCATCATTATCTGCTCCATCGAGAACGTCGACGCCATGGGCGTGCACACCGGCGATTCGATCACGGTGGCACCCGCCCAGACCCTCACCGACAAGGAATACCAGCGAATGCGCGATGCGTCGATCGCCATTCTTCGCCGCATCGGTGTCGATACAGGTGGTTCCAACGTGCAGTTTGCGGTCAGCCCGGTCGACGGCCGCATGCTGGTAATCGAGATGAACCCGCGTGTATCCCGCTCTTCCGCGCTGGCTTCGAAGGCGACGGGTTTTCCCATTGCCAAGGTGGCGGCGAAGCTGGCCGTCGGCTACACCCTCGACGAACTCCGCAACGACATCACCGGCGGCGCCACCCCGGCTTCCTTCGAGCCCACCATCGACTACGTGGTAACGAAGGTGCCCCGGTTTACCTTTGAGAAGTTCCCTGGAGCCAATGACCGCCTGACCACGCAGATGAAGTCTGTGGGTGAAGTCATGGCGATGGGCCGTACTTTTCAGGAGTCACTCCAGAAGGCTCTGCGTGGCCTCGAGACGGGCATAAACGGCTTCGTCGAGCAGCTACCCGCGACGGCGACGAGCGATGACATGGATAGCTTGCGCCGCGAGCTGCGGATGCCTGGCGCCGATCGCCTCCTGTATGTCGGAGACGCCTTCCGGCATGGACTATCCCGCAATGAAGTTGCCCAGTTGTCGGGTATTGATCCGTGGTTTCTTGCCCAGATCGAAGACCTGATTCAGTGGGAGAGCCGCGTCCGTGCTGAGGGCATGCCATTGCTCCAGGGTCCGGCACTGCGCACTCTGAAGCGCAAGGGCTTTTCGGACAGCCGGCTGGCAGATCTTCTTGGCATACAGGAAAATATCGTTCGCCAGGGCCGGGTGAAGGCTGGTGTCCGACCGGTTTACAAGCGAGTGGACACTTGCGCTGCGGAGTTCGCCACGACTACTGCCTATCTCTACTCGACGTACGAGGAGGAGTGTGAGGCGGCCCCGACCAGTCGCGACAAGATACTGATTCTCGGCGGTGGCCCCAATCGCATTGGCCAGGGAATTGAGTTTGACTATTGCTGCGTCCATGCCGCCTTTGCACTTAAAGAGATCGGCTACGAAGCAATAATGATTAACTGTAATCCAGAGACCGTGTCGACTGACTACGACACCTCGGACCGACTGTACTTCGAGCCACTGACTTTCGAGGATGTCATGGAAGTGGTAGATCTTGAGCGGCCGAAGGGCGTAATCGTCCAGTTTGGTGGCCAGACCCCACTGAAACTCGCGCGCCGGCTGGAGGAGGCGGGGGTCCCCATCATCGGGACCAGTCCCGAGTCCATCGACATCGCCGAAGACAGGGAGCTATTCCAGAAGCTGGTGCAGCGACTTGGCCTCCGTCAGCCACCGAATTGCACCGCCCGGACGCCGGAAGAGGCCGTGCGCCTGTCGGCCGAGGTCGGTTTCCCGCTCGTGATCCGCCCCTCGTTTGTGCTCGGGGGCCGTGCCATGGAAGTGGTCCACACGGAGGATGATCTTCGCGCCTACATGAAGGATGCCGTCAACGTGTCAAATGACAGCCCGGTCCTGCTGGACCGCTTCCTGGACCTCGCCGTTGAAGTGGATGTTGATCTCGTCAGTGATGGCACAGACGTATTGATCGGCGGCATCATGGAGCACATCGAGCAGGCCGGTGTCCATTCGGGTGATTCCAGCTGTTCACTGCCTCCAGCGACGTTGAGTCCCGAGATTCAGGCCGAACTCATCAGTCAGGCGACGAAGCTGGCTAAAGCTCTCAAAGTTGTTGGCCTGATGAATACGCAGTTTGCGATCCAGAACGGGATCATCTACCTGCTCGAAGTGAATCCTCGCGCATCGCGAACCGTGCCATTCGTCTCGAAAGCTATCGGACTGCCACTCGCCAAAGTCGCGGCAAAGACGATGGTGAAGGTCACGCTGGCGGAGCAGGGCGCGACGACTCAGCGAATTCCCGGCTTTTTCTCGGTGAAGGAGGCGGTATTCCCCTTCGTCAAGTTTCCCGAGGCCGACCCGATTCTCGGTCCCGAAATGAAGTCCACCGGTGAGGTGATGGGGACCGGGAGAACATTTGCTGAGGCCTACGCAAAGGCACAGATTGCCTCCGGCGTCGTCTTGCCACGGCGGGGCACTGCGTTCCTGTCCGTTCGCGACCGCGATAAGCCGGCAGCCGTCAAGCTGGCCCAACTGCTGATCGACCGGGGCTTTGACCTCATCGCTACCGGCGGCACTGCCGGCGCACTGGCCAAGGCAGGGCTGCCTTGCAGGCGGGTCAACAAGGTGAGGGAAGGCCGGCCCCACGTGGTGGACATGATCAAGAATGACGAAATCAGCCTTATCGTCAATACCACGGAAGGCAAGCAGGCCATTCGGGAATCCCGCTCGATCCGCGGTGCTGCTGTGCACGGCAAGGTGACTTACTACACGACGATGCCGGCCGCCCTGGCTACGAGTTACGCTCTTGACCACCTCGACGATGTCAGTGTGAACAGACTGCAGGATTTGCACGCAGGAGTGGTGCTGTGAAACGAGTTCCCCTGACGATCGCCGGAGCCGAGAGAATGCGTGCGGAGATCCGTACGCTGAAGGTAGAGGCCCGCCCGCGCGTCGTCCGGGCCATCTCAGAGGCGCGTGGTCACGGCGACCTTAAAGAGAACGCCGAGTATCACGCTGCGAAGGAAGAGCAGGGCTTTATTGAAGGCAGAATCCGTGAACTCGAGAGTCTGCTGTCGAACGCAGAGATCATCGATGTCGGGCGCCTTGCAGGGAACAAGAAGGTCGTGTTCGGGGCCATCGTGAGCCTTGTGGATGAGGCAGACGGCAAGGCCAGCCGCTATCAGATCGTCGGCGAGTATGAAGCGGACATGAAGCAGGGTCTCATTTCAATCACGTCCCCGCTGGCCCGGGCGCTCATCGGCAAGGTGGAAGGGGACGTGGCGTCGTTTGTCGTGCCAGGCGGCGAAAAGAATCTCGAGATTGTTCGCGTCGAGTATCTTTAAACGGGCCCTAAACCTGCCTTGGGGCCTCGGCAGAAGGCCTTCGGCACTCAGCCTTCCGGGAGCTTCAGTCTGGCTCCAGTGGGGCATGGCCGGTAGAGCACCGCAACATTGCCGATCCTGGCGATCAGGCGGGCACCGGTTCGGGTCAGAATGGCGTCAATAGCGGCATTGCGCTCGGTCCGGTTGGCCGCCGCCGCCTTTAACTTGACGAGTTCATGATGGCTCAGTGCAGTTTCCAGTTCGGTCAGAAACGGCTCGGTGACGCCGCCGGTCCCGAGTCGGGAGACGGGCGCAAGCGAGTGGGCAAGACCCCGCAGATGCTTCTTCTGCTTTTCGGTAAGCTGCTTTTCCGGTCCTGGCATGGGTTGCGAGTATAGCGATGAGCCGGAATTCATCCAGCGCCCGATGGAAGGCCCGGCAGGCCCGGGATCCCTTCGTGAAACGCGCCCAGGCAGAAGGCTGGCGCTCCAGGGCCGTCTTCAAGCTCGCGGAACTTCAGGGCCGTGAGCGCCTGTTCAAGCCGGGTTCTGTGGTCGTTGACCTCGGGGCGGCCCCCGGTGCCTGGAGCCAGTTCGCCGCCGGCGTGGTTGGCGACCAAGGCCTCGTGCTGGCGGTTGATCTCCTGCCCATGGCTAATCTGGCTGGCGTTGAGATCCTCCAGGGGGATTTCCGCGAAGGGACTACTATGAACGCACTTCTCAGCCGTCTGGCAGGCCGCCCGGTAGACCTTGTGTTGTCGGACATGGCCCCCAATATGACGGGGACCCGGGCCGTGGATCAGCCCAGAACCATGCATCTCGCCGAGTTGGCTAGTGACTTTGCGAGCCAGGTACTCCGTACCGGTGGCTGTCTGGTGGTAAAGCTGTTCCAGGGCGAGGGCTTCCAGGAGTATGTGGAGTCGACCCGGTCGCAATTTGCCTCAGTGCGTATGCGCAAACCGGCGGCGTCCCGGTCCGGAAACCGGGAGACTTATCTGGTAGCGAGAAACTTTCGGCTGTAGTAGTGTCTAAAAGCCTGTAGCGTCAGATTCTTGACGCATCATCCCTGTCGTAGCAAAGGCCAAATCCCGTGCTGAATGACCTGGCCAAGAACATCATCCTCTGGATCGTCATCGCCATCGTGCTGCTGACGGTTTTCCAGAGTTTCGGTACCGGCAACCGCCAGTCCGACACCGTCGAGTATTCGGAGTTTCTCGACATGGTCCAGGCTGGTCAGGTGGGTCAGGTCATCTTTGAAGGCGATACCGTGAAGGGCGCCAAGACCACCGGTGAGCGCTTCACGACCTTCAGTCCCGAGACAGACAACACTGCCCTCATTGGCGAGTTGAAGAAGAACAACGTGCGCATCAGTGCGATGGCGCCTAAGGGCCAGAATATTCTCGTCAGCCTGCTGATCAATTCGTTTCCCGTGCTGCTCCTGATTGGCGTCTGGGTCTACTTCATGCGGCAGATGCAGGGCGGCGCGGGAGGGCGGGGCGCGATGTCCTTCGGCAAGAGCCGGGCACGCCTTCTCGGTGAAGATCAGGTCAAGGTCACCTTCATGGATGTCGCCGGCGTGGAGGAGGCGAAGGAAGAGCTGTCTGAGATCGTCGAATTCCTGAAGGATCCCGCCAAGTTCCAGCGTCTCGGCGGGAAGATCCCCAGGGGCGTGCTGATGATTGGCTCGCCGGGTACCGGCAAGACGCTGCTGGCCCGGGCCATCGCCGGCGAAGCGAAAGTCCCGTTCTTCACGATTTCCGGCTCGGATTTCGTCGAAATGTTCGTTGGTGTCGGCGCCTCTCGCGTGCGGGACATGTTCGAGCAGGCCAAGAAGCACTCTCCCTGCATCATCTTCATCGACGAAATTGATGCGGTAGGGCGCCACCGGGGCGCTGGTCTCGGCGGCGGGCACGATGAGCGCGAGCAAACCCTGAACCAGCTCCTGGTGGAAATGGATGGCTTCGAGGGTAACGAAGGTACGATCATCATCGCAGCTACGAACCGGCCGGACGTGCTGGATCCCGCTCTCCTTCGGCCCGGTCGCTTTGACCGGCAGGTTGTAGTGCCGCTCCCGGACGTGCGGGGCCGCGAGCAGATCCTCAAGGTTCACATGCGTAAAGTGCCTTTGGCTGATGACGTCAGGCCATCGATTATCGGTCGTGGCACCCCAGGCTTTTCCGGCGCTGACCTTGCCAATCTCGTCAATGAGGCCGCCTTGTTTGCCGCGCGGGCAAATCGGCGCACGGTCACGATGGAGGACTTCGAGAAAGCCAAGGACAAGATCATGATGGGCGCCGAGAGACGCTCCATGGTGATGAACGATGCCGAGAAGAAGCTGACGGCCTATCATGAGGCTGGTCATGCGATCGTCGGCCTTACTGTGCCGGACCACGACCCTGTCTATAAGGTCTCCATCATTCCCAGAGGAAGAGCCCTTGGCGTCACCATGTTTCTGCCGGAGGAAGACCGCTACAGCTACAGCAAGCGCCGCCTCAATAGCCAGATTGCCAGTCTGTTTGGCGGCCGCATTGCCGAGTCGCTGGTGTTTGGCCCCGATGCCGTCACAACAGGCGCGTCAAACGATATCGAGCGCGCCACAGACATAGCCCGGAACATGGTGACGAAGTGGGGCCTGTCCGACCGCCTCGGTCCCCTGACCTACACGGAGGAAGATGGCGAGGTCTTTCTGGGCAGGACTGTTACCCAGCACAAACAGGTGTCTGACGTGACGATCCACGCGATTGACGAGGAAGTACGCAGGATTATCGACAGCAACTACCAGCTGGCGTCTTCCATTCTCAATGCACATCTGGAGCAGTTGCATGCCATGGCTGGTGCGTTGATCAAGTATGAAACGCTTGATTACAACCAGATTCGGGACATCATGGCGGGTAAGGAACCCAAGCCGCCGGAGGGTTGGGACAATCCCGGCCCGGGGGCGCCCGCCACCGCCTTCGGAGGCTCCAAGCCTGCCGGCGAGCCGGGTATAGGCGAGCCTGCCAGCCAGCACCGTACCCAGGGCTGACAACGACTCTGCCTGCGCTGAACTTCAAACAGCGATCCCTGCCGGATCGCTGTTTGGTTATGGGCGTCCTGAACGTCACGCCTGACTCCTTTTCCGACGGAGGCAGGTACCCCAGCCCCCAGAGCGCGGTTGAGGCGGGCCTCGCCATGGCCACTGCCGGGGCGCACATCATCGACGTTGGCGGTGAGTCCACCCGACCGGGTTCTTTGTCTCCCGGGGCTGCGGCAGAGCTCGGGCGGGTCATTCCGGTGATCAGGGAGTTGCGGCGGGTCTCGACCGTCCTCATCTCGGTGGACACCAGCGAACCCGAGGTCATGCGGGCTGCCGTTGCCGCCGGTGCCGATATGCTCAATGACGTGCGGGCACTAACGAGGCCGGGGGCTCTGGAAGCCGCCGCAGAGGCTGGCATTCCTGTGTCCCTGATGCATATGCAGGGCACACCCGAAACCATGCAACGGGGACCACACTATCGTGACGTCGTCGAGGAGGTCCTGGCCTTCCTGAGAGACCGGGTTGCGGAGTGCGTCGCAGCAGGGATCCCACGGGAGTCACTTATACTGGACCCTGGCTTTGGCTTCGGGAAGAACCTGGAGCACAACCTGACCGTGCTCAGACATCTGGACGTTTTCGTGGCCGAGGGCCTTCCTGTGCTGGCCGGTTTCTCGCGGAAGTCGGTGATCAGTCAGCTGGCGGGTGATCCGCAGGTGCCCTCGTCTGAGCGCCTTGGGGGTAGCCTGGCCCTGGCGCTTCATGCCCGGGCGAGCGGAGTACGTATCGTTCGGGTGCACGACGTTCCTCCCACGGTGCAGGCATTTCGGATAATGGACGGAATCGAGAGCAATTCATGAGCAGGAAGCTTTTTGGCACGGACGGCATTCGGGGCCGCGTTGGCGAACATCCGATGACAGCCGAATTCGCCCTGCGGTTGGCCAGTGCCGCTGGACACGTGCTCGCCCCGGGTGGTGGGAAGGTCCTGATCGGCAAGGACACCAGGGTTTCTGGCTACATGTTTGAATCAGCACTGGAAGCTGGTTTTGTTGCCGCCGGTATGGACGTGCTTCTGGTGGGTCCCTTGCCCACGCCGGGTATCGCCTACCTCACCCGCATTCTGGGCGCCAATGTCGGGGTCGTAATCAGTGCTTCCCACAACCCCTACGAAGACAACGGCATTAAATTCTTCGACTCCAACGGCGGCAAGCTGTCGGACGACATCGAAGCAGCAATCGAGGCCCGGTTGTCCGAGCCCGCTGTAACTCGCGAGTCCGGTTCCCTGGGCCGCGCAAAGCGGGTCGATAATGCTCTTGATGCCTACAAGGCTTTCTGTATTTCGACCGTCCCATCGGAGCTGCAGCTTGAGGGGCTCAAGATCGTGATCGACTGCTCCCACGGAGCTGCCTACAAGGTGGCGCCGCGGGTACTGTCGGAACTTGGGGCCGAGATTGTCCCCATTGGGTGCTCGCCAAATGGCCGTAACATCAATGACAGCTGCGGTTCAACCAAGCCAGAGCTGCTCCAGCTGACTACGGAGGGAGTACGCGCGGATCTCGGTATTGCCCTCGACGGCGATGGCGATCGTGTGTTGATGGTCGATCACCTTGGTCAGTTGATCGATGGTGACCAGCTGCTTTGGGTTCTGGCCAGTGCCTGGCAGAAGGCTGGCACGCTGACGGGGCCAGTCGTCGGTACCCTCATGAGCAATCTGGGCCTGGAGATTGGTCTGAAGACGCTTGGCGTGGATTTCCGTCGCGCGAAGGTCGGTGACCGCTATGTTCTGGAAATGCTGCGTGAAACCGGTGGCCGCCTCGGCGGAGAGACTTCGGGCCACCTCATTTGTCTCGACAAGACCACAACTGGCGATGGTCTGATCAGCGCCCTGCAGGTGCTTTGCGTAATGAAGCAGTCTGGGTTGACTCTCGCCGAACTGACCGCCGGTATGGTCCGCTACCCCCAAAAGCTCGTTAACATCAGGGTCACTCAAAAGACTGACCTCAAAAACTCGGTGCCTATCCAGAACGCTGTGATCCGGGCAGAGAAGCAACTCGGTGCCCGGGGTCGGGTGGTGCTGCGAGCCTCGGGGACCGAACCCGTCGTGCGGGTCATGGTTGAGGGCGAGGATCGGGTCGAAGTGGAGCAGCTTGCTGACGAGATCGGGGCCGCCGTACTGGGTGCGCCGGCGAGCTGACTCCCCGCTTCGCCCTGACGGGCTGCGTTGCTTTCAGCAGCGCGGGAAGCTAACCTGCCGCGTCTTTTTTTTCGGGCTGCGGGCCTGCACCAATGGCAAACAGGCGGCCTATCGTCGCAGGGAACTGGAAGCTGAATGGCAGCCGCCAGACCAGTCGCGCGCTTGCAGTGGCGGTTGCCGAGGGCCTGGCGGAGATTGGCCTGGGGCCCGCCCGGCTTGGGGGCGAGAGGCCTCCCCTCGACGTGCTTCTCTGTCCCCCGTTCGTCTACCTGGCAGAGTTGGCCGAGCTCGTTGCCGTCAGTTCTCTTGGTCTGGGCGCCCAGGATGTCGCGCTGGAGGAAGCCGGCGCGTTTACCGGCGAAGTCGCTGCGTCCATGCTCCGGGATGTGGGGTGCCGTTACGTGATCACGGGCCACTCCGAACGGCGTGCACTGTTCGGGGATACCGATGAGCGGGTGGCTGGCAAGGTTCTGGCCGCGCTCCGGGCCGGACTTTCTCCAATCCTGTGTGTTGGCGAGACCCGGTCTGAGCGGGATGCCGGGCACACTCTCGCCGTGGTCCGCCGGCAACTGGACGTGGTCCTTTCGGCGCTGGAATCGGAAGGGGTATCGGCGTCTGAGCGCCAGATGATTTCAGTCGCCTACGAGCCCGTCTGGGCCATTGGCACGGGCCTGACCCCGACACCCGCCGAGGCCCAGGCCGTCCATGCCGACATCCGGGCCACTGTCGGGCGACGCGATGCTACAATGGCAAACCACCTCCGGGTCCTGTACGGGGGCAGCGTCAAGGCGTCCAATGCGAAGGACCTCTTCGCGATGAAAGATATCGATGGCGGGCTGATCGGCGGCGCAGCGCTGCTGGCCGGCGAGTTTGTGAGCATTTGCAAGGCGGCGGCAAGCTGATGACGACACTACATACCCTGGTGCTGGTTGTTCATGTACTCATCGCAGTCAGCATAGTGGCTCTGGTTCTGCTTCAGCGCGGGAAGGGCGCCGATGCCGGGGCGGGTTTTGGAGCGGGTGCCTCTGGCACTGTTTTCGGCGCGCGCGGCTCGGCGAACTTTCTGTCCCGGTCCACAGGTGTGCTGGCCTTGTTCTTCTTTTGCACGAGCCTCGGGCTTGCCTACCTCGGAACGCAACGTGAGGCGCCGAAGAGCCTTCTGGATGCCGCTCCGCCAGTGCAGGTCCAGGGAGAGCCGACACTCGCCCCGATACCGGGGACGCTGCCAGCCTCCGCAGGCGTTCCGGCACTGCCGTCGGCTGCCCCGACTTCGACACCGCAGTCCGCAATGCCCGCGTTGCCAGCTGAGCCGGGCAAGCCAGCTGAGTCAGGCAAGCCAGCTGGGTCAGGCAAGTAAGCGGCTTCGGGAAAATAGTGATTGCCGACGTGGTGGAATTGGTAGACACACCGTCTTGAGGGGGCGGCGGCGCAAGCTGTGTGAGTTCGAGTCTCACCGTCGGCACCAATGTAGCGAGACTAAAGGTTTCTTGAGTGACTGCGACGTTTGGGCGTCGCCAGACTTTAGAGGGTTGAAGGAGCGCCCGTGCTGACCAACTACGTTCCGGTACTGATCTACCTTTGTGTGGCGTTGGGTATCGGCCTGGTTTTGCTCGGCCTTGGCTTCCTCATCGGCCGGGGGAGCAAGTACCCGGAAAAGCTCTCGCCCTATGAATGCGGCTTCGAACCCTTCGAAGACAGTCGCATGAAGTTCGATGTTCGTTATTACCTCGTTGCCATTCTGTTCATCGTTTTTGACCTAGAAATTGCCTTTCTCTTCCCCTGGGCAGTCACCCTCGATGAGATCGGGCTGACAGGGATTCTGGCCATGGGCGTCTTCCTCGCCATTCTCGTGGTCGGTTTTATGTACGAATGGAAGAAGGGGGCCCTGGAGTGGGACTAGAAACGCACTTTGGTGAGCCCCAGCCGGATATTCTCCAGCAGCGCGGTTTCGTCGTCACGAAGCTGGACGATCTCATCAACTGGGCCCGCACCGGCTCTCTCTGGCCCATGACCTTCGGTCTGGCCTGCTGTGCCGTAGAGATGATGCATGCTGGCGCCGCCCGTTACGATCTGGATCGCTTTGGCGTCATCTTTCGTCCCAGCCCGCGCCAGTCCGACGTCATGATTGTCGCCGGGACCCTGACGAACAAGATGGCGCCGGCTCTGCGCAAGGTCTATGACCAGATGGCGGAGCCACGTTGGGTGATCTCCATGGGTTCCTGCGCCAACGGCGGAGGCTACTACCACTATTCCTATGCGGTGGTTCGGGGTTGTGACCGGATCGTCCCCGTGGATGTCTATGTACCTGGTTGCCCGCCGACGGCCGAGGCCCTGCTCTACGGCATCATCCAGCTGCAGAACAAGATCCGCCGCACGAATACGATTGCCCGATGACTGCCCGGCAGACCAGTCCCCGCCAGGAGGCGCTCGCTGGCAGTATTGCTGAGCGGTTCGGGAGCAGCATCGTCCGGATAACCTCCCGCTGCGGCGAACTGGGCTACGAGGTCGCTCCTGCCGACTTGCTGGCGGTCGCGCGCACCCTGCGTGACGATTTCGCCTTCGAGATGCTGATTGACCTGTGCGGCGTTGACTATCTGACTCATGGCCGCGACGAATGGGAAACTCATGAAGCCACCAGTGGTGGCTTTAGTCGAGCCGCGGAGCAGGAGACCATACTGGCCGATCCCGGCCAGCAGTTCGAGGCGCGACGTTTCGCCGTGGTTTACCACCTGCTGTCCGTCAGCGGCAACCTGCGCCTGCGCCTTACTGTGTTCACTGGCGTGGATAACCCGCCGGTGATTCCCTCAATCATCAGCGTCTGGGCCGCAGCTAACTGGTATGAGCGCGAGGCCTTTGACCTGTTCGGTATTCTCTTTGATGGGCATCCGGATCTGCGCCGCCTGTTGACTGACTATGGGTTTATCGGACATCCGTTCCGCAAGGACTTTCCACTGTCCGGAAACCTGGAGGTTCGCTACGACCCGGAGCAGCGGCGGGTGATCTACCAGCCTGTCACTATCGAGCCCCGGACGCTGGTTCCCAGGGTGATTCGTGACGATAACCGCTATGCACCGGATCTGAAGGACGGGAATGGCTGAGTTCCAGAATTTCACCCTCAACTTCGGTCCCCAGCATCCGGCCGCGCACGGTGTTTTGCGCCTGGTGCTGGAGATGGATGGCGAGACCGTTCAGAAGGCCGATCCGCATATCGGCCTGCTGCATCGGGGAACGGAGAAGCTCGCCGAGAGCAAGCCCTTTAACCAGAGCATCGGCTACATGGATCGGCTGGACTACGTATCCATGATGTGCAACGAGCACGGCTATGTGCTGGCCATCGAGAAGCTCCTCGGCATTCAGGTTCCCAGGCGCGCTCAGTACATTCGCGTCATGTTCGATGAGGTCACGCGGATTCTCAATCACCTGATGTGGCTGGGAGCCCACGGGCTCGATATCGGCGCGATGACGGTGTTTCTGTACTGCTTCCGGGAGCGCGAGGACCTCATGGACTGCTACGAGGCTGTCTCAGGCACGCGAATGCACGCCACCTACTACCGGCCCGGCGGCGTGTACCGCGACCTTCCCGACAACATGCCCAGGTTTCAGTCCTCAGAGTTTCGTTCCAACAAGGAGGTAAAGCGGCTCAACGCTGCCCGCGAAGGGTCTCTCCTCGATTTCCTCGAGGACTTCACGAGACGCTTCCCGAAGTGCGTGGACGATTACGAGACACTGCTGACTGATAACCGGATCTGGAAGCAGCGGACAGTGAATATCGGAGTTGTGAGTCCTGAGCGTGCGCTGCAGCTCGGATTCACGGGCCCCATGCTCCGCGGTTCCGGCGTGGAGTGGGACTTGCGCAAGAAGCAGCCGTACGAGGTATACCCGGAGCTTAAGTTCGATATTCCGGTCGGCGTAAACGGTGATTGCTACGATCGCTATCTCGTCCGGATCGAGGAGCTGCGGGAGGCTAACCGCATTGTTGGCCAGTGCATCGACTGGCTGCGACACAACCCCGGGCCGGTCATGCTGGACGACCGGAAGTTCGCCCCGCCCAGTCGCGAGGCCATGAAGGACGACATGGAGTCCCTTATCCACCACTTCAAGCTTTTCACAGAGGGCTACACGGTGCCGGCCGGCGAGGCTTATGCGGCCGTTGAGCACCCGAAGGGAGAGTTTGGCGTTTACCTTGTGTCCGATGGGGCCAACAAGCCCTATCGGCTGAAAGTGCGGGCCCCCGGGTTCGCCCACCTCTCTGCTATGGCGGAAATGGTGGAGGGCCACATGCTGGCCGACGTGGTTGCCGTAATTGGCACGCAGGACATCGTCTTTGGCGAGATTGACCGCTGATGGAAGAACCCGCCAACGCCGGAGCCGGTCTCTCTCCGCACCTGCGGGCCGAGATTGATCGCTGGATTGCACGTTTTCCTGCCGGCAGGCAGCGGTCGGCCGTTATCGCGGCGTTGCACGCTGCCCAGCACGAAAACAATGGGTACCTGACCCGGGAATTGATGGAGGCAGTTGGCGCCTACCTCGGCTTGCCACCGATACAGGTATTCGAAGTCGCCTCGTTCTATTCAATGTTCGAAACCAAGCCAGTGGGGCGGCACAGCATCTCGGTGTGTACCAATATCTCCTGCATGCTTTCTGGGGGCGAAAAGATTCTGGCGCATGTCGAGAAGCTCCTCGGCATAAAGGTGGGAGAAAGTACTCCGGATGGCCGCTTCTACCTCAAGAAGGAAGAAGAGTGCCTGGCGGCTTGCTGCGGGGCGCCGATGATGATGGTCGATCACAAATACTACGAGAACCTGACACCCGCCCGGGTCGACGACATTCTCAACGGCATTAGCTCCCTGGCCGAGCAGAAGGGAGCGCATTCCCATGACTGAGGCGCGTCGCTACGAGCATAACCTTGTGTGTTTCCAGACGCTCGGTAAAGACCAGCCCGCCAGTCTCAAGACTTACAGGGCGATTGGCGGCTACGAAATCTGGGAGAAAATCCTTGCCGGCGGCATGACCCGGGAGCAGGTCATCGAGGGCGTCAAGGCGTCAGGGCTGCGTGGCCGAGGGGGCGCGGGTTTCCCCACTGGCGTGAAGTGGAGCTTCATGCCCAAGGACGCTGCCGGACAGAAGTACGTGGTCTGTAATTCAGACGAAAGCGAGCCGGGCACCTGCCACGACCGGGAGATCTTGCGCTACAACCCGCATGCCGTTATCGAAGGCATGGCCATCGGCGCTTTCGCCATGGGTGCCACCGTGGGCTACAACTACATCCGCGGGGAGTTTCTCGATGAGCCAGTGCCGGTCTTCGACGAGGCACTGAGAGAAGCCTATGCGGCCGGTCTCCTCGGCCGGAATATCCGCGGCTCCGGCCTGGACTTCGACCTGCACACCTTCGTTGGTGCCGGCGCCTATATCTGTGGCGAGGAAACGGGCTTGCTGGAGTCCCTCGAGGGCAAGCCGGGCAAGCCGCGCTTCAAGCCACCATTCCCCGCCGCCTTTGGCCTCTATGGACGTCCTACCACGATCAACAACACGCAATCCTTTGCGTCAGTTCCTGCAATCCTGCGCCGTGGCCCCAAGTGGTTTGCGGATCTCGGTCCGGAGGGGTCGGGAGGAACGGCCCTGTTTTCGGTCTCCGGGCACGTGGAGAAGCCGGGTAATTTCGAATTGCCGCTCGGTATCCCGTTCCGCGATCTCCTTGAGATCGCGGGTGGCGTACGGCATGGTCGTGCTCTGAAGGCTGTGATCCCCGGAGGGTCGTCAGTCCCGGTGGTGCCCGGGGTCGTCATCCTGGATGCCACGATGGACTACAACGGCCTGAAGAAGATCGGGACGTCCCTCGGCACCGGTGCTGTGGTTGTCATGGACGACACGACCTGCATGGTCAGCATGCTGCGGCGGATAGCCCGCTTCTACTATGCAGAGTCCTGCGGCCAATGCACGCCCTGCCGCGAGGGCACGGGCTGGCTCTATCGCATGCTGAGCCGGATTCTTGAAGGCCAGGGTCGGCGCGATGACCTGAAAATGCTGCTCGACGTGGCCAACAGAATCGAGGGTCACACCATTTGCGCGCTGGGCGATGCGGCTGCCTGGCCCGTACAGAGCTTTCTGCGGCATTTTATGCCGGAGTTCGACTACATGATCGAGCATCGCGGTCGCTCCATCGTTGATGCGCGGCCGGAGGTCTCCTGAGTTTGATGAGTGATAACACTATCAAGGTTGAGATCAACGGCGTTGAAATTGACGCGCGTCCCGGTGAAATGCTGATCGCAGTGACGGACCGGGCTGGGATCTACGTGCCAAGGTTTTGCTACCACGAGAAGCTGTCAGTGGCGGCAAATTGCCGGATGTGCCTCGTCGAAGTCGTCAACGCACCGAAGCCGCTGCCGGCCTGTGCGACCCCGGTTATCAACGGCATGAAGGTGGCCACGCGGTCCACCAAGGCCATTGGTGCGCAAAAAGCGGTGATGGAGTTCCTGCTCATCAATCACCCTCTCGATTGCCCTATCTGCGATCAGGGTGGTGAGTGCGAGTTGCAGGATCTGGCCATGGGCTTTGGTCGTGATGTCTCCCGTTTCAGCGAGCGCAAGCGCGTCGTGAAGGACAAGGACATCGGGCCCCTGGTTTCCACCGACATGACTCGCTGCATTCATTGCACCCGCTGCGTGCGCTTCGGTCAGGAGATCGCGGGAATTCAGGAACTGGGCACGATCGGCCGCGGTGAGCGGATGCAGATCAGCACGTTCATTGAACAGAGTGTCGATCACGAGCTCTCAGGGAACATCATCGATCTGTGTCCGGTCGGCGCACTCAACAGTAAGCCCTACAGATTCAGCGCCCGCGCCTGGGAGATGCAGGCCTTGCCAACGGTGGCGCCCCACGACTGCGTGGGCTCTAACCTTTCGGCCCATGTGCTTCTGGGCAAGGTAAAGCGCGTCGTTCCCCGGGCCAATGAGGCCGTCAACGAAACCTGGCTGGCCGATCGGGACCGCTTCAGCTACGAGGGGATCTACGCCGATCGACTTGAGCAGCCGCTACTCCGGGTTGGTGATGCGCTGCGACCCGTCACCTGGGAGGTTGCCCTTGAGGCTGCTGCCAGAGGTCTTGCCGGTGCCGTCCAACAGGACCCTCACGCTCTCGGCGCCTGGGTGGCTCCAACCTCAACGCTGGAGGAGGGTTTTCTACTGCAGCGCCTGCTGCGACATCTGGGTTCCGATAGCATCGATTACCGGCTGAGGCGCCGGGACTTCCGTTTGCAGGACCGGGATCCTGTCTTCCCCTGGCTGGGCCTTTCGCTGGCCGAACTTGAGAAGGCGGATTTCATTCTCGTTGTGGGGTCGAACCTCCGGAGCGAAGCGCCACTGATCGCCCATCGGGTGCGGAAGGCTGCCCTGCGCGGAGCCCGGGTTGTCTTCGTGAACCCCGCCCGCTACGTTTATCTGCATGACGTTGCGGCGTATCTTGAAACCGGACTGGACCTGGTGGGCGGCGCGCGCCGACTACTGGCTGACGGCCCCGATGCTGAGGCCGCCGCCATCATTGCCATGTTGCGCGCTGCCGAGCGGCCCATCGTGCTGCTGGGGCAGATCGCCGGGCGGCATCCACGCCTTGCGGACCTGCGCCAGGCGGCTGGCGAGCTGTCCCGGCAACATTCGGCACGCATCGGTTATCTCTCTGAAGGGGCAAATTCCGCCGGCCTTGCGCTCGCCGGCGTCCTGCCTCACCGCGGCCCGGGTGGGCGTCCCGTTGCCAGGGCGGGCCGGAACCTGGCCGACATGCTTAACCAGCCACTGTCCGGCCTTGTCCTGTTGAACGTGGAGCCTGAACACGACTGCGCAGAACACCAGCTGGCGGTGGGTGCGCTGCAGGCGGCGGGCTTTGTCCTTGCGTTGTCGCCTTACCTGAGTCCTGCTCTGGAGGCTCACGCCGATGTCGTTCTGCCGACAGGCACGTCCATGGAAACGGCGGGAACCTTTGTCAATTGCGAGGGCCGCTGGCAGAGCTTCAACGGTGTTGCGTCGCCGGTGGGGACCAGCAGGCCGGCATGGAAGGTACTGCGCGTCCTGGGAAATATGCTGCAGGTACCGGCATGCGACTACGCCAGCGCAAACGAGATTCGGGCTGAAGTCAAGGCCCTCGCAGGCGATGTGCAGCCGGACAACACAGTGCCCGTCACGGCAATTCCACCGGCGACCACCTCGGCCGGAGTCGAATCCCGCGATCTGGACGTGCCCATGTATCGGACGGACGGTATCCTCCGGCGTTCTCCCGCCCTACAACTGACCAGTGTGGCCCGTGGCTAGTCTTCCTTTCCTTCAGGCTCCCTGGCTCGCGCTGCCTGAGCTGGTGCGCTATCTGCTGGTGGTGGTGGGCCAGATCCTGGCGCTCACGATTGTGGTCATTCTCTGCGTCGCTTTCCTGACCTACCTGGAGCGCAAGGTCATTGGCTACATGCAGAACCGGATTGGGCCGAACCGGGTAGGTCCCCGCGGCTGGTTCCAGCCCTTCGCCGACGTGATCAAGCTGCTGCTCAAGGAAGTGGTCGTGCCCTCCAGCGCGAACCGGTTTCTGTTCGTCATTGCGCCGCTCCTGTCTATTGTTCCGGCCCTCGCTACCTGGGCCGTCATCCCGCTCTTTCCGGGCTTCGCCATTGCCGACATCGATGCCGGGCTGCTGTATGTTCTGGCGCTTACTTCACTGGGCGTCTACGGCGTAATCCTGGCGGGCTGGGCCTCCAATTCAAAATATGCACTGCTCGGTGCCATGCGCTCGGCAGCCCAGATCGTGGCCTATGAAATAGCCATGGGCTTTGCACTGGTAGGCGTGCTCATGGCCGGTGGCAGCCTGAACCTCGGCAAACTCGTTGAAGCCCAGTCTGGAGGTTTGTTCAGCTGGTTCTGGCTGCCGCTCTTCCCGTTGTTTATCGTCTACTTTGTCTCGGGTGTTGCCGAGACCAACCGGGCGCCATTTGATGTGGCCGAAGGCGAGTCAGAGATCGTGGCGGGCTTTCACGTCGAGTACTCCGGCGTAGCCTTCGCCATCTTCTTTCTCGCGGAGTACGCCAACATGATCCTGATTGCTGCGCTCACCGCGGTGATGTTCTGGGGCGGTTGGGAATCACCGTTCGCCGGCCCCATGCTGGGCTTTCTTGACGGCACTATTCTTGAGGCTCTCCGTCTGCCGGGGATCCACTGGCTGGCCTTGAAGATCGCCATATTCCTGTTTTGCTTTCTCTGGTTCAGGGCTACGTTTCCCCGCTATCGTTACGACCAGATCATGCGGCTCGGCTGGAAAGTCTTCATTCCGGTGACCATCGTCTGGATTGTGCTTGAAGGCGCAATGGCAGCCCTTCGCGTTGGCCCCTGGAGTACCTGAAGCGCATGAACAGGATCACTAACGCCATAAAGACCCTGACCCTCTGGGAGTTGCTGAAGGGCTTGCGGCTGACCCTGCTGAACCTCTTCGTCAAGAAGGTAACGATCCAGTATCCCGAAGAGAAGACGCCCCAGTCGCCCCGCTTTCGCGGGTTGCATGCCCTTCGTCGCTACCCGAATGGCGAAGAGCGTTGCATCGCCTGCAAGCTCTGCCAGGCCGTCTGTCCGGCGGCCGCGATTACCATCGAGTCTGATGTCGGGGCCGACGGGACCCGCCGTACTACCCGATATGACATCGATCTCTTCAAGTGTATCTACTGTGGCTTCTGTGAAGAGGCTTGCCCTGTGGATGCCATCGTGGAGACCCGGATCTTTGAGTACCACATGGAGAACCGGGG